>Ga0256832_1003724_pt1 | contig 10347 bp, 9 predicted proteins | sample 134614metaG_FD_190534 | JGI IMG/M metagenome (GOLD analysis project Ga0256832, IMG submission 190534) | Hydrothermal vent microbial communities from Lau Basin, Pacific Ocean - 134-614 | ecosystem: Environmental > Aquatic > Marine > Hydrothermal vents | place: Pacific Ocean: Lau Basin | collected...
AATTTCCTCATCTCGCAAAGTTATTAGGAACTGGAGGGAATAGGTCTGCGTATAAGAAGTTGATAATGGTAGAAAAGCGCGACAGCACTTCATGCCTTCTCGTCTCTTCCTCTCCTCCAGCAGGGCGTTGCTGATATTCGGCGACGTCCTGCTTGTTTAAACCGAAAAACTTTTTGATTTAGCAGGGGATCATTTCGGGTTTTTCCCAGGTTCTTCCCGGAAAGTGTTTTTCGTTTTATTTGCTCTTTCCAGCAGATTTTTCACATCAGTTTCAGCTGGTGTCAGCTTGAAATGCCATTTGATGTCAGTGTGGAAGGTAAATGGCAGGATCATGGCAGCAAGATCAAGACCAGGCCATTCCCACGGAGGAGCTTCAGCTTCAGCGCCTTGGTGAACCGGTTCGAAACCGGAAAGTTCCAGACGGACATCGTATGTACCGAACTCCTCGAAAGGAACGTCTACAGGTGTTCTGCCGACTTCCCGGTCGTTCAAATGTACCAAGGCGCCGGGCGGATCACTGGTCACATGAATTACCCGTTCGAGGCAACCTGACATTACCAGAAAACAACTGAGTGCAGTTGCTGTGCGTAATATCCTGTAGGTGTACTTAGTCCGCATGGGCATATCATACGAACTGTTTACATTTGTTACCTGATGTAATTTTTCCCCGGTGCTCAATTTACAGATACGATATCTCTGGAATGACAGATTCTTCTGCCAGGACGGATCAGAAAGCCCAGTTGAATGTGCAGATGCTTGTGTATGCATACACACAGGGCATTTTTCCCATGGCGGATCCGGATACCGATCAGATTTATTGGTACAGCCCCGATCCGAGGGGGATAATTCCCCTTGACAGATTTCATGTCACGCGGTCGCTTCGCCGCGTAGTCAAAGGGGGGAAATTTGCCATAAAGAGTGATGAAAATTTTACTGAGGTTATGCGGCAATGTGCTGCTCCTCGGCCTGATGAAGGGAATGAGACGTGGATTAATGCGGAGTTGATTTCTGCATATACAGAACTGCATACCCTCGGCTTGGCGCACAGTGTTGAAGCGTATGTTTTTGACCCGGCCACAGGGAAGGAAATCCTTGTGGGGGGACTGTACGGGGTGGCGATCCGTGGCGCGTTTTTCGGTGAGTCAATGTTCCATCGCAGTGATCTTGGAGGAACAGACTCATCCAAAGTTTGCCTAGTGCATTTGGTTAATCATCTTCGCAAGAGAGGGTTTGTACTTCTTGATACGCAATTTGTAACGGATCATCTCGCTCGTTTCGGCTGTGTGGAAATAATGCGGGAGGAGTACCTGAGCCGCCTGAAGCATGCACTGGAAGTGGAAACATCCTGGTGGCCGTTTGAAGTTGTTGAGGGCTGAAGTTCTCTGGTACATCCTGACGCGTATGCAGTATGATCCGCGCTGTAAAGAAAACTGCAACCAGCGTCTGATGCTGAATATCTGAAGGATTTGTTATGGAAGCGGGCATTGTCGGACTGTCAAACGTAGGTAAAACAGCATTGTTCCGGGCACTCACCGGTGCGAATGCGGAGGTGGCGGACTATCCCTTTACCACGACAAAACCCAACGTAGGAGAGGTGATTATCCCCGATGAAAGACTGGATCGGTTGGCAGAATTTGTACCCGCACAGAAAATTGTTCATGCCCATTTCAAGCTTGTAGATCTTCCCGCACTGGCGGAAGGTGGCGAAGGAATGGGACGCAGCTTCCTTTCTGATGTGCAGACTGTTGATGCGCTTGTCTGTGTTGCCCGGTGTTTCGAGGATGCTTCGGTAATGCATCCCGCGGGGTCGATAGATCCGGTCAGAGATGTGGAAGCGGTTCGAGTTGAGTTGATTCTGGCGGACATGAATACCGTGGAAAATGTTTCTGATCGTGCCCGTCGTTATGCCAGAAGCGGCGACGAAAAAGCCAGGTTCCGCGTATCGGTCTGTGAAAAAGCTCAGGAAATACTTTCCGAAGAAAAAGTACTTTCCACCGCAGAATGGAGCGAGGAAGAGTTGGCGGAGTTGCGGGCTTTAGGGATGCTCAGCCTCAAACCCATGCTGGTTGTTGCCAATATCGGTGAAGATGAGCTACCGGGTGGTGGGGAGAGAGTATCTGCTTTACGAAAATGGGCAGAAGAAACAGGTAACATGCAGGTGGTCGCACTTTGTGTACAGATAGAATCCGAGCTTAAAGAGCTGGAGGGTGAAGAACACGACGAAATGTTACAGGCGATGGGGCTGGAAAAACCTGCTACTGCGGTTGTGGCGCAGGCTGTATTTGATCTGCTTGGTTACCAGTGTTTTTATACCGCAGGGGATAAGGAAGACCGTGCCTGGCCGGTGCGTAAAGGGGCAACTGCGCCACAGGCAGCAGGAACAATACATTCCGATTTTGAACGGGGATTTATCAGAGTCGAAGTCTATCCGATAGAAGATCTTTTTAAACTCGGAACAGAAAAAGCAGTGAAAGAAGCCGGTCGTATGCGCGTTGAGGGGAAGAATTACGTGATGAAGGACGGCGACGTGTGTCATTTTCTTTTCAATGTCTGACACTGATACTATTAATAATGACACACCGGAATATTCTGAATCTCCGGTGAGCAGTTATAACTACAGTTGGCAGTTCGAGAAGGCTTTCAACAAAGCGGTAGTACGGGTAAATCGTAAACATCCCGCGGTAAAAAAGATTACATTTACGTTCGTATTCATGGCAGTAGCTTTGGGTTTATTGATGCCTGTCATGGTATTGCTGAATATCACTCTGAAATGGAATTTGCCCCTTCCAGGATGGTCACCACTGTTATTTCATCTTATATTTTGGCCTGTTTTTGCCTGGTACATGTTCACAATGCGAAAAAGACTGGACCCGGTACGTTATATCATTACAAACAGATTATGCCTGAACTGTGGTTATCCATTACGGGGCCTGCCTCTTGACAGCAACTGGAACGGCAGGTGTCCGGAATGTGGCAGAGAATACAACCTCGGAGATTATGTACATCCCCGCTACCCTCGGAAATATCCCCTGGATATAAATCTTTCTTCTGAAGAAAAAGATTCAGAAGTGATCATCTGAAATTAATCCCCAATATTAATCTTCTAGTGCTTTTCGTAAGATTCCTTCTGCCTTTTTCAGGCGGGAGTCTGCATCTGTAAAACTGATGTTCTTTGTCTGCATTAGAACTGCCTGTTTTACACAACCTCGTGCCCGGCTCAGAAGTTGCAGGGATTCCTTTCTGTCAATGCCTGTCAGTTCACTGATGATGCGTACTGCTCTGTCGCGCAGTTTGTCGTTGCTGGCCCGCAGGTCAACCATGAGGTTGTCATGGACTTTGCCCATTTGCACCATGATGGTAGTACTGATGGTATTCAGGACCATCTTGGTTGCGGTTCCCGCTTTCATGCGTGTTGAGCCGGTTATTATTTCCGGACCGGTACGAACAATGATCAAGTGATCGACAACCAATGGTTCAGGCGGATCTGTACAACAGAGCAAACCCGTCACAGCTCCCTTTTTTTGTGCAATTTTCAGTCCGCCTAGGACATAAGGTGTTGTCCCGCCTGCTGCTATGCCTAGGACAGTATCCTTGCTGTCAAGACAGAGCAGCTCCAGCTCTTCCTTCGCACCATCAGGATCATCCTCGCGGTATTCTGAGCTTTTGCGCAGGGCTGTGTTGCCACCGGCGATCAGACCGATCACCAAACCCGGATCAGTCTGAAAAGTAGGGGGGCATTCAGCACTATCAAGCACACCCAGTCTTCCGGATGTACCAGCGCCAAGGTAAATCAACCTGCCTCCGTTTTTCATGTTTGCCGCGGCAGAGGTGATAAATTCTGAAATAGATACTTCAGCATCTCTCACTGCCGGGGCTACGGTCATGTCCTCTTCGTTGATCAGGCGGACACATTCCCTTATCGAGAGAGTGTCGAGGTTCTTACTGCGGTGGTTGCGTTGTTCTGTGTCAATGCAGCCTCGATCAGGCGGGTCAGACAATTGCGATCTTGGGGGAGGCATGTTTGTTCCGGATGAATCTGACATGGTTTTCTTATTTCGGGTGTAATGTTGTGCTGACGGCAGAATGTGTAATCTGTTCATCTGTAGGTAACATATTATTATGGCTGACCTGCTTACTTTAGCGATGCTTGCCCGGGTTGATTATTGCATCATCATCGTTTACCTGCTGCTTGTTGTCCTGATAGGCTTTGCATCGGCACGAAAACAATTTTCTGATCGTGATTATTTTCTCGGGGGTGGAAACATGCCGACTTGGGCTGTCTCGTTATCTGTTCTGGCAACTTCTCTCAGTGCAGCGACTTTTGTTGGTGTCCCCCAGTTTTCTTTCAGTGCTGATTTGAGTTATCTCATACTCATTCCCGGTGGGCTTATTGCGGTCAGTATCGTGGCCTTTTTTTTCATCCCCGCTTTTTACCGGGCGGGTACACTGACTATCTACGGTTTGCTGGAAAAGCGTTTCGGCAGTGATGCCAGTTACGCAGTCAGCATCACTTTTCTCATAGGTCGTCTTCTGGCTTCGGGAGCACGGCTGTTCATAGCGGCCATCCCCGTTACCCTGATCTTATTCGGGGTTGAAGGCATTACCGTAAAGCATACTGTGCTGGCGGTAATTATACTTGGTCTTGTAGGGACAGCATATACACTTATGGGTGGAATCAGAGCTGTCATATGGACCGATGTATTGCAGTTTTTTATTCTTCTCGGGGCGGGAATACTTACTATGGTCTTGTTGTTTCGAGATATACCGCTGCCGCCGGCAGAAATTGCCGAAGTCTTGACACATGGTGGTGAATTTGTCGAAAACAAGCTGAATATCGTCAGTACCAGCACGAATATCGGAGCATCTTACACTGTTTGGACGGGGTTTTTCGCCATTGTATTTCTGAATATGGCAAGCTATGGCGTTGATCATGACCTGGTTCAGAGAATGCTTACCTGCAGCAGCCCCCTAAGGGGCGGAATGGCATTGATTGTTTCTAACCTGCTGGGTATTCCTGTCGTGTTTCTCTTTCTTATTATAGGGTTATTGTTATATGTTTATTATTCTCTTCCTGAAGTAATGGGTGATGCCAGACCCATGGACATGATTGAGGGGTCAGTACAGATCTTTCCCCAGTACATTCTTAATCATCTTCCGCCCGGTGCCAAAGGATTGGCGATGGCGGGAATTTTCGCTGCAGCCATGAGCAGTTTTGATTCCGCAGTCAATGCCATGGCAGCGAGTTTCATTGCCGATGTTCAGCCTCACCTGGGGGAGAAGTTGCGTAATTTTATTCGGATTACTGCTAAGGCAGAAGAAGCAAGCCCAAAGATCGAGTCGGCGTCAGTAATAAATAAATCCGATTCACTATCAGAAGAAGGTCATAAGGAGATTGGCATCACAAGTTCCAGGATCACGGTTTTGGGAATGGGGTTACTGTTGACACTGTTTGCCTGTGTGGCGGCTGTTACTTATGACCCGGACAGGGATACATTGATCGGGTTTGCCCTTGGCGTGATGTCTTATGCCTACGCTGGGATGCTGGGTGTATTTCTTACAGCTCTTTTTACCCGACGAGGTAACAGTTCTACGGTCATCTGTGCTTTATGTGTTGGTGCTGGTGTTGTTTTGCTGTTGCAGCCATCAATTTTCGGAAGATTGACATATAAGTATTTTGGGATGGTGTATAACGTAGCCTTTCCCTGGTGGATGGTTCTGGGAACTACTGCCAGTTTTATCGTTTGTGTACTTGGTAAGCCGATGGATAATAAAGAGCAGTCAACTTCATGAAGAAAAGGATATCAGTCATGAAGCGCAGCAGGGGTTTGTTTTTCCTGGCTTTGTTTTTATTGACTAGTGGTTGCAGCCTTTTGCATTCCGGCAAAAGTGCAGAAACATATAGTTATCCGCTGAAAGCTTCATTTTCCAAAGATGCCTCGAAAGGTGATCTTCGCGGTTTATGGGTGACTCGTTGGGATTTTCGCAGTGCTGATGATGTTAAGCGTATTATTTCAGATGCTTCCTTATTAGGTACTACGGATCTTTTCTTTCAGGTACGGGGTCAGGCGGATGCTTATTATCGCAGCGAGCTGGAGCCATGGGGCGAAGATCTTCTGGCGGGCGTGCGTAATGGAAAGGAGCCGTCGTTTGATCCTTTGCAGGTGGCCTGTGAAGAAGCACACCAACGGGGAATTCGCCTGCATGCCTGGTTTAATGTGATGCCGTTATGGCGGGAGAAAATTCCGCCTGAATCAACGAAACATGTTTACCATGTGCATCCCGAGTGGCGTCTTCGCGACAGCAAGGGAAATTATCAGCCACTGAATGAACATTATGTAATGATAAATCCTCTCCGAGAGGATGTTCGCAGGCATTTGCGAAATGTTGTCCGTGATATCGTCAACAGATATCCGGTGGATGGTTTGCATCTGGACTACATACGTTTTATTCCACAGACAGGTGAAGATGGTAATTACCTGTATGACAATGAAACCCGTAATTTGTTCCGCCGGGAAACAGGCTTGGAGGCGGTAACTCATAAAGCAGAATTCAGTAGGTTCATTGCTGAACACATTACGGAAATAGTCAGGGACCTGCGCCGAGTTGTTCGAGCCAGAAATAAGAATATTATATTTTCTGCTGCTGTCTGGAGGGATCCGGAAACTGCAAGACGTGATTACCTGCAGGATTATGCTTCATGGATGGAAAGGGGATTGCTGGATATGGCAGTTCCCATGCTTTACACAACTGACGACAGGAGATTTAGCAGGGAATTGCAGACAGTTATTGATGTTGCAGGAGAAACCCCGGTACTGGCCGGCATCGGGGCTTATAAACATACCACAGCAGAACAATTGCAGATGCAGCTTGAAATAACACGTGAATTGCCTGCAGCGGGTTACAGCCTTTTTGGCTATGAGTCTTTTTTTCGCAGTGCCAATCCACAGCAGGACCATTCACCACGTGCTTCTGGAATACGACGTTTACGCCGACGGGTTGTTCAGGAGTGGGTTGCAACAGGAAAAGACCACCCATGAAGTTCATAGACCAAAGTGCTGAACAATTTGTACCCAGGATTGGAATTGACATAGGCGGAAGTTCCGTCAAAGCTGCAGTTCAAATTGGAAATGAAATTCATACCAGCGTAAGTTCCTGCTATGAGCATCCCAACCATGCTGTACTTGCCTCAAGAATTCGTGAGGCGGTTGGTTCCTGTTGGAATAAAATATTTACTGAATCAGATAAAGCCATTCATGATGATTCTGAAGTATGTATATCTGTGCCGGGCCCTGTTGATGATAATGGGGTTTTATTGGCAGCGGCTAATCTTTCAGGCATTATTAATACGCATATTCCTTCGTGGTCAGCAGATGTTCTGGGTTTGAGAAAACAACCCGTTGTTATCACTGATACACTTGCCGCAGCATATTATGAATATCATTGTAATCCTTTTCAGGGTAGATCATTGTATCTTTCCATCGGAACCGGTGTGGGTGGCATTATTCTTGATAGTGGGTGCCCTCTGATTTTTACACGAGGTACCTGTGGTCATCTGGGGCATATTGATGTGAGCGGTGATGTCGAAACAGCACCTTACCGAGCTGGAAGCGGCAGGGGATCTTTGGAAGCATATATCGGGTATCGGGCACTTCTGGCTGCCGGTGTTCCTGCAGATGAAACCAGATGGGCAAATCACCCTGCTGCTCGTCCTGCACTTCAGGCTCTGGTACGAGCTTTACGAACCATGCTGGTCATATTTCGGCCGGGGGAAATAGTATTGATGGGAGGGGTGGGGATAACACTGGAACCAGCGTTAACATTTCTGGAGGAACAGGTCAGGCGGGATCTTTCACCGGCTGCACCTGTTTCCTGGATGCTGCGATGCAGTAAATCGGATCATTTCGCAGCAGCTCTGGGAGCCTGTCAGACGGTAAACTTGCAGAATGAACAGATCAGCTGAAAAACGAATTAATGAATTGCGGCAATTGCTGCATAAAGCTAATCGCGCCTATTACGTAGAAGCGGATCCGTTCATGTCGGATACGCATTATGATGAGCTTTTACGTGAATTGGCTGATCTGGAAAAAAAATACCCACAATATTATGATCCTGATTCACCTACTCAGCGGATAGGGGGAGAACCCATAAGTGGTTTTCAGACTCGGTTACACCGGGTACCCATGCTTTCAATTGACAATACATACAATGAGGCAGAAATAAGAGCGTGGTACACCCGGGTTCTGCGGCAGCTGGAAAGGGATGAACAACCGGAAAAAAACAGCCTCTTTGGTGAAAATGTTTCATTTTATGTCGATCCTAAAATAGACGGTGTGGCTGTCAGCCTGCTTTATGAAAATGCTCGTCTGATACAGGCACTGACACGTGGTGATGGTGCACGTGGGGATGATGTTACAGTGAATGTGCGTACTATAAGATCTGTCCCGCTGTTGCTTAGTGGTAATGGCTCCTGTAATCTTCCCGAAACCATTGAAATACGGGGCGAGATCTTTATGCCAAATGAAGAATTTGCACGTATTAATGCTGAACGCGATGAAGCCGGTGAACAGACTTTCATGAATCCGAGAAATGCGACAGCAGGAACAATAAAGCTTCTTGATCCCAAAATTGTAGCTCAGCGGAGATTGTCATTCATTGCTCATGGTTTGGGGTATGTGGAACCGGACATCTTTACTTCACATGGTAAATTTCTAAGTTCAATACATAGTTATGGTGTGCCGATCAGTAAGTATGGTTGCAAGTGTGATTTCATTGATGAAATACTCCTCGCCATTCATGAGTTCGATAAAAAAAGACATGAATTGGAGTATCAGACTGACGGGATGGTTATCAGGCTGGACTCTTTTTTACACCAGAAGATCGTGGGTTCCACAAGTAAAAGCCCGAGGTGGTGTATAGCATTCAAATATCCTGCAGAGCAGAAAGCAACAAAGCTGCTTGAAGTGCAATGGCAGGTGGGTAAGGGAGGTAAACTGACACCCCGCGCCACATTTGAACCTGTTCTTCTTTCGGGGACCCGGGTATCCCATGCCAGCTTACATAATTATGATGAAATAAAACGAAAAGATATTCGTCTTGGTGATACTGTTCTTGTGGAAAAGGCGGGGGAAATCATACCACAGGTAGTTGAAGTTATTAAAGATAAACGAGATGGCAGCGAAAAGGAAATATCCCCTCCTGAAAAATGTCCTTCCTGTGGATCTGATATTATTCAATTGGAAGGAGAAGTGGCGCATCGCTGTGTTAATCCGGAATGCCCGGCACAGTTTCGAGAAAGGTTAATCTGGTTTGCTGGTCGTAATCAGATGGACATAGATGGACTGGGAGAAAAAACGGTTGACCAGTTTTTGGAAGCGGGCCTGATTAAACACTTTGCAGATATTTTTCACCTGCATGAGAAACGTGAACAGTTGTTGAAACTGGACCGAATGGGAGAAAAGAAGGCTGAGAATCTTCTTGCGGGTATAGAAAAAGCGAAAAATCGCGGTCTTGCCCGCCTAGTGGCAGCCTTGGGAATCAGACATATCGGTTCAGCTGCTTCCAAAACCCTCGCTCGTCATTTTCCAGATATGGATGCTTTGCTTGCTGCAGGTGTGGAGGATCTTGCCGCACTGCCTGATTTTGGTGAAATAACAGCCTCCACACTTCATGGGTGGCTTCACAGTAAAGTCGGAATGCAGACAATCAAATCTCTGCGTCATGCGGGTGTCAGTATGAACTCACTTGATTATAGAGCTGATAAAACACCAGAATCAGTATTTTCCGGAAAGACGATTGTACTGACCGGGACTTTGAGTCGTTGGCCACGCACGGAACTTAAGGAAGTTTTGGAAAAGTTCGGGGCAAAAGTCGCAGGCTCTGTTTCAACCAGGACTGACATTGTTATTGCGGGTAAAAAAGCAGGAAGTAAACTGGCCAAAGCTGAAACGTTGGGAGTAGAAATATGGGATGAAAATCGTCTGTTACACGAACTATCTTTGCTGGGGGTGTCATCCCATGAAGTATAAGGACGCTGTTTGCCAGCGAATATGATTTTCTGTCGTTACAATTACTTTAAATGCAGAATATAGAATTCAAAGCAGAACTCCGTGATATGGATCTTGCCCGCGCCCAGTGCAGAGCACTTGATGCCAAACGCATAGGGTTACTCAGGCAAAGAGATACATATTTTCGATTAACCAGTGGCAGGCTGAAACGGCGGGAAAGTGAGGGGGAGCCGACGGAATGGATATTTTATCACCGCCCGGACCGGGTACAGCCGTGCATGAGTCATTTCATGATTTACAGCGAACAGCAGGCGCATTCGCGGTTCGGAACCAATCCTCTGCC
>Ga0256832_1003725_pt1 | contig 10346 bp, 8 predicted proteins | sample 134614metaG_FD_190534 | JGI IMG/M metagenome (GOLD analysis project Ga0256832, IMG submission 190534) | Hydrothermal vent microbial communities from Lau Basin, Pacific Ocean - 134-614 | ecosystem: Environmental > Aquatic > Marine > Hydrothermal vents | place: Pacific Ocean: Lau Basin | collected...
CGCCCTCGGGGATCGTGTCAACGCCGTCCAGTACCAGGTCGGCCATGACTTCGGCCACTTTCGGCGCCATGCCAAAGCCGATCTTGAAGCCGCCATTGGCGATGAAATGCCCGGGCCGGCCGGGCCACGGCCCCAGCATGGGCGCGCGCGAACGGGCCCGGGGCCTGAGGCCGGCCCAGCGGGTCAGGATGGGGGCATCGCGGAGTGCCGGCACCAGCGCGCGGGCCTTGGCAATCAGCGCGTCGAGCTGTTCGTCGGTGCTTGTGGGGTCGTCGAAATCCCGCTCGCTGGTGGAACCGATTGCCACGGTTCCATCGGCGTGCCCGATGACATGCAGCGCCTCGGCATAGACCTGCGGCTTGTCCGCCATGACACAGGCGAAGCTCGCGGACTGGCCCTTGACCGCGCCGCCAACCGCGCGCCCGAGGGTCGTGGAAAGCTCCGCCAGCCCCGCCGCGCCGGTGGCCCAGACCTGCGCGCCGCGCGGCGCGGCCTCGGCCTGCACGGTGACGCCGCGCGCGCCCAAGGCCGCAAGCAGGCTCGCACCTGCCATGCGCGGGTGCATCCGCGCGGTGAGCGTATCCACCACCCAGGCGCCGGTGGCGCTGTCGGGCGCCCAGCCCGGCGCGGGATTTTCGCCCACGACCCGCCATTCGGCCCGGCCCTGCCACAGCGCGGCGGCGCTCTCCATGCGCACGCGGGCCAGCTCCAGCTGGCGGTCGGTCGCAAGCGGCTGGATGCGTCCCGAGCGTGCATAGCCCGAGGGCAGGCCGGACACAATCTCGACCTCGCGCCAGAAATCCGCAGCCATCAGCAGGCTTTCGAACTGAAACTGTTTCTTGTCGTTCCAGTTTTCCGGCACATGCGGCGCCAGCGCGCCCACGAGCCCGCCCGAGGCACCAGCCAGCGGCCCGTTCGGGTCGATGATCTGCACCTTTGCGCCGCGCGCCATGCAGGCCCAGGCGATCGACAGGCCGAAAATTCCGGCGCCATGAACGGTCACTTCCTGCATTGCCAAAACCCGGCCCTTTCCCCATTGTCGGGGTCAAACATAACCGGACAAGCCATGACGCGCGACCCGAAAGCAAGCCTGACCTGGCAGGACGGCCAGGTGCCCGTCTCGACCCGGTTCGACGACCCCTATTTCAGCCTTGAGAACGGGTTGGCGGAAACCCGGCATGTGTTTCTGGATGGCAACGACCTGCCCGCACGGCTGGCGGCGGGCTTTCAGGTGGCCGAGCTGGGCTTTGGCACCGGGCTCAACATGCTGGCGCTGGCCGCAGCCTGGCCCGGGCCGGGACGGGTGCGCTTCACTTCGTTCGAGGCCTATCCCCTGACGGTGGACGAGATTGCCCGTGCGCTTGCCGTTTTTCCCGAGCTGGAACCGCTCGCGCAGGACTTTCTGGCCGCCTGGGCCACGGGCGCGCGGGCCTTCCGGCTGGGCAGCCTTGCGGTCGAGGTCATCATTGGCGACGCGCGCGAAACCCTGCCCAATTGGGACGGCCGGGCCGATGCCTGGTTTCTGGACGGGTTTTCACCGGCCAAGAACCCCGAACTGTGGGCGCCCGACCTGATGGCAGCGGTTGCCCGCCACACCGCGCCGGGCGGCACGTTTGCCACCTATAGCGCCGCCGGCCATGTGCGCCGGGGGCTGAAGGCGGCAGGCTTCACCGTCAGCCGGGTGCCGGGCTATGGCCGCAAGCGCCACATGAGCGTGGGGCGCCTTGCCCCCAAAGCCACGCCATGAGCCCGGTCACGCGCGGCATCCTGTTCATGGTGGCAGCGACCTTCGTTTTCGCGGTGATGGACGGGCTGTCGCGCCTTGCCGCCGAACGCTACAGCGTCATCCTGGTGGTGATGGTGCGCTACTGGTTCTTCGCAGGCTTCGTGCTGGTGCGCGCCATGACCGCCCCCGGCGGCATCCGGGCGGCGGCGCGCACCCACCACCCTTTCCTGCAGGTGCTGCGCGGCGTCATGCTGGCCGCCGAAGTGGTGGTCACGGTCACCGCCTTTGTCTGGCTGGGCCTGATCGAAACCCACGCGCTGTTTGCCTCCTACCCGCTGATGATCGCCGCTCTTTCCGGCCCGGTGCTGGGCGAGCGCGTGGGCTGGAGGCGCTGGGCCGGGATCGCGGTCGGCTTTGCGGGCGTGCTGATCATCCTCGACCCCGGCAACCGGGTGCTGGAGCCCCAGGCCCTGATCGCGCTGGCCGGTGCGCTGATATTCGCGCTTTACGGGCTGATCACCCGCAAGGTATCGGCGCGCGACAGCGCCACCACGTCGCTTTTCTGGACCGGGGCCGCAGGCGCCGTGGCGATGACCCTGATCGGTGCCTTTTACTGGCAGCCGATCGCACCCGCCGACTGGCCGCTGATCGGCGTGCTGTCGGTTGCCGGGCTCGCCGGGCACTGGCTGCTGATCAAGAGCTATGGCGCAGCACCCGCCAGCACGGTCCAGCCCTTTGCCTTTCTGCAACTGGTGTTCATCGCCGGCATCGGTGTGACATTCTTCTCCGAAGACCTGCGGCCCGGCGTGGTGATCGGCGCCGGGCTGGTGGTGGCGGCGGGGCTGTTCACGCTGAGCCGCAGCAGACCCGTCAGCGCGCCGAAATCTCCTCCAGCAGGCTGAGCGGCACCACCTTGCCCGCGCGCCGCGCCCGGTAGGGCGCCAGGCTTTCCGCCACCCGCATCGCGTAATTGCGGGTCTCGCGAAACGGGATGGTCTCGATCCAGTCGATCACGTCGACATTCCTTGCACCCGGATGGCCGCGTTCCTCGATCCAGCGGCGCGCGCGCGTGGGCCCGGCATTATAGGCCACCGCCACCAGCACCGGGTTGGGTCCGAATTCCTCGAACAGCTTGGCCAGGTATTCCTGCCCCAACTTGATATTATAGGCGCTGTCGCTGATCAGCCGCGCCTCGGAATAGCCAAGCCCCAGGTCGCGGGCCATGTCGCGCGCCGTGCCCGGCATCAGCTGCATCAGCCCCAGCGCCCCCACGCCCGAACGCACATCGGGTTTGAATTCGCTTTCCCGGCGCATGATTGCCAGCGCAAATTCCGGCGGCACCCCGTCGCGCGCGGGCAACGCCTTGGGAAGGGCAAAATAGGCACGCTCATAGAGCAGCCCGCGGGTCTTGATCAGGTACTTGGCCAGCTTGACCTGCAGATAGGGCGCCTCGACCGCCTCGGCCCAGTCCAGCAATTGCCCGGCTTCCTCGGGCGTGAGGGTCTCGCTCATCTGCTGGGTGAAGCGCAGCGCCAGATAGAGCTCGTCGGCTGCTTCCAGCAGGCGCGCGGCCACCATGTTGCTGTCGCGCCAGAAACCCGCCTGCTGCCAGCCGGGGTAACGCCTGGCGCCCACCAGCGCCGGGTCCATCCCCAGCCCGGCCTTTTGCGCCGCCAACTGGCCATAGAACGACACCTGGAATTCCGCGCCAAAGCGCCAGGCCTGCAGCGCCATGTCGTGTTCGCCCAGCGCCTCGTGCGCGCGCCCCAGCCAATAGCCCGCGCGGCCCAGTGAAATCGGGCTTTCCACACCGCCCTGAAAGGCCTGAAAATGCCTGAGCGCGGTGGCCGGATCATCCAGCCGGGTGAGCGCAATATACCCCGCCAGCCATTCCAGGTCATTGCGGTCCGCCCCCGGCCCCAGATGGTGGTTGGCCGCCAGCCTGTAGGCCTGGCGCGCCTTGCCCTCGCGCATGGACCAGCGCGCCAGAGAGCGCCGCCAGGACCCCCAGCGCGCCGGGTCGCCCAGCTTGTCCGCCGAGGCCGAGCGCGCCAGCAGCAGATCAATGGCATCCTGGTTGCGGCCCTTGCGCGCGCGCCAGAGAAACCGCTCGTATGCCAGGCCCGGGTCATCCATAAGCGCCCTGGGAATGGCGTTGATCATGGCGTCCACGCCCGATTCGTCGGCCCGCAGCGTGATCCGGGCCAGGGCCAGTTTCTGCCGGCCCTCACTGACCCGGGGCAGCATCCGGCGCGCCGCTGTCGTACTGCCAGCCCACAAAAGCCGGTCAAGCCGCTGCCAGTGAGAGCGCTTCAGCGCCGCGCCGTAGGTCGCCAGAAACTCGGCCTCGTCATCCTTGCCCATGGGCAGCGTGCGCCAGGCCCGGATTGCCAACGCGCGGGCTTCGTCGTCGCGGCCCTGGGCACGCAGCGCTTCGGCCAGGCGCAACGCCCCGGCGCCGGTCTGAGGGGGTTGCGCCGCAAAAAAGCCGCGCACCAGCGCCGGATCGGTGCCGGCGGGAATGGTCACCTCGGCGCGTTTGCGCAACAGCTTCAGCCCCGGCCAGTTCGGGCGACGCTCCAGAAACTCCAGCGCCTGGGTGAACGTCCCCTTGGACGCGCGCAGGTAGTGCCACAAGATGATGTCGCGCCGCACCGAGCCTTCGGGGCCGGCCGCCTCGATCGCCGCGTCCCAATCATCGGCGCGCATCAGTTCCAACCCGCGCTTCAGGGAGGAAACGAAGGCGGGATTTTCAGCGGCCATTGCCGGGGCGGCGGGAAACAGGAATAGGACGAACACGATGCCGGCCCGCAAAAAGCGCAGGGAATGAAGTATCATGCCGGGGAAAATACCCTGCGCGGGGCCCGTGACAATACACATTCTTGGCAAACCGGCAGAAGGCGGCTAGTTTCCGCCACGTTTCGGGCCCCTGCCCGCGAGCGCAACAGCAAAGGAGCGTGTCATGCTGAAAGGTTCAATGCCTGCCCTGGTCACGCCGTTCAAGGACGGCGCGGTGGATTTCGATGCGCTCAAGCATCTGGTGGAGTGGCAGATTGCCGAGGGCTCGAACGGGCTGGTGCCGGTGGGCACGACAGGCGAAAGCCCGACGCTGACCCACGAAGAACACGAAGCGGTGGTCGAATGCGTGGTGAAAACCGCCGCCGGACGGGTGCCGGTGGTCGCGGGCGCGGGGTCCAACAACACGGTCGAGGCGATACGCTTTGTCACCCACGCCCGCGCGGTGGGGGCCGACGCCGCGCTGGTGGTGACGCCGTACTACAACAAGCCGACCCAGCGCGGCCTGATCGCGCATTTTGCCGCGCTCGAGGAACTGGGCCTGCCCATCGTCATCTACAACATTCCCGGCCGCTCGGTCGTGGACATGTCGGTGGACACCATGGCAACGCTCGCGAAATTGCCCAACATTATCGGCGTCAAGGATGCCACCGGCGACATTGCGCGGGTGTCGCAGCAACGCGCCGCCTGCGGCACCGATTTCATCCAGCTCTCTGGCGAGGATGCCAGCGCGCTGGGCTTCAACGCCCATGGGGGCGTTGGCTGCATCTCGGTCACCGCCAATGTCGCCCCACGGCTCTGCGCCGAGTTTCAGGCGGCGACGCTGGCAGGCGATTATGCAAAGGCGCTGGAGTTGCAGGACCGGCTGATGCCGCTGCACGAGGCGATTTTCCTGGAACCCGGCGTTTGCGGCGCCAAATACGCGCTGTCGCAGCTGGGCCAGTGCTCGGGCGAGGTGCGCGCGCCGCTCACTGGGCTGCTCGATGAAACCAAGGACGCGATTGACGCCGCCATGGCGCATGCGGGGATCGGCGCGTGAGCTTCGAGATCCGCCCCGGCGAAGAGGCCCTGCCCTTTGACCCGGCTGAGACCGCCGATGGCCCCCGGGTGGTGTTCATCGGGCGCATTCGCAGCCCCTGGGCGCCCGGGGACGCGCCGCGCAATATCCGCCGCGCCCGCGAGGCCGGTGGCGATTTCCGGCTGGAGCTGGCCGCCCCCTATCGCCCGGGCCTGACCGGGCTGGAGGTCGGCCAGTATATCAATGTGCTTTACTGGATGGACCGGGGCCGGCGCGACCTGATCGTGCAGGCGCCCCGCCATGTGGAGGCGCCGCGCGGCACTTTCGCCCTGCGCTCGCCGGTCCGGCCCAACCCGGTCGCACTGGCGACCGTGAGGATCACGGCGATGGACATCGACGCGGGGCGCGTGGGTATCGACGCCATCGACTGTTATGACAATACGCCGCTGCTGGACATCAAGCCGTGGATCGCAACGATTGACGCGCCGCCCGACACCTGAAGGGAAGCCCGCATTGGGAGGCATGCCGCAGATTCTGCCACGACTATGACCAGGCCGCCTTTGACCCGGATTACCCGACCAAGCCGCTGGAGTTTTTCGAACCCATGCTGCACCGGGTGTTTGCCGGACCGGCCGGGCACCTTGAAATGGGCTGAAATGACCTGACACGCCGTGACATCGCCTTGTCATTGAATAACATGCCGGATCGGCGCAGGATGGCCGGGTCAATTCAACCAATGGAGTCCCCATGAACATCCCGGCCACACCCTTTCTCAAACGCGCGCTTGTCGCGGGCTTTTGCCTGACTGCCGGCCTGGCCGCAGGCCTGGCGCCCGCCCAGGCGCAGGTGAAAAAACAGGTCAAACCGATTGCCAGCGGCTTTCTCAACGTGCGTTCCGGGCCCGGCACCAGCTATGCCGATATCGGGGACCTGGCTTCGGGCAGCGTGATCGACGTGCTGGGCTATGACCCCACCGACCGCTGGGCGATCATCAACTGGAATGGCCAGATCGCCTATGTGGCGCGCAACTTCCTGACCGATCCCGCCCCTGTGCCAGCGGCAGGCGCCGGGCTGGGCTGGTTCGAAGTCACCGGCATTCCGGCCAATGATGCCGATGGCGGGCTGGTGGTGCGCGCAGGCCCCGGCACGAAGTTTGCCCGCCTGACCGTGGTGCCCAACGGCACCAGGCTGAAGATCATCGCGCTCAGCCCCAACCGCAAATGGTCGCAGGCGCAGTCCCCCTCGGGCGCAACCGGCTGGGTGCGCAATTCCTACCTTCGCCCGACCACCGCCCCCGCGCAGTCCCAGCCCCAGCCGCAACCCCAGCCGCAACCCCTGCCCGCCGGTCCGACGACCTCGATGATCACCACGCCGGGCTGGCCCACCACTGTCTATGAGTTTCCCAATGACACCGCGCCCAGCCTGACCGTGCTGAACCCCAACAGCCCGGTCGCGGTGGTGGAGCAGCTGCACCAGGACTGGGTCAAGGTGCTGGTCGACGGGCAGGAAGGGTACCTGCATTCCCAGGGCGCGACGCCCGGCGGCGGCGCCACCACGACCGAGGGCATGCAGGTCGGGCTGAGCTGCGCCGGGACCGAGCCGTTCTGGACCTACCAGATCAACACGGACGGCACCACGGTGTTCGAGGATGTGGGCAGCCAGGGCGCACCGATTGCCAGCACCATGAACCAGATCAACGGCACCTCCTACCCTTACACGTTCCAGGCGGGGCCGATCACCGGACAGCTGAACAACCAGGTCTGCTCCGACGGAATGTCGGACAACCTTTACCCGTGGGAGCTGTTGCTGAACGTGACCCTGAACGGCAGCCAGCAAACCGTCCAAGGCTGCTGCACGCTGCAATAAGCGCCTTCAGGCACGAAACGCCGCTCGTCCGCCCGTTGGGCGACCTCGCTCGGGCCCCTCACCATCGGGGCCTGAGCCTACAGAATACCCTCGCCTGCCTCTTCCAGCGATATGCCCAGCGCATCCAGCCCGGCCTCAAGGTAGTCCGAAAGCAGAGCCATGCCCAGCAGGTAATCCTCGGTCGGGCTGGTGCGCTCGGCCTTGGCGGTGGCAATCGCCTCGTCCAGTTCGGCCGCATCGAAGGTGTCGCGCCCGATCCAGGCAATGGCCACCAGGCTTGCCTGCTCGTCGCGGTTCATGTCCGCGATGAAACTGCGCAGCTCGGCCTCGGTTCCGTCAGAGGACCGGCTCTCAAGGATCGAATCGGCGTCCGCGTCGTCGCCGGGCGTGTCCCAGCGCGCCACCTTGGTGCCCAGCTCACGGGCGCGCAGAATGACGCGGGCAACCTTTCGGGGACTGATTTCCAGCATTGCGATTCCTCCGATACTCCGGCCCCGATCCTGCCAGAAGCGGGCGCGCGCGTGAAGGGTCAATCGTCCTGCGGCTTGACCAGCGGCACCACGTCGGCGGGTGCCTCCCCCGGCACTTCCTCGAAATCGAAGGCATCCAGCCGGCGGGCGCGCTTGCCGGCCTTTTCGGCCGAAATCTTGATCTCGGTAATGTCCTTGGCTGCCATCTGGAAATGCTTGTCCAGATTGCCGACGCGCGCGCCCAACCGTTCCACGTCGCCATGGAGCAGCGCCAGTTCGCGGCGGATCGCGCCGGCCTGTTCGCGCATGCGGGCGTCTTTCAGGATGGCGCGCATGGTGTTGAGCGTGGCCATGCAGGTGGTGGGCGACACGATCCAGACGCGGGCGGCAAAGCCGTCGCGCACGACTTCTGGAAAATTCGAATGCAGCTCGGCATAGACCGCTTCCGACGGCAGGAACATCAGCGCGCCGTCAGCGGTTTCGCCTTCGACGATATAGCGCTCGGAGATGTCCTTGATATGCTTGCGCACGGCAGCGCGGAACTCGCGGGCGGCAAGCAGGGTCGCGCGCTCGTCGCCGGCGCGGCGCAGCGCCTCATAGGCTTCCAGCGGGAATTTCGAGTCGATCACGATCGGCCCGGGCGGATTGGGCAGGTGAATCAGGCAATCCGCCCGGCGGTTGTTGCCCAGCGTCGCCTGAAGCGTATAGCTGTCGGAAGGCAGCGCCTTGGACACGATGTCATGCAGCTGGATTTCGCCAAAAGCGCCGCGGGTCTGCTTGTTCGACAGGATGTCCTGCAGGCTGAGCACATCGCCCGACAGTTTTTCGATATTGGTCTGGGCCTTGTCGATGGCAGCCAGGCGTTCCTGCAGCCGGGTCAGGCTTTCGGTGGTTTTCTCGGTCGAGCCATGCAGGCTTTCGCGCATGCGTTCCTGCATCTCGGCCAGCGCGCGGGCGGTGCGCGCGGCATTGTCGTGCAGCCGGTCCTGCATCTGCTGCTGCACGTCGGAAAGCCGGGCCTCAAGCGCGCCGATCATCTGGGTCTGGGCGGCGGTCTGGGCGTCCGAGACGTGGCGCAGGCTGCCGGTCAACTGATCCTGCCCCTGGCCCAGAATGGTCACCGCCTGGCCCAGCCCGCCCATTTGCCGCGCCAGATCCTCGGCCAGCGCGGCCGAGCGCCCGGCCCGCCGGATCGACACCAGCAAAAGCGCCAGAACCAGCGCCGCCAGCACGCCGCCGCCCAGCACCGCCAGCACGATGGGGTCGCTCCACGCGTATTCCTGCCCGCCCAGCGTGATCATGAGCGCCCGAACAGCCGCTCGATATCCGCGAGCTTCAGCTCCACGTAAGTCGGGCGGCCATGATTGCATTGACCGGAATGCGGGGTTTCCTCCATCTGCCTGAGCAGCGCGTTCATTTCGTCCGCGCTCATGCGGCGGCCCGAGCGCACCGAGCCGTGACAGGCCATGCGGCTCAGCACCGCCTCGATCCGGGCGGCAAGCGTCAGCGCCTCGCCCTGATCGGTCAGTTCATCCAGCACGTCACGCACCAGCGCCGCGGCATTGACCGGGCCAAGGATGGCCGGCGTTTCCCGCACCGCGATGGCGCCCGGGCCAAAGGGCTCAAGCGTGAGCCCCAGCCGGGCCAGTTCGGCTGCATTGTCCATGAGGCGCGCGGCATCGGCGGGCGAAAGCTCGACGATTTCGGGGATGAGCAGCGCCTGCGCCGCCACGCCATTTGCCGCCATCTGGGCCTTGAGCCGTTCATAGACCAGGCGTTCGTGGGCCGCGTGCTGGTCGACGATGATCATGCCCGTTTCGGTCTGGGCGATGATGTAGTTTTCATGGATCTGCGCGCGTGCCGCCCCCAGCGGGCGCTCCTCCGCCCGGCGGGCGGCGTCGCTCGCGTCCGTTGCGGGGGCGGGTTCGAACCGGGCCGAGGGTTGGGCGGTTTCGGCAAAGCCGGGCGTGGCCGGATAGCCGGGCCGCTGCGCCTGATAGGCGCGCGCCAGCGCTTCGGGGCCGGGGCGGGATTCGGGCCGCATGGCCCCCAGCACGCCGGTGGCCACGGTGGTCGAAGCCCGGTGCCCCGCCTCGGCCAGGGCATGACGCAGCGCCGACACGATCAGCCCGCGCGCCAGCCCCGGGTCGCGAAAGCGGACCTCGGACTTGGCCGGGTGCACGTTCACATCCACAAGCTCGGGCGGACACGACAGAAACAGCGCTGCCGCCGGGTGCCGGTCGCGGCTGAGAAAGTCGGAATAGGCGGCCCTGAGCGCGCCGGTCAGCAGTTTGTCACGCACCGGGCGGCCATTGACGAACAGGAACTGCGCCACCGCAGCACCGCGCGAATAGGTGGGCAGCGCGGCAAAGCCGGTAAGGCGCAGCGCCTCGCGCGTGGCGTCGATCCTGAGTGCGTTTTCGGCAAATTCGCGCCCCAGAATGCGCGCAAGCCGCCCGGAAAGCGCCGT
>Ga0256832_1003726_pt1 | contig 10346 bp, 6 predicted proteins | sample 134614metaG_FD_190534 | JGI IMG/M metagenome (GOLD analysis project Ga0256832, IMG submission 190534) | Hydrothermal vent microbial communities from Lau Basin, Pacific Ocean - 134-614 | ecosystem: Environmental > Aquatic > Marine > Hydrothermal vents | place: Pacific Ocean: Lau Basin | collected...
TATGAAAAAAAAGGTGCAGTTTTAGATTTTAGTCTGGAAGTAGAAAAAGGAGAAAGAGTTGTTATTTTAGGGCATTCAGGATGTGGTAAAACAACAATTTTAAGACTTCTTGCAGGATTTATTCCACCAGATAAAGGGAAAATCCTGATAGATAATGAGGTGGTATCAATAGATGGAAAGATTTTGAAAGAGCCAGAAGAAAGAAATATCGGAATGGTTTTTCAGGATTTAGCATTGTGGCCACACATGACAGTAAGGCAAAATTTAGAGTTTGGACTGAAATCCAGAGGATTAAAAAAAGAAGAAAGAGAAAAAAGAATTAAACAGATATTGAAGCTAACCCAGATTGAAGAGTTTGAAAACGAAAAGCCTTCAAAACTTTCGGGAGGACAGCAACAGAGAGTAGCACTTGCGAGGGCTCTGGTTTTACATCCAAAAATATTACTGATGGATGAACCTTTATCAAGTCTGGATTTTGAACTAAATATTAAACTAAGAAGGGAAATTCTGAAACTCCAAAAGGAAATAGGTTTTACCCTTTTGTATGTCACTCATAATAGAGAAGAAGCATTTGATATAGCTTCCAGAATAATAATAATGAGGAATGGAAAAATCATAAAAGAAGGAACTCCAGAAGAAGCAAAAATATATTTTGAGCAGTTAATTAAAAGAATAAAAATTTAGCTTTTTTTCTTTTTCCCAATAATAGCAGCAGCAATTTCTTTTATAAAAAGATTAAAGTACGGTAAGGTCTCTTTTAAATCATCATAAAATTTTTCTAAATCAATTTCAGCAGTTGGATCAACAAGTTTACCTCTCAAATTTGCCAGATTCTGCAACTTTTCTCCTGTTTCTTTAGAAATTATTCCGTTTTCAGCTAAATTTGAAAAACATTCTTTAGAACGTGGAAGTTTTGCAGCCCTTGATAAATGTCTGCAAATCCATAAAGCACTATCCAATGCAACAACTGTAAAATATTTAGTTCTGTCAATGGCATATTCAGAATTTAAAAATTCATCCTTTGAATTTCTCAAAAAAACATCTAATTTTTTCAAAGTAGATTTAATTGCTTGAGCCTGTTCATTTACTTTTGTGACATTTACAGGAATAGCAAGTTTTGGTTCTTTTTTCTTTAATTCATTAACTATTTTGGCAAGTTCAGGAATGAAATTTTGATTTAGATACTCAACAATATCTTTCAATAAAGAGTACATCTCTTTTTCAGAATAAGAAAAATTCTCTTTCATTATAGTGTTTCTAAAATTTATAAAATCCAAAAATACTCTTGAAGTCTTAGCAGGGAAAATTTCTTCTTCAACTAATTTTTGCAAACAGTTTTCTTTTTGTTTTTCTTTTAAAATATTTTTTATCAGATGACAGGCAATTTCTTCTAATTCATCATACGCAATGATAGCATAATATTTTGCCCTATCTGGATACATTGGAGTTTTTAAAAATTCCTCTTCTCCTCTATCCAAAATAGCCTTTATCTTCTTTAAAGCAGTTTTAAATTTAGTAGCTTTTTCATTTAAAAATTTTGTATCAATCATTTTCCTCTCCTCAGTATATTTTAACGGCAATTAAATTTATATTTGTATGATAAAAATAATGATAATTTATCAAACCCTTACAAATATTAAACTATCCTAATAACAAATAAATAATTATTATACTTAAATAATGATATATACCTTATTTAACTATAGTAATAAAGGCTTTTATATATTTATTTGCATTTCTGCAAAAATATATTTGCAATTTTGCAAAGAAATGCAATTTTGCAAAAATGTTAATTCTTTCTAACTAAATATAAGTTGTTGATAATATTAGAATTTTATTAATTCATGAATTGGCATGCAATTTGCATATATATACAGTGAAGGCAAAATTAAAGTAAGTTGGAGGAATAAATGATGATTTGCCAATTTCAAAGAACAGTAAAAAAACCAGTTGAGATAAAAGGAATAGGACTTCATTCGGGATTACCAGTAACTTTAAAATTATTACCAGCTGGACCAAATGAAGGAATTAATTTCATAAAAAATGGAGTTGTTATTCCTGCAAAGGTTGAATACACACATGGTTTTGATTTCTCAACTTCTATTTATAAAGATGGGGAAACAGTTAGAACAATCGAACATTTAATGGCTGCTTTATATTTAACAGGAATTGATAATGTTTATATAAAAATAGATAACGAAGAAGTTCCAATTTTAGATGGAAGTGCAAAACCTTTTATTGAAGCTATAAGAGCAGCTGGAATTCACTCTTTCAAAGATGAAAAATTATACGCTGTAATCAACAGATACATAAAAGTGGAAAATGGAGATAAGTTTATTGAAGGTAAACCTTATTCCTCTTTTAAAGTTACTTTCCAGGCTGATTACAATAACCAAATAATTGGCAGAAAATCATTTACATACATTCCTGAAAGTAAACAAGATTTTGAAGGTATTTCTTCTGCAAGAACTTACTGTTTCTTAGAAGAAGTTGAATATTTAAGAAGCAAAGGTCTTGCAAAAGGTGGATCATTAGAAAACGCAGTAGTTTTTGATAACGAATGTGTTTTAAATCCAGAAGGATTAAGATTTGAAGACGAACCAGTTAGACATAAAGCATTAGATTTAATAGGTGATTTATATCTATTAGGTTATCCAATAATTGGTGAAATATTTTCATTCAAAGGTGGACATAAATTAAACGCTGAATTTGTAAAAACATTGAAAGAAGAAAATGCATTTGACATAAAAACTGCTTCTGAAGTTCAAGAAGCAATTAGAGAAGCCAAGTGCCCAGATTTGAGTAAGGTAGCATAGCTGCCCTCCCTCTCCCATGCTATTTCTCCTCTGTTCTACATTTTGAGGTAAGCCAAACGTGGCTTACCTTTTATTTTTTTATTTTAGCCTTCAGGCTTAAATCTTATTTTTACAATAGCCCACTGAATTTCATTTTCTTCAATAGGATTAAATTTCCATCTTTTAATGTAGTTCCAGATTTCATTATAAATCTTCTTGTCCGGAATGGCTGTTAAAATATCTACTCTCCCTACTGTTCCGTCTGGATTAACAAAAATTTTAACTTTAACTGTAGGTGGTAAATCTGAAGAAGAAATTTTTGGAGTTTCTGGCTGATATAAAATATATCTTTCAGCTCCAGTTCCATAAGTTCCTTTAAATAATTGGGAAAGTTTTTTACCAAACACCATAGGAGTTGGTTTTCCCAATTCTGGGGCTTTAGCCTCTGCTAACTTTTTGGATCTAATAGCAAGTTCCGTATTATAAGGAACTTCAACTTCTTTTTCAGGTAGGGCGATTTCTTTTTCAGATAAATTTTCTACTTGAGGTAAAGGCATAGTAGCTGCAGGGGTCAAAGCCTTCTTTGCTTTTTTTGCAGCTTTTGGAACACGAGCCACAGGTTTTCTTTTTTTCTTAACTCTTTTCTTTTTTACTATCTTCTTTTTTACAACTTTTTTAACTCTTTTCTTATGTCTAATCTTTTTCTTTTCTTTTATTTCTATCAGTTTAACAACTGGCTCTTTAGGAGGTTCGATAGGTTTTACTTTAGAGATGTAATACTCAAACCCTCCCAACATAGCAATATTAATAAATAACCCCAAAATTAATGCTATAATTAATACACGTTTGTTCAAGTAATTTTTTTGTAAAATATATAAATCCATATCAGTTATTATATGCTACCGATATATTTTTAGCAAGGAGAGACCATGAATTTATCAGTAATAGGTGCTGGTAGCTGGGGAACTGCATTAGCCCAACTTTTTTCAGAAAAATTTGAAAAAGTTCTAATGTGGGATAGAAATGAAGATGTTGTAAAATCTATCAATGAAAAACATATAAATTCAAAATACTTTTCCGAATATCAACTAAATAAAAATATATCAGCATCTTTAAATTTAGATGAAGTTTTTGAATTTGGAGATTTAATAATTGTAGTTGTCCCTGTTCAATATATAAGAGAAGTTTTGCAAAAATTAACTATAAAGATCGATAAACCAATAATCACAGCTTCAAAAGGAATAGAAATACAAACCTTAAAACTCCCTTCTGACATTATTATCGAAGTGTTAGATATTTCTTATAAAAAAGTTATGGCTTTATCTGGTCCTTCTTTTGCAAAAGAAGTAATGAAAAAGCTTCCAACTGCTGTAACCCTTGCTGGAGAACCCTGTATCGGAGAAAAAACTCAAGAACAGTTAAATTTAGACCATTTTAGAGTTTATTTGTCTTTTGACATAAGAGGAGCAGAAATTGGAGGAGCAGTAAAAAACGTTATTGCCATTGCTACTGGAATAAGTGATGGTCTTGGACTTGGAAATAATGCCCGGGCAAGTCTTATTACAAGAGGGCTTCACGAAATGAGAAGGGTTGCAAATGTTTATAATGCTAATCCTCAAACACTATACGGTTTATCTGGAATGGGTGATTTGGTTTTAACAGCAACAGGAGATTTATCAAGGAACAGGAGATTTGGAATACTTTTTGGACAGGGAAAATCTGTGGAAGAAGCTTTAAAAGAAGTAGGACAGGTTGTAGAAGGAATTGAAACCGTTAGAGCCGTTAAAAAATTACAGGAAAAGTACGATTTAGATTTACCAATTTCTGAAGCTGTTTATAAAACAATTTATGAAGGATTAAATCCAAAAGATGCAGTTAAATTTTTGATGAAAAGAGAGCTAAAAAAAGAGTACTTTTAAAATTTCATAACACTCCAATTCAACTCCCACAGGCAAAAGTTAAGCTAAAGGAATTTTATTGATATATAATAATGTATTACCCATAAATTAAACATAAAAGAGGTGGTAATGTTGTTTGAGTTAATCCAAAAAGATTCCTGTGGAGTTGGTTTCATAGTCGATATCAAAGGAAAAGAAAGTCATAAGATAGTAAAAGATTCTTTAGATGCATTAGCCAATTTAGATCACAGAGGTGCTGTCAGTGCCGATGGTAAAACAGGAGATGGTGCAGGGATATTAACTCAAATCCCTTATAAATTTTTCAAAAAAGAACTGAATAAATTAAATATTCAAATACCTGAAAGAGAAGATTTTGCAGTAGGAATGTTTTTTTTACCAAAAGGTAAAAGTGAAGAAATTAAAAAAGAAATTGAAAAAATTATAAATGAAAAATTCAAATTCTTAGGCTGGAGACAGGTTCCAATAGACAGAACAGAATTAGGTGAAATAGCTCAAAAAACTGAACCAGAATTTTATCAAGGTTTTATTTCAAAAGAAGGAATTGAAGTTGAAAATTTTGAAAAAGAACTTTTTATTTTAAGAAAAAGATTAGAAAAACTAAGTAAAAATCCTGAATTTCAATCATTTTACATTCCATCATTATCGAATAGAACCATTGTTTACAAAGGAATGGTAACAGCACCAAGATTGAGATATTTCTTTACAGATTTACAGGATGAAGATTTTGAAAGTGGATTAGCTATATTCCACCAGAGATATTCAACAAACACATTTCCAGATTGGAGATTGGCTCAACCATTTAGAATGATGGCACATAATGGTGAAATCAATACAATTTCTGCAAACAGGAACTGGTTAAACGGAAAAGCTGATGATATTAGAGAAGTTTGGGGTGAACATGCAGAATATATTTTACCTATTGTCAGATATGAAGATAGTGATTCTGCTTCCCTTGATAATGCACTTGAATTTTTAATTCATTCAGGGAAAGATCCAAAACTTGCCGTAAACGTTCTTATCCCAAGAGCATGGGAAAATGATGATAGACTTACGCCTGAAGAAAAAGCCTTTTACCAGTATTTTTCCTGTATCTTTGAAGCGTGGGATGGTCCTGCTGCTATTGCTCTTACAGATGGAGATGTTGTAATAGGAAAATTAGATAGAAATGGTCTCAGACCTGCAAGATATGTAATAACAGAAGATAGGGTTATACTTGCTTCTGAAGTCGGTGTGGTTGAAGAACCAGAAGAAAAGATTATATCAAAAGGAAGATTAGGTCCTGGTGATAAGATAGCAATTGATACAAAAGAAGGAAAGGTTTACCTTTCTGAAGAAGTTATTGATGAACTTGTTAAAGGAAAAGAGTATAAAAAATGGGTAGAAGAAAACCTAAAAACCTTTATTCCTGCAAAAGACTATCCAGAAGTTGAACCAAAGGATGTTCTAACTGAAGAGATTATCTTTGGATATGACAAAGATGAAATTAATATGGTAATCAAAGAGATGGCAGGTAAAGGTGTTGACCCGATTTACTCAATGGGAAATGATACACCGATTTCTGTTTTATCAAGAAGACCAAAGCTACTTGCTTCTTATTTTAAGCAAAGATTTGCACAGGTTACAAATCCACCGATTGACCCAATTAGAGAAAAAGGAGTTATGTCACTTTTAACCTATGTAGGAAAAAAAGAAAACTTCTTGAAAGAAACTCCAAAACACGCAGATCAGCTTTTATTTGATAGTCCTGTAATTTTTGATAATCATTTAAATGAAATAAAGAAAACATTTGCTGATAAAGTTCAAATTATACCTACTATTTTTGATCCTTACGAATCTGCACTTGAACCGACAGTTGAAGATATTTGCAAAAGGGTTGAAGAAGCAGTAGACAACGGGAAAGAGATAATAATCCTATCTGATAGAGATGTGTCAAATGAAGGTGCACCTATACCTATGGGATTGGCTGTTTCAGCAGTTAACAGTTATATGGGAAGAAAAGGAAAGAGAAGTAAATTCAGTATAATTGCAGATACAGGAGAAGCAAGAGATACCCACAGCATCGCATTTTTAATAGGATATGGAGCAACACTTGTAAATCCTTATCTCGCTGTTCAAATAATAAGGAATCTTGTTGAAAATGATAGAAAGTTTGACCTACCTTTTGAAGAGGCTTTAGATAACTATAAAAAAGCTGCAAATGAAGGCTTACTAAAAATAATGTCAAAAATGGGTATAGCTACCATTAAAAGTTATAGAGGATCTGCATTATTTGAAGCTTTAGGAATAAGTCAGGAAGTTATTGATAAATACTTCCCTGGAACACCTTCAAGATTAAATGGAATCGGTTTAAAACAGATAGCTCAGGAAGTTCTTTTAAGATTTAATAAAGCAGTTTCAGGAGAAATCAAAACATTACCTCAAAACGGAGAATTCAGACATAGAAGAGATGGTGAATTCCACTCATGGAATCCAAAAGCTTTAACATCACTTCATAGAGCAGTAAGAGGCGAAAGCTGGGAAGAGTATGAAGCATTTTCAGACTACGCTTACAAAGAAAAACCTGTGAATGTTAGAGATCTTTTTGAAATACAGAGTGATAGACCTCCAATTCCTGTTGAAGATGTTGAACCTATTGAAGAGATAATGAAAAGATTTGTTGGAGCTGGAATGTCTATCGGTGCTTTAAGTAGAGAAGCCCACGAAACAATTGCCGAAGCTATGAATTCAATAGGTGGAAAATCAAACTCAGGGGAAGGTGGAGAAGACCCTGCAAGATATGGAACTAATAAAAACTCTAAAATAAAACAGGTTGCGTCAGGTAGATTTGGTGTAACACCTGAATATCTAAACAGTGCAGAAGAGATAGAAATTAAAATAGCACAGGGTGCAAAACCAGGTGAAGGCGGTCAGCTACCAGGTAAAAAAGTTGATGCATACATTGCATTTTTGAGACATTCAAAACCTGGTGTAACTCTAATTTCACCACCACCTCATCATGACATCTACTCTATCGAGGATTTAGCACAACTTATATACGATTTAAAAATGATTAATCCAAATGCTAAAGTTATAGTGAAACTTGTTTCTGAAACAGGAATAGGAACTGTAGCTTCTGGTGTTGTTAAGGCATTTGCTGATATTATCCACATTTCAGGACACGACGGAGGAACAGGTGCTTCTCCATTAGTTTCTATAAAAAATGCTGGGACTGTCTGGGAGCTTGGTCTTTCGGAAGTTCAACAGGTTCTTATTGAAAACGATTTAAGAGGAAGAGTAAAACTTCGAGTTGACGGTGGTATTAAGAACGGTAAAGATATTGTATTCGGTGCTTTATTAGGTGCTGAAGAGTTCGGATTTGGAACTGGACTTATGATCGCTGAAGGCTGCGTAATGGCAAGACAGTGTCATCTAAACACCTGCCCTGTTGGTATTACAACACAGGATAAAAGACTAAGGGAAAAATTCCCAGGAACACCTGACCACATAATCAGATATCTTTCTTATGTTGCTACAGAAGTTAGACAGTTCTTAGCAGATATGGGATACAAACATTTAGATGATATTATCGGAAGGGTCGACCTTCTCAAGCCAAAACTTCCTGCAGACCATTTTAAAGCAAAATTTGTTGATGTTGGCTGTGTTATCAAACAGCCAGAAAAAGGTAAACCGATAAAATCGATGCAGGATAGAAATGACCCTCCATCTAAACCTTTTGATGAAGAGATCTTAAAAGATGTTTTACCTTATATAGAAAAACAGGAAAACTATGCTGGATTTTACGCTATCAGAAATGTGTACCGTTCAGTTGGAACAAGAGTTGCCCACGAAATTGTAAAAAGATACGGTGACAAAGGATTAAGAACATCAAGAATTGAACTTAATCTTACAGGAACTGCTGGACAGAGTTTTGGTGCATTTTGTGTAAGAGGTTTAACACTTGCACTTACAGGACACGCCAATGATTATGTCGGTAAAGGAATGTCTGGCGGAATAATTATAATTAAACCTCCAAAAGAGTTTAGAGGAAAAACCTGTGAAAATGTAATTATGGGAAATACGTGTCTTTACGGAGCAACAGGTGGACAGCTTTATGCAGCAGGAATTGCAGGTGAAAGATTCGGAGTTAGAAATAGTGGAGCAACTGCTGTTGTAGAAGGACTTGGTGACCATGGATGTGAGTATATGACAGGTGGTACTGTTCTTGTTCTTGGTAAAACTGGAATTAATTTTGGAGCTGGAATGACAGGTGGAGTAGCTTATGTGTATGATCCTGAAGGAGAAATGGAGAAAAATATTAATCCTTCTTATGTTTTCATAGATGAAATGGATGACGAAGATATCAATCAAATAGAATCTTTACTTAGAAAACATAAAGCATTTACTGAAAGCGATAGAGCAAATTTAATAATGTCTAATTTCAAAGATGAAATTGATAATTTTGTAAAAATTTCACCTGTTCATATTAAAAAACCTTTATCAGAAACTGACGAAGCTGAAGTAAAGGACTGAAAATAAATGAGAATTAAATTTTTAACATTCTTTCTCCTTGTTTTCATTGGGGTTTCTACGGCTAAAGAGTGGAAGCCTCCCTATGATTTTGTAAAAGCAAAAGTAATCAAAGTAATTGATGGAGATACCATCATTGTAAAAATTAAAAAAACAACTTTTAATAATAGAAAAACCTTAAAAAATTTAAGATTTACAGTTCGTTTGATTGGTATTGATACTCCAGAAAGTAAGCTAAATAAAAGAGCTGAAATCCAATCAAAAGAGTCTAAAAAAAATATTCAAACTATAATTTTTCTTGGAAAAAAAGCAAAAGAATTCACAGAGAAAAACCTGCTAATTAGAAAAAAAGGAAGAAGAAAAATTTATAAAAATGTATTTTTAGAATTTGATGTCGAACCGCAGGATAGATACGGAAGGATGTTAGCTTATGTCTGGCTTCCTAATGGAGAAATGCTAAATAAAAAAATAATTTGTTCAGGTTACGCTTACCCTTTAACTGTACCTCCAAATGTAAAATACGAAAAAGAGTTTTTAAAATGTTTCAGAAAAGCAAGAAAATATCATAGGGGTTTATGGAAGTAAAATGACAGAAGAAAAAAAGGAAAATAAAGATATTAAAGGTTTGATAAAAACCATAATTTTTATTGTTGTAGTTGTTTCTATAATCAGAGTATTTTTTGTACAGGCTTTTAACATCCCTTCAGGCTCTATGAAGCCTACTCTTTTAGTAGGTGATTTCATACTTGTAAATAAACTTGTATATGGCAGCTGGGATTTTGGTATTCCTTTTACTTCAATAAATTTCTATCATTATAATAACAGGATGGCAAAACCAGATAGAGGAGATGTTGTGGTTTTCAAATATCCAGAAAATCCTAACATTGATTTCATTAAAAGGGTAATAGGTATTCCCGGAGACATTGTAGAAGTTAAAAATGATATCGTATATTTAAATGGAAAACCTTTAAAGAAAGAAAAAGATGGATTTTATAAAGAGAACGGATTGGAGTTAGCTCCTATTTTTTATGAAACAACAATAAGATCAGATGGAAAACTTTTTAAATATACTACAATGGAATTAGATGTTGGAAAAGGAAAAGATTTTGGACCTGTTAAAATCCCT
>Ga0256832_1003727_pt1 | contig 10345 bp, 5 predicted proteins | sample 134614metaG_FD_190534 | JGI IMG/M metagenome (GOLD analysis project Ga0256832, IMG submission 190534) | Hydrothermal vent microbial communities from Lau Basin, Pacific Ocean - 134-614 | ecosystem: Environmental > Aquatic > Marine > Hydrothermal vents | place: Pacific Ocean: Lau Basin | collected...
TCACCTGCCGTGTAAAGTTGATTTTCCTGCAGGAAGATACAATGGCAAGGCACAAAAATAAAGGAGACAGAAGAGAAGGCAGCAACTTATTGTGGTGGCAGAAATCCATATTTTTTTCTAAACTCACCTGATCAATCAAGATGCATGGAGAGACGAGATTGAAAGAAGAGTCATTGGACAAAAGGGATTTTGCTAGGGAAGTGGACGAGTTCGTTGAACTTCTAAAGGTCTTAAAGCGCCTTCGCGCCCCGGATGGATGTCCGTGGGACAGGGAACAGACGCCTAAGAGCATAAAAAAGTACATGCTGGAGGAGGCCTATGAGCTTTACGAGGCCATAGACAAGAAGGATGCCCAGGAGGTCAAGGAGGAGCTTGGTGACCTTTTCTTCCTGCTCCTTTTCCTTGCAGACCTTTTTGAGGAAAGAAGGGACTTCAGCTTGGCAGAGGCCCTTTTTTCCATCAGGGAAAAGATGATAAGGCGGCATCCCCACATATTTGGAGACGTGAAGGTCAGGGGTTCTGGGGACGTTGTGGTTAACTGGCAGGCCATAAAGGACAGGGAACAGGAGAAAAAGGGAAGGAAAAAGAGCAGCCTTGGCAATCTCCCACTCGTGCTGCCTGCCCTTCAGAGGGCCTTTCGGCTGGGTGAGCGTGCATCCCGTGTGGGTTTTGACTGGAAGAGGCCGGAAGAGGTCCTCGAAAAGCTCAGGGAAGAGACAGGGGAGCTTGAAGAAGCCATGAAGTCAGGGGATGGAGGGGCCATTGAAGATGAGCTTGGCGATCTCCTTTTTACAGCTGCCAACCTTGCAAGAAAGCTTGAGCTCAACCCGGAAGAGGTACTAAAGAAGGCCCTTAAAAAGTTTGTGGACAGGTTTGAGAAGATGGAGGAGAGGATAAGGCAGGACGGAAAGGAAATGCGCGAAATGGATATATCTGCGCTTGAATCCTACTGGCAGGAGGTAAAGTAACAGGTGTCTGTCTTTCCCAAAAAATATGGCGTAATTGTGGTTGGGGCAGGCCATGCCGGCTGTGAGGCCGCCCTTGCCGCCTCGCGTCTTGGGGTGGAGACGTGTCTTATTACCATAAATCTTGACTGCATAGCTGCCATGAGCTGCAACCCTGCCATAGGTGGTCTTGCAAAGGGGCACCTTGTGTGCGAGATAGACGCCCTTGGCGGAGAGATGGCAAGAAACACCGACGCCACTGGCATACAGTTCAGGCGTCTTAACATGTCAAAGGGTCCGGCCGTACGGGCAAGGCGCGCCCAGTCTGACAGGCTCCTTTACAGGCTAAGGATGAAGGAGGTCACAGAGAGGCAGCCCCACCTGGACATTGTCCAGGCCATGGTTGCAAGGCTTCTTGTGAAGGAAGGCATGGTTTACGGAATAGAGACAACCATTGGCCAGGAGATACACGCAGACAAGGTGATAGTGACCACTGGCACTTTTCTGCGGGGGTTAATCCACATTGGCCTTAAGAATTTTCCTGCCGGCCGCCTGGGAGATCCGCCCTCAAACAGGCTTTCAAGGTGTCTCAAGGAGCTGGGCTTTGAAATGGGAAGGCTAAAGACGGGAACCACCCCTAGGCTTCATGCCCAGAGCATTGACTACAGCGGCCTTGAGCGCCAGGACGGGGACGATCCTCCTCCACACTTTTCCATAATGACAGATGAGATCACCCTTCCCCAGTGCCCCTGCTTTATCACCTACACCAATGAGAAGACCCATGAGGCCATTTTAAAGGGCCTTGACCGATCCCCCCTTTTTACCGGTGTAATAGAGGGGGTGGGGGCACGCTACTGTCCATCCATTGAGGACAAGGTCTTCAGGTTCAGGGACAGGCCCAGGCACCAGATATTTCTTGAGCCTGAAGGGCTAAAAACCGTGGAGGTCTATCCAAACGGCATTGCCACAAGCCTCCCTATTGACGTTCAAATTGAGATGGTTCGCTCCATAAAGGGCCTTGAAAACGCGAAAATCCTTCGTCCAGGCTACGCCATTGAATATGACTACTGCGACCCTGTGCAGCTAAGGCCAAGCCTTGAAACAAGGCTTATTAGGGGCCTTTACTTTGCAGGCCAGATCAACGGCACATCGGGTTATGAGGAGGCTGCGGCCCAGGGCATAATGGCTGGGATAAATGCGGCGCGCGCAGTGAGGGATGAGGAGCCTGTAATCCTTGACAGGAGTCAGGCCTATATTGGAGTTCTGATAGATGACCTTGTCACCAAGGGAACCAGGGAGCCCTACAGGATGTTCACTTCTCGCGCCGAATACAGGCTCCTTCTGAGGGAGGATAACGCAGCAATGCGTCTTACTCCCATTGGCAGGAAGATCGGCCTTGTGGGGGATGAACAGTGGGAGAGATTTAACAAAAGGTATGCGCTTTTTAAGGAATTCATGAAAAGGCTTTCAGAAACAAGGATCAGCCCGTCAGAAGGAGTAAATAGATGGCTTGAATCCATTGGGTCATCTCCCCTTAAACAGGGTCTTTCCGCTCTTGAACTTCTAAAAAGGCCAGAGATTGGCCTTTCCACTCTCTGCGCCTTTCTTGGGATAGAGCCACCTCCTTCCGACATTGCGGATCAGGTGGAAATAGAGGCAAAGTATCAGGGCTACATAAAACGTCAGGAAGAGGAGGTGGCAAGGTTTAAGAGGTGGGAAGAAGTGAGGATACCGGAAGGGCTTGATTTTGCCACAATCCCAGGGCTTTCCCGGGAGGTGGTGGAAAAGCTTTCAAGAGTCAGGCCTGAAAGCCTTGGAAGGGCCTCTCGCATCTCTGGTATAACCCCTGCGGCCCTTACTGCCATCCAGATATATCTAAAAAAGCAGGGGCTTTTGTGATGGGGCGAGATTTTTCTTTACCTTCTCACCCTTCAACCGTAGTCTGTAGCATCAAAAAGAAAGGACATGACCCATGGCAGTAAATTTTCCGTATCTTGACGTCTCAAACTGTAACGCAAGCGTGAAGGTTGCCCAGAACGGCGCACAGGTCTTCGGTTTTGACAGGGTGGGTGAGGCCCCTGTCCTCTGGGTGAGCCCTTCTGCAACCTACGAAATGGGAAAGCCGCTAAGGGGCGGAATGCCCGTTTGCTGGCCCTGGTTTGGCGTCCATCCAACCGATGCCTCCATGCCCAGGCACGGATTTGCCAAGGTCATGCCCTGGGAACTTGAGGACTTTGCAGAAACCGGAAAAGGGGTAACGGCTTCATCTTTTAAGCTCAGGGACACAGAAGAGACCAGAAAGATGTGGCCCTACAGGTTTGAGCTCACCCTGAGCGTTGAGGTTTCAAAGGCGCTTAAGGTAAGGCTTGTCACAAAAAACCTGGATGACAGGCCCTTTGAGATAAGTCAGGCCATCAGCGCCTATTTCTTTATTGGTGATATCGAGGGTGTTGAAGTTGAGGGGCTCGAGGGCCACGAATACGTGGACAAGGTTAGTGGTGAGACCAGGGTGCAGAATGGGCCGGTAGTGGTCAAAGGAGAGACTGAGCGCATCTACCGCCACTCAGACAGTTGCTGTCTGGTGGATAAGCGTATAGGCCGGAAAATACACATGAACAAGCAGGGGAGCGAATCAACGGTTGTATGGAATCCGTGGGAGGAAAAGGCAAGGCAGATACCTGACATTCCAGATGACGGATTCAGGAACATGATGTGTTTGGCGGCTGCAAATGGTGTTGATGAACAGGTAGTTTGTGGGCCTGGAGAAGTGGTTACGCTGGAGATGAAGATCGGTCTTGAATCAATTTAGGCTTCTAACTTAAGTACCATTTCAAGGTTGTTTGGACTATTAATTGATGAATTCAATTGTATATTTTAGGATTTTGAAATAGCAAATAGTGCTGGTTCTGGTCTCTTTCGTGTTTTAAATTATTCTCCCTCGTTCCCTATTAATCAATTTTGGAAATATTTCTCTATATAAAATCGGCATGCTATTTGCGATCATATCTTTAGCTTAGATTTGTCAAATTGACAGAAATAATTTTAAGCTTATAATTGTAACATGTTCAAAAATTGAAACCCCAAAATCTATAAACAGTGACTAGCGATATTAATATTGTTTTTCAAATAATAATCGTCATAGGCATGATTAAAATAAAAGATAGTTAATGAATTAATAACTAAAGGAATTCATTTGTTTTCTTTTGGTTATTTTTAGCTCAAATTATTATATTTATATAAATTTAACTTTTTATATTACGAGTTTCAAAACAGTTGTAGTAAACGAGAGATATATTTGTGTTGGATATTTAAGGTATTTTTAAATGTCACAACAAGGATGTGAATGGCTGTTAAATTCAAAACAGCCTGGTAAAGCCCAAACCTCCATAGTCGCCATATTTTGGATAACTATCGTAAGTATATCCTTAATATGGAATTGGATGGAGATAAATAGAACTGTAATAACCAGTGCAAAAAAAACAGTCATTTCGTCATTACAAAATGTGCTCTCTTGCCTTAAATGGTCTTCCGCCTATGGTGGCGTATATGTGCCGATCCGGAACGATGACTCACCTGTTTCCTTAATGGCTCAAGGTTCTCCAGGGTCTGTTAATGCAGATTTATCAGCACATTTAACGTGGCTGGATCATGTGTCTTTAGTTCAGCGTATTTTTGATCATAGCATGGAGAAAAATGGCTTTAGACTTCATATTGTTGGCATAAACCACCTCCAAGAAGATTCCTTGGCAGATCTCTGGGAAAAGAAAGCAATAAGTTTTTTCACAAGTGGTTCCAGGGAACTAAGTTCAATACAAGACATCGGTGGTTTGAAATATTTGAGAGTGGCATGGCCACTGTTTGCTAATGAAGAGTGCCTAAAATGTCATTCAGTTCATGGTGTTCACAAGGGAGATATTTTAGGTGCAGTCAGTTTGGCTGAGCCACTTAAGCCTTATTCAATGACGCTTTGGCGTAGGCGTATCCAGATTGTTATTGCACACCTGTTTCTTGGCCTTCTGGGCTTACTAGGATTATGGATCAGTTGTAAACGCATGCGTCGTTACACCGCTGCCCTTCAAGAACGGGAAGAAAGGCTGAGAACCCTCATGAATGCTACTCCGGATATTATCTGTTTTAAAGATGGGGAGGGGCGTTGGCTTGAGGCCAATGATGCAGATCTAAAGCTTTTTTCCCTTAAAGACGTTGACTACAGGGGTAAAAAAGATTCCGAACTGGCCAATTATACCAATCCTATCTATAAAAAGGCCTTTCTCACATGTGAAAAGACAGACCAAAAAACCTGGCAGAAGGGCGATATGTCACGGAACGAAGAAATCATTCTATTGCCTGATGGAAGTGAAAAGGTGTATGACGTTATAAAGGTACCCCTCTTTAACGATGATGGGACAAGGAAGGGTCTGGTAGTCTGGGGAAGAGACATCACTGAGCGAAAACAGGCAGAAAGGGATCTGCAGATGCTCATGTTTGCAATAGAGCAGGCAGGCGATAGCATCGTCATCACCGATACCGAGGGTACCATCAAATATGTAAATCCAGCATTTGAAAGAATAACAGGTTATAGCCGTGAAGAGGCAATTGGCAGGAATCCACGTATCCTTAAAAGTGGCAAGCAGGACAGGAACTTTTATAAAAAACTTTGGGATACCATTTCCTGGGGGAAGATATGGCATGGGCGGTTAATAAACAAACGTAAGGATGGAACCTTTTTTGTGGAAGATGCAACGATCTCTCCTGTTTACGACGAAAAGGGAACCCTTTTCCGCTATGTAGCCATTAAACACGATGTTACAGAACACATCCGTCTTTTTACAGAAAAAGAGCACCTCAAGGAACAGCTCCAGCAGGCCCAAAAACTTGAATCCATTGGCAGACTGGCAGGTGGTGTCGCCCATGATTTGAACAATATGTTGACTCCTATTTTCGGTTATGCTGAACTTATTCTACATACATTTGACGAAAAAGATAGCCGCAAGGCAGCCCTTGAACAGATTATCGCAGCTGCCAACCGAGCCCGAAGAATAGTAAGGCAACTTCTTACCTTTAGTAGGCGTCAAACGGTGATGATGGAGCAGCTGGACTTAAACAAGATATTGTCCGATCTTGAAAAGCTCCTTCGCCGGACATTAAGAGAAGATATTGATATCAAATTGCTACTAGATGCTTCCATCCCTCCAATCATAGCCGATGCTGGTCAGATTGAACAAGTTGTAATGAACTTGGCAGTTAACGCCCAAGATGCCATGCCCAATGGCGGTGTATTAATAATTGAAACCAAGGTTACCAAACTGGATGATAATTACGCAAAAAGGCATCCAGATGTAAAACCGGGTCCTTACGTGCTACTAAGCGTTAGCGATACAGGTTGTGGAATGGATGCAGAAACCTGCGAGAAGATTTTTGAACCATTTTTCACTACCAAAGATAAGGATAAGGGTACCGGTCTTGGGCTTTCTACTGTTTATGGCATAGTAAAGAAACACAATGGTCACATAAGAGTCTATAGTTGCATAGGTAAAGGAACAACCTTTAAAATATTTTTACCAATACTGCGTTCCTCAAATATCCATGCGAACCCAGAAGTTGCTTCATCCCAAAATACTTTCATGAAACAAGGTCATGAAACTATTTTACTTGTAGAAGACGATAAACATGTTAGGGAACTAGCCAGTACAATTTTAGAAAAGTATGGTTATAAAATAATTGAAGCATCAGATGGGGAAGAAGCTATTAATCTATTAAATAATTATAAAAAGGAGATAGATTTACTCCTTACTGATGTAATTATGCCTGGAATGAATGGAAAAGAGCTATTTGAGACCTTAATCAAAGAATATAAAAAACTTAAGGTAATTTATATGTCAGGATATTCGGAATATATTGTAGCTCACCATGGAATTGTTGAAAAAGGCATTGTATTTATACAAAAGCCATTCACTACTGCTGATTTGCTTACAAAAATTCGAGAAGTTTTGGATCAATAACCAACAGTTCCTGTTAAAAAAACTAAAAATTTTGGAGCTGTTGCAGCCTGTCAGTTTACGAAAAGAGTATCTCCAGATCCTTTCTGGTAAGATTTGTGAGCAGGTTGCGGCTTCCGCTTAAAATGGAGCCCACGATCTCCTGCTTTTTCTTTTGAAGGCTAAGCACCTTTTCCTCAACAGAATCCTTTGAGATCAGCCTGTAAGTTACCACCTTCTTGGTCTGGCCAATCCTGTGGGTGCGGTCTATGGCCTGGAGTTCCACAGCCGGGTTCCACCAGGGGTCAACTATGAAGACATAGTCTGCCGCAGTGAGGTTGAGGCCAAATCCTCCTGCCTTAAGGCTAATGAGAAAGGCCCTGATATCCGGGTTGTCCTGGAAGTTTTTGACCCTCTCCTTGCGCTTTGCCTGGGGAGTCCTGCCGTCCAGGTATTCAAAGGGGATTTTCCGGGCAAGAAGCTCATCCTTTATGAGTTTTAACATCTTGGTGAACTGGGAAAAGATGAGCACTTTGTGGCCTCCGTCTATGGATTCTGAAAGGAGCTCCAGAAGCTGCTGAAATTTGCCGGAAGGACAGTCTGCTGCCCCAAGAAGGGCAGGATGGTTGGCCGCCTGCCTGAGCCGCAAAAGCCCTTCAAGGACCATCATCTTTGAGCGTCCCACGCCCTTTTTCTCCACTGTCTCCAGGATGCTCGACTTGTAGTGGTCGCGTATCTGCCTGTAAAATTCCCTCTGTTCCCTGGTCATGGTGCAGCGGATGATGGATTCCATCTTGTCCGGAAGCTCTTTTGCCACCTCTTCCTTTGTGCGTCTCAGGATAAAGGGGGCAACGATCTTTTTGAGGGTCTTAAGTACCTCCTTGTTTCCATTTGCCGCAGGCTTTGCAAACCGTTCCATGTAGTGGTCCTTCCTGCCAAGGATTCCAGGGTTCAGAAACTCCATCTGGGACCACAGCTCTCCAAGGTGGTTTTCTATGGGAGTCCCTGTAAGGCACAGCCTGTGTCTTGCCGGAATCAGCCTGCATGCCTTGGCGGTGAGGGAGTCGGGATTTTTTATATACTGGCTCTCATCCAGTATGCAGTAGTCAAAGGTGAGGTCCCTGAGTTTTTTGATGTCTCTTCTCACTATTCCGTAGGTGGTAAGTATGATGTCCACGCCCTCGGTGTTCTCAAGGTGTCTGCTACGGTCCGTACCAACGTAGACGGCAATTTGAAGGTCTGGCGTAAACCTCTCCGCCTCTGCCTGCCAGTTAAAGACAAGGGAGGTGGGTGCAACGATGAGGCTAGTGGAATGTTGGCCAGCCGCCTTTTGCCTCTTTAGCCATGCGAGGACCTGCACGGTCTTACCTAAGCCCATGTCATCGGCCAGTATGCCACCGAGGCCAAGTTCGTAAAGAAAGCGAAACCAGCCAAGGGCCTCTTCCTGATAGGGGCGGAGCCTGCCCTTAAAGCCCCTTGGCGCCTTGATGGGCTTTATCCCCTTGAAATTTCGAAGTTTCTTTCGTATTTGGTCAAAGTGCCGGTCGGTTTTTGCCTCCTGCGCCTCCTGTAGGAGGTGTTCTATCATAAGGGCATGGGAGGAGGGAAAGCGGAGAACACTGCTTCCATCTTCTGACTTTTCACTCCTTGCAAGCTCAAGGATGCGCCTGTGTTTTTCAAGCCACCTTGAAGGAAGCACGCCCTTTCCCCCGGAGTCCAGCCTCACGGTCCTTTTTCCCTTAAGAAATGCAGCAACCACCCTTGGAAGGGGAACCGATTCCGTGCCAAAATCTATCTCCGCATCCATGTCAAACCAGTCGATGCCAGAGGAGATGGACATGCGGCGTACCCTTCCTGCCTTAAAGGGCCTTCCATTTTCTGCTTCAAGCCTTAGCCCCGCCTTTTCAAGCTCGCTTAAGGCGTAAGGGGCAGATTCAAAGTCCAGGCAAAGGCCTTCACCCACCTGTTTGAATCCGCTCTTCTTGATAATGGACAAGATGCGGCGTTCCTTCTCCATGTCCCTTTTAATGAATATCCACTTATCCTCATTAAAGATAAGTTCATCATCTGTTTCCGGGTCAACCCGCAATTCATCGTAAACAAAATAGGGGCTTCCAATGATTTCGCTGTCAGAAACCCTGAGCACCAAAAGTCCAAGGGGTTTTATGTTGCTTATGGTCTCTGGCAGGATGTCCTTAGGCATTTCAAGGTGACCAACCCTTGAAACCTTGATGGCCTGCCTTACAAGTTCAGGCATTTCCTTTTTTGATGCCTTTTTTATGCCGCCTTTAACCATCCTTCGGGCCAGGTCAAAGCTTGGGCCTGACACCTCATACAAAAGGCCCTTGTAAATGGCCATAAGTGGCGAAGAGTTGACAAGGAGCACGTCCCTGGCCTTTACCTTTTCATTTTCCAGGGCTATCTCTGGCTCCATTTTCACCTTGGCGGCCTTGGCAGGTATGGCGCTTATGGTGAATTTGGCCTTTTTGTCAGCAGGAAGGCCCAGGGGATCGGCAAAAATTTTTCCTTCAGGCCCTATAACTTTGCACCTTCCGGTTTCAGCAAGGAGAGGTAATATTGTAGCAGCGTCTGCCGGAGACAGGGCCACACTTTTAAAGTTGTCCCGAAAGGGATCAAAGCCGTAACCGTAGGGAAATCGGGAGTAACCGGAAAGGGATGCAAGAAAGGGGAGTATGAGCCTGTCGGCCCTGGGCAGTTCAGGCCTTGAAAGGACCTTTGAATGCACCTTCCTTATCCTTCCAGGCTCTCCATTCTTTTTTATGTACTGTTCAAATGCTGAGATCTGTATGATGTTGTCATTAATAAGGGCCTCATACCTTAGTACAAAGTCCTGGACTGGCCGCCAAGGGCAAAGGCCTTGCCTGCTCCAGGCCCTTGGGTCAAAAATCTCGTTTATTTCCAGGACGGAACGGGAAGACTCCTTGGCTTCTTCCTCGTGCTGCCTGAAGTACCCTTCCGCCTCGACTATGGATGCCCAGATGTGCTTGCAGGGGATTCCCTGTTTGAAAAAGGGACAGGTGCAGCCGATTCTCACCGTGCCCTTGTCCTTCTCTTTGAGGTCCACAAAGACCCTGTAAAAGATGCTGCCCCTTACCTTGGCCTTTATGGCCCTGCTGTTTATCTTCTCAAGGCTCACCCTTCCTTCCTTGGCGTATCTGTTGCCTCTGTGCCTTATTATGGGGAGAAAAAGAGTGGAAAGGTCCTTTTTGAGATTCAAAAGATTAATGGCTTTGGTCTCTGTTTTTGAAGACATGTATCCGTCTCTTATAGAGAAGAGTTGAGGAGAACAGCAAATCAGTATAAATCAAAGGAAAATTAAATGCACCACCTTTATTTGACACTGTTGTCAACAAATAGAGTTGTCCGGTTTTATAGCAAATAAACTGTCCGGTTTGGCATGTG
>Ga0256832_1003728_pt1 | contig 10344 bp, 13 predicted proteins | sample 134614metaG_FD_190534 | JGI IMG/M metagenome (GOLD analysis project Ga0256832, IMG submission 190534) | Hydrothermal vent microbial communities from Lau Basin, Pacific Ocean - 134-614 | ecosystem: Environmental > Aquatic > Marine > Hydrothermal vents | place: Pacific Ocean: Lau Basin | collected...
TCAGGGAAAGTCTGAGATTAAATTAGGAGGCAGAGATGAGTAAGATAAAATTCACAGTGATAGGATTACTAATTATCATAAATACGGCGTTGGCAGGAAACCACCCCAACTGCTCGGTTGATATTGAGGATATAATTTTTGGAACCTATGATCCATTTGAAAAACATATAAAAAGAACATACACCACTTTGACCGTTAGATGTTCCCACGGAATGCACAAATCGGGAGCTTCTTTTAGTATAAGCGTTATAGGAGGAAACAGCAGTAATCCCCAAAGAAGATACCTCTATTCCCCTTCAAAAAATGAGAAGCTATACTATAACCTGTACTACAGGAACTGTATTTTAGGAGATGGGACAGGGGGAACCTGTAAGATTAATGTTAATATTCCCCCTAAGAAAAACTGTTATTCAGAAGTTCAGTACATATTAGTGGGAGTTATCCCACCTATGCAGAATGTTTCTGCAGCACACGATTATCAGGATAATCTGACTGTTATTATTGAGTATTAAAGTATGTGCCAGCCTTTTGGTATGAATATTTTTTCGTATGTTTTCAGTGCAAATCTGTCTGTCATTCCTGCCACATAATCAACGGCAGCCTGTTTAGGATCGTACTCTCCCCACAGTTGAAGGTATTTTTCATAATAAGGTATAAGGTGGTAATTCTTAAGGTAATACTCATAAAGGGCTTTTAGTATCCCTTTTCCCTTTTCAAGCTCTTCAACTACAGGCTTTGCAAGGTAAACATTATCAAAAAGCCACTGCCTCAGCCGGTACATATTTTTGTATATTTTTTCTTCCATAACGATATGCTGGTAGTTGTTATCTATAGTGGAGTATATAATGCTTTTTACTATAGTTGTTATCCTTTCTGACTTTGTTTCACCTAATACCGATCTTATATCTCTGGGAATATCATTTTCTGATATTAGCTTTGCCCTTACAGCATCTTCAAGATCGTGGTTTATGTATGCTATCTTGTCTGCTATTCTTACAATCTCCCCTTCAAGGGTTTTGGGCATGTTTCCTTCAGATATTAAAGGAGACTTCCCCTTACTGTGTTTGAGAATACCGTCCTTAACCTCAACAGTCAGGTTTAAGCCTTTACCATCGTTTGCTAATTTTTCAACAACCCTGAGGCTCTGTCTGGCGTGGTGGTACGATGCCCCCTCTTTAAGCAAAAACTCTCCTGCATGTCCAAAAGGCGTATGTCCAAGATCATGACCTAAAGCTACAGCCTCAACAAGATCCTCATTCAGCTTTAAAGCTCTTGCTATCGTCCTGCCGATCTGGGCAACCTCAAGGGTGTGGGTCATTCTTGTTCTGTAGTGATCCCCTTCTGGAGACAAAAAAACCTGAGTTTTATGCTTCAGTCTTCTGAATGCTTTAGAGTGAAGTATTCTGTCCCTATCCCTCTGGTATTTTGTCCTTAGATCACACTCTTTTTCCGGTTTTGATCTTTTTGCCTCTCTGCTTTTTGAGGCTCTTGGGTGCAAAATCTGGTATTCAATGTTTTCAATCTGCTCTCTTATATTCATTTTTCACCAAAGGGGGTATATATTATTACTTAAATACATTTCGGAGGCTGTAATTGAAAAATATAATCATCTTCATTCTATCGGCAATCTTTTTATCTTCTGGACTGTCTTATGGAAAAAAAGCCCCTGATGTTTATTTTGAAAGTTTAGACGGCAAAAAGATAAGCATAAAAGATATGAAAGGAAAACCTACAGTTATTGTTTTCTGGCAGGTTTATTGTCATTCCTGTAAGAAAGAGCTTCCAGAAGTATCAGAACTATCAAAAAGATACAAAGGTAAAGTTAGATTTTATGCTGCTGTTATAGGAACGAGGGATATACTTCAGATAGAAGAGAAAAAAAGGGAGTGGGGGTTTGATCTGCCTGTGGTTATAGCAAGATACAAAACAAAGTCAGCCTTCGGTATATTCGGAACACCCATTACCGTTATTTTAGATAAGGATCTTAATATTATTACCAAAATAATTGGCTCAGGAAAAACAGAAAAACTGAAAAAAATTCTGGACAGAATACTTCATGAGTAGATTTCCAGTATTGACCTGAGTATGTAAAGTCCGTCTTCAGTTCCTAATATGGACTCTGCAGCCCTTTCAGGGTGAGGCATCAGACCAAAAACATTTTTATTCTCATTAGTTATTCCGGCTATATTTTTTATAGAGCCGTTAGGATTTGCCTCTTCCGTTATGTTTCCATACTCATCACAATATCTCAGAATAATCTGTCCGTTTTCCTCCATTTTTGTTAGTGTTTCATCATCAACAAAATAATTTCCGTCATGATGGGCGATAGGTATTTTTAGTATCTGACCCTCTTCACACTGGTTTGTGAAAGGGTTGTCTGTGTTTTCTACCCTGAGGTACTGGTGTCTGCAGACAAACTTTCCGTGAACATTGGGCATCAGCGCTCCCGGCAGTAGATGTGCCTCTGTAAGTATCTGGAAACCGTTGCATATTCCAATAACAAGACCTCCTTTATCTGCAAACTCTTTGACAGTTCCCGTCAGCGGTGTATGTGCAGCCAGCGTCCCCGGTCTGAGATAATCACCAAAGGAAAATCCCCCGGGAAGCACAACACAATCAAAACCTGACAGATCGGTTGTTCTATAATCTATCAGCTGGACTTCCTGATCCAAAACATCCCTTAACACCCTGTATGTGTCGTAATCACAGTTTGATCCTGGATAAACGGCAACGGCAAATTTCAATATCAGTCCTCCACAATCTCAAATTCGTAATCTTCAATTATCTCGTTTACCAGTGCCTTTTTTGCCATCTGTTTTGCCTCTTCTACAGCCTTTTCTTTGTCCGTTTGCTGGACATAAACCTCTATATATTTGCCTACTTTCACATCCTTAACATCTGAAAAACCAAGAGATCTGAGGTTTTCTGTTACGGCTCTACCTTGTGGATCAAGAACACCTTTTCTTGGTTTTATAAAAAATTTAATAAGCATCTAACACCCCTGTTTTTTATAAAATATGATAAATCTTTTACGGTATCAGCTCAAGGAGTTTTTTTCTATCTACTGTTGCGGTTCCTATCTCTCCCACAACATAACCTGCTGCATAATTGGCAAGGGAGGCTGATTCTTCCCATGAAGCTCCTGATATTTTTGACAGGGCAAGAACTGAAATAACAGTATCCCCTGCACCTGTTACATCAAAAACTTTTTTGGCTTTTGCAGGGATTTTGATCACCTTATTTTCATCAAACAGAGCCATTCCTTCAGGACCAAGTGTTATCAGCAGGTTCTCAATCTTCAACTCTTCCATTATCCTTTTCCCGACTTCCTCAAGGGGTGTATCCCTGTCTGCCTTTACACATTCGTAAGCCTCTTTTCTGTTTGGGGTCATAGTTGTCACATTTTTATAAAGAAAGAAGTTTGAAGGTTTTGGATCTACGAACAAAGGTTTCTTTGTTTTTTTTAGATAATTCATCAGGTCTTCCGTTATGACGCCTTTTCCGTAATCAGAGATGATGATGCAGTCAACCTCATGTATAACGTTTTCTAAATTTTTTATCAATCTATTTGAAAGATCGCTGTTTATCTTTTGTTTATTCTCCCTGTCTATCCTGAGAAGTTGCTGACTTACTGCTATAATTCTTGTTTTTTCTGTTGTTGGTCTGTTTCTGTCCTTTATGTTAAGGGGAATTATTCCCTTTTCAACAAGAAGTTCTTCAAGGATTTTACCGTTCTGATCTTCGCCGATTACACCTGCCATGTAAACCTTTGATCCGAGCGAAGATATATTCCATGCAACATTTGAAGCCCCTCCCGGATTAACCGTCTCTTTTTTAACTTCAACGACAGGAACAGGAGCTTCCGGGGAAATCCTTTCAACATCTCCCCATAGATACCTGTCTAAAATAAGATCACCAATAACCAGAACAGTTTTTTCCTGAAATCTCTGTACTATCTGCTCTACCCTTTGTTTGTCTATCAACTTCTACCTTTTTTAATAAGATTTGCGTAATAATTTTATCAGGGGAAAAGGATTGATGAAAGGGAAATATCCTTGAGACATTCTTCCTCATTAAAACCTAAAACGATATTCATATTCTGAACAGCCTGTGAGGAAGCACCTTTTCCAAGATTGTCAATAGTAGATATAACAACAGCCTGCCCTGTTTTCTCATCAAAATCAACATAAATATCACAGAAGTTTGATCCGATCAGATCTTTTATTTGTGGCGGTCTGGAAACAATTCTTATAAAAGGTTCATACCTGTATTCCAGTCTGTATAGCTCTACAAGCTGATCCTTTTTCAGATCTGTTTCAAAAATTACTGTTGCTATCATTCCCCTTGATACTGGTATTATGTGGGGTGTGAACCTAACTTTAATGTCCCTTTCTGAAATATTCTTGATTACATCTTCCATTTCCGGGGTATGTCTGTGTTTTACTGGGTTATATGCGTATGAGTTTCCAAAAGCCTCAGGATAGTGAAACTGCTGCTTTAAAGCTCTGCCTGCACCTGAAATTCCGGAGATGGCATTAACCACGATTTTATCTCCTGAGATAACCCCTTCTTTTACAGAAGGATAAACAGCCATGAGGGTAGCTGTAGGGTAGCACCCGGGGTTTGCGATTATGTCTGCTTTTTTTATTTTTTCCCTGAATATCTCTGGCAGACCATAAACCGCCTTTTCAAGAAGTTCCGGGTATTTATGCTCAAAACCGTAATATTCAGGATAGGCATTTTTATTTTTAATTCTGTAAGATGCAGACAGATCAATCACTTTTTTTCCTTTTTCTGTAAGCTGTTTTACCAGCTCCAAAGAGGGCTCATGGGGAAGACATAGAAAATAAAGATCTGATGAGTTCAGGTCAACCTCATCATCAAATATAATGTCTTCGTATCTGCTTTTTGAAAAATGGGGAAAAACAGATCTTAATTTTTTTCCTGCAAACTGTCTTGATACTATCTGATTCAGGCTGATTTTTTCATGGAAGGAAAGAATTCTTATAAGTTCTACTCCGGTGTATCCAGAAGCTCCAACTATTGAGACCTTCAATCTTTTTCTCCGGTTTTTGTCTAATGATAGGACTGATTAAAGAAATAATCAACAGGAAAGGGGGAGTTCATCCCCCAAAGACATTTTATATTAACGCTTAGACCATCTGTATTTTGCTCTTGCACCCATCTGTGCGTATTTCTTCCTTTCTTTTACTCTGGCATCTCTGGTCAGAAGTCCTGCTGATTTCAATGTAGGTCTAAATTCAGGGTTGTACTGGAGAAGAGCTTTTGCTATCCCGTACATGACAGCCTCTGCCTGTGCAGGTTTTCCGCTCCCTTTTACAGTTGCATAGACATCAAACTTACCCAGTGTTTCCGTAACAACAAAAGGCATGTTTATTTTTTCTATAAGTATATCCCTTTCAAAGTAATCTTTTCCTTCCCATTCTTTTCCTGATGAGCTCTTCACATAAAGTTTCCCTTCACCGGGAAATATCCATACCCTTGCAACAGCCTCTTTTCTTCTTCCTGTTCCGTATTTTGCAACTTTAGGATCTATTTTTACTATCTCAGCCAAGGTTTTTTACCTCCATCACCTTAAAAGTTTTTCCAGAGAGCTTTCAGCTCTTCAAGGTTTTTTGGGTTTTGTGCCTGATGTTTGTGCTGTGATCCTGTGTAAACTTTTAACCTTTTCATAAATCTTTTCTGGAGTTTATTTTTTGGAAGCATTCTTTCAACAGCCAGTCTTACAACCTCTTCAGGCTTGTGTTCAAGCATCCACTGGAGGGATCTAACTCTCAAACCACCAGGTCTGTTTGTGTGGTATTTATACTCTTTGTCTGTCAGCTTTTTTCCTGTTACTGTTATCTTGTCAGCATTTAAAACTATAACAAAATCGCCAACATCCACATCTGGCTGGAAGTAAGGCTTGTGTTTTCCCCTAAGAACATTTGCTATAAGTGTTGCAAGTCTACCAAGATTTTTTCCTGTTGCATCAATCACGTACCATTCTCTTTTTATGTCCTCTTTGCGAACGTGGTATGTTTTCATTATCCTCCTCTTTACTTTGAGTTGTCTAACAAGTTGAAAATTATTACATATTATAATGTCCTTGTCAATCTGTAGGATATTCCATTTCATGATTGATATAGATTATAGCCATCCTTTTTTCTTGAAAATAAAGAGGGGTATCAATGCAGAGATGATCATTAAGAAAATGGCAAAAGGGTATCCATACTTCCAGCCAAGCTCCGGCATAAACTGGAAGTTCATTCCATAGATGCTTGCTATTAGTGTAGGGGGAAGAAAGATAACAGACATGATAGTGAATATTTTTATCACCTGATTTTGCTGTATGTTTAAAAGTCCTAAGAATGTGTTTTGAAGGTAATCAAGTCTCTCAAAATTAAATGTTGTGTACTCAATAAGAGAGTTAACGTCCTTTATCATTATTCTTATTTCTTCCCTTACCTCTTTCGGGATTTTGTATGATTTCAAGAGGGAGGAAAGAATTCTCTGCTTATCAATAAGATTTTCTCTTATTGTCATATTTAGCTCTTCATAGAAGGAGATGGATTCTAAAATTTCTTCTGTTATGTCTATTCCTGTGAAAACTATTTTACCTAACTTTGATATTTCTCGGGTGATAAACTCAAGAGTATCTGCATCTGTATCAATTCTTATTTCCAGTATTCCGGCAAATACATAATAACCGTCTTCATAGGCACTTGGATTCATCATCAACTTTTTTACCAGTTCCTTAAAGGTTTTTAGCTCTTTGTATCTTACCGTTATTAAATGATGTTTTTTTAATATAAATGTAACTGTTTCGTTGTAGGGGGTTTCACCCTCTGATGTTATCAAAAAGTAAGCATTTATTGTTATACTTTCCTCATCTTCAAAATATCTTGAACTTATTTCTATCTCCTGGGTTTCCTGCTTTGAGGGAAACTCAACCTCAAACTCTTTTGATACCCATTCAAGTTCCTGATCTGTTGGAGAGATTATATCAATCCATAAGACATCCTCAGACCTATCCCATTTCTGGGATAAATCCTCAACGTTGATTATCTTTATACTTTGCTTTTCTCTAACAAATAATCTTATCATCCCACCTAATATAATACTACTTTTCAACCTATTTCGGCATTTTTATCTTTAGGGGTTATTTTGAAAAATATTCTGGAATTTTCCGACAATAAAAATCAGTTTCGTTCAAAAATCCCCTGAAAATTTTCAGGTTGCAAATATAATGTCTATTATATTTGTCTTTGCAATATTGTATAATATTGCATATTGCAAATGAGGTTAAAAATGAAAGGAAGAATAATTTACAGATTTGGTGATGAAGTTTTAAAACAGATAGAAGATTTCCCAAACTACGCTGTAAGCAATAAAGGATTTATATACAGGGGGGTAAAACATGGTTTTCTTGAAACCAGCTATTTCCAGTTCAGAATGAAAACTTACAAAAACAAAAACGGTTTTCACACAGTTCAGCTGAGTAATAGGGGGAAAAGAAAGCTCTTTTTTGTCCATAGACTTGTAGGTGAGTATTTTGTGGAGAACAAAAATAACGGCAGATATCTTCTCCATATAGACGGAAACAGGGACAACAACCGGTGTGAAAATCTAAAATGGGTATCTATTCCCCAGAGAAAGAAAAAAATGGTGAAGCGTACCAGAAAAAAGGATATATTAAGTATTACCGTTGATCCTGATCTTAAAGAAAAAATATTGGAAAAAGCTGAAAAAAAGGGAATGACAGTTTCACAGCTTATCAGAGAAGTTTTAAAAAATTATATCAGGAAGGAAAAATGAAAAAAATACTTGTTCATATATGCTGTGGGGTTGACGCTGTTTATGCCCTCAGAAAAATAAAGGAAGAATATCCCAATTCTTACATAGAAGGATATTTTTACGATCCTAATATTCATCCTAAAGAGGAGTATCTTCTTAGATGGGTTGAGACAGAAAGGGTTTGTAATGATCTTGGGATAAAATGCCATCTTGCCCCTTACGATCTTGACAGATGGCTTACAGCTGTTAAGGGACTGGAGAACGAACCTGAGAGGGGAAAAAGATGTAGTGTATGTCACGATTTAAGGCTGGAAAAAACAGCACAGTTTGCGAAGGAAAATGGATTTGATGCCATAACAACAGTCCTGATGATGAGTCCTAAAAAGGATTTTCAGGTGCTTAAGGAGATAGGAGAAAAAGTTGCGAAACATCATGATATTGAGTTTTTATCAATAGATTTCAAGAAAAGTGGTGGAATAGAAAAGATGAACAGACTTTCAAAAGAATTTCAACTATACCATCAAAATTATTGCGGTTGTATGTACGCTCTATTTCAGCAGAGAGAAGATGAGTATATAAATGAACTTGTTTCATACGGCAGAGGGAGACTTCCGGGAAGTAGAGAAGAACTTCTTTTTATAAAACAGGTCAGAGCGTTTGCTGAAAGTTTAGGTCTTACCTGTAGGGAGGAGAGTTTTAATTTTGTAAACTGGAGAGTTTTACATTCAATTTTAAAAATAAATAAACAGGAAATCCCCCATTCTGTCCTGTGGTTTTCCCGTTCAGTAAAAGGTTTATTGAGGGCAAAAGTCAAAAATATAATAAACAAAGGAGATAAAAAGGTTGCAATATTAAATAAATACAACGGAAAAATCTGGATACTAAACGAACCATTAAAAGAAGTCAGTTTAGAGATGCCAAGATTTTATACAGAACCTATATTAATAATAGGTGTAGATTATGAGGATTTTATACAAACAGGAACAAAGGTGGAAATTAAATTGAAAGCGGTTTTTGATGAAAATGGCATATCGCAGAATTTAATAATAGGCAATTTGGAAGCTCCACACATAATAGAGTTTCATAGCGATACATTGCCAGATGGGAAAGAGGGATACAGTTTTATAGATATAAAAAGAGCTATTACACAAAACTTGGGAAAAATTTATTCTGGAGAATTAAAGATAGTTATTTACGGAGCGAAAACAGTCGGTAATCTGGGTAAAATGTACGCAGAAAGCAATTTTATAAATATTTGATGTTTGTTAAAAATTAGTGATATACTTTTTTTAATACTAACGCAGGGTATTAGTATTGGCTGATTTAATAACAGCAGGGAAACTTTGTAAAGAAGAGAGAGAAAAAAGGGGGTTATCCAGGCAAGATCTTCACAATATTACAAAAATTCCTGTGGATATAATCAGACGACTTGAGGAAGATGAGAATTACCTAAGAAAAGACCCCTACGCTTACTTTCTTATGAAGGTTCTTATAAATTATTACAATCTGGATATAGAATTAGAAAAGGAAAATGAATCTGAGAAAAAAACAAAATCTCTTAAGGATGAAAATAAAAAAGAGGAAAAACAAGGATTTTTTGTAAGATTTTTTAAAACTGTGTTTGCCCTATTAATAGGATTGCTTTTTGTGATAATAAATACTTCTGGAAAAAATAAAGAGGATGATGATATAACAGATTTTTTCAGATTAATTAGTATTCCTCAACCGGACAACAACTGGATCACCATTAAAGAAAACAGTTCACAAAAATTCATTCAGAAAATAAGTTTAAGAGCAAAAGATTATGTATGGATAACAGCTTATATAGATGGAGAAGAAAAGATTATAAAACTCAAAAAGGGTCAAAAAATCAGGCTTTCATTCAAACAAAAAATAAAATTTGAGACTATAGGAAATGCAGACAATCTAACAATAATTTTTGATAATAGAAAGGTTGATTTTGAAAAAAAGGTTGTTCACAATTTATTCGTTGATGGGGACGGTGTATTTTACAACGGCTACAATCTTGCTAAGGAAGAGAGTTGATACCTGCTAAAGAAGAGATAATAAAAGCCAAAAATCATATAGAAAAATATGTAAAACAGAGAATATCAGAATTTAAAAATCTAAAAGAAAAAAACCTGACAAGATTTGATTTTAGACCATTTATTGATATTGATCCATATCAGGCTGATATTTTTTCGGAAGCATGCTTTTGCATACTGACTGCTAATTCTTCTGCAGTGATGGGGATAAAAATCCAGAAAGAAATAGGTATAGACGGCTTTAAAGAATACACTTATGAAAAGCTGTTTGAGATTACCAGAAAAAAAGGTCATAGATTTGCACAGCAAAGAGCAGAAAGGATTATAAAACTTAGGGAAAAAGAGCAGTTTCTTTTGGAAATCTCAAAAGAGGAGGATGGGAAAGAGGCGAGAGAAAAACTGGTGAAAAATATTTATGGGTATGGTTATAAAGAGGCGAGCCACTTTCTCAGGAATATAGGTTTTGATGATGTTGGGATTATAGACAGGCATATATCAAGAT
>Ga0256832_1003729_pt1 | contig 10344 bp, 9 predicted proteins | sample 134614metaG_FD_190534 | JGI IMG/M metagenome (GOLD analysis project Ga0256832, IMG submission 190534) | Hydrothermal vent microbial communities from Lau Basin, Pacific Ocean - 134-614 | ecosystem: Environmental > Aquatic > Marine > Hydrothermal vents | place: Pacific Ocean: Lau Basin | collected...
AATATGCTCTTTGCGGGCATACCACACACTCGCAATACCGGTCGTTGCCGCTATAATTTCCAGTATAATAAGTGTTGTGGGAGCATCCTTGTATGGTTGAATGAGGAAGTCTATAATTTCATTCATCATCCACCGGTTTCTTTTCTGAGTTTCTCAATTTCTGTTTCCCAATACCTTTTTTGGTCTTCGATTTCATCGTCGTCACAGAAGTCGGTGATATTTAGTATGGTCTCCCCTGTTACCGGAGATTTTGAAAACCTAAATTCAAGGTATTCATCATCATCGCCATCTTCCCATTTAAACCGTAATCTCTCATTTTCCTCGGCTTCAACCAACTCTGCAGCCTCTTCACTCCCACTCCAAAAAAAAGAATAGTTTTTTCCCGTTATATCCACTTCATCGCAAAACCATCGCACAAGACAGGCCGGACTTGTCAAAAAGGTATAAAGAATATGGGGAGAGGCTCTAAATAGAAATTCCAATTCAATTTTTTCGCGATTCATAAATATAATTGATGTATGTAGTTTTATAAAATAGCCTAAGGAGGTGGAGAATATTACCCGAATGGGCGCAATAAAAGATAAAAAAGAGTAAAATCCAAAAAAAAAGCGATATTTGTTCCTTTGAAAGAAACGAAGTTGTTTAAAAATACAAAGCCAATGAGATTATTTTTAATTTTCCCTTTTCTTTTTCTATTCCAGATGGCCTCGGCTCAATATGGACTAGATGGCTTTTGGGCGGGAGAAATCATCACGAAGGACGGCATTTTCAGGATTGAGCTAATACTGGAAATAGACGATTACTCTTGGAAATCAACAGGAATGACCATTATTTATAAAAATGGAGAGGTCGTCGAAAAAAGAATTTTTGAAGGACGATTATATCAGGATCGCTCTATTGGATTAGAGGAATTACCACTAGAGCAGAACGATTCTGCCTTCATCAGGAAGTATCAACTCCTGCTCGAAAGGTCTGCCGAGGGTGCCATACTCAAAGGATTTTGGCAGGAAATAATTACCGACCCGATGGCTACGAAGCGCCAAATCGGACAATTGACGCTTCATAAACAAAAGGACACTGGAGCTTAGCCAAAAAGTTCTACCATAACTTTTTGAACTTCCATTTGTGAAAGCCTAGGACCAAATTTAGATACGATTTTGGACGAAGCCAAACTAGCAATTTTTGCCGCCTGTGCATAGGTATGCCCGTGAGTAATACCATAGAGAAAAGCCCCTGCGAACATATCCCCGGCGCCATTCGTGTCAACAGCTCTTACAGGATAAGGCTCTATGTCGATAAAAGTATCCCCATCAAAAACCATAGCTCCGTTTTTACCAAGTGTTATCACAAATGTTTTGGCATCCTTTTTGAGTACTTCACGAGCCTCCAAAATACTATCTTTACCGGTATACGTCAAAGCTTCATCCTCGTTGCAAAACAACAAATCAACACTTGCTCCAATAACTTGGTCCATCCGCTCCCTAAAAAATTTAACCATATTGGGATCGGAAAATGTGAGTGCTGTTTTCACGCCATTCTTCTCAGCCATTTTCTTCGCCTGCATCATCGCATAAAATCCATTCTCAGATGTCACCAAATACCCTTCAATATACAGCCATTTTGAGTTTTTCAAGGCACTTTCCACCAATTCCTTTTCGGAGAAAGAAGAAGTGATTCCTAGAAATGTGTTCATCGTCCTATCCGCATCGGGGGTGACCATCACAAGACATTTACCCGTCTCACCTTCCTCCCTGTCGCCATTATGAAGGTTACAATCCACGTTTGCCTCTTTGAGATCATGCATATAAAAATCTCCCAAATCATCTTTAGCTACCTTGCAGGAATAAAACCCCTTGCCTCCAAATTGACTTAGTGCTATCATTGTATTGGCAGCGGAGCCTCCACTTTGTTTTTTAGTAACGTGCTTACTCAATGCCTTGATTAACTGGTTTTGTCGTTCCTCATCGACGAGTGTCATGGTTCCCTTTTCAACACTATTCACTCTCAAGAAATCCTCAGTAACTTCAAACTCCATATCGACTAAGGCATTTCCTACCCCATAAACGTCGTATTTTTTTTGCATTTACTTACTTTATAGTGCCCAATCATAGCTATCCATTTCGCTAATACAGGCTGTTATCAAATCTATACTGTCTTTAATATCTCCTTTGTGTGCCATTTCTATCGTCTGGTGCATATTTCTCAATGGGATGGAAACCGCTCCCGCTATAGCACCATTTTTACCGTACCGCTGAATAGCAGCAGTATCCGTGCCTCCCGCCGGGAGTATTTCCGGCTGCCATTTTATTTCATGTTTTTCTGCAGTTTTCTTCATAAAATCAACCATTCGATGGTCACAAATAGTCATCCCATCCATTATTTTTATAGCCGCACCCTTGCCAAGAGATGTTACTTTTTCGTGTCCGCTGGCACCCGGCACATCAAAAGCAATGGTAACATCAATAGCAATACCAAAATCCGGATTGATTTGGTGCGCAGCAGATATTGCTCCCCGAAGTCCTACCTCCTCTTGTACCGTAAATACTGCGTGCAAATCATAAGGAATCTTTTTCCCCCTCAGTTGTTTTAGCGTCTCGACCAATATAAAAACCGATACTCGATTATCCAAAGACTTGGAGTTCACGCAATGCCCCATTTCTATTAAGTGCCGCTCTCTTGTCACAGGAGCTCCCGGAAAAACAATATCCTCCACTTCTTCCTTGGGCATACCAATATCGATAAAATACTCAGAGATTGGGATTTGCTTAGTTCGCTCTTCCGGCTTCATCAGGTGAATGGGTTTACATCCCATAACCCCGATGACATCTTTTTTCCCATGAACGATAACTCTTTGCGAGGTTAGGGTCTTAGGATCAAACCCACCGAGTGGCTGAAATCGCAAAAAACCATCATCATCAATAAACTTGACGATGAAAGAAATTTCGTCCATATGCGCAGCAACCATAATCCTTTTGTCGCTTTTCCCTTTCTTGAGAGCAATTAAATTCCCCATATTATCCACGCGGACTTCGTCCACAAGCGGAGTGACTTCCTTTATAAGCAATTGGCGTATTTCCTGTTCGTAACCCGGCGCACCGGGAGCCTTACAAATTTGGCTGAGTAGTTTGATGTCAATCATAGTATTGAAAATTTCAGTCGCCAAAAGTAACAAAACTCTGAATGATAGACAATAAAAGTTGGTTTTTGGAACTAAATTGTGGTATAAATCTATATTTTACGGTTGGTTTTAGGCAAAGATGTGCCCCTATTTTTTTAAAAGGAGTTTTAGTCCGTTAAATTTTAAAGTTTACCAACTCCTTGTGCTAACTTAGCCCCTCCTTAAATGCAAAATAAAAATGTCGCAGCTAAAAAGCCTCGCAAAAGATACGGTTATTTACGGCATCAGCAATATCCTGAACAGGCTGCTGAATTTCGTCATTGCAACCTTTTATCTGACCAACCTCTTCAATAATGAGCAGACGGAATACGGGATCTATACCATTATGTACGCCTATATGGCGTTGCTGCTAGTGTTGCTGACTTACGGGATGGAAACGGCATTTTTCCGCTTTGGCGCAAAAGCGAGTGATCGGGAGCGGATATTTTCCACGGGTTTTGTTTCCCTTTTGGTTTCAACAGCAGTTGTCGTCACGGGATTTATTTTCTTTTCTGATGAGATAGCAGGCGTATTATCGAGGAAGGGCGATGGTGTTTATGTCATACTTTTTTCATTGATTATCGGTTTTGATGTGTTAAGTGTATTGCCATTTGCCCGATTGAGGCTCGAACAACGCCCCGTTCGTTTTGCTTTTTATAAGTTTTTGAATGTCGTCATTTTTGGTGCAACCCTATTGTTCTTTCTAGAGCTATGCCCGTATCTCGCCAGACATGGGATAGCATGGGCTGATATTGTTTACAACCCTAATCACAAGCTCCGATACGTCTTTTGGGCAAACCTAATCTCCAGTATTGTTACCTTCCTGATGGTACTCCCTATGTTGATGCGAAGCAAACTTCATTTTGAATGGGTACTATGGAAAAAAATGATTCACTATGCCCTGCCATTAGTCGCGGTAGGAGTGACCGGAATTATCGTCTTACTCGCCGGACAATACCTTATCCCCTGGTGGTTGCCCGGCACAGAAGAAGAAAAAACAATACAAGTCGGCATCTGGGGTGCCAGTGTGAAAATTGCGACCCTGCTCAACCTCTTTACACAGGTATTTAAATACGCTGTCGAACCCTTCTTTTTCAAACATAGCGAAAAAGGAGGAAAGCGGAGCATGTACGGCATTGTCACCCGGCTTTACACTATTGCCGCAAGCCTGGGGTTTTTAACCATCCTTTTGTACATCGATATTTTTCAGTATTTAGTAGGCTCCAACTTTAGATCGGGATTGAAGGTCGCCCCCGTATTATTACTGGCATTTGTCTTTTTCGGGGTGTATTTTAATTTTTCAATCTGGTACAAACTGACCGATAAAACCAGGATTGGAGCCCTCATTTCTACCGCAGGAATGTTTGTTTCGCTTATCGCAAACTATTGGCTAATACCTCATCTCGGCATCATGGGAGCAGCATGGGCATCCTTGATTTCTTACGTCTTTCTAAGTTTATTGGCCTATGTCGTCGGTCAAAGATATTATCCCATCCCCTTCCATCCCGAAAGATTGCTTGTCTATATCGGATTGGCGATGGGTACATTCTACCTAAGCCAACAATTAGATACTACTTTTTCGTTCTCACTTATTCCCAAATTAATTGTCCACAGCTTTCTAATCATCCTTTACTTGGGTTTGGTTGCCCTTTTTGAAAAGAATGGATTAGTAAGAGAATTGAGGAAGGGAATACACAGATAACTGCACCTTACCTTGAGAAATAAAGAGGATTGCTTGACAAATAAGTTAAGTTTGCTTAACTTTGTAGTAAACAAGCATTAATCATTATGCCGACAATCTCTAAAGAAAATTATCTAAAAGCTGTTTTTCTGTACAATAATCGGGGTGGAGAACAAATGGCAGGTACCACGCTTATCGCGAATGAGTTGAACATCAGCAAGGCTGCCATCAGTGATATGACACGACGATTAGCCGAAGAAGGACTGCTGACTTACGAAAAATACAAGGGAATGCACCTGACGCCAAAAGGACAATCGCTGGCACTTCAGGTCATAAGAAAGCATCGGCTTTGGGAGTCTTTCCTCCATAAGGTACTCAAAATGTCGTGGAGTGAAGTACACGTGGAAGCGGAGCGGCTGGAGCACCATACCTCCGATTATCTCATTGATAAGATTGACGATTATCTCGGCAATCCCCAATACGACCCACACGGATCACCTATACCGGATGCCAAGGGTGAAATGCCTCCTGACCGCCCGTTACTCCCCCTTGCCAGTGCAGAAGTGGATGGAGCATATCAAATAGCACACGTACACGACCGCGACCCTCAAATGATGAATTATCTCTCCCGCATAGGATTGGTGCTAAATAGTAAAATAAAGGTTTTGGAAAAATTTGATTTTGATGGCTGCATTCACATCGAGCTAAATGGGCAACCAACTTTATTAAGTGAAAAAATTGTCGAACAAATAAAAGTCATCCCGATTGAATATGTATAACCCGCTTTCATTACTCATCATTGGAGTCCTTACTCTGGGGCTGTTTGCCTGGGTCTTATGGCCCAAACGCGGGCTATTAGCCTGGTGGCAACGCAGTCAGCTCGATAGAAAAAGAGTACTAATCGAAGACGCACTCAAATATTTATACGATTGCGAATACAAGAGCAAAGATGCCAATATTGACAACCTATCCGAAAATCTTAATATTCCAGGCGAACAGGCTGAAGAATTGATTGGCAACCTGGAAAAAACCGGTCTAATCATTTCTAAAAAAGACCAACTACACCTAACCGAAACAGGAAGAAATTACGCCTTGCGCGTCATCAGAATACACCGAATATGGGAACGCTATCTCGCTGACGAAACCAGCATTGCGGCAAAAGACTGGCACCATGAAGCAGATCTCAAGGAACACCTACTTTCCTTTGAAGATGCCAATATTCTTGCATCCGAAATGGGGAATCCGGTCTTTGACCCCCACGGGGATCCCATACCAAGCGTCTCCGGTGAAATACCCGATTATGCCGGCGTTGCGTTGGATACCATGGAAGTTGGCACATCGGGTATCATCACCCACATTGAAGATGAACCACATACAGTTTATTTGCAGATACTGGCTCTTGGGCTCAACCCCGGAACAAATATCATTATAACAGAAAAAACTCCCGAAAAAATAGCCTTTGTTGCCGATGGAGAACGTTGCATCCTCGCCCCTGTCTTCGCGAAAAATGTAACGGTCGTACGCACTAAGCCACATTCAAAATCGATAGAAGAAGAAACAAAAAAATACAGGCGACTGACCGACTTGAAACCTAAGGAAACAGCAGTTGTTTCCGGCATTTCAAAAGCCTGCCGCGGACAACAGAGGCAGCGCTTAATGGATTTTGGTATCGTGCCGGGAACTCATGTGACAATTGAAATGCAAAGCACCTTTGGAGACCCCACAGCATACCGCGTCCTAGATGCAGTCATTGCTTTACGGAAAGAGCATGCACAACATATTTATATCGAACAACAACAATAACATGACAAAGGATTGTAATACTTGTGACACCTGCGCCATTCATAATAGTGCCAACCTGATTAGCCTTGGTGTCAAAATGGATGATTACGACTATTTGGTTGCACTCGCCGGCAATCCAAACACAGGCAAGAGTACCATCTTCAACAATCTTACCGGTTTGCATCAACACACAGGAAACTGGCCGGGCAAAACCGTAGCGAGAGCGGAAGGAGCTTTCTTTTATGGAGATGCGCCCTACAAAGTAGTTGATTTGCCGGGGACGTACTCGCTCCTCTCTACAAGCACCGACGAGGAAGTCGCACGGGATTTTATCCTCTTTGGACAACCCGACGTGACGGTTATTGTCGTCGATGCAACCCGCCTTGCCCGTAATCTAAACCTGGTACTACAAATACTCAACATCACCGACCGGGCAGTTTTATGCCTCAACCTCATGGATGAAGCCAAACGAAATGGCATCCAAATTGACACTCGTACCCTTTCTAAATCATTGGGCATTCCCGTCGTCGCTGCCGTGGCAAGAGAAAAGAAAGGTCAGACAGAGTTGCTGCAATTCATAGAGGAGGTGGCCACCGGAAAATATGTATGTAAGCCCAAGAAAACAATAAGCCTTTCCAGAAGGGAAAAATCGGCTATTACAACCGTTGAGCATAAGTTGAAAGAGGCATTTCCAACTATGAGCAATAGCCAGTGGGTCGCTATGAGACTTCTCGAAGGAGATAAAAGCATCATAGACGCACTCCAAACCGAAAAGCTAACCGACTCCCAAAGCCCTCAGCCCAACCAAGAGACAGTCCATCAAATATTATCCCTTGCCAACGAACTGAGATGGCAACTAGGCGATGATTTTCACGATAAAATTACAGCGGCTATTTATTCGGCGGCTATTTCCATTGCCGATAAATGCACCACAACAACAGGGAAAAAACAAGCCTTCAGCTTAGACAGAAAAATTGACAGCATTGTAACGAGCAAATGGTTGGGCTTCCCAATCATGTTTTTACTACTGGCGATGGTCTTTTGGCTAACAATCAAAGGTGCTAACTACCCCTCTCAACTGCTGGCTACTTTACTGGTCGAAAACGGACACCCTTTTTTAAAAGGTATTGCTGACAATATCGGAATGCCGTGGTGGCTATCCGGGGTATTAATCGACGGTGCTTACCTCGCGATGGCGTGGGTCATAGCGGTGATGCTTCCGCCAATGGCGATATTTTTCCCGATTTTCACCCTGTTGGAAGACTTTGGTTATCTGCCACGTGTTGCATTCAATATGGATAGCCTCTTTAGAAAAGCAGGGGCGCACGGCAAACAAGCGTTAACCATGAGCATGGGTTTTGGTTGTAATGCAGCAGGTGTTGTTGCCACCCGAATAATTGACAGCCCGCGAGAGCGGCTTCTGGCCATCATCACCAACAACTTCTCTCTTTGTAATGGGCGCTGGCCTACACAAATTCTCCTCGCTACCATCTTCGTTGGGAGTATGGTCGCCCCGGGCTGGGCAGCTTTTGCTACGGCAGGAGCGGTAATAGGGGTCGCTGTCTTGGGGATATTTCTAAGCTTAGTTGTCTCCTGGGGGTTATCCAATAGCATCCTCCGGGGGGAGGCGTCTTCTTTCAGTCTCGAACTACCGCCTTACCGACCTCCTCAGGTATTGAGAACACTCTATACCTCCCTGATTGACCGTACATTGATAGTGCTTTGGCGCGCCATTGTTTTTGCCGTACCGGCAGGTATTGCAATATGGCTGGTTGCCAACATAAAAATAGCAGATGTTAGTCTGGCAGAGTACTTCATAGACGGGACAGATTCCTTTGCCTGGCTTTTTGGTCTGAATGGTGTGATATTACTTGCTTACATCGTCGCTATCCCTGCCAATGAAATCGTCATTCCAACCGTACTCATGCTGACAGTGCTGACTACTGGAATGACCGACGCAGGAGCCGGGTCCGGTGTGCTTTTTGAGCTAAATTCAACCGAAGCTATTAAGGGAATTCTCGTCGCAGGCGGATGGACGGCACTAACGGCTGTCAATGTGATGATATTTAGTCTGCTACACAATCCCTGCTCTACGACAATTTACACCATCTACAAAGAAACCAAAAGCCTAAAATGGACAATGGTATCCACCTTTTTACCCTTGGTAATGGGCTTTGTTTTTACCTTCTTTATTGCACAGGTGTGGCGGTTGGTGGGGGGATGAACCCTTCAAACCCCCAAATTATTCTCGCTCCGCTAAACCTGTCCTGAAAAAATATTGTTGGACAATCAGAAAATGCACGTTTTAAGGACTTACTAACACAAAGAAATCACGCTGACAGGAATACCCGCTACGCAATGATTTCACCACTTCAACATTTATCAATAGTTCGGTAACTTTTAAAAAAAGTATGAGATAAGAAAAAAGAGGCGTATTTTTGAAGTATGCAACTACAAGCAAAAAACACCTCCCACAAGAGCAAAACTCTTGTTACGGCAATATTAGGCAAAATGAGTGGCATAAGCAAGCCTAGGCAAAAATTTATCACTTCGATTGTAATTCTTTATTTATCTCTTCGGGGGCGATATACATTCAAAGGCTTTGAACGTTATGGAGAATATTGCGAGAAAAGTTATCGGCTTCAATTTGAGAAGCCTTTTGATTTTCTCGAATTTAATAACATATTAATTCTGGAAAATTTATCTAGAGAATTAATTTTAGCCTTTGACCCAAGCTATCTACCCAAAAGTGGGAAGAAAACGCCAAATATTGATAGATTTTGGAGTGGTTGTTTAGGCAAGGCCGTTAAAGGAATTGAAATTGGAGGTTTGGGCGTAGTAGATGTTGTACAAAACACAGCATTTAACTTGGAAGCAATTCAAACACCGAATCAAACAGAATTGAAAAGCAAGGGACAAACATTAATTGACCATTACGCTAGCATCATCATTGAGAGAAAGGATACCTTAGAGGGTTTGTCCAAATATTTGGTGGTAGATGGTTATTTTTCAAAAGTTTCCTTTGTTGACCAAGTACTTGACAATACAAATTTGCATATTGTTTCCAAGCTAAGAAAGGATGCTAATTTGAAGTATTTATACAATGGTGACCAAAAGGGAGGAAGAGGACGTCCCAAAAAGTTTAGCGGCAAAGTTAATCTTGACGACCTTGACAAAGGAGTGTTTAAAGAAACACACAAAGACGATGATTGTATAATTTATGAAGCCATAGTTTGGTCAGTATCATTAAAACGAAAAATAAAAGTAGCCTATGTTCAATTTTTGAAAGAAAACATGCCGAGCAAGCAAATTGCTATATTGTTTTCAACTGATTTAGAATTGTCAGGCTATCAAATATACAAATATTATAAAGCTCGATACCAAATTGAATTTTTATTCAGGGATGGTAAACAGCATTTAGGTTTAACACATTGTCAAGCTAGAAGTGAAAATAAGTTGTATTTTCATTTTAATACCTCACTCACGGCTATAGGCGTGGCAAAAGTTGCACACTATTTACAGCAGCAAAACGGACAGAATCTGCCGCGCTCTTTAGCGGATATAAAGACCTCGTATTTCAATGAACTTATGCTGAATTTATTTTTATCAAACTTTCAGATTGACCCAAACTTGGAAAAAAATAAATTAGTATGGCAAAAGTTGCTGGATTTTGGCAAAATTGCCGCTTAAATAATTACCGAACTATTAAAAAAAGAGACTGGTA
>Ga0256832_1003730_pt1 | contig 10344 bp, 10 predicted proteins | sample 134614metaG_FD_190534 | JGI IMG/M metagenome (GOLD analysis project Ga0256832, IMG submission 190534) | Hydrothermal vent microbial communities from Lau Basin, Pacific Ocean - 134-614 | ecosystem: Environmental > Aquatic > Marine > Hydrothermal vents | place: Pacific Ocean: Lau Basin | collected...
GCATTGAATAACGGACAACAAGTGAAGAGTTCTACCGGCGCTTTTATCGATGGTGTTCATTACACACAGACGTTGGGTACGCGCCTTGGCTACAAAGCCGGGAAACTAGCCGCTTTCCTTTCTTTCTATTATCAGGGGGGACAAATGGCTGATTCTATCGGCACCAAATTGAATGCCAACTTGCTTGGTTTGGATGTCGCTTACAAAGCAACGGATAATCTGACACTCGTTGCCGGATTCGAGCAGCAAAGTGGTAATAGTCAAGTGGAGGCTTCCGATGAGCGCAACGCATTCACGCCTTACTATGGTACGAACCACAAATTCAATGGTTTTATGGATTACTTTTACGTCGGCAACCATGTACAGAGCGTTGGTTTGCAGGATGCCTATGTGAAATTCAAATACAAAAAAGGCAAGTTTAATACAGGATTGGATGTACACTATTTCCTCGCAGCAGCCGATGTCAGTGATGGAAAAGGAGGCGCGATGGCACCCGGTCTTGGTACCGAATTTGATGCCTATTTGGGAACTAAATTGGCCGATGGCGTTGCCTTTAAATTGGGTTACTCCCAAATGTTGGGTACCGAAACCATGCAAGCACTCAAAGGAGGCAGCATTGATGAGTCCTCTAATTGGGCTTATATGATGGTAGTCATCAAACCTTCGTCAATGAAAAAATAGTAAGTAGTTAAAAAAATAAATGCAATATGGCATTTCTTCTCAAGAATAAAACAAACCCGCCCTCCCTTGTGTTGGGCGGGTTTGTTGTTTTTATATTGCTGCTTTGTTCGTGTGGTCGTCAAGCTGTTAACTATAATGTTTCTATTTTGGAAAAGGGGGCAATCAATACAGCTTTTCTACAAGAGATTGGCGCACCGGAGAAAGCACTCCTCTCATGGTATTTGCTAGCCTACGGTAATGAATGCAATGCAAAATCCTCCAAAATAAAATGCCGTATTTTAGAGGCTTTAAAAATTTCTGATGAATGCAGCGATAAGCATATCCGATTTTTGAAAAAATGGTTCAAAGACGATATCCTCGTCAATATCAAATTGAAAAATTGCCCTGTTTTGCCAATCGATGCTTCCATACAAAACGATTATAAACGCATTGAATTAAGCAGGTCGTTTGACACGCTTCGCATTCATTATGAAGTGTGGGGTATGAACAATTCGCAGGAAAAGAGCTGGAATGTGAATAGAACCGACTCCTTTTTGATAAAGGGAGAGCAGTTGCGGCAGATTAAGTAGGCGAAGATTTTTTACCCTTATTTTTTTATGTGATTACCTTGAAACAAAATCCTTATAAATTGGTTTTCAGATTAATTATTCCTATACTTGTATTTTACACAAAAACAAAACACCCTAGAGGTGTAAAAAACAGACGAATATGGCAACTAGAGCGGTAATAACAGGATGGGGTACCTATATTCCAAAAAATGAGATAAAAAATGAACACTTTAGCAATCACGAATTTTACGATTTGGAGGGGAATCCGCTCCATTACGATAATGAGGTGATTATTTCTAAATTTCATGCTATTACGGGGATTCAAGCACGTCGATATGCTGATGATGATGCTATTAATTCCGACTTGGCAGTTGTCGCCGCACAACGGGCAATTGAGCATGCCGGTATCGACCCCGAGACGCTGGATTATATTATATTCGCTCATAACTTTGGAGATGTGAGTACGGGGAGTACACAAGGTGATATGCTGCCCTCTTTGGGAAGTAAGGTCAAACACGCCTTGAAAATTGCCAACCCCAACTGTGTCGCTTATGACATTCTCTTTGGATGTCCGGGTTGGATAGAGGGTGTTATTCAGGCGAATCTCTTTATTAAAGCCGGTGATGCTAAAAAATGTCTCGTAATTGGCGGTGAGACTCTCTCCCGCGTCGTTGATCCGCACGATAGGGATTCCATGATTTATGCAGACGGTGCCGGCGCTTGTGTTGTAGAGGCGAAGGAGGATGCTGAAAGTGGGATTCTCGCTTATGCTTCTCAAACATTTACGTTAGATGAGGCCTATTATCTCTTTTATGGTACGACCAATAAGAAGGGCGGAGAGGATAATACGAAGTATATCAAGATGTACGGTCGGAAAATTTATGAATTTGCGATTACCAATGTCCCTAAAGCACTCCAATTGGTGTTGGAAAAATCAGGGCTGTCCATCGATGATGTGAAAAAAGTATTTATCCACCAAGCCAACGAAAAGATGGATGAAGCCATTGTCAAACGATTCTATCGCCTTTATAAAAAACCAATGCCGGAAGGAGTGATGCCCATGACTATTCAAAAGTTGGGTAATAGCTCTGTTGCCACCATCCCGACACTTATCTGTAGCGTATTGACGGGGCAGGTGGAAGGACAGGAAATAAAACCAGGGGATATTGCCATCTTTGCATCCGTCGGAGCCGGTATGAATGTGAACGCGATTGTTTATCGGTTTTGATGTGGAAGTGCACCATAATTGGAGACCAACTAATCTAATTTGATGCACTTGTTTTCTGCGCGGAAGTTTGGAAAATTAAGAATGATAGTGTATATTTGTATAGGTTGAATTTGGCGCAAGGCACATTTATTGCCAATACCTCTAAAAAAAAGATATGACAGTTATTGACAAACCGCTAACTAATTTGCAACTGGAATTAATCAAACTCTTTAGTCTGGATTTGGCAGAAGAGGAATTAATTGACATCAAAAGAATGTTGTCAAAATATTTTGCAGACAAGGCATCTGATGAAATGGATCGGCTTTGGGAAGTAAACGATTGGAGCAATGAAACCATGGATGATTGGCTTGGAGGTAAAGCAGATTGAAAATGCGGGTAGTATTGGACACGAACAGCTTATTAGTTTGTATTGGCAGGAAGTCAAAGTATAGGTCTATTTTTGATTCGTTACTCGAAGGAAAGTTTAAGTTGTTGATTTCTAATGAAATTCTCAATGAATATGTAGAGGTATTTGGAAGGCGGACAAATATAATAGTGGCTAATAATATTAGTGATTTTTTGATTAGCTCTCCTGATGTAGAGAAAGTGGAGATTTACTTTAAGTGGGCAATGATTGTTAAAGATGCAGATGATAACAAATTTGTAGATTGCGCGTTGAATGGACGTGCTGATTTTTTAGTTACGGATGATAAACACTTTAATGTGTTGAATGAAATAGGCTTCCCTCCAGTAGAGGTGATACGGACAGAGGCTTTTTTGAAAAAGGTTACAGCTATTTGATTTTGTAGGGAATATTTTATCTATTTACAATTCCGTCACAGCAAACTCCAACACGGCAATAGGCTTGTCCGATAAGGCGGTCAATTGAGGATAAATATCGGATAATATCTCCGAAAACTCTTGATAATCTTCACCTTTTTCCTGTGGTCCATAAACGCTGACGCCCAACCAGTCGATATACGCATCACCGGGGTAGTAATTAGCGATTTTGTTCCAGTCTGCATCGGGCTCACCATAGGCATCAATATGGAAAAACCAAGTGATATTCGACACCTCATTTTCGTCAAAAAGGTTGATAATATGCCGATAAGCATCTCTGAATCGTTCGGGGCCATCACTTAGGTTGGGATTGCCGTATCCTGCTGCTTGCTCTCCGCCATTGTACTGTCCGTTCCAGGGGAACCAATTGCCATTGACTTCCGTACCAAACTCTACCAAGAGCGGACTTTCCACTGCTGCCGCAGATTGTGCCCATATGGTTAGCTCCGCATCAAAATCTCCGTCGATAATCGCTTGCATGAAATACTGTGGATCGGGACCACCTTCGTCGAAGTTACTTCTTGGCATCATACGGATAAAGGGCGTTCTTCCCGCCGACAGAATTGTCTCTACTGCCTGAGTGGGAAAGCTTATCTCATCATACCAGTTGTTGGAAAAATACGCCCAGACGATTTCCTTGCCCGCCGACTCCTCAAACTTATTGATTCGCAATTGGGTCACGATATCCTCCGTACCTCCAAAGTCGGGAAAGGCAGCATGGTAAATACCGGTGTCGGGAATGAGTTTCCCGCCTTCAAATAGAGGCTCTGTGATGAAAGTACTGGCCTGCACACCCGCCCGATATGCTTCCAGACTTATAGCGGAGGAGTTGATCTTAAGCTTAGAATTATCAAAGTTCTCGTCCCACCAGGAGATGGCTTTTACCTTCGGAAAGGTGCCGGATTCTAGGCTTTCAAAGGCATTTTTTATCCATATGGCTTTTTGATTATTTTCCTTGTTTTTGTGGCAGGAAAACAACGGTATAAGTAGGAGTGATAAGACGAAAAACGCGTGCTTCATTGTTGAAATTTATATTCATCATACAAACGTGCATTCACGTGATATTATTTGTTCACCTACTTAATCTTAAAAAGAAAAAACAGCCCACTCCGATACAAATCGAAGCAGGCTGTTTTATGACTATAGTCATTCTCGTTACATTAGGCTTAATTCTTAAAAATGCGTCTATGCCCTACTTTATTATCCATAATTAAGGAAATCAGGTAAAAGCCTGAGGGCAAACTTTGATCGATATCGAAATCAAAAGTATTCATGCCTTCGACTGCATCATAGGTCATCTCATCCAGTATAACACCTTTGATGTCACTAATCTGGATGGTCACCTCACCTGCTTCAGGGGCGGCAGTATTGATGAATAATTTTTTGGTGACAGGGTTTGGAAACACAGCTAGTTCAAGTTTGGATTCGTCTCTGAAGGAGACCCCGGTAACTTGGTGTGGTTCCATCAGAAAAACGTTATCTTGCATGGCATTCACATTGGTGTTTCGCATAATGACATCCTTTAGGGTGGTGTTCCTAATGGCTTCCACTTCTTCCGTGGAGAGTCCGGGATCATTTTCAAAATAAAAACGGTCTCCATCTCTCAATCCACGAAATTGTCGCTTCATAATCGCCATGACAGTCTCCCCAAAGAGTGCATTGGACATGTGACTTTCGGATAACAATCCCACCCAAGGGTCAATATTATCAATGGTGCCATAAACGTTTTCAAACGTCTGATTGAACCAAGCATCATCTGAAATTTGGTTAAAAGATTGTAATTTGGGCAAGCCAAATACTTGTCGAATACTATTGTAATCAGGTAGCCCCCTATCACGCCCTCGTTGAATATTTATCGCAGCCAAATCCATTCCCCCTTGTCCCGGAAACCCGAACAAGAAATTTCTTAAATCGTGAATCATTTTGGTGTCAAAATCCTGTTCCACCTGTGTGCCCATTCCGATAAGCAAGGGATCTATTCCGCTTTCTGCAATGATATTGGGATTGAAAAATGCATCCCTAAGGAGCATGTTACCCTCCGGGATAATCTCCCCCTCATTATTCATTCGGATGATTTTACTATTGATGACGGAGTGCCCGTAGCGGTAGGCTGCGACGGAAAATACATTCATAATACCGGGGTTCATGGTCGCATCATAGCCAACGTAATCTCCCATGTCAACGCCGAGGGTAGGTAACCACTCATTATAGACGATGGATTGGATAATCGCACCTACCAGTTTGCGGGCGTGTTGATAAATTTGCTCATCGTTCCAGTCGGGATGGTCAACTTTTATTTCGTCACACAGCCGATTGTGCTCGCGAAGAAACAGGGTATGCATTGCGGTCAAAAGAGCGTTTTCATTAGCCCTGACATCACCCGCAACAAACCACTTTTCAATATAGGGGTTCGCCATTGCCATTACCGGAGCATTGGGGTCAATCGGACTGCCAAGTTCTCCTGTGATGGTGTTGTAAGGTAGGAATCCTCCTGAAGACATTCGCATTTTACCATTCTCGAAGGTGCGAAGCCAATTGGCTCTCTCAGGAGTAGAACCATAAACATTGGAGGCGTCAATGAAGGAAGAAATTGAATTTGGGTATTGACGTGGATTCTCAGGAGAAGTACCTGTCGAAGGATCATATCCTGATCTAGCAAAGGGGATTTTTGCATTTCCTGCGCTAAAGGGGTCAAAATAAGGGTCTCCTTCCGGTACATCAATAGTCCAAAAATCATCGTTGCTATCTAATACCAGTGTAATATCATGGTCGATAAACTGACCCCATACAAAAGCATAATCACTAAGGGTAAGGGCATCGGGAAGTAAACCATCCTGATTGAAAATGGTGTTACTGATATACCGGGGATTTGGTCGGTCCAGCCCTGTTGGCTCGGAGACTCCATCCGAATAAGTAGCTTCGGTTACCCTTAATTGGTTAGTGCCATACGCACCCCATTCCGGATGCTGCAAGTTGTTGCCATAGCCTGTGAAAGTACGGTTTTCTTGTGCAAATGCACTCATGTACAGTAGACCAATGGAAAATAATGCCACTAGCCCTGCTTTTCTGAATTGTAAATTTTTAATCATCTGTAAATTTTTTTAAAATCAGATAGAATCGCCAAAAGGACGTCCATAGGATGTTGTTAGTATTAATAATATGCCAAACCCGAACAAGGGCAACGCTGCCCCTGAATCAAAGCGATTTAAGACGAATCATTAGAAAGAAATGGAAATGCAGATACCTCTTAGTAAGTCAAAAAATGTCCGCCAAAAGACACTTTTCCCGAGATTGCTGCAAAGGAAAGGGTATTTTGAATAAATGCAAAATCCTCAAATATGTTGTACAGCATGAAAATGGGAATTAGAATTGGAATTAGAATGAGAATTAGAATGGGAATTAGAATTAGAATGGGAATTTTAAAAATGCTGCCTTGTGCTGACAGGTGTAACCTCATCAGTACAGACAGACGTAGTCTCGTCAGTATGGGAATTATTATCAAAAACGAAACAAACTCAAGATATTAAAAGCTTAACAGCTAAACAACTTAACAGCTAAACAGCTAAACAGCTTAACACCTCAACAACTCAAGAACTCAACAACTCAAGGAACACTCTATCCCAACTGACTAATTTTCTCCAACCCTTTCAGGTCTTTGATGATAATTTTCCGCCTGTTGGTCTCGATTAGGTCTTCTTTTGCGAAAACGGATAAGATGCGGATGGCATTGGCGGGGGTCATATTGGCAAGGGCTGCGAGTTCGGCTCTTTTTAATTGTACGTTTAGCGTTTTGTTATCATCGGTAAATCCGTATTCTTTTTGTAGTAATAGGAGTGCGTCTGCCAGTCTGCCGCGGAGGTGTTTTTGAGTGAGTACCAGCATTCTTTCATTGGCGGTTGTCGTTTTTTTTGCCAGCAAAGCCATTACTTTTAAGGACAAATTCTGATTTCCATTTAATATTTTCAAAAAGTTTTCTTTCCCTATAAAACAGATAGATGAATCTTCCAGTGCGGTTGCTGTCGAACAATAATTTTGTTCTAAGATGAGCGCCTCCAATCCAAGGAAATCTACGGGTTTGTTGAGGGATATAATAGCATCGTTTTCGGAGAGCCCGGATTTACTCACCTTTACTTTTCCACTGCGCAGACACAGCAGACCCAGGGAAGATTCCCCTTCCCGAAAAATCACTTCCCCTGCTTTATAGTGTCGTGTGCCTCGATTGCTATCCAGTACCTTCAATTCTTCATGGCTTAACCCTTCCAACAAAGAAAATTGCTTAACCCAGCAGTTCATACAACTATGTCCGCCATCCGGGGAGTTTAAACCACATACATCTAGCTGTTTCATTATTTAATACTTCTCTTCTATTCGCAAAAATACTTCCGGAATTGTCTCAATAATGTCCTGCGCCGTCAGACCTGTCTGTCCCTTTCGTTGAGATGCCAAATCCCCTGCTTCCCCATGAACATACATCCCTAGTAATGCACTTTGAAAGGGCGTGTAGGATTGTGCCATTAAACCCGTGATAATACCTGTTAGAACATCACCACTGCCCGCTGTTGCCATTCCCGGATTGCCGGTGCTATTGAAGAACACTTCCCCTTCAGGCGTGGCTAAAGCAGAGTGCGCTCCTTTTAATAGAATGTAAACATTTAAGGATTGTGCCTTTTCTTTTTGCAAAGTTAATCTTTTAAAATTATTTTCACTATTTCCAAACAGCCTTTTGAACTCACCGGGGTGGGGGGTGAGAATGCTTCGGGGCGGAATAAGTGATAAAAAATTTCGCTCACTTGCCAGTATATTTAGGGCATCAGCATCAATGACGATAGGGCTTGTTTGCGCTTCCAGGAATTCTCCAAACGCCCGGGCGGTATCCGCTGCTTTTCCCAATCCGCATCCGATTCCCACTGCCTGGTATTTTGCTGTGTCAAAAGCGACAGAGAAATAGTCGGGATGGGGAGATGGCTCGGTCTTGACCATTGCTTCCGGTACGCTTGTTTGAAGAATTTCGTAAAGTTTTTCGGGTACATAGATATCCAACAGACCCACTCCGGCTCTTAGCGCTGCTCTGGTTGAAAGAATAGCCGCTCCTGCCATGCCGTAGCTCCCCACTATCATCAGAGCGTGACCGTAAGTCCCTTTGTGACCAAATTTTTCTCTCCTTAGGAAAATAGGCTTAATGAATTCCTCGTCAACAAAGTAGTAATCAGTCGGAGATTGCCGTATGAAGTCCTTGTTCAAGCCTATGTCAACTGCCTGCCAATAGCCAACAAAAGGAGCATTCTCCGGTAGAAGAAAAGCCAATTTCGGCATCTGAAAAGTGATGGTGTAATCCGCTTTTACAATGGTGTTGCCAATCGAAGATTGATTCGTAAACAAACCGGAAGGTATATCAACTGCAAACCTTAAAGATTTTATGCTGTTAATTTCTTCAATCAGATGCCCCCAGTATCCCTCCACGGGGCGAGACAACCCTGTCCCGAATATGGCATCAATGATGAAAATTTTTTCCTTGGGGAAAGTGAAAGAGTCGCCCTTCTCCAAAGTGATAATATTTTGCCTCAAGAAGTTGGGCAGGCGCTCAAGATTGATTTGGAAATCTTCCGAAGTCGAACGCCCGATTTTACAACGAACTATTTGTATCCGATACCCCTTCTTAAATAAAATGCGTCCAATTGCCAATCCATCTCCACCGTTATTTCCCGGACCACAAAATATAAAAACGGAATGGGTTGGGTTAATCAAATCCAGTGCAAGGAGTGTCTTGCAATATGCATTAGCTGCGCGTTCCATCAGGTGAATGGAGGCTATGGGTTCGTTTTGGATCGTATAGGCATCCAATTGACTAATTTGTGAAGCAGCTAGGATTTTCATGTGACGTGTTTTATGATTCTACCGTACAAAATTACGATATTTTCCTTCAAGGATGCAGAATTCGTAACATAATATCAGTACATTTCGTATAATTGCACTTTTAAATGTCTTAATTACGACACTTTTATTTTTAAATTGAATTAACATTTTAAATTATGAGAATTTTTTATATTGCTGCAGTGCTGATGGTTTTTAGCCGATTTTCAGCATTTTCGCAAGAGACAGCGAGCGAATCTAAGAAGGGAATTGTCACCTTTGATTCCGAATTGACTACCTTAATGGCCGACCCCGTCGATAACCTAAGAAAAGTAAGTGTATTTTTAGAACACAAAAAGCAAAATCCAAATCAGTCAAGAGGTTTGGTGTTAGGTGCCTCCCTAATTTCGATTTTTGATTATCAATCGAGCAATACCGACTCAAAGTTTGCATACCTTATGCGTCATCCTACCAGTGCAAATGAGATAGGGACAACAGTCAGCGAATTTGTTATTCATTCGGCACAGTTTTCGATGATGGGGAATGTCAATAACTGGATGTCTTTATACACGGAAGTACTCTACAATCCGGAGCAAAGTTTCGGACCCGGAACGATTACCGCCCTGGGACGAAATCAACTGCAGTTGCGTAAAGGAATGGTCATTTTTGGAGATTTGAGTAAGTTTCCAATCTATGGAGCTATTGGAAAAATGGATGCTCCCTTTGGGCAGGCAGAAAGTGTAAATCCCTTTACCAACTCCACGATGTGGCATGCCTTCGGTGCTTTAGGCTTCGGCGCGCAGGTGAGTTTCAAAAAAGGAGGATTGCACGCGACCATTATGGCTATTCAGGGAGGTTCTCAGTTTAGAGTACTCAATGCACCGGTACAGGAGACGAACGTTCCTTCGAGACTTAATAACTTCTCTCTGGATGCTAATTATACCCTCAATATCAAGGGGAAGGCATCAGTAAAAGTCGGAGCATCTTATGTGCACGGTACCTCTTATTGTCAGGATTTTCCGGTACAACATTTTAATCCGGGTAAGAAAAACAATCCGGCAGTTTCCTACTATACGACAATCAAGGCTGGCGGTTTTGAATTAAAGGGATCTTTTGCAACTACAATGGATGTTTGGCCCGGGACGTACAATCCCAATCCCCCTTTAGATGTCTATGCTGCATCAGAAGTGTCCTCTTTGAGTGTAGGAGCTAAGTACA
>Ga0256832_1003731_pt1 | contig 10342 bp, 21 predicted proteins | sample 134614metaG_FD_190534 | JGI IMG/M metagenome (GOLD analysis project Ga0256832, IMG submission 190534) | Hydrothermal vent microbial communities from Lau Basin, Pacific Ocean - 134-614 | ecosystem: Environmental > Aquatic > Marine > Hydrothermal vents | place: Pacific Ocean: Lau Basin | collected...
TTCTATCCTGATCTCCATGATCATTCAACAGGAGATAGCAAACCCTGGGAGCTTCCGATTGTTCGCAGTCCCACGATCCATGTGGAGACTACCCGGTTGAGGAATAGCTTACCTTAATCATTCCGGTGTTGTCGCGGTGCGACTGTACGGCAAATTTTCTTTGCCTCTCATATAGGATGTGTAAAAATTGAGCGAGATTTGCCCAGTCAGCGGAACTTTTTTTGTTTTCCCTTATAAATCAATGACTTACAGATGAAAAAAATTTCTGCCCCTTCGTTGTGCTCCATTGCCACATCCAATCACACCCACTCTCTATTTTAACAATGCCCCTCAGACCGTCTCAGCTTTGATCTGAGCGGTTTTCTAGCCTCACCCTATACCTACCCCTTACCTCCTCTATTATCGCCTTTCACAGAGCCATCTATTGGAAATCTGCGATTTGCTTTCGCGTGCAAGTTCGGTACCTCTCCCACGCACACACTCGCTCATACCCCCCACCCCCCATGTCAATGATAACCATTCGCATTCCCATTTGCATCATGAGCGCACCATTTCAGTGCATGGCTCATCCAGTGAGCTATCGCATCATGCCATAGGCCGTCCCGATCAATCCTGGCGCAGTCATAGATAGTAACAACTGTTACCATACCATGATACACATCATGGGCGCAATCGGTATCATATCACCATGGTTGACATATCATGGTGATGGCGTGTGGATGGATGGATGGATGAAAGAGTGCTTTGCACCTACAGTTGCACACCATTCAGCCCACAGTCTCAAGCAGGCACAAATAGACTTGACAACCATTGCACTGCTCAATATACTTGGCTTTGTCACTAACAACAACGCGCCGCAGGCGCAGGAGCCTCTAATGAAACACATCGACGAGCTGCGGCTGGTCCGCGAACAAATCGCATTCAATGCCAAACCTTTCACGGTTTACAGCCGAGACGCGGCCGAAGAAGCGCTGAAGCGCGGCTTTTTGGTCGACACCGAAGTTACCGCAAACGGTACTGTAGCTTATCATTTAGCCAGTGAACTGTGGTTCTCGGAGTATCGGCAGCACGGCGGCCGGTGCGACTATCGTCGCAGTTTGTGACTCGAACTAGCCACGACTGACATTAACCCTACAATCTAGGTGATTATCATGATTACAGTCCTCAATCTTCTGATCGGTTCTTCCTTCCTGTTTATTGGTTTAGCCATTATGGCCCTTGACCACGCTCAAGCATGGGGGGACGGCCCCAACAGTTGGCTATGGGCCTCGTTGTCCACACTCGGGGGCTTGATGCTAACCACTGGCATTGCTTCAGCCACTTTCATCAACTAATCCGGGGGATTCAATCATGTCTGGCATCATTCTTGGAATTATCTTCGCTATCCTGTCAATTTGGGTGGTCGAGCGTGCTCCGCGCGACAGCAGCACGGAAACCATGTATAGCGGCTTGTGGGCCGCGCTCATGACCTTGTCCGCAGTGTCCATCACTGCCGGCCTCTCTAACCTGATCGGAGGATTCTAATCATGCACCTTAAAGACACTTTCACAAAGCGCGTAGACTGGACCAAGTTCGTAGCGCTCGGAGCCTTGGCCACCTTGTTCAGTTTCTACATTCACGATCCAATGGAATTCCTTGTGGTGTTCTTGGGACATGGGCTCGCCGGCTACATCATAAGCGAGTAACGGCACAGGGGCCAAGGATGGCCCATAGTGTCACCTAGTTGGCAGTGTTATGGTGTTCAGTGTAGCATCATACCAGTATCAACCAACAACCGAAGAGGTAACAATGAACATTGCACAAGCCAAACAAATCCTTGGTGGCGACATAACCACCAACAGCAAAATGCCGGGCCATTGCTTCGGCATCCATACCGATTCCTGTGTAGTAGGGGGAAAGCTGCGCTCGGTCCCCGGCAGTGTATGCGCATCTTGCTACGCCAGGCGATTTGAGCTGTTTCGCCCGTCAGTCTACGCAGGGCGCAAGGCCCGCCTGGAAGCCTTACAAAAGGCATTGGAAACCAGCGAAGGCCGGAAACAATGGGTCGAGGCAATGGTGACCTTAATAACAAAGCGGCAGATTAAGTGGTTCCGCTGGCATGATTCCGGTGATCTAGTCAATGGATATCACCTTGCCATGATACGCGAAGTGGCGAGTGAGTGTCCCGGCACGCAATTCTGGCTGCCTACCAGAGAGAAAGCATTAGTCAATGAATTTGTACGCGCAGGCAACCACATACCGGAAAACCTGACCATCAGGGTAAGCGCAGCGATGGTAGATGATGTTCCGCCATCAGTACCAGAAGGCATCCAAACTAGCGCCGTTCATACAGCATTCCCGATAGGGGTTGAATGCAAAGCCCCTGACAATGGCGGGAAGTGTGGCGACTGTCGCATGTGCTGGGACAAGACGGTCCCGACCGTCAGTTACAAAAAACACTGATACTTGATCTAGATCAATCACAAACTGATTTTGATCGGTACACTAACCGTACCAACAACACAATAAGGTGAACGATATGAGCATCATCAAAACACTTAATTGGAATGATATCGCAAGGGAATTTGGGCGCTATGGCCGCGCCGATCAATTCAGCGTCCCCGGGCTAGTCACCCTTGTGGATTACTATGAACAATTGTCCGACGACACTGGGGAGCCCATCGAACTGGATGTGGTCGCTTGGTGTGTCGAGTGGTGGGAACTCGATGGCGAAGAACTTAACAGGGAGTACGGCTACATCATGGAAGAAGCCGGCATTGACGAGTGGGACACCCGCGAACTGGTTAAAGAATTGCGCAACCACACAACAATTCTAGGCACTGGCGAAGGCACCTATCTGGTGCAAGAATTTTAATCAACGACGAGAGGCAACAATCATGAATATCGTAAAATCCGACATGAACCGAATCACTGTCATCAAGCGAGCTATGCTCGCACAGTATCTGAAAAGCAACGGTCTGACCATTGTCGGTCAGACGGAAACAGGGTACTGGTGTCAGTGCCCTTGCGGAGCCTTTGAGCACATCCAATACACTTGGAAACAAACTGTAGAGGTGTGTCGCTATGCGTAAGTACAGGCACGGCAGGGATGCCTATGAGCAATACCAATGGCAAAAACGCCAAGGACGGCACGGCCCAAAGGCCGAGACAGTGGATTATGGGCGCGACCCTACGCCAAAAGGCGAAGATGAATGGGTGGCCCGATCCATTGAGGCGAAGGAAGCCAGAGCGTTCCGAAAAGGATTTTAACTTTTCTCGACAAAAACACGGCATTCGGAGCCGTGAAACATATCAAAACACGGATGTTTTTATTGTAATGAGGCGAAACATGCAAATTTCAGATATTATCTATACTTCAGACGATGAGCAGTATATACTGGGGAAGATTACTGTGGTCAATTCTGCATCTGGTCGGAAAACCTACATTGATTGCGGGAGCTTTGAAAATGAATAAAGAAACTTTACTTGAACTTGTGCGTATAGCACATCCGCGCAGTGGATACAGCGCTGCGCTCCGCGAACAGGCTGGCCAAGCCATAGACGCCAATGCAGACAACGCAATAGGCAATGAGATTGTGCGGCTGGCTTTAATTGAGCAACTTGAGAGAGGTGATTACAATGACTGATAGAGACGAAACCATGATGGATTGCCCCATGTGTGATTGGGGAGAAGTTGACTTGTGGGTCAACGGGGAGGTGGTAGACACCATGCTGTGCCCGTATTGCCATGGCACCGGGCGTGTGCCTCGGGACATAGGCATCAAGCTGGAAGAAAGTCAGGAAGCTATGCGTAAAGCTATGGCAGGAGCAGAACTATGAACTACAGCAACAAACCTTTCGATCCTGTAAAGGAATTGAAATATAACAGGCGACCGAAAGATCCAGGAGCCGGGTCAGATAAGATCTCTGACTTCCCACCCGAGGCGGTGGTCTGGCTGCATCAAGGCCACATCACACCTAAAATGGTGGAAGACTACGGCATCCTGTGGCATGAAAAAGAGCGTGCCCTACAATTACCTTGCGCTGGTGGGCACCAATGGCGCTACTTCGCTGGGAAGCAGAAGTACCTGACTAGCGAAGGTTGTAAGGGATATATTGCGTTGCCCGGAAAGGCGGAGAGTCCTGTGGTCATAGTAGTGGAGGACATTCTGTCTGCTATGCACCTGAGAGAGTGTGGATATAGCTCTGTCGCTACGCTCGGCACTGCCTTGAACACGGAGGCACGGTTGGCCCTGCGTGGCCTGATGAATGACACTACAAAGGCCCTGCTAGTGTGGTATGATAATGACAATATGAAAGTAAGACAGAGGGCGCGTAAGGTGGCCAGCCAATTGAATGGGCTATCGGTGCCAGTCAAGATAGTCGATGAGGACGTGGGCCAAGACCCCAAACTCTACAACGTATTTGACATAGATCAAATACTTTATAGGATTGTGAATGATACGGGTTGACAAATGAATGAAAATATGATAAACTCATATCATTCCTTGAGTCTCATTGACTCAATCCATGATATTCATGGCGTCCCACCAAAAGGGACGCATCCATGATATGATCCTCAAGGATGATCTAAGTTCACTCCCTGAAGGGGATAACTATATTTACAGGGCGGCTCCGCTTTGTGGGGCTTCGTCGCCCATGCAATCACTCACCAACCACCTAGCGGTGGTATAAGGTGCGACGTGCAGCGTGTGATGGGCGCGCCGACCCCGCGCCATGAAATTAGGGGTTGACAAGCCACCTAGATTGTGTTAAGGTGGCGACCGTGGGCTGAGAGACAGCCTGGCCATTAACCAACAACGAGAGATGCATAATGACTGACAAACTAATTGAACCTACCCAATACTGGGCTGAGAACACTAATGACGGGGACTTCGAGTCCATGCCGTTCACCACTCTCGAAGTGGGGGATGACTTCCCGTTTGAGGGATCTGTGGTTGACATCTGCAATGAGATTCCGTCAGGGGAGGCTGGCTACCACCTGCTGATGCGCTGGCGTGTCAAGAAAATGGATGGCAGCGGTGAGCTGGGCACCGTCGGCATCATGGAGACCGTGCTGGCCAAGGGCCGAGTACGCGACCCTGAACCCGATGAGATCCCAGAGAACTTCAACGTGGATACCCTCGATTCCATCACAGCCGCGCTGGAGAAGGCGGAGGTTCTGGAAAAGTTCATCGCCGATGGCCCCGTCAAGTTCATCGAAGAGTACATCCAGTATGTGCGGGGCGCGGCCCCGGAGGCTCCGGATATCACGGTACCTGAGTTTCTGGCGATTCTCTTCGAGAATATGATTCGGGAATCTGTGGCTCACATTGCTCTGTCGATGATTCGTGACTCTCTGGCCGGGGACGGTGAGAAGGTTACCATCCACTGATGGAAGCCAAGCTGCTGAAAGCGCTGACCAAGGACGGTCAGCGTTTCAAATTGCTGGAGCAGTTCGTAGATGAGGGCAAGCTCACGCAAGAGGCCCGTGTAGTACTGGAAGTGGTGCGTGAGCACATGGAAGGTGACGGGCATGTCGATTGGGGTGAGATCGAGGCGCAACTATTGGTGCGCTCGTTGCCGTTGGAAATCTACAGACTGGCAACAGCACTCATCGAGGATATCAAACAGGTTCCGGATTCGGAGGTGGATGAATGGTCAGCGGTCATCACTGACTTGCAGTCAATGGATATTGCGCAACGGATCGCAACCGTGGCCGATCAAGCATCCACTGACCCTGACGACGAGAAGTTTGATGCGATCAAGACGCTGGTGGAACAGCGGGATGAAATCGCAGACCGGCTAGATAGGCTGTCTATGACAGTGTATCAGCCGGCAGATTTCGATGAAATCGTCGAGGAACTGGTAAAGAAAGGTGGTCTGACTTGGGGGCTTCCCACACTGGATCGTCAGATCGGTATGGTGCAGCCCGGCACCCTCATTACCATTGGTGCCAGACCGGACAGTGGAAAGACGCTGTTTGCTATGTGGCTGGCGGTGAATTTCCTGCGCCAGACTGAAGGCGGAACCTTGCTGTGGTTCAACAATGAGGAGCGCGACCGTAAAATTTATGGTCGTTTGGTGACTGCGATCACCGGATTGCCGCGTGAGCAGATCCTAGCCAATCCAGAGAAGGCTGAAGCTGAGTACGCTGAGTACGCTGACGCTATCAAATTGGTGAATGCACGGCATCTTTATCCGGCAGACCTCGAACGGCTGACGCAAGGTGAGGGGCATCCCCGCATTGTGGTCATAGACCAGCTCTACAAACTGAATGCCCGTGGCCGGTATAGCGGCGAGACTGGCCAAGTGGCCAAGACAGGCGACCTATTCAAGTGGGCGCGTGAGTACGCCAATGAGTACGATGCCATTGTGATAGCTGCCCATCAAGCTGACGCTAGCGCTGCTGGGGAGCCATTCATTGAGATGCACCAGTTGTATGGCAGCAAGACTGCTATCCAAGGGGAGAGCGATGTCGTGCTTACCTTGGGGCGCGAGTACGACGACAAGATGGCGTTTACGCGGGGCCTGAACATTGCCAAGAAGAAGGACAGCGGTCCTGATGCGACAGCAGTGGACAAGACCTACATCGAACTAGACATTGAGAAGGTGGGAGTCTATGAGATATGAGTACATTGGGTTCGACCTTGAGACGACTGTACGCAACCAGAAAGGGCACAGCGAGATTCTACTTGGGAATGACCCCTTCCCCGGACACCCATACCACCCAGAAAATCGGGTCGTAGTGTCGGGCTTCTACAGCTCTGACGGGTACGAGGAATTGTGGGATAAACCGCATGATGTGCAAGGGCGCATGATTACGGGACACAATCTGTCCTTCGATCTTGCGTATGTGCTGCGGTACTACGACCATCAACAGTTGGTTGGCCTGATGATTTGGGATACGCAACTGGCGCATTTTATGCTCCAGGGGCAGACGGTGGTGCAGCCAAGCCTGAATGAAGTGGCTGAGTATTATGACTTGCCACTCAAGAAGGATTTGGTGAAAGCCTATTGGGATGAAGGGTATGACACAGACAAGATACCGCAAGGAATCTTGTCGGAGTACCTACAACACGACTGCTATTTGGCCTATGAGATCTGCAAGCTACAGCGCAAAGAAGCCGCGGAAAAGGGGCTGTTAGAGCTGATTGAGTGGCGCAATCAATCCATTCTGATGACCGTTTTGATGACCCATAATGGCCTGTGGGCAGATGTGCAGAAGTATATGGAGGTGAGCAAGGAATTTGCCGCCAAGCGAGACAAGCTCAAGCAGGAGCTGGAACAGTACATGGATGATACCGTGTATCGTGTGCTGCGAGAGAAGTACGATACTGGTGTTCACCCGAATTTGAATAGCTCGAAGCAACTCAAAGCGTTCCTGTTCGGCGGTGAGTTGTACAAGTACAAGGCACCTGTACCGTCTAGAGACAAGGAAGGCCGTCTGCAGTACTACAAGGGCGGCGATAGGAAAGGGCAGCTCAAGACGAAGCTGCAGCAATTCCCAATGAAATACGCAGGTATTCTAGGTGCCAATGAAAAATGCACCGAGACTGATGTATTGGTCAAGTACAAACACCATGAGTTCGTTGAGAAGCTGTTGTACTACCGGAGCATCAATAAGGAGATTACCATGCTAGAATCCTACGGAAAATTTATGTTGACAAACGGAGATGGATATGCTATTGTTCACCCACAGTTCAACCACACGATTGCAGCTACGGGGAGGTTGACCAGCAGCAATCCCAACGTACAAAACCTGTCTAACAAAGAGGTAGACTGATATGAGATTCGAGATTGTAGAAATTCACGGAGAGGACGCACATTTTGTGTGGCGCGAGATGTTGGAAGGGCAGGAGGCTGTCGTCACGCCGAAGAGCAATCTTCACCAATCCTGTGAAGGAGGTGATTGGGTAGCCGGCGAATTGGTCGTACCGGGCGTGTATGACGCTGATCCATTTTATTTTTACGCGGTGAAACTGCGTCAGGTTGAGGAGGATTGATATATGTTGAAATTTCTGCCAGACATCGTTGAAGATGCTGTTGAGGTGTCGTTCACGACAGACCACGATGGAGATTTGATGATCCAATACGACGGAATTACTGTAGCTTTTATTTCGCGTCGGGACGGCAGCATCCGCTCCTTATTGTTGACAGACTCCGAAATTGCTTCGTTGCAGGCCAAAGGCGTAAGCTTCGACGGGGACTTCCTCGAAGTAGCCTAAGATGGCAGCGATTAAAGACATCCTTGTCGCCCCGCCGGAACTTGGTTTAATACTTGAGGCTGACTATTCGCAGCTAGAGGTTATTATCCAAGCCCAACTAGCAGGCCCTGGTCAGTTGCAGGAGGATATTTTGTCGGGGAAGGACATCCATAGCCTCCTGCTTGCGGAACGCATACCAGAGAGCTATGAGGAAATCGTGGAGCGGGTGGAAGTAGGGGATAAGGACATGACCTACAAGCGCAAGATGAATAAGCGAATGTCATTCCAATTGCAGTATGGGGCCGGTTACAAGTCAATGGCCTACAAACTAGGTCTGCCGACTTCCGAGACTAGAGAGTTCATCAAGTCATACTATGGGCGGTATCCCGAGGTCAAAGAATGGCAGAAGAAGATGATCAAGTCCGTGGAAGACAGTGCTGTTCCTAGTGGACGGACTAGTCCGACTGGCTATCCAATCAAGGTGGGAACTCACCAGTCTCAGACTGGTCGTATATACACCTTCGTCGAGACGGATACGCCAGCCGATATGCGATCATTCGCTGGTAGGGTTGGGTTCAACCCACCGAACATCAAGAATTACCCGGTGCAGGGATTAGCAACCGGAGACTTAGTACCTATTGCCCTCGCGTTGTTGTTGGATAAGGTGCTGTACGAGGATTTGCAAGGACGCAAGATCCTTGTACCTTTCAACACCGTGCATGACAGTATCGCTGCGTACACTACGCCAGATGCGTATGAGGACGGAGCTAAAATCATGCAAGAAACAATGCTGAGTGCCGCTGATGTGTTGTTGGAGGACTTCGGCATTGAATTGTTCGCTCCACTTCGCGTAGAGGTGGAGGTAGGTGAAACTCTTAACGATATGAGGCGTATTATATGAGCATTCATGAGAAACTCTTGGAAGTCAAACAGAAGTTGCAGGAAATAGCTGGGAAGGTAAGCGGTGATACATCCACTGCTGATCCGGCGGTGGTAACTCCGTTCCGGAAGCTCTGCGATGAACGTGACTGGAATCCCGCCGGGGCATTTTTGTTTATGAACTCTGAGGCGAACGCAGGGCCGGTTCTAGCGTTTCTGGCGTATGATGACGACAGTATGATACCTCTGTTTGAGGTAGTGCAGGGCGTAGCACATTACGATCACAACTTCTCCGATCTCCGAAAGCATCGTCGCTACGGTGGCCAATTGGTATATCTCGATATAAGGAACATCGTAGCCCAAGCAGATGAAATGGCTGAAGCCCTCAATCTGAAGGTACGTCAGGAGGATACCAATGAATGCTGATCTTGACGGCCTGTGGGAGCAGGTACTGAAGGTTGAGCGGGAGCTGCGCAAACTGAAGGAAGGCGTGATGGGCGCTCTTGGGCGCACTATGTTCATGGATATGTGCGACCGCAACGGATGGGATCCTGATGATGCGTTCATACTCCATGACCATAATGTCTGCCCCGAGCCTATTATGGTTAAGATACGTCATGATGACGGCACCCCTGTGCCGCTGTTTGATGTGATTCTCGGAGACGAAGGGGAGTTCCTGGACGGCACGGTATATGGGAATATAGAAGCCATTTTGGCACCCGCCAATTCAATGTATAAACAACTGTTGGAGGAATTGCAATGAGCGTGATTAAAGGTAAGGTAGAAGCAAAATCCAAAGGCCGCACGAGTCGCGGCACTTATGGAGTGAAGATCGGAGACAAGTGGTACAACAGCCAAGAAGCTGTCTCTGTGGAACGGGGCGATCAAGTGGAAGCCGAGGTTGAAGGAAGTGATCTGATTTCGATCAAGAAAATCGGAGGCGGATCCTCCGCCGGAGGTGGCGGAAAGGGAGGTAATTGGGAGACTGCCGAGGAGCGCGCGTCTAAGCAGCGCAGCATTGAGCGCCAAACTGCTCTGAACGACGCAATCCATCTGGCTGAGACCTGTCTGGCCAATGGTGTGAAGCTGGGCAAGGACTACGCCGAGATTGAGATGGTGATCTTGTCAACAGCCGAAGCATTCGCCGGCTTCTTGTCAGCAGCCCCTGAAACCGATGATGGATCTGAGGATTGATCCGGATACAGGCGTCTACTTCACTGATGGGTCGGTGGTGTCAAACCCCGGCCCCGGTGGATGGGCTTGGGTGCGGGTTGGCG
>Ga0256832_1003732_pt1 | contig 10339 bp, 14 predicted proteins | sample 134614metaG_FD_190534 | JGI IMG/M metagenome (GOLD analysis project Ga0256832, IMG submission 190534) | Hydrothermal vent microbial communities from Lau Basin, Pacific Ocean - 134-614 | ecosystem: Environmental > Aquatic > Marine > Hydrothermal vents | place: Pacific Ocean: Lau Basin | collected...
GTAATTTCTTTTGTCCTGCCTGTTTTTGGCAACCTTGAAATCTTTGCTGTAATGTTTGAACTTTATTTTTTGTCATTCTAAATGCTGGCCAGTGATCTGCTGCAGTTGTTCCTTTTATACCGTTGTATTCAAATCCAAGAGGTTTTAACCATTGCATTCTGAGAACTTTTCCTGCTGCGAATTCGTGACATACCTGACAGGATAAATATCTTTTTCCTCTTTTCAGTCTAAAAAGATAAACTCCGTAGTCATACGCCTTTTTAGCTTCAGGTGATGTAGTATCAACATTTATCTTTGTTCCTGCTGCAAGATAGAAAAGGTATGTTGTTAATGCTGTGTTCTCTTTACTTTTTAATGAAAATGGTTTTACACCCTGATGTTTGCTCTGACATATCTGTATTCTCTGTTCTAAATTGATAATACTTTTTGCATCTTTATCATATTTTGGATAGTAAGCTGCTGCGGTGGCAACCCTGTCTTCAACTTCTCCATTTTTTGTATGACACGATGCACAAGATAGATTTTTAGGGCCCATAGGTTTTTCAAACAAAGCCCCTCCAACTTCTTCTGCAAATACTTCTCCTGGGTTAATTCCTTCTTGATAAAGAGCCCAGTCTTCTTCTGATATTGCCTGACCAGGGCCTTCCTGTGCCAGAGAAGGAATTGATAATGCTGATATTGTTAATATTCCTGTCATTATCAACTTTTTCATTTTTGTCTCCTCCTATCCTTTTGGTTTTATCTGGATAGTTTTTTCTGTAACTTTTCCGTCATTTTCTGTCCAAACAATTTTTAGTGGAGCTGCTTTAGTAACTTTGAGATTGAATGAAATGAATGGATTTGCACTTACAGATGGGAATAGATCCATCCACGTAACTTTTTCATCACCGTAAAAAACTTCGATTTTCTTTACGTATTGAGCAGGAATGATTTTTCCTGTTTTTTTGTCTTTTTGTAAACCTGTGTGCATAGGGTGCATTATTATTGATGCTATAGTTACTATATCTCCGACTTTATATCTTCTTGGTTTTACTTTTATTAATGCTGTTCTTGCCATTTTAAACTCCTCCTTAATTTTTTAAAATTTAATAATTAACCACATCCACCGATTGTAACTTTTACCGGTTTTTCAGCTTTTAAAAATGTTCCGTCACTTAATTCAGCAATTGCCACAACATCCATAGTTTTAGCAAGTCTTATTCTTGTAGAGATAAAAGCTCTTCCGTTTGCCGGTGTTAGATGTGCACTTATAGATCTTGGATCAAAATTTTTCTTTGCAAGGATATGAATAGCTTTTACATAATTCCCTTCTTCCATAGGATGATTAACGGTAACTTTAACAGGAACTACTGCTCCGTTTTCCGCTATGGCAGGTGCGATAAGCTTTACTTTGTCTGAATCTTTAACAGGTTTTCCTCCTGTTATTTCTTTAAGAGCTTCTTCATAACTTTTTTTCTGAGGTTTAGCCTCTGCTGTTGCTGTTCCTTTTAAAAGGATCGGAGAAACTGCAACTGCTGATGTTGCTAAACCTGCAACCTTCAAGAAATTTCTTCTGTTCATTAGTTATACCTCCAAATTTTTATTTAATCTCTCATAAAGTATTCAGTCATATTCATTTTCTTATAATAACCTTTTGCAAAATACTCCAGAATTTTTAAAAACTCTTTTTCTTTCCAGGCTCCAAATATGCTTTTTATTTTTGTTCCATCAGGTTCTAAAAAGTGAAATGTTGGTGTTCCAAAATAGCCATATTCCATTTTTACAAACTGCCCGTCTTCTGAACATTTTCTGATCTTCAAAGGAACAAAATATTTTTCAATCATTTCCTGTACCTTTTTACTCTTAAAAGTTGTCCTTTCCATTTCTTTACAGTAATGGCACTTAGGGGAATACACATAAATAAGAATCAACTTTTTTTCCTTTTGGGCTTTCTTAAAACCTTTATCTAAATCTGTAATCCAATGAATATCTGCAAATGAGATACTCAAAGTTGCAAGTAGTAGAACGATTACAAATTTAGATATCTTTAACATTTCTTACTCTCACTTTAACGATAGTAAAAATGCAGTTACTGCACAAACCTGATCATAGTTCAGAGCTTTAGTTGTTAAGTTAACCGTCATTATGTTGTAGTAAGGAACGAACTGTGGACTATGTGGATCTCTAAATTCCTTAGGTATCTGAACTCGATAATCTGCAACTCTCTGGAAAACCCAGTCTGGTGTTTTCTTTTCTCCTCTTGGTCCAGGTGCTTTCATCAGTGTTGAAGCATATCCTGTAAGATCTGGGCCGATATTCCCTGCTCCTACAGAACCTGGTGCATTGTGGCATGCAACACAGTTTGCAAGCTTTTTGTTGTTAAAAATCTTCATTCCTTCTTTTGCTTTTTTTGCAATAAATTTAGGATTGTCAAGCTTGCAGTTATCTGGGACTGCATAAAGTGTAGGCCCTGGTGGAATATCTTTTTTAACAATCTGAGAAGCATCAGGATGCTCATACTCGATTTTAAATGTCTGACTGTTTGCAGTTAATGATAAAGACATAACTGCAACAGCAGGTAGAACAGATAAAAACAGTTTTTTTGCCTTCATTTCAAACCTCCTTTCTGATTTTTCCATTTATTAATAAACAAATAGTATGCCAACTATAAAAAATCTTTTTTTCCCAAAAGGTTAAGGTACGTATGCTAATTTTAGTGTGCCAAATGGGACTAATTTTTGGAATTTTAAACTGTGCCAAATGGAACACTTTAAAATAAAGATAGTTAATCTATTTTAAGAATGAAAGGATTAAATGCTTTTGATGCTATGACTACTTTATCGCCGACTGATAAACTTTTTGCTTCTTCCTGTGTAGCTATAACTTTGATGATATTACCACCTATCAAAACAGATACGATACATACAACATCATCTTTTTTGATTCCCAAGATTTCACCTGAAAATTTAACTTTTCCGCTTAATCTTTCCTGAACAAAAACATCTTCAGGTTTCCCTGATCTGGTTATCTTTCCATTTTCTAAGACGAAAACTCTATTTGACAGTTTAAAGATCTCTGAAAAATCGTGACTAACTAAAACAGTGGTAAGATCGAATCTGTTATGTATTTCTTTCAGTTTTTCCTGAAGTTTTTGCCTTATCTCAAAATCAAGGGCAGATAAAGGTTCATCGAGCAGTAAAATATCTGGTTTCCTTGCTACAGCTCTGGCAAGGGCTACCCTCTGTCTCTGCCCTCCTGAAAGTGTAACAGGTTTCCTATCTTTAATATCGTATAGTTCAGTTATCTCAAGTAACTCTTTAAGAAAATTTTTATCTTCTTTTTCCATTCCAAATTTTATGTTCTGTTCTACAGTCATATTTGGGAAAAGGGCATAATCTTGAAAAACAAATCCAACTTTTCTTTTTTGAGGTGGCAGGTTTATATTTTTTTCTTTATCAAACCATAGCTGACCGTTTACTTTTATAAAGCCTTCATCTGGTTGAACAAGACCTGCTATCATTTTGAGTATTGTAGTTTTTCCTGCTCCAGATTTTCCAAAGAGTGTTATGAATTCTCTGGTTTTTATTTTGATATCTATATCTAAAGTCTGATCTTTGTTTTCTATGTTTAATAATTTTTTCAGATTAAGTTCTATCATTTTATAAATCTTCTATTTTTAATATTTTTTTATTTACTGTATATACTACTAAAAGAATCAAAAATGTTATTATCAATAAAATAAGTGCATAATCTCCTGCTTTATCATAGTTGAGGGCTTCAACTTCCTCATAAATAGCAATAGACGCTACTCTTGTTTCTCCAGGGATGGAACCTCCAATCATAAGAACAACTCCAAACTCACCAATAGTATGGGCGAAAGCAAGAACAATCCCAGTAAGAATAGAAGGTTTTATGTTCGGAAGTATAACTTTCATCAATGTTTCTAACTTTGATTTGCCAAGTGTATATGACGCTTCAATCAATGATTTTGGAACAGACTGGAATCCAGACTGTAAAGGATGAACCATAAAAGGAAGTGAATATAGAACAGAACCTACCACTAATCCTTCAAACGTGAAAACCAGTTTTATTCCGAACTGTTCAAGAAACTTCCCGATCATACTTTCCGTTCCTAAAAATACAAGAAAATAAAAGCCTAAAACTGTAGGCGGCAGAACCAGTGGCATACTTACAATAGTTTCGATAAATGGTTTAAATCTAAATCTTGAATAAGCTAAAAAATAAGCAAGAGGAATTCCTATTAAAAGGAGAATGAATGTGGTAATAAAAGCAAGTTTAAATGTTAATAAAAGAGTAGTAAGAAAATCATTATCCAACTTTAGATCTCCATAAGGCTGACTTCATTAGATTTTATAAAAGCTGTAACTTCATCTCCAATACTGAGGTTTAACCTCTCTACAGAGCTTGTTGTTATGATTGAAACAATTCTATGTTCTTTACATTCAAGATCTATTTTAGACAAGATTTTTCCTTTTTCGATTTTTGTAACTTTACAGGGAATCTGGTTTCTTAAACTGATCAATCCCTGAACATTTTTCCCTATGGAAACCTCTGTTTCTTTAAATAACACAAAAACCTGATTACCTGTTTTCAAATAGCTGGCAGTTTCAGGTGTTTCAACAACAATGGAACATATATCTATTCCATTAAGATCTATTTCCACTATAGAAAGATTTTGTGAACTATTTATATTTTTAATATATCCTTTAAGTTTATTCATTGTCTGGAATCAGATATCCGTATTTTTTTAGTATCAATCTGGCTTTTTGCGTAAAAATGAAATCATAGAACTTTTTGGCATATTCATTGTTTTTACCTTGTTTTAATAAAACAACTCCCTGTTCTATAGGATTATAGACCTTCTTATCTATCTCTATCCATTTACCTCTATTTCTTAACTTTGGTGAAACTACCGTTGATTTAGATGTAAATCCGATATCTGCAAGTTTTCTGTAAATGTACTGGTTTGTTTGACTAACACTTTCTCCATAAACGATCTTAGACTTGATCCGTTCGTAGATTTTATAATGTTTTAAAACTCTGATAGCCTCTCTACCGTAAGGAGCATTTTTAGGATTAGGAACTGCTATTCGTTTTATATGTTTATCTAATAAAATAGCAATACCTCTTTTCTTTAAAGGAATATTTTTCATACTCCATAAAACAAGGACTCCGTAGGCGTAAACTTTAGGTTCAGTAACGGCATAACCCTTTTTATAAACAAACCACGGATATTTCATATCTGCAGAAAGAAAAATATCATAAGGAGCTCCTCTCACAATCTGTGATGTTAGTTTTCCAGAAGAAGAGATAATTTTATTGATTTTTAGTCCTGGATAATCTTTTTTAAAAGAGTTAACAAGTTCATCCAGTGCGTACTGAACATTCGCAGCAGCTGCTATGGTAAGTTTTTGTGCAAAAGAAAGATTAACCAACAAAACGGTAAAAAGAATAACGAGCTTTTTCAAACTTAACCCTCCGTACGATATGTCAAATATGATATAGCGATAAACTTTTACCGTCAACTTTTTAAAAAGCTACAACTATATACTATAATTTTAAAATTAGCATATTTTGTGTAATAAAAAATTTTAAGGAAGAACATGGATTCAAATCAATTAATTTATTTAACTCCACCAATTTTAGGTGCATTTATAGGTTATATAACGAACTGGCTGGCTTTAAAGATGTTATTTAGACCGTATGAGCCAAAGTATATTTTTGGAATAAAAGTTCCTTTTACGCCAGGACTTATACCAAAAAGAAGAAAAGAGATAGCAGAAGCCATTGCCACAACAGTTGAAGAACATATTTTACCACTTGAAAAACTCCAAAAACTTTTTGAAGAAAGTAACTACAAAGAAAGAGTTAATAAAAGGATAGAACTTGTTATTGATGAGCTTGTGGAGATGAGCGTAGAGGATATTAAAAAGACCATAAAAGAAGGAATCTCTTTAGGAAAATTTAATATAAAAGGAACGGTTATAGTCACCGTAATCGATAAAGTCTTAGACAGATCCATAGAAAAATTAAAAAGAAAGCTAAAAGCTGATATATACGAAAAAGCCTCCAAACTTATTGAAGAACATCTTGAAGAGGAACTTCCTATATTACTTTCTCAGCTAAATATAAGGCAAATGGTAATAGAAACATTTATGGAAATTGATATAAAAACATTGGAAGACATTGTGATAGGATTTTCAGCAAACCAGTTAAGATACATAACTTACACAGGTGCATTTTTAGGATTTATAATTGGACTGATTCAATCAATTTACATATATTTTGCCCAATAAATTTTAGAGGTTAAAACGTGAAAATAGTGAAAAATATTCAAGACGGGCTTAATAATCTACTTGAAATATATGTGGACAATCACACCATCGAGTCTGTTCATTATAGAGGGGATACTCTATGTGTATCGTCTCAAATAGGTTGCCCTGTCAGATGTTCATTTTGTGCCTCTGGAATGAATGGTCTTATCAGAAATCTTTCTACAGATGAGATCTTGAACCAGTATTTTCTGGCAAAAGAAGATGGGCTTGAGATAAGAAATATAGCTTTTGCAGGAATCGGGGAACCTCTCCTTAACTGGAATAATGTTAAAGAAGCATTTTTCAAATTTAAAGAGTTAGGACTGAAAGTCAGTTTTTACACAACAGGTTTTCCTTTAAATAAATTTGAACAGCTCCTGAATCTTCCACATAATGGACTGACATTATCATTACATTCTGTTTTAGAAGAAAAAAGAAAAGACCTTATACCAAAAGGTGAGACTATCCAAAATTTATTAAACGTATTTGGAAATCATCTGAAAAACCTTTCAAATAAAAAAAGAAAACTCTACAGCATAGCTTATTTACTTATATATAATGAAAATGATTCTGATGAAGAAATACAAAAACTGGCTCAGATTGCTAAAGATCTGAATGTTAATGTATCTTTACTAAAATATAATGAAATAGAAGGAATCCCGTACAAAACAACACCAGATGAAAAATATGAAGAGGTATTCCTGAAACTCCGTAAAGAAGGAATAAGAGTAACTTTATCCAATAAATATAGAACAAGAAAAATCGGCGGATGTGGAACTCTTATGATAAACAGGCTTCAAAAACAGAGTTTATAACTCTTTAGAATTTATTATAAAAGTGACAGGGCCGTCATTCAGTATAAAAACTTTCATATCAGCAGCAAAAATGCCTTTTTCTACGTGAACATATTTTGAAAACTGATCACAAAATTTTTCATAAAGTTCTTTAGCTCTTTCAGGTTTTTCTGCATCATCAAAAGAAGGTCTTCTTCCCTTTTTTACATTTCCTGCCAGAGTAAACTGGGAAATTATCAATGCTTCACCGTTAATATCCAGTAGAGATAGGTTCATTTTTCCTTTTTCATCTTCAAATATTCTTAAATTGACAATTTTGTTCACAAGTTTATTTATATCTTCTTCTGTATCACCTTTTACGACTCCTAAAAGGATATTCAACCCTTTTCCTATTTTTCCTATAATCTGTTCATCCACTTTTACATAAGATTCGGAAACCCTTTGAATTACAGCTATCATTTAAACCTCACCACATTTAGCTTTTATTGTTCAGGCATCAACAAAAATTTTATTTTAATGCAGATATCTATATTATTGCAAAAAGATATGAAAGTTTCTTGAAGGATCTAAGCCAGGATCAGGTTTAAACAAATCAGTTCTATCCTTTTTAACCCTGATATAAATCTCAACCCTATCATTTCTCCTTTCTAATAAAGGATGTCTCCATTGATAAATGGGCTTAGTATCCCCATAACCTGTTGCAGAAAGTTTCTTAGGATCAACCCCCTGTGAAATTAAAAATTCAGTGACCTTTATAGCCCGTGCAGTTGATAAAGCCCAGGGATCAGTTTTTTTTGCTACAGTTCTGCTTACATGTCCCTGAACATCTATTGAGATAAATTTTTTATCTAAATTTTTTAGAACTTCAGCAATCTGCTTTAAACTTTTTTTAGCTTTAGGAGTTAGCTTTGCAGATTCGTCTTCAAAGGTTATATCATTGAATAATCTTATCAGAACATATTCAGCAATCACTTCAAATTGATAACCGTGAGGCGGTAAAATTTTAACAATTCTTTTTTTAATCTCTTCAGCCACATCTTTAGGTAATAAACTTATCGGAGGTATTACTGCTGTGGCTTTTGTAGAAATCATACTTTCTTCACCTTGAAAATACCACAGAAACTTCATTAATTTCTTTATATCAAGCACACTCATAGAATAAAGCAAAATAAAGAATGTCAATAACAGCGACATTAAATCACTAAAGCTTACTAACCATGCCGGTATATTTGGACATTCCTGTTTTTTCTTTCTTGCCATCTTTTACCTACTTTGTTGTTTGAATTAAAAATTCAATCCTTCTATTTTTTGCCCTACCTTCAGGTGTGGTATTCGGTGCTATTGGTCTATAGGGACCATAACCTCTGGCAGCAAGAAGTTTCGGATCATATCCACATTTAACAAAAAATTTGAGAACAGTAAGTGCTCGAGCTGCAGAGAGTTCGAGATTGTTTTTAAAAATTCCATTTTTAATAGGAATATTATCAGTATGCCCTTCAATGATAATAGGAAGTTCTAAGATTTTTAATCTTTTACATATATCCATTATGTAAGGGATAACATCTTTGTTCGGAATTGCACTTCCAGGGGGAAACATTCTATCACTACTGATTCTGAACCTTATAAATGAACCGTGGGTTTCTACTTCGCTTTCAATTCCAGCCTGTTTTAATATATTTTGAACTTCACGAAGTTTTGTCTGCAAGGTCTTCTTTTTTTTTAAACGCATATACATTTCAGGAAATTCAAGATTTATATTTGAATTATTAAAAATTTTCTGTTCTTCCATAATTTTTCTTCCACCGAGAGCTTCTGTTACACCTTTAATTACCATATGGAATTTTTCAAGAGAGATAGTACCCATGGAAAAAAGCAAAATGAAGAACGTAAGAAGAAGGGACATCAAGTCCCCAAAACTGGTTAACCAGGCAGGAATCGATTTACATTCTTCTTTTTTTTTCTTAGCCATAATTTATCCTAAAAGAGTAGATATCTTATCTCTGAGTGTATTTGGATTCGAACTTTTGCTAATCGCTTCAACTGTAAGAATAAATGCTTCTTTATATAGAAGTTCTAAATCTTTAAAATATTTTAGTTTTTTAGAGATAGGAATACATAATACGTTAGCTAAAACTGCACCGTATAAAGTAGTAATCATTGCCACAGCCATACCAGGCCCTAAAGCAGAAGGATCATTAAGATTTTGGAGCATCTGAATTAGACCCATCAATGTTCCAATCATACCAAAAGCAGGAAATAAATCTCCTAATGATTCCCAAACCTGAACTCTTGTGTTTAGCTTTTGCTCAACTTTTGCAAGGGCAGTTTCTGCTGCACTTTTAATTTCTTCTAATTCCTGACCGTCGATAAGCATTCTCATTAAATCACCAAAAATCTTATCTTTCTGGTAAAACTCATCAATATCAGCTTCCAAAGCAAGAATTCCTTCTTTTCTTGCTTTATTGGCTACATTTGTTAAATACTCAGTAAGTTCAACAGGATCAGGTAAACCTGGTTTAAAAGCTACCCCGATTCCTTTAACACCTGCGATAAATTCTTTTAAAGGAAAAGCAGCTAACGTTGCAGAGAATCCACCACCAACTGTAATTAGCAGTGATGGAATGTTTACAAACGCAAGTGGGCTACCACCAAGAGAAATACTAATTACAATAAGTAAAAATGCAGCTACTATTCCTATGACCGTTGATATTTCCATGACTTACCCGTTACCATAAAATTTTTTATATTTTTCTAATAGTTTTTTTTGTTGTTCATTTATAAATTCGGTTATTACTTGTTTTACTTTATCCATCTCTATAAATTCAGCCCCGTAACAGACATATTTCTTTTCTTTTTTGATATTTTTTATTTCTGCGTTGATAGAAACATTTTTACCTTTAATTTCAAATAAGAGGTTAACGATTTCACCGATTTTTAATTGATTTTCATCTTGATTTTCATTTTTTATGCAAAATTTGGTTCCATCTAAACTTATATCTCTCATTTCACCTTTAAATTCTTTTACTTCACCTGTTTCTTCATTCTCAATCTTAATTTCAACAGGGATATTCACATCTATTCTGTAATTTTCTCTTCTATTTAATCTTTCTGTTTTAAAAATATGAGGAAGTTTTACAAGAACTCTATGTTTGTCAATTATTATGTCTTCTATTTCTGCTTCATAACTATAAAAACCATCATTTTTTCTTAAAAATTTTATTTTTACTTTAT
>Ga0256832_1003733_pt1 | contig 10338 bp, 6 predicted proteins | sample 134614metaG_FD_190534 | JGI IMG/M metagenome (GOLD analysis project Ga0256832, IMG submission 190534) | Hydrothermal vent microbial communities from Lau Basin, Pacific Ocean - 134-614 | ecosystem: Environmental > Aquatic > Marine > Hydrothermal vents | place: Pacific Ocean: Lau Basin | collected...
CAAACATTACCCGCCCAAGGATGACATCTCCGAGATAACAAGATGGATAAACACAAAGGACCTGGGTTCATCCAAAACACCGCGATACAGGAAGTTTGACTTCAAGGCAGCCATGAAGTTCTTCAAACCTATCAATCCGTTGGCTTCGCTATACGGATCAGGATGGTACGACATCGCCAGAGCGGCTTACGAGCTACAAAAGGCCAAAACGCCTTCAGCCATCATCCGCTCCTTTGACAAACTTGTCCACATCCATCACGCCACAGGTAACGTATTTAACAAGTTTAACTTTGGGCGTGATCTCGACACTGTCATTGCTCTCAAAACATCACGACCAGAGATGCTGGCTCAGTATCTTCCAAAAGGTCCTGTAAAGATGCTGTCTCAACGTAAGCTCACACAAACGGTTGCCAGGCTTATCACGGCAACCGCCGATCCCAAGTTCGCCTTGATGTCGTTCCCGGAGCTGGTGGCGAGCGCGTACTTTCTATGGGATGTCAAAGACAAAAGCCCAACGGCTGCGAGCTTTTACAAAAAACTCCTGCCAGTCCTCAAACGTGAAACACTCAAGTACGTGTATGACGCCTTGACGAGAGAAATCAAGTCGTGCCTTGATAACATCGCCGAGGAATATGAAACGTTTGACGAGGCTGACACCAAATCTACACACATCTGGCACCTACACTCTGTTGACGTCAATTTCCACAGTGACATCACAGATGTTTACAACATTGACTATCCGAAATGTGAGGACTTGCTTGCCGAGACGTACAAACATTACGACGGATCACACGAGTCAATCAGAAAGCTGTTTCCTGACATCAAGTCATGTCTTGAGTTTTTCAACTGTGTGCCTGATGGATCAGCTTACGGAGGGGTTGGATGGCGCAAGATAGCGGAGACAGCCTTGGCTCTTGAGAACGCCTCACCGTACAAGGTGATGAGATTGTTCGATCACATCATCCACATTCAGCACCACACAGGTAACGTGTTCAACAAATTCAAGTTCGGGCCTGTCCTTGACAAGATAATAGAGTTGAAAGCCAAGAGAGATGGAAGCACGTATCTTGGCGTGTTCTTGCCGAAAGGGCCTGTCAGGTTTCTGTGGCAGAGGCTCTTTGGTAAACAGATGGATATTAAACATAAACAGAAACCATTCAATCTGGAAACCGCTGTTGTCCTTGTCGGCATACTTGGTGACCAATACATACGAAATTACTTTAAGAGCCACGGGTTCGTGATAAACGTTAAAGGGTGCGGTGGTAAAGACTATCGTAAATGTCTCACCAAAGCTCGAAAGCTTCTGGCATCACGCCTTAGCCGAAAACTTGAGTCTTACGACACAGCTGTCAAAATACTCCCAAAGTGTATAGTTGACGCTGCTCTCAGGACTGGGTGGATAGAAACAACCATCGGTGTTATCCAAGTCCTGACATCAAGGTTACTGTTAAGAGCGTTTGCTCCTACGGACACTCCGTGCTATTCTAACAGGATGGTTGACAAGCTTGCTAAAGATGCTATTAACGCTCTTTCCAGATACATAGGCAAGGATGCAGCTGACAAGATGTGGAGGCTGTTTAGGATTCACTTGATTAGAGATCGTGAGGCTTTCCTTGTTGACCACGAGTATGTTGTTCATAGCACGGAAAGTTTTGATTAGTTTTTATACAGGAAAGATACACAAGGAGATTGTATTGATTATGGGAAATGTCAATCCGAAAAAACTTAAAAAGGAACTGCGTAGCGTAGGGTTAACAGGCAACGAAAAATTATCGCAAGTTTTGACAAGTAAAGCAAGAAAACTATCTATGTTATTCCACGCTGATGACGTTGATTATGAAATTACTGATAAAGTACTGAAGCCTACCGGTAAGGCTTTAAAAGAACTAATATATTACTATTATTTAATACCGTATATTAAAGCGTGTGTTACTAAAACTGATATGAACAATGCGGATATTAACAAGATAAAGAAAATTCTTGGTATACTAGAATCCCAATTTGACAAAAGAAATGTTATGGACTTGCTGTTAAACCATGACAAGCTTATTGAATTTTTTAGAACAGGATTTAGTAAATTACACACAGCCTTACCTAAAGGGCCACAATCCCGTTTTAGCTGTCGGGACTTATTTCCGCCTAAAATCATAAAATCAGTAACGTTAACTGACATTTCCAACTTGTCGGCATTAACTAACAGACATAAAATTAAATCTGACCTTCCTGTAAAAGATGTCAGGTCTCTTGCAACTATACTAAACGCGATATTTAAACTTCAACATGGATGATTGAATCAACTAACGATCCCACTTACAAACCCACTTTGCGTTGCCAGCGTCAAATATACGGTAGTATCCGTTCATTTCCATGTTGGCAACTTCGCTGAGGTTTGGGTCGAACTTGTTCAACTTCTTGGGAAGCTCGCTCTTCCTGAAAGCAAAGCGATGGTATCTCTTGCTGTTAACAACCCACCGGTAATTAGGCCGGGTGTATCCTTTAAACGTGAATCCGGCTTTCTTGTAAACATCGCCACGGCCCCATCGTAAATCAGAATACGTGACAACGCTTGTGGGTTTGTATTCGTTAACAAACGCTTTGAACAACTTGCCAAAGGCTCCAACAACGTTCGTGTAGCTCTTGGTGCAAAACCTGACAAGCTCGAACTCACCTCGGTTCTCACCACTTCGAGAACCAAGGCTGACCCTGGGGCGTGAGAAGGTCATAACAGCAACAAGCTCGTCTCCACTTGTTAAGCCTAACCTGACACTCGACCTGTCCTGGCCCATCAGGTGATGTTTTTCAAGAAATCTGTTGCAACGCTTACTGTTTAACTTAACCACTTCGCACTTACGGGCGTACACCGACCTGGTTAACAAACCGAGCCTGTTGAGAATACGGCTCTTCACTATATCCTCATGCTCGATCCACTCGTCTTCAAAAATCTGAATCAGGTCAATCTCGTGTTCACGGGCTGTCTTGAACTTGTGGAAGTGATACTTGGCGTCACTTTTGAACTTGGTTGAGTGGTAGTAGATACCGTTAACTTCGATAGCCAGGTTGTGACCCGGGATAAAAAGGTCAAGCTCGACTTTTCGACCATCATCATCTGATATAGACACCCTTGACTTAACAGTTACACCAAGACCCTGTAACCACTTTGCAAGCAGAACTTCTATGGTTGATGTTTGCGGGCTACACTCACCGCACCGTAGGTTGTAACCGGCGTGTGTTTCTTGCCCGCAAACGATACACTTCGGTTTACCAAAGTCCCGGTTGCGTATGTGAAACAATCGCATGAAAAGAGGTGTCTCGTCAGGCAAGTCAAGTGTTGCCGCAACAATAGGTTTCCAGTTAACATCAGCTCCGTATGGTGGTAACTTATCTGTCTTGTATTTTTTCTTAAGCTTGTTGAAGATCAAACGCTGCTTTGCTTCTGGGAAGCCGGACTCTCGCAAATGATGAGCGTACTCAATGATAGCTTCCGTGAAGCCGTTGCGTTGTGAACACTTCCAGCACTTGTCAGGAACGTGATAACGAGTGACTGACTCAGGTGATATTTGACCACCACACTTTGGGCACACCAAGTCTGTGCGACCATGTTTAAGCAAGTTGAGCCTGACGTGGTCTTTGACACCCTGCGGTAACTTAACGGTAGCTTTTATAAGCCACCGGTACGCTGCGTTGTGATGCAAACACTTCTCCCCTGACGACAGAACCAGTTTACGATAACGCTCAACGTTCCAACGTTTCCCGGATTTCCAAAGAGCGTAAACAACCTCTTTAATGTGAGCTTTAACTGATGCTCGTTTCTTTCTGTAAGTAAGCTTCTTGTTCTTGGCGCTTAATTCAAGTATCGTAGCAACATCCCAGTCCAAAAGCTTTGCCAGCTTAACGGCTATCGGCCTTGGTATCTTTGTTTGGCTGCCAGACTCAATAGCATACACGAATCCCTTATACGTGCCTAGCCGATCTGCTAACTCAGCGCACGTCATCAACTTGGCTAAGCGATGCTTTCGCAGCTCCTTCCCTAGCTCATGCCTGCAAGGCACGCGGCAGCTTTGAGCTAACCGAGCCTGGCATTGTAAACACACACCGTCCCAGCTTTTATATCTGTAAGCGTAACGCGGCTCAACAACAACACCGCACCGTTTGCACGTAAACTCGGCTGGGGTTTTCACTCCCAGCCGTATCAGATGCCACCGTTCGATTGGAGCTAAGGCATCCCTGAATCCACTTGTTCCGCGTTTCAGAAGTGACAAAGCCTTCTTATCCCGGAACATCTTACGCGGGTTAAGATGTTTAACATCTTCAAAAGTGACAGCCACAAGTTTCACCACCTTTCAAAAATTTAAGCTAACTGTTCTTTACAACTTATAAACTTTTAACGAGACCGGTAGACACGCAGACAGACCCCCGTTAACAAGATTCACTCAACTTCAACTCACTTAGGAGGATTCAATCATGGCTTTAATGGAAGCCCGTTGGTTGCAGTATAACACCAACACTCTCGAAGATGTATCCGGCTCCCTGTCAGTCAAGCTGGTTCCGTCCGCATCCGGTGGTGCTCTCACCGCCACAGCTAACGGTATCAACATCGACGACGGGTCCGTGACAAACGACATGCTGGCAGGCAACATTGCGGACAGCAAGCTTGCTGGCACTTACCTGTACGCCGATGGATCGAGGGCCATGACCGGCGACCTCGACATGGGCGGTAACAGGGTTATCAATCTCAACACCTCGCCAACCTCAGACAGCGAGGCTGCTTGTAAGTCATACGTTGACTCTCGTGTTTCAACCGGTGTCTCCTGGTCGTACCCGGTGTTCATTCCGGAACAGCTCGACTCCACCGCTGACGCCATTCTCGGTGGTGTTGCGTTCTGGCTTATCAACAACCTGCAAAACAACGACGTTATCAATCTCGCCAAGGGTTCCAACACGGAAACCTACACCGCAGGTACTGATTTCAACGTAGGAGCTACAATCGCTGACACGCTCAACAACCTGGCCGCAGCGATCAACACCAACTCTATGTACTTCAGCGCGTCAACAACCACGAACCTCAGCTCAATGGCTCCGACGGTTCTGGTTATCTACGAGAAAGATGATACTGCTGGTGACCTGTATATCTGGGGAACGATTCAGGGCGCTACCAAACCAAAGATCAACAGCAATTACTCATCCAGCACCGGAACTGACCTACCCTCATCTCAGCCGTCAAGCACTAACTTCGGAAACAAGAAGGCCACAGCTGACCTGATCGACAACGAAACACACACCGTCAGGAGCACAGATGAGTCTTACACGTGGGACAGTGACGCTGGCGTGTGGAACATGATCTCGTCCGGGGCTGTGCCTGACGCTAGCAAGACCCAGAAAGGTCGTGTTCAGATATCCGACGGTATCGCTGTCTCAGGTGGTGTCATCTCCATTGACCTGTCCACCACATCCGGCCTTGAGCTTGTCGGGACGAGTCCATATAAAACTCTGGAACTATCCGACAGCGTTGCTGGTGACGGTCTGGGTATCAGTGGCAAGGTTATCAGCGTTAACGCTGGTGACGGTATCGTTATCAGCTCTGACGCTGTAGCGGTTCAGGTTTCTGATATCGCTGGTAACGGTCTGGTTGACGACGGTTCCAACAACCTGACCCTGGCTGACAGTGTGGCCGGTGACGGTCTGACCATGACCTCCGGTTCCGGTGTCGTTAACGTTGGGGCTGGTGACGGTATCACCGTTTCAGCCAACGCTGTGCAGGTTAACGCCTCCGATCTGGCTGGCTCTGGACTTGACGTTGACGGGTCCAACAATCTGAGAATATCCACGGCTGCCGCTGGTGACGGTCTGGTTGGTGGCGGTGGAAGCCCGCTGGCTGTCAACCCCGGTGACGGTATCACCATCAACGCTGACGCTGTGGCTGTCAACGTGTCAGATATAGCTGGCGCGGGTCTTGAGGCTGATGAGTCTAACAACCTGACCTTCGCCTCAACCGCAGCGGGTGACGGTCTCTCTGTTTCCAACGGGGTTTTCAGCGTTAACACTGGTAACGGCATCCAGATATCCAATGACGCTGTGGCTCTTGGAACGCTCACCGCTGACTGGGATGCCACGGGCGCGCACATTTTGGTGTCCTCACCGACCCTGGATGCTCACGCCGCCAACAAGGCTTACGTTGACAGTAAGGTTGCCAGTGTCAACTCACGTAAGACCTACAACTACACATTGACTGCAACTGACATCACAAACAAGTACATTGACTTGCCTGATACACCAGTCACAGCAAGTGCTGTCGTTGCCAACATCGCAGGCGCACCCGTTTCCTACTACGGAGATGATTACCAGATGGATGGCACAACCCAGAACCGTCTTACCTGGGATTCCCTGGGATGGGACGGTATCGTTGAAGCTGGCGACAAGGTACAGGTCGTGTACGACGTTAGCGTGTCGTAAAAGAAATAACAAAACCCGGGGGTGTGTTGTTGAAACACACCCCGACTATTCATTCTATTATATTAATAACAAAACAAGACAACAAGGAGACCAAGCGGGTGGACTCAGTAACAGGTAAGACAAACGGTGTAAGCTCACCTCCTGCTCAAAGTTCTTGCATTAAAAAGGTTCTTAACAGGGTTAAACATTTGAGGTTTGACGGGTTCTGGGAGAATGGGTTTCTGTCGTTCACAATAGTAGCACCAAAAGCAGAATATCATGGCAGAACATTTGTAGTTAAACCATCTGGCAACTGCAACAATTTGATAAAGAACACGATAGAAGCTTTACAGCGGATTAAAAGACAAGAAAGAGAAGTCCTCGCCGCCACGATGATGGAAGTTACAGCTAAACTACCCGACTCACATAAAATTGTTGACTTGATGATGCGGAAGTATAAGTTCGCACAAGCTATAGTGTCTGCTTTAAAGCAAGCTAACACACCTGAAGCTTTCTACAAGCTTGTTAACAAGCGTATTGAGAAGTCTCCGGTGCTTATACTCGAAGCCCCAGGCTTTCTTAAACAACACATAGGTAAGAACCCGTTTGTTACCTTACCTTTAGTGCTTGGTGGAGAGGCTTTGGTTGGTAAAACTCTCCGCAAAGCTCTTACACGAAAAGCCGGTATCACAACTCCGATTGAGCATAAGTCGGTAGCTATTTATGTAAACAATGACGAAGTTTTTCGCATAGTGAAAGGTTTGAGTAAACTTGAGCCTAGTGACGTCAAGAATTTGGACAAAGAGTTGCGCGAGATTTTGGAGCATGAGTGGGTACATGTTATTCAAATGCGAAAATCTCGCAATCTCAAGAGCACTCCCGAACAAGAACTTGACTACTACAACTGGCGCGAAGACACGAGCATAGATAAGGCTAAACCGGATTACAACAAGTTTGGCGGTAAGATATACCAGGCTTTTAAACCATACAACAAAGCGTACTCAAAGAAATTACTTGAACGTGCGCTGACTACCGTGCAACTTCAAGCAGAGTTGGAGGGTATAAGTTTAAAGAAATACCTCACCAAGCTTATATCACAAGGAGGTATTCCTAAAAAGAAGCTTAAGACCCTTACAGCGCAAGCTATGCTTCAAATCACAACCAGTAAGGCAGAGTACAAAAGCCGCACTATTGAAATTCAAGCATACGCTACAAATGTCGCTAACCTGTTAATAGACATGTATAACGCAGGTGGTATTCTCCCAACGCAACAAGCGGCTCAGCTTGGTGACTTGATCGGCTTTTACATGTCCACTTGGTATGTAGATGGTGGAAAAACATATAAATACTTTGTTAAGAATTTGGTTCAGGCCATTAAACAGCGTGTCAAGGACCCTAAAAGTGTTAAAGAAGTAATAAGCTTATATAATAAACTTGCGTCGGGTATAAGGAAACAGGTTAAACTTACACTTGATATTGAGGCCGAGCGTATAGCTCAGATTGCCAAGTTGATTGAAGCTCGCAAAGCCAATCCGGGCTTGTTGAGAAAACTGTCAAAGAAGGCTCGCGAGCTTGTTGAGAGTCTCAGCAACAAATTAACACGTGTTAAGAAAAAACTGCGCGGGAAGTTGAAAGAAAAGATGACCTCGCTTAAAGAAAGGCTTGTCAGTCGTGTGCGTCGTAAAATGAAATAATCCGATGAAATACCTATATCATGGAACATCAACCACAAGACTTCGCGAGATTCTGAAAAAAGGTTTGATTGGGAACCCAAAGCAACGTGTGTTCTCTGATAAGAACACTCGTGATTACAAGATAAAAACCGCAGCGTTTGGGGTTTACTTGGCGCCCAAGTGTCCGTCAGCTTTAGCAGCCGCGTCACGAGCCGTGGAGAAGTTTGGCGGAAACAGGGCTATTATCACTATCAAGTATAACCCGAAACGAACATCCAACTTTTTGATTGATGAGGACGACATCAAGTTTTCGTTCGAGGGTGCACTCAAAGCGGCAGATCGTGTTGTTGACTTTCGCAACCCTCTTGTCCTGGAAGCGTGGATGTCCCCGCAGTACAAGAACTTTCAAAAGAAAGTCTTACGTAAAGCTTTCGGGTTGTTCCTTCGTTACTTCAGGCAACATTCTGTCGTATCTGATCCCAAGCTGTTACCCAAGCTTACAAAAGACAAAACATTGTACCGGGATTTCGTAACAGCAGCTCGGACTTATCTTATGTGGGTTGCTCTGGCTTATGCTGATTCGGGTAAGTGGCAGCTCATAGAAATTAAAGAAAAGCTTCCGAAGCTGTTTCCTAACGGTAAGCCTGTTGCTAACAAGAAAACAATGTACAAGGCTTACTTAACAGCCTTGCTGCGACTAGGCAAACATTTTAGACGTCTCGTATCTGTAGAGCTTCGGAAACTCGAGGACACAAGTGAACGCTCTGGCGGGTCCAATATCATCTTACCGTATGTAGGGTTTAGAGGTAAAACCCGTATCGTTGCTATTGTTGCAGGAGTAACCGAGTCTCTTGAAGATGGTTACAAGTACAAGGTTATTTACAACAAGGACCCGAAGGCTGTCGAACTTCTTAAGAAGTGCATAAGAACAGCTGTGGCGCGTGACGCTGAATTTGTTTAGTTGTGAGAAAGGGAATTTTAAAATGACCAAAAAAGAACTAATACAGAAATTAAGAAGCAGCGGCTTAAACCATAACATGTCCGTAACAGACTTGCTTGCGAATCCGAAGCTTGTTGCTAAACTGTTAAAGGCTGTTAACACTAAGGACGTTGTGCAGACTTTGCAACGTATCGCTTATTATCGTCTAGCTTTGGCTCTTGTAGACGCCTGTTCCGCTATAGAGGTGTCTAAAAATGGTATGTCAACGAAGGACCGTGAGTATATTAAGGCTCGCGTTCATGTTGCGTTGAACAGTCTTATACCCATTAAGCTGTCTGATGTACTTTTAAAACCAACGACCGTTCAGAAATTTTTACACACACGTGCGGATGATGTGTACTCCGCTATAAAATATTCAGACACAGCAAAGCGATCAGCATGCAAGAAGTTAATCAAGCCTAACGTCGTGAAGCGTGCGACTGTACGGAATATCAAGAAATTAACTACGACAGCCTCTAAGTTCAAAATTGACCGAAAACTGCTAAGCAACATAACCAAGGTTGCTGAGCTTCTGAGTAAAGTAAAGTAAAGTTTTTATATCCACCACCATCAGCCCTGCTTAAACAACAGTAGCCTTTGCAGGGCGGGCTACAAATTTAAGCAAAGGAGGTTTTTAGTAAGATGGTGTATCGAAACAATTACGTGTTAGCTATTCTACACAACGGTAAGGTACTGCGTGAAGTTAAGGGTGAGGTGTTCTTACCCTTTGACTCCGAGTACGTTATCCGGTTGAAGAACAAGGGTGGCTTCAAAGCCGCCGCCGAGGTTCTGGTTGACGGTTCTCCAATAACCGTCAACGGCTCCCGTTTCATCGTTGACCCTCACAGCACGCTTGACATTGAGAGGATGCTTGTTGACGGCGATCTCGACAACGGACCGCGCCTCAAGTTCGTGGCAGCAGATCACCCGGAGGTTGCTGACCCAAGCAACCCTGAGAACGGGGTTGTCGAGGTTCGGTTTTACGAGGAGATGTGCGGGTGGACGCAGCCTTCGTTCATTAAGGCAGACATTGACCTCACATATTTTGGAAGCAGTGGTTCAGGCTCAGGTTTCTTTCGGAGTGGCTGGTCTGACAACAGTTGCGGTAACAACGCTCTTTATTCCTGTAACTGTTGCGCTTCTCAGGACGGAGCCACGGTCGCCGGATCACAATCAAACCAGAAGTTTGTGCAAGTCTCCGGGATTATTTTTAACACGTATCCGGCTGCGACGCTCCGACTCAGACTTCGTGGTTGC
>Ga0256832_1003734_pt1 | contig 10336 bp, 10 predicted proteins | sample 134614metaG_FD_190534 | JGI IMG/M metagenome (GOLD analysis project Ga0256832, IMG submission 190534) | Hydrothermal vent microbial communities from Lau Basin, Pacific Ocean - 134-614 | ecosystem: Environmental > Aquatic > Marine > Hydrothermal vents | place: Pacific Ocean: Lau Basin | collected...
TCTTGCATTTTCTTTGTTTAACACTTTTTTTAACTCTTTACCTTCTATAAATTCATATGCAATAAAATCTTTTCCCTGTAAGATCAGTTTACCTCCTATTCCTGCTTTGTTAACCTTTTTTAAAATTTCACCTTCTTTTAAGATAGAATGAATATGAATAGCTTCAGAAGGCAGTTTAAAAGCAAGAACTTTCCCTTTATACTCACCTTTGAAAATTTCTCCTCTCCAGCCTTCTGCAATTTTTTCTAAGTTTTTTATCTCTTTTTTTATATCTTCAAATTTCATTTTTCATTTTTTCTCACTTTTTTCTATAAAATTTGGATTTAGTTTAGATTAAACATATAATATATTTATCTTAAATCAATTTTTTAGTCAGGAGGAAATAATCTATGGGTATGACTTTAACAGAAAAAATACTTGCAGAACATGCAGGAAGAGATTTTGTAGAAGCTGGTGAGCTTGTAAATGTAAAAGTAGATTTAGCAATTGCTAATGATATAACTGCTCCACTTGCGATAAGACAGTTAGAAAAATATGGAATAGATAAAGTTCACGATCCAGAAAAAATTGCACTTGTTATGGATCACTTTTTCCCACCAAAAGATATAATGTCTGCTCAGCAAATCAAAATATCAAGAGATTTTGCTAAAAAAATGGGGATAAAAAATTACTTTGAAGGTCAGGATAGTGGTGTAATGCACACCGTTTTACCTGAAAAAGGTTTTATAGTTCCTGGAGATCTTGTTATAGGTGCTGATTCTCACACATGTACTTATGGAGCATTAGGAGCATTCTCAACAGGTGTTGGTTCAACTGATATTGCTTATATTTTTGCAACAGGTGAAACATGGTTAAAAGTTCCAGAAACAATGAAATTTACTTTCTACGGAAAACCTCAAAGATGGGTTGGTGGAAAAGATTTCGTTTTATCTGTTATCGGAGAAATCGGTGTTGATGGTGCTTTATACAGAGCTATGGAATACCACGGAGAAGCAATAAAAGAGTTAGATGTTGAAAATAGATTAACCATAACAAATATGGCAATCGAAGCAGGTGGAAAAAATGCAATAATGGAACCAGACGAAAAAGTTTTTGAATGGCTAAAACAAAGAACAAACAAACCTTTAAGAATGATACAGGCAGATAAAGATGCAAAATACTGCTGTGAATATGAGTTTGATGCTTCAAAAATAGAACCTGTAGTTGCGGCTCCGAACCTACCTTCAAACGTAAAACCTGTTACAGAGGTGGCAGGAAGACCAATAAATCAGGTATTTATCGGATCTTGTACCAACGGAAGAATGTCAGACTTAAGAATAGCTGCACACATTTTAAAAGGTAGAAAAGTTCATCCTGATGTTAGATGTATTGTAATTCCTGCATCTGATCAGATATATAAACAGGCTCTCCATGAAGGATTATTGGAGATATTAGCTGATGCGGGATGTTTAATAAGTACTTCAACTTGTGGCCCTTGCTTAGGTGGACATATGGGAATCCTTGCAGAAGGTGAAGTTGCAGTTTCTACATCAAACAGAAACTTCACAGGAAGAATGGGACATCCAAATAGTGAAGTATATCTTGCAGGCCCTGCAGTTGCAGCAGCTTCTGCAGTATTAGGAAGAATAGCACATCCTGATGAAGTTGTAGGAACTAAAGCTGAAGCACTGGTTTAAATCGGAGGCTAAGATAGAACTTAGAGATGAACTTAAAAATGAGTTAGCAAGCAAAGAAGATATTTTAATTGTTAGACAGGAAAAGGAGAAATCGAAACCTTTAAAGCTGAGGTTAGAGGAGAATTAAAGCTTCTAAAACTAATGATGTACTTTTTGGCTTTTCTTATTATTTTGATGAATAAAGGAAGTATCGAGTTTATATTTAAGATACTTGGAATTTTGAAATAGAATTTAGGAGGGTACGAAAATGGCTTTTTGGGATGCTGTTGTTAGAGTTTTAGTTGGAGCAATACTTATTTGGTTAGGTATTGAAAAAGGTGGTGTATTTGTAATAGCTGAGGTTGTTGGTTTCATCCTTATGCTTACTGCTATACTAAACTTCTGTCCTTTATATCTTATAGCAGGAATATCTACAAAAGGTAAGGAAGAAGCAACAGCTTAAATGAAGAAAAAAAGGATACTTGCATTAGATGTTGGAAATAAAAGAATAGGGGTTGCTTATAGCGATCCCTCTGGTATTTCCATTACACCATCTGAAATCATTAAAAATGATGAAAAAGTTTTTGAAAAACTTAAAGAACTTATAGACCGATTGAATGTTGGTACTATTGTTATAGGTCTTCCTCTTACTTTAAAAGGACTTGAAGGAGAACAGGCTGAAAAAACAAAAGAGTTTGCAGAAGAGTTAAAAAAACATTTTCCAGATATTAAAGTAGAATTTGTTGATGAAAGATTCACAACATCATTAGCAGAAAAACATTTAAAAGAAACAACAAAAAAATCAAAAAGAAAACAAAAACTTGACAGTGTTGCTGCCACGTATATATTACAGACTTATTTAATGAAACAACAATTTATTAATGATTAAAAAAATAACATTAGTTCTTGTCTTTATCATACTTTCAGTTATAACTTACTTGCTCTACTCTAAACACACGGTTCAAACGACTATTATCGAGATAAAAAAAGGTGAATCTGTAAAAGAAATAGCAAAACAGTTAAAAGAAAAAAATATAATCGATGACTGGCGTGTTTTTTATTATTACACACGAATCAAGCAAAAACCGTTAAAAGCAGGTGTTTATGAATTTTCAGGAGAACTAAATACGGTTGATGTATGGAAAATTTTAGAAAATGGAAAAGAAAAGTTATTTAAGATTACTATTGTTCCTGGTGATAATCTTTTTGATATAGCAGAAAAACTTGATAAAAATAAAATCATTTCTAAAGAAAAGTTTTTAAAATTTGTATTTAATCCAGAAAATGTAAAAGCCTATAAGCTGAAAGGATTATCATTTGAAGGTTATTTCCCACCAGAAACATATCTCTTAAGAAGAAACTCAGACATAAATTATATAGTAAAAGCATTTTTATTTGTTTTTAATAAAAAATACAGACTTTATGAAAAAGATTTCAAAGAAATAAGTTTCTACGATGCCATGAAAATTGCTTCTATGGTAGAGAAAGAGACAAAACTTCCTGAAGAAAAACCTTTAATAGCAGGAATAATTATAAACCGTCTAAAAAAAAGAATGTACCTTCAAATAGATCCAACGGTTATTTATGGACTTGAACTGACAAAACAGTGGAATGGAAAACTTATAAAAAAAGATATGAAAATAAATACACCGTTTAACACATATTTACACTATGGCCTTCCTCCAACACCAATTTGCAGTTTTGGGCTTGATAGTCTTTTAGCCGTAAAAAATCACAAAAATACAGATTATCTTTATTACGTGGCAAATGGAGAAAGTCATATTTTTTCTAAGAGTTATAAAGAACATTTAAGAACTATACATAAAATTAAAAAATCTAAACACTAACTTTAATATCTCTACAAGACGATATAATTTTGATAAAATTTTTAAACTTATTTTTAAATTCGGAATAAAATAGGACTAAATGAAAAAATTACATAAATATTTATTAAATAACTTTTTAAAAACATTCATAAGTTTAATAGCTCTGTTTTCTCTTGTAGTTGTATCTTCTCAATTACTGAACCTGCCTTCTTCAATGTATAGAAGTGGATTTTTAGGCTTTTTAAAAGCTTTGCTTTTGATTAACTTCTCGTTTTTTAAAATAGAACTTCTATTTGCATTTTTGATTGCTTCAATGCTCACCACATTTATGCTAAAGGAAAAAAGGGAGATATATGCAATATATTCCACAGGGATAAGTAAATCTCAGTTGATGAAGCCTTTTATACTGGTTACTGCTGGAATGTCAATATTTGCATTAATCACAAGTCTCTTCCTTGTTCCATGGGCAAATAGAGAAAGGAGTAAATTTTTTACATTAAGTGTAAAAGAACATTTTTTAGAATCTATTCAGAAAAAGAACTTTTTTGAACTTACAAAAGGTATAACCATCTATGTCCATAATAAAGAAGATAATAGGGTAGATAAAATATTTATATACAATCGCGATACAGGTCAGGCAATATCTGCAAAGGAAGGTCTTTTTGAAGGAACAGGTCTAATAATGAAAAATGGATACATTCAGATACCTGAGAAAAAGAACTTTAGTTTGTTAAAATTTAAAAAATATTCCTTAAATTTTAATGTTGATTATGTAAAAAAATACTCAATCACATATTACAAAAACAGTGTATTGTGGAAAATTTATAAAACAAAGGCAAAAGAGTATAGAAGAGCTTTATCTATCTTGGTAGATAGATTCACTTTTATTATTCCTTTTATGTTTATGGGAATCTTAGGTTTTTATATGGGGCTTTCTCATATTCAGGGAAAAGATTATCTTATTGGTCTTTCTGTTGTTATTTTGATTGTGTATATGGTTATAAACTTCCTTTTCCTGAAACTTATAGAAAAAAACGGATTACATCCTGCTATCTATGTAGCTGTAGTTTTTGCTTATTTCAGTTTCGTTACAAACTACTTTAGAAAAAGAAGTTTATGATTTTTTCATTCTCTCTTTTGCAAGATTTATAATTATTTCAACAACTTCATCGATAGTTTTATCTGTCGTATCAATGATTACAGAATCTTCTGCAGGTTTCAAAGGTGATTCTTTTCTTTCCATATCCATTTTATCTCTTTCTCTTATCTTTTCTACCAAATGTTCAAACGGAACATTAAATCCCTTCTCTTTCAACTGTTCGTATCTTCTTCTTGCCCTTTCTTCTGGGGATGCTGTTAAATATATTTTGAGCTCTGCATTTGGGAAAATTACTGTTCCTGTATCTCTTCCTTCTATAACTACATTTCCTGCCCTTTCTCCTAATTTCCTTTGAAATTGAACAAGTCTTTTCCTGATTTCTCCGTATCTGGCTATTTGAGAAGCCAACTTTGCCACATCTTCTGTCCTTATTTCTTCTGTTACATCTTCACCGTCAAGATAAACTTTAAGACCTTCTTCTGTCTGAACTAAATCTATCTTTGTATTTTCCATCATCTTTACAATTTCTGAAACTTTTAAAGGGGTTTTTGTTTTTATTATTTTCAGAGCAACGGCTCTATACATTGCTCCTGTATCTATATATGTAAATCCTAACTTTTGAGCCACCAATTTTGCTATTGTACTTTTTCCTGAGCCTACTGGGCCATCTATTGCTATTATCATTTTTTCACCTCTTTAATAAGTTCTAAAAATTGTTCTGGTTTTTGCAATCTGAGTTCTGACTGAATATCTTTATTATGGGGAGTTTCATTGAGAACAAATGTAACATTTTTATCTCTTTTTTGGTTAAAATTTTCAACCATTTTTTTATCAGAAAGTGTATCTCCTATATAATAGACTGGTTCTTCGTATTCATATTTTTCAAAAAACATCTCAAGAGGATAAGATGAAGGTTTTCTAAGATCAGGAGAAGGTATATCTGATTCTGTGATAATATGGTCAAAATATTCATAAAGTCCAAATTTCTTAAAAGAAAAATCAAGGTCTTCGAAAGGTCTTCCTGTGATTACGCCTGTCAACTTTGATCTATTTTTAATTTCTTCCAGTATCTCATAAGGAAAAATCATTTCCTCTTTTTCTCTATGTATTCTGTACTGCTCTTCAAAAAAATCTACCAACTCTTTGTATAAAGGTAGATCAATTTCATATTTTTTAGCGAATTCATACATATCTTCTATCTTTTGTGAAAAATCTTTAAAAATATTCTTAAACTGCTCTATGTCCTTCCCACTTTTAGCAAATAAAATACCAGCTACAGAAGCATCCCAGTCATTATTTATAGAAAAGCTAAACTTTATATCCCTTAACAACTCCAGATCTATATTTTTCCCTGAAAAATGTTCAACAGTGTCTTTTATGGAATAATGGTATGATTTAGAAACATCAAGAAGAACACCATCCACATCAAAAATAACTATCAATTAAAGCCTCCAATTGAAATTTTGTAAAATTTATAAAAATAAAAAAAATTTTCAATTCTAAACAAAATCATAGAATAATTAGACAGTTATTATATAATGAAATCAATACATTATATAAGCAGGTGGATTTATGATTGGTATAGAACGATTGTTGGAAATGATTTTTAATAGGGAAAACACACCGAAAGAAGAGAGAGATGAATTTAATATAGAAGGAAAATTTATACACGGACTTATTTTTTACAACTCCTATTTTGACATAGTTGCAAAGGTTCTTCCAAAGGAATCGATAGTTTTTTTAGTAGGCGGCTGGGTTAGAGATAGGCTAATTAACAGAGCTTTAGGAAAAAAGATAGATGTTGATTTTATAATAACAACAGATCCATTTGATGCAGTAAAACGAATTCAGAAAGAGTTAGGTGGACATATTTTCCAGTTTGAAAAAGATAAAAAAGTTGCTTCAATTATTTTTAACGAAAAAGATACCGTTTACAGATTTGATTTCTCCCATTTAGATATTTCAGACATAATGTCCCAGAACATAGATCTTAATGAGAAAGAAAAGAAAATCATAGATAGAATAAATCAGGATCTGTTAAGCAGAGATTTCACAATCAATGCTATAGCAGTAAACTTTGATGATGTTTTAGGGATAGGTGCATCCCAGACAGTTCTGTTTGACCCTGCAAACGGATTTGAAGATATACAGGAAGGAATAGTCAGACCTATTTCATTCCAGAATATAGAAGCAGATCCTGTCAGAATACTGAGAGGATACAGAATTGCTCAGGAGCTTGATTTTAAAATTGATAAAAATTTCGAAAAATGGATCTCAAAAAATAAAGAGTTGATAAAAAATTCCCCAAAAGAAAGAATAAGAGACGAACTTTTAAAAATATTTGATAAAGAAGGATCATCAAAAACATTAGAGATTCTAATTAAGAAAAAGCTTCTTCAGGTAGTTGTTCCTGAAATTAAAGAGATTGTAGAAATAAAAAAACAGGAGAACTACCATCAGTATCCATTGCTGAAACATTCATTAAAAACAGTTGACTATATGGAAGAATTTCTAAAAAAAAAGACCAGTTTCTAATTGACTTCTTTGCAAAAAAAATAGGTAAAGAGATATTTTTCTCTGATTTTACAGATGAAACTCTTTTAAAATTTGTTTCATTTTTTCATGATATAGGAAAAGGATTTGTTCCATTTAAAGAAGGATTTTTTAAACATCACGACGAAAAAGGTGCAGAAATATTCCAGAATATAGCAAAAGAACTATCATTAGGCAAAAAAGCAACAAAATTTTGCACAAAACTGATAAAAAATCATCTTTTGATAACAAAACTTTACTTTTTGTATAAATCTGAACACTTAGAAAATAAAGACTTAAACTTTTTCTGGTATGAAAATAAAGATATAGCTCCCCATCTCATACTACTAACCCTTGCTGATAGCCTTGCAACTTCAGAAGATAAAAAGTTCTTTGAAGATATTAAGAATTTCTGTATTTATTTACAAAATTATTATCTAAATAGATATATTAAAGAAGTTATAGACAAGCCACTACTAACAGGAAAAGAGATTATGGAAATCTTAAATCTAAAACCTTCACCAGAAGTTGGAAAAATCAAGGATATGCTTTTAAAAGCCCAGTTAGAAGAAAAAATAAGAACAAAACAGCAGGCAATAAATTTTATTAAGTCATTAATATAAATGATATAATAAAAACATAATTATTTATAAAGAGGTGGGCAGAAATGGAAATTAAAGTTCATAGTGGAAAGTTGGAAAAATGCAAAAACCGTGCAATTTTTTCCTACACTTTCTCTGAAGATAGAAAATTACCATCAGAAATAGCAGAATTAGATAAAATACTTGATGGTTACATATCAAAATTTAGAAAAGACCAGAAATTCAAAGGTGAAGAAGGTTCTGAGTTAATCGTTCCGACATTCGGAAAACTCCCGTCTGAATATGTGATTTTAATAGGAGTAGGTTCCAAAAAGAAAGCAGATGTAGATACTGTCCGTAGAGCAGGAGCGAATACAGTAAGATTAGCTAAAAAACTTAAAATCGATAAGTTTTTAGCAAATGTTGAAAGTTTAGTTGCAACAAAAGAATCGCAAGATAAACTTGCACAGGCAATAACAGAAGGGATAATTTTAGGCAACTATTCTTTTGATAAATATTTGTCAAAGAAAGATAAATTTAAAATAAAAGAAGCTCACATTAGAGTTAAAAGAAAGTTTAAAGCAGCATCAGAAAAATCCGTAAAAACAGGTAAAATTCTTGCAGAAGCACAAAACTTTACAAGGGATCTTGTTAATGAACCTGGAAATGTTATAAATCCTGAAAAACTGGCAGAAATTGCAGAAGAATTAGCTAAAGAATATGGTTTTGAAGTTAAAATCTATGATGTTGATGAAATAGAAAAAATGGGAATGGGAGCATATCTTGCCGTTGCGAAAGGATCTGCAAATCCTCCTAAATTTATACATCTGACTTATAACCCAAAAAAATCTAAAAAAGAGATAGCACTTGTAGGGAAAGGTTTAACATTTGATAGTGGTGGTCTTAATATAAAGCCTGGTGAACATATGAGATGGATGAAGATGGATAAATCTGGTGCGTGTGCAGTACTGGGAACATTCAAAGCATTAGGGCAGTTAAAACCTGACGTTACAGTTCACGGAATTATCGCAGCTGCAGAAAACATGCCTGATGGAAAAGCTTATAGACCTGATGATATCTTAATTGCAAAGAACGGTGTATCTATTGAAGTTGGAAATACCGATGCAGAAGGTAGATTAACACTTGCAGATGCTCTATGCTATGCTTCAGAGCTTAAACCTGATGCAATCATCGATATGGCAACATTAACAGGTGCCTGTGTAGTTGCTTTAGGAGAATACACTGCAGGACTGATGGGAAATGATCAAAAGTTTCTTAATGAGATCTTAGAGACATCCAATGAAACAGGTGAGTGGATGTGGCAATTACCTTTCAACGATATGTTAAGACAGGATATTAAAGCTCCAAGTGCCGATGTTTATAATATTGGACAATCAAGATACGGTGGAGCTATAACTGCAGGCTTATTCCTTGAAAAGTTTGTTGATCCTGATATTCCTTGGGCTCACATTGATATAGCAGGGCCAGCCCACACAACAAAAGGCTGGTACTACCATCCAAAAGGTGGAACTGGTTTTCCAGTAAGAACTATCGTGAATCTACTAATGAAAAAATAATCATACAGGGGCTTTAAGCCCCTTCTTTCAGTACTCAAATTCCATTTGTTTTTCATCTCTAAAAATTTAATAATTATTATTAATCGATTTTTAAAATATGGAGTAATGATTGTTTAAATTAAGATATATATTTCTATCTGTATTATTCCTGGCTAAAATTTCTTTTTCTGAAGAAGTTAAAGCACAGGGTTTTTCATTTTTAGATCCGTTCTTAGAAGGTTCTGTTGAAGCTTATCTGACCATTAACAATTACATACAAAACGATTTTATACCTATGGACTACATTGATAACTTTATGGCAATTATGGAAGAAAGCATTTATCAATTTGAAGAATCTACAAAAGAATTTGAGACAGAATATTCTGAAGTTGTTGAAGAGGAACAACAAACATTCTTCTTTCATTATGGGGTTCAGGCTTATATAAGTAAAGACGTTTCCGTATATTATCTTCCTGTTGGTGTGACAGTAGATGACGAACTAAAACTGAATGTAACACTTAAAGTTCCCTATGTAAGAAGACAGGTACATAAGGGTGATAAAACAATAAAAAACAGCGGAATAGGAGATAGTTCTATTTATTTGAGAAGACTTATACACAAAGGAAGAAGTTATTTTATTCCTTCATTTTTTATTAAGTTTCCTACAGGAAAATATAAGAAAAAAGATAAAGTTGATGTGAGCACAGGAACAGGTTCCATTGATTACGGATTCATGATGGATATGATTTATCGGTTGACGCACAGCAATAATTTTTACCTATCTTTTTCATACACAATAAACGGAGTTTATAGAACACCTGACGATGATTTGAGGGAATATGGAAATGTTTTCACAATCTCTATGGCAGATGAGCAGGGATTTTTTAAAAGTAGACGTCTATGGGCAGGTTTTAGAATATCCTATGTTCAGACATTAGAGTCATATATAAATGGTAAAGAGGCAAATGATGATCTAAAACTGGCAAATTTTACACCATATATAAAGTATAGTTTGAGAGGATTTCCTATTGCCGAGTGGTTTGGAAAAGAAATTTTTGTGAATTTAGGTGTATCAATTCCTGTGTTT
>Ga0256832_1003735_pt1 | contig 10335 bp, 7 predicted proteins | sample 134614metaG_FD_190534 | JGI IMG/M metagenome (GOLD analysis project Ga0256832, IMG submission 190534) | Hydrothermal vent microbial communities from Lau Basin, Pacific Ocean - 134-614 | ecosystem: Environmental > Aquatic > Marine > Hydrothermal vents | place: Pacific Ocean: Lau Basin | collected...
AAGCTAGTAACAAAATGGGGATAATGTCTTTTAATTGTTGCCAAGCCGTGTATTGAATCAGTCTGCCCGAGTAATGGGTATTGATAAAAAAACTGATAATAGACGTGGCGACACTCGACCATAATAAGCCGTAAATACCGTAGCGGATACCTATAAATATGGCAGCGATAATAATGGCTTTTTTAACCACTTCGAGCTGTAGAAACAAGCCACTTTTACCTTTGACTTTTAAAATATTCAGATTGAAGGCATGCACCGGATACAAAATACCTGTAATGATGATAATCCGGAAATACGGCACGGCAGGCAACCATTTGTCTGTCAGCAAAAAACGAAACAAAGGAACAGCCAAAACGCCTGCTGTGATTAAAACGGGCGCCAACACAAAAATATTCATTTGCAATATTTTTTGATAGACTTGTCGCAAGCGCGTATTGTCATCTTGTATTTTGGCAAATAGGGGATAGGTCACTTTTGTCAAAATAGATGAAAGCGTGCGCACCGGATACATATTCAAATTTTTGGCGCGATCATAATATCCGACTTGTGCCGTTTGAAAATATTTTCCGATAACAATACGATAAATATTGGTAAAAACCGTATCTAAAATTCCGGATATCGTCAGTTTATATCCAAAATTGAAATGGGTTTTAAATTTATCCCAATGAAACACAAGCGCCGGCACCCAACCGCTTTTGAGCCATAGAAACAAAGCGTTAAAAAAAGCTTTGGCTATATTAAAGGCGATTAAACTCCATACACCGAACCCGTAATATGCCATGGCAATACCGATAATACCGCTGATAAAAATAGCCGGAATAGCCACACCGGCTTGGGTTTTAAAGTCCATTTGTTTGGTCAAACGCGTCTGTTGTATGAGTGCAAAAGCATTGATGACAATCACTAAACTTAACCACCGGATTAAATCAATTAATACAGCTTGATCATAAAAACGGGCAATAGCAGGGGCACTTAGCCAAATAAGCGCATAAATCAAGATACTTGCTATTAAATTGAAGAAAAAAACCGTGCTGTAATCATCATTGTCCAAATGTTTGGAACGAATCAAAGATGAGCCCATACCGGCATTGAGCAACGCATTTCCTACTCCTACGAACACTGTAATCATGGCTATCAAACCGAATTGTTCGGGTGAAAGTAGGCGTGCCAATATAATATTGATGACAAACCCAATTCCTTGCACGCCAAACTGTTGTATAAAAGTCCAAAAGACGCCGGAAAGTGCTTGTTTTTTGAGGGACATAAAAAATATTAACCGATCAAATTTTGAATATAAGTGTAGTAAGAACTTTTTTGCCCTTCTACCTGTTTTTTTAAGTCGTCAGTTGATATCCAATGATATCGCCAAGCAATTTCTTCCAAACAAGCGATTTTCAATCCGGTGCGTTTTTCTATCACTTTGACAAATTCGGTGGCGTCGGCAAGGGCTTCATGCGTGCCGGTGTCGAGCCAGGCAAAACCGCGACTGAGCTTGATGAGGCGTAAATTTTCTTGTGCCAAATAAGCTTGGTTAACACTGGTAATTTCCAATTCGCCACGCCACGAAGGTTTGACGTTTTTAGCAATTTCTACTACAGTATTAGGGTAAAAATACAAGCCGACAACGGCATAATTTGATTTGGGCTCTTTGGGTTTTTCCTCTATACTCAACACTTGCCCGTTGACATCAAATTCGGCTACGCCATAACGTTGCGGGTCGTTGACATACGTGCCAAAAATCACAGCTTTACGCTCGTTTTCTACTGTTTGAATGGCATCTAACAGTAATTTTTGTAAGCCGGCGCCATAAAAAATATTATCGCCGAGAATTAAAGCCACGTTGTCATCACCGATAAAATCTTCGCCTATGATAAAAGCTTGTGCCAAACCATCGGGGCTGGGTTGTTCGGCGTAAGATAAGTTAATGCCGAATTGCGAACCGTCTCCTAATAACTTTTTGAATGCCGGCAAATCTTGCGGGGTAGAAATAATCAAAATATCGCGAATGCCCGCCAACATCAAAACCGATAGCGGATAGTATATCATCGGTTTGTCATAAACCGGCAATAATTGCTTGGAAATACTGATGGTCAAAGGATGTAAGCGCGTGCCGGCGCCGCCGGCTAAGATGATACCTTTCATAAGTGATTTTTAGGTGCTCAAAGATAAGAAATATTTTGATTTTTATCTCTAAGGATATTGACATCAACAATCACGGCAATAGATGATATTAAAAACTTGCACCATTGCTTCATTATTCAATCAAGCAACATTTGTTCCATAGTCGATAAGAGTTTTTCTCTCTTTCGATAATTATCAGTTTATCAAAATATATTATTATTTTTACAAAAAAATTTAAGTATGACCTCAGCAGTTTTTCCCGGTTCTTTTGATCCTATCACATTGGGCCATACCGATATTATCAACAGAGCATTACCTTTGTTTGACCGATTGATGATTGCAATTGGCATCAATGTCGATAAAAAATACATGTTTGATACCGAAATGCGTATCAAAATGATAGAAGCGGTTTATCAGGACGAACCAAAGATTGAAGTGGTAAAATACACAGGTTTGACGGTTGATTTTTGTCATCAAAACCAATTACATTTTATTTTGCGAGGTTTGCGAAATCCGGCTGATTTTGAATTTGAAAAAGCCATTGCCCAAACTAATCGAAAGTTAGGGAATGTCGAAACCGTTTTTTTATTGACCGGGCCGGAAACGTCTTTTATCAGTAGTAGTATTGTCCGTGATATTTTACGTAACGGAGGTGATATTTCAAAATTGGTTCCGGCTGAGATATTACCGCTTGTAAACCAAGTCTGTCACTAAACCATATAAGGCGATCTATTTTAATTTAACCGAAATAATTTTAGCCGGACACAAATCGGCGGCTTTTTGAACCTGCTCATATATGGCAATATCCGGTTCTTTTAAGGTAAAAAAGCCTTTGCGTTCGTAGGATTTAACCAATATGCTTTTGCCATCCTTTTTAGACATTTGAAATTGTTGTGGCGCCACCTCGACACAATAATTACAACCGATACATTTTTTCCTTTGTAAAGTTATGATAACCATTATGTTACAACGTTTTAAAGCCTAATTTGTTACGGGTGCGGTTTAAAACATCATTAGCCACCAATCGGGCTTTTTGGGCACCTAATGCCAAAGCTTGATCAATTTCATCTTTATGGTTCATAAAATAATCGTAACGTTTACGCGGTTCGGCAAATTTTTCTAAAATCAACTCAAATAAAGCTTGCTTGGCGTGTCCATATCCAAAATTGCCGGCCAAATATTTTTGACGAAGTGCTTCGGTTTGTTCGGGGTTAGCCAGCAGTTTATATAACGCAAAAACATTATCGGTATCCGGATTTTTCGGGTCCTCGAGCGGCGTGCTGTCGGTCACGATTTTCATGATTTGTTTGCGTAATTGTTTTTCCGGTAAAAAGATATTGATAATATTGTTTCTTGATTTGCTCATTTTGTTACCGTCCGTTCCCGGCACATACATGGTTTGTTCTTGCAAGGCAATTTCGGGAATAACAAAAGTTTCGCCCATTTGCCGGTTAAATCGTTGGGCGACATCGCGGGTCATTTCCAAATGTTGTTTTTGGTCTTTACCCACCGGCACAACATCGGCGTCATATAATAAAATGTCTGCCGCCATAAGCATCGGATAAGTGAATAAACCTACATTGACATCCGAAAGTCTGTCGGCTTTGTCTTTGAATGAGTGAGCCAAAGTCAAGCGTTGATACGGAAAAAAAGTGCTTAAATACCAAGCTAATTCGGTGACTTGCGGCACATCGGATTGCCGGTAAAATACAGTTTTGTCTATATCCAAACCAAAAGCTAACCAAGTAGCTGCCGTGCTGTAAGTGTTTTCTCTTAATGTTTCGGCATCTTTTATTTGCGTCAACGAATGCATGTCGGCTATAAACAAAAAAGATTCGTTTTCCGGATTTTTAGCTTGTTCAATAGCCGGTATAATAGCGCCTAAGATGTTCCCCAAATGTGGTGTGCCGGTGCTTTGGATACCAGTGAGTATTCTCATGTTTTTTATAGAATTTTGAAAAGCAAATTTAAACCATTTTTTTAAATAACCCGAAACAAAAAAGAGAGCCAAAGCAGCTCTCTCTTTCGATTATGTTTGTTTGTGTCCCGTTTGTGTGTTTTATAATTCTTTATGACAGAACCACCAGTCAAAGCAGCCATCTAAACCTTTTCGTCTTTCGGCTTCTTTAATGTCGGTTGCCGGCGGCACAATTACATGATCGCCGATTAAATCGTTGTTGGGCCAATTTTCAGGTGTTGCTACACCAAATCTATCCGAGGTTTGTAAAGCTTTAACCGCTCTGATAATTTCATCGATATTGCGACCGATTTCTTGCGGATAGTAAATCATCAAACGCAAGTTGCCTTTGGGGTCTACCACAAATACGGCACGCACAGTGTTGCTACTCGATTTGCCCGGATGAATCATACCCAAGGCTTTGGACACACCTTCGGCGCTGTCGGCTATCACAGGGAACGGAATTTCGACATTTAAGTTGTCTTTAATCCACTCAACCCATTTGATGTGTGAAAAAACTTGGTCAACGGACAACCCGATTAATTCGACCCCCATTCTTTTAAATTCATCAAATTTTTGAGCAAAAGCGACGAATTCTGTGGTACAAACCGGTGTAAAATCTGCCGGATGGCTAAATAAAACAAACCATTTACCTTCATAGTCGTTAGGTAAGGTCATTGGTCCGTGGGTGGTTTGCACTTTTACTTCGGGAAATTTTTCGCCTAATAATGGCATTCTGGTTATATCTTCCATAATATATGATTTTTATGATTTATTTCGACACAAAATTATATTAAAAACTAGGCTTTGTAAAGATATTTTCTTTAATTTTTCTTATAATAATATAAGAAAAGTTTATTTATCAATACAAGTTTAATAACTTACACTTATTAAACTTATTAAACATAATATTATATTTCATCAAAATTATTGACCCAACTGCGGTAGCAAAACCAAAAATCAAAGCATTCTTCTTCGCGCATGGCTTCTTTGGCTTTTTCTATACTATCCGGTGGCGGCATAATCAAATCGCTGCCGATGAGGCCGTTTTCGGGCCAATTTTCGGGGGCAGCCACATGATAAGTGTCGGTGACTTTCATGGCTTTGATGGCGCGTAAAATTTCGTTCATATTCCGCCCTATTTCTTGCGGATAATAGAAGCTCAATCGCAAAATACCATTGGGGTCTACTACAAAAACCGCCCTAACCGTATTACTACCGGATTTTTGGGGATGTATCATTCCCAAAGTTTTAGAAACGCCTTCGGCACTATCGGCAATCACCGGAAAAGGGATTTTGATATGAAAGGTTTTTTCGATTTTTTCAACCCATTCAATATGCGAAAAAACTTGGTCAACCGACAGCCCTATCAGTTCTATATTAAGTTTTTTAAAAGTGTCGTATTTTTTGGCAAATGCTACAAATTCGGTTGTACAAACCGGTGTAAAATCGGCCGGATGACTAAACAAAACAAACCATTTGCCTTCATAATCCCGAGGAATAGACATTTTGCCTTTGGTAGTTTCAACTTCAAATTCGGGAAATTTTTCTCCCAAAATAGGCATTCGTGTTGTCTGCATAAGTTATTATTTTTTACAAATGTAATAAAATTTACATAATGAAATAGTTCCTGTTTATAAAAAAGTACATCCCACAGAAGTATGCGGGATGCTAGGATGTTTTAATCCTTCGGCATATAGCCTTATTGTGATAAGATTAAAATCTGACACAAAGTTAATAAAAAATTGGAAATAATTACAACAAATTAAATAAAAAATTGTAAATTCGTTGCATTAATCATTTCTTATAAATTTATTATTATGAACAATCGCACAATTCTAGGTATCGATTTGGGGACTAATTCATTGGGGTGGAGTGTTTTGGAAAAAGAATCTAATCAATTTAAATTAAAAGATAAAGGCGTTGTCTTGTTTGACGAAGGCGTTATTACGGAAAAAGGCAATGAGAAATCAAAAGCGGCTGAACGCACGGTATATCGCAGTGCAAGAAGATTGGTTTTTAGGCGCAAATTACGCAAATATGAAACTTTAAAAGTGCTTGCCAAACATCAAATGGTACCGTTGAGCTTAGAAGAAGTAAAAGCTTGGCAACTAAGTAACTTTTCCGGATATCCAAAATCTCAAGCATTTTTTGAATGGTTGCGAACTGATGATAAAATTTTAAAAAATCCCTATTTTTTAAGGGCAAAAGCTGTAAATGAAAAACTTAATAAACAAGATTTGGGACGTGTTTTTTATCATTTGGCACAACGGCGGGGATTTTTAAGTAATCGTTTGGAAAAAGCTAAAAACGAAAAAGAAACAGGGGTTGTCAAAGAAAATATAGCTGAAATTAGTAAGAAGATAGAATCATCCGGCGCCAAAAGTTTAGGAGAATATTTTTGGCAACTGTATCAAAAAGACCGATCTGCCACAGAAAATAAAATTCGTAAACAATATTTAGGTAGAAAGGAACATTATCTCAAAGAATTTGAACTGATTTGTAAAACTCAAGAACTACCGGAAGAGCTTTGCTTAGCATTAAAAAAAGCTATTTTTTATCAAAGACCTTTAAAATCACAAAAAGGATTGGTCGGGAAATGTGTGTTTGAACCGCGTAAAAACCGGATACCTGTTTCACATCCGACTTTTGAAGCTTTTAGAATGTGGAGTTTTATCAATAACATCAAAATTAAGACGCCTTATGATGAAGATATGCGGCCTTTGACCGATTTTGAAAAGCAAAAAATTATTCCCTTGTTTGAATCCTCACCATCAACCAAACATTTTAAATTTGAAAAAATAGCCAAAAAATTAATTGCGCCGGAATTTAAAAAAGCTAAAATTGCATATCAAAAATCAAAAGAAGTCGGCTTGGCTCATTATCTGTTTAATTATGATTTAAAGACTTCTGTAAGCGGTAGTCCGGTTACGGCATTGTTTAAAAAATATTTGGGTGATGATTGGACAGAACGGGTTTTTACTTATGAAATTACTAAACCTAGTGGGCAAAAACTTATAAAAACAGCCGATTTTCATGATATTTGGCATGTCTTATTTACATTTGAAGATGATGATAAAATCAAAGAATATTTTACCTTGAAACTTGGTTTGGATGAAGAAACCGTAGAAAAATTTGTAAATTTTAATCTGCCTCAAGGTTATGCATCTGTCAGCTTTAAAGCTGCGCGTAAAATATTAGATTTTCTAATCGAGGGATTTACTTATGACAAAGCGGTTATTTTAGCACGTATTCCTGATATTGTAGGTATGGAACTCTGGGGTGTTCCTGAAAACAGAAAAAAAATCATTGATAAAGTTCAACAAATTTTTGAAAATAACAGCCAAAAGCAAAAAATCGATAGTTCTGTAAATAAGACGCTTTATGAGTTATATCAAAACAAAATTTCAAACTCGCTGGCGCTGGAAAATCTTTTAAAAACTAATATTTATAAAGTGTTTGGAAAGAAAACTTTCGAAAATTTACCTGAGAATGAGAAATTATTACAAACTGCTTTCCGGATTCTTATGGAACGTTTGCAATATGAAAAACTTGAAGATCAGTTTATTAAACAACAAACTATCGAAGAACAGGTCAAAGATTACTTGAAAAAAACATTTAATGTTACTGATAAAGAACTCAAACTTTTATACCATCCGTCTATGACGGATATTTATCCAAAACCACCATTGGCAAAAGACGGAAAAAGGTATTTAGGTAGCCCTATTATCAATAGTATCAAAAATCCGGTAATGATGCGTGCCATGCATTTGTTACGCCGTTTGGTCAACGAATTGATTCGCAAAGAGATTGTCAATAATGAAACGGTAGTTCATATAGAATTAGCTCGCGATTTAAATGATGCCAACATGCGAGCTGCCATAAAAAAACACCAACGGGAACGTGAAAAAGAACATCAAAAATACGTTGAAGAAATCAGAAAAACATTCTTGGAAAATGGTATAAACAGAGAACCGAATGCCGAGGATATCCGCCGATATCGTTTGTGGAAAGAACAAGGTGAAATCAGCATTTATACGGGAGAGCCAATACCTTTGCACTTATTGTTTGATGGTAACCGTTATGATTTTGAACATACGGTGCCTAGAAGCCAAAGCTATGACAATTCGTTAGCCAATCTAACCATAGCAGAAAGTTATATTAACAGAGATATTAAGAAAAACAAACTGCCTTCAAGTTTAGATAATTTTGAAGAGATACAACAGCGCTTGGAACCTTGGAAAGCCAAACTATCAAAATTAGAAAGTGATATAAACACTGAAATTACAAGAACCCGGATGGCGACTACCAAAGAAGAAAAAGACCGGCATATTCAAAACCGCCATTACTTAAAAATTCAAAAGGATTATTGGGAGAAAAAAGTTAATAATTTTGAACTGGCTGAAATCAAAGATGGTTTTAAATACAGTCAACTTAATGATACCCGTTTGATAACTAAATATGCCCGAGCCTATCTAAAAAGTGTTTTTCCTGTTGTGCATATCGTTAACGGTAACATAACGGCAGAGTTTAGGAAATTGTGGGGAATACAAGAAAAAGATGAGAAAAAATCACGAAGTAATCATATTCATCATGCCATAGACGCAACGGTAGTTGCCGCTATTACAAGATATGCCTACAATAAATTAGCTGAAGCTTGGAAAAAGAAGGAAGAAAATCTTGAAAAAGAGGCCAAAAAATTAATTGAAGAAACCAAACCTTGGGAAACGTTTACAACAGATATTCTAAATCTGCACAAGGAGACGTTTATATTTCACGATTTTAAAGATAATTTGCCCAAACATACTAAGAAGAAAAAACGAAAAAGAGACGTTATTGAATATCGTTGTGTTAAAACTTTACCGCTATGGTTTCAAAAATTAGTAGAAAAAGGCGTTTATAAACCTGATAAAGATTATAAAATAATTGATGATAATGGTGTTATATCATATAAAATTCCAAAATATTTAGAAGGCGATACGGCTCGTGGGGTATTGCACAGAGAAAGCATCTACGGTGCCATAGCTCAAAAAGATGATAAAGGACATATTATTAAAGATAAAAATGGCGAAGTGCAAGTTGATTACGTCATAAGAAAAGCCATAGATAATATAAGTGTGTCCGATGCTGAAAAAATTGTAGATCCGGTTGTTCGCAAAATTGTGTTGAATGATTTGAAAACAAAAACCGAATTGATAAAGAAAAAAGATGAAATCAATAAAGCTTTAAGAAACACTACCGAAGAAAAAGAAGCGGAATTGTTAAAAGAAAAAGAACAATTGGAAACAGAATTAGCCAAATTATTCCGTTTACCGACCAATAAAGGTGGTTTTGTTCCTATCAGAAAAGTACGTATAAAAACACGTGTTAAAGAACCATTACCTGAATTTAAAAAACACAGAGACCTTTCTGCAAAACCATATAAGCAGTGGATACATGTAGAAAATAAGGAAAATTATGCGATGGCTGTTTATGAGGGAATGGATAGAAAAGGAAAACTGCAAAGAGATTTTGAAATCATAAAAAACATAGAGGCGGTAGAATACTTTAAACGCTCAAATGTTCAATACCGTCAAAATCATGAATTGGTCCCAGAAACCAAAAAAGGTTTAACTTTAAAGTATATACTTAAAAAAGGTATGAGTGTTTTGTTCTACAAGGACACACCGGACGAATTAAAAGAACTATCAAAAGAAGAGTTGGTAAAACGTTTGTTTGTTATTATAAATCTCGAAAAAGATGGACGATTTTATTTTTTACCACAACAATTAGCTGGTGAGATGAAAGACGTAAAAGAAAACACAAGTAGTCAGATTGTTTTTAATAACATTTCTTTATTAAGATTGAGAAAATCAAAATGGAATTTTATTGTCAATAATATTGATTTTAAAATTTCAATAGATGGCAAAATCGATTTTAAATTTTAATAACAAAGCTCAAAAATGAAATTGTTTAAATATTTAAAGTACAAACTAAACCGATTTAATCGATGATGTAAACGCCGTCGCCGTTGTGGTTTGATTAAAATCGTTCTTTGACAATATTAAAGGGAAATGTAAAATACAAACAACATTTGTTGTGGTTTGATTAAAATCGTTCTTTGACAATATTAATTCCAAGACCAAGCAATCGCAGAGCAAAGTTGTGGTTTGATTAAAATCGTTCTTTGACAATATTTCACTTTTGCTTTTTGTGCCTTTTGCAAAGTTGTGGTTTGATTAAAATCGTTCTTTGACAATATTTTTGTTTTGGTGGGG
>Ga0256832_1003736_pt1 | contig 10335 bp, 12 predicted proteins | sample 134614metaG_FD_190534 | JGI IMG/M metagenome (GOLD analysis project Ga0256832, IMG submission 190534) | Hydrothermal vent microbial communities from Lau Basin, Pacific Ocean - 134-614 | ecosystem: Environmental > Aquatic > Marine > Hydrothermal vents | place: Pacific Ocean: Lau Basin | collected...
GGTTGAAAAACGATGAGGTCGAAGTACTACCCCAAGAGACAGAAATCAGTTCCTACTTGGTAGGAGGATTGGATATGGATGTTGCAGAAGAAGATTTTAAATTTATCTAATTCATTTTGATTCTCACCTCATTAGGTTTGTATATAACTGACATATTGAGCATGAACCAAAGTGTGTAATTGTAGTTTTGTCATACTTTTTTTGGTCACTCTGCCTAATTGGCATATTTTTTATATTGGCATTTAATTTGATATGTGATAGGTGAAATATTTGATTTATTAACCTAAAAAAATATATTGTTATGACACTAGTAAGATATCAAAATCCGATGCCAACTATGTTTGAAAGATTTTTCAACAATGAGTTAGTAAATTGGGGAAGAGACAATTACTCAGAGACTGACACAACATTACCGTCTGTAAATATCAAGGAGACTGCTGATGCTTTTGAAGTGGAAGTTGCAGCTCCCGGATTTGATAAATCAGACTTTAATATTGAGTTGGACAATAACTTACTTACTATTTCTTCTGAAAAGAAAGTGGAGAATGAAGTAAAAGAAGATGAAAAGATAACCAGACAAGAGTTCAGTTATCAGTCTTTTAAACGCACATTCACTCTTCCTGAAATAGTGGAAGGAGACAAAATTACAGCAAAGTACGAAAACGGAATATTGTCTTTGACTATTCCAAAAAAAGATGAAGCAAAACCAAAACCGGTTAAACAAATTAAGGTTAAATAAGGCATGTGAAAAACATGTGAATTAAACTTGAATTATTCTTTCTAAAAAAAAATTATAACGATAATTCTTTTTGCAGAGAGTATAATTTACAGGTTACGGATTATTATTATTAATACTTTGAAATTTCAGGAGATTGCTCGATGTGAAAAGGATTATCGTCTTTATTAAACATTAAAAAACGATTAAAATGAAAATTTCAAAAGTATTATTATTAGGATTATCTTTAGCATTTGCAACAATAACAGGCTGTGCTCAAGATGGTAAAGCTAAAATGGGTAAATCAGAAAAACCCATATTGAAAAAAGAGGCTACATTGGAGATGAACAAAGACAGTTTGGATTCAAAAGTGATAGCTGATATGGAAAAGCAAGTCGAAGAGAGAAAGTTGAAACTTACTGAAGAAGCATTGACTGCCATATCTGAAACAAGATCTTTGATTGAAAACATCGATGACAAAGACAAAGCGATAAAAAAAGGTCATGAATTGATTGGAAGACTTGAAGTTTTACTTGCAAGAGACCCAAGTTTGGCTTTGATTCCTATCGATGTCAGTTTTCAAAAAGAGGAATTTGTGACAGATATAGAGACTATCAGAAAAACAGTCAAATTAGCGCAAGAAGCAATGGATAAAGGATATTATCGTGCCGCAAGTGATTTGCTTAAGGATATGAGAAGTGAGATGATTATCAGCACATATTTGCTTCCCACAGCTACTTATCCAAAGGCTATTAAAGCTGCTGTAGTCTTATTAGAGGAAAATAAGCCAAAAGAGGCTAAAGCTCTATTAGAAAGTACACTAAGTACAATTGTCATAGAAAGAGATGTTGAGCCATTGCCTATACTTAATGCCGAACAAATGATAATTGAAGCTGCATTGATAGACAAAAAAGATCACAATAATGTTGACAAAGTAATCAATTTGCTCAACAATGCAGAATACCAATTAACTTTGGCAGAGGAGATGGGTTACGGCAAAAAAGATAAGGATTATAAAGCATTGGCATATAGTATTGATGTACTCAAAAAATCTGTCAAGAAGAAAGAAAATAGCGAAAGCAAATTTGATGTTTTGAAAAAAGATATCAAGAAATTTAAAGAAAAATTATTCGCTTCTAATAAAAAATCCAAGTCTTAAACACAAAAACAGCTTGTACACTCGAATATTTTGAGTGTACAGGCTATTTTTTCTTTTATAAATTTATAATATAAGCTCATAAACATTTAAACATCTTCAATAAATAAAATTAAAACAATAAATCATGGTAAAACTAATCATAAAAAACACCAAAGAAATCAATAAGGAATTAGAATCAGAATTAAAAGAATTATGTGAAGAAAAATTGGAATACTATTCTGAATTATTTAAAAATTACGATAAAGACCTAAAACTTGAAGTTATTTTCAATAAAACTTCCTCCGTTTATAAAGTAAGTGTATCTTTAAACCTGAAAAGTAAAAAACTGCTACTTGCAAAAGAAGGTGAAGATATTATTAAATTGACAAATTCACTATTTTCGGATTTTAAAAAAATGGCAAAACGCCAATACGAACTTGAAAAAAAAGAATACGAGTATAAAAGAAAACGATAAGTTTTATGGAGTATATAGACTATTATAAAGTACTGGGTGTAAAAAAAGATGCATCCGAAAAGGAGATCAAAAGAGCCTATAGAAAGCTCGCTAGAAAATACCACCCGGATGTAAATCCGGGCAATAAGGAAGCCGAAAAAAAATTCGTTCAAATCAATGAAGCCAATGAAGTATTGAGCAATCCTGAAAATAGGAAAAAATACGATAAATACGGTAAAGATTGGATGCATGCTGAAGAATTTGAAAAGGCTAAGCAACAAAGAAGACAATATAGCGGCAGACAAGGAGGACAAACTTATTCGTCTTTTAGCGAAGAAGATTTTTCTGATTTCTTTAGCTCTATGTTTGGTGGTGGATTTAGCGGTCAGACAGGTGGCAGACGTGCCAGGTTCAAGGGTAGGGACTACAATGCCGAATTGCAATTGCAGCTGACTGATATACTAAAGACTCATAAACAAACCATAACTGTAAATAACAAAAAGATACGAATAACAATTCCGGCAGGTGTTCGCGACGGTCAAGTTATAAAAATCAAGAATCACGGCGAACAAGTCGGTGAAGGTGGTATTAACGGCGATTTGTATATCAAATTTAATATTGTAAATAATACTGCCTTTAAACGGGATGGCAGTAATTTGTACCTAACTGTTGATTTGGACTTGTACAAAGCTGTACTGGGTGGAGACCTTGTAATAAATACGATTGACGGTAAAAAGGTAAAACTGAAAATTAAGCCTGAAACACAAAATAATACCAAAGTCAAATTGAGAGGCAAAGGACTTCCCGTTTATAAAAAAGAAGGGCAAAACGGAGATCTTATTATTACTTACAGCATTAAGATTCCAACCAATCTGAGCCCTAAAGAGAAAGAATTATTTACAGAATTATCAAAATTAAGATAGAGTATGAAAACGATTTCAGTAAGTAAATTTTGTGTAAACTACGATATTCCTCAACAGTTCATCGATTCGCTATCCAAATATGATTTGGTTGAAATAATCGAAGTTGAGACTACAAAGCATATACACATAGATGATATAAACAGAATAGAACGATTGATGCGTATTCATTTTGATTTGGATGTAAATTTTGAAGGCTTGGATATTATTAACAATTTGATTGAACAAATAAATACTCTTCAAGACGAAGTTTCAAGATTAAAAAGCAGATTGGAGCTGTACGAATAAATATTAAGCCATTTTGCAAAACCTTTATCAAATGATAGTTGTTTATGAGTTTATCTTGATAAAGCTAAATGTTTATGAGCAGAATTTTAGGTTTGGATTTTGGTACTAAAAGAACCGGCATCGCTGTTACAGACCCACTTCAAATAATTGTAAATCCCTTGGACGTCGTTTTGACTAAGGATTTATATGATTATTTGGATAATTATCTGAAAACAGAAAGTGTGGAAAAAATTGTAATCGGTCAACCAAAACAATATGACGGCAGTCCTGTATATTTTGAAAAAAACATACAGGAATTAATAGACAATCTTAAAAAGGATTTTCCCTCTATTCAAATAGCAAGACAAGATGAGACTCTGAGCTCTTTTGAAGCAAAAGATTTATTGGTAAAAATGGGAATGAAGAAGAAAAAAAGACAAGATAAATCAATGCTTGACAAAGTCAGCTCTGTGTTAATTTTACAACGATATCTAAATCATATTTAAAATGCAGTTACCTGTTTACGCGTACGGACAACCCCTTTTGAAAAAAATAGCAAAAGATATTTCCAAAGAAGAACTCAAGGAACTGGGGTCTCTTATTGAAGATATGTATGAGACTATGTACAAAACTAACGGGGTAGGACTTGCAGCACCCCAAATCGGAAAATCCATTAGATTGTTTGTCGTAGATACCGTGCAAATCGAAAAAGATATGGAAATCAAAAAAGGTATCAAAAAAACTTTTATCAATGCTCATGTATTGGAAAAATCCGGCGAGCTGAGTAGTTATGAGGAAGGTTGCCTGTCTTTTCCGGATATCAATGGCAATGTGGAAAGGGAGTCGATTGTGAAAATTCAATATGTCGATGAAGACTTCAATGAACATATCGAAACTTATGACGGATTCAATGCCAGGGTAATTCTCCATGAATACGACCACTTGGACGGCAAATTATTCATCGAAAAATTTAAACCTCTAAAATTGAGAATGCTCAAAAAGAAACTGGAAAATATACGCACAGGCAATATCACCCCGAGCTATCCAATGAGATTTTACAGAGGCAGATAAAGGATATCTTATTTCACGGAATTATACATATTGAGAGTCTGATCTTTGGTAAAAAGACCAAATAAACCGGTTTGGAAAGTGAACTGATTGTCCCCCTGTAGTTTTATATATCTAAAATCATAATTAAAAGTAGAATCTGTGATTTGTTTTTCGAATACAAAACCGTTTTTCTCATCCAATATGATCTTGTGAAAAAATGGATTTTGCTTGACTTCTGACAATAGCTCTTCTTTTATTTTTGATATATTATCGGTAGTCGCAGAAGTGCTTATAATCTGTATAAAATAATCTTTACCGGCTTTCAAAGTAATGTCTTTGTAAATGCTCATATCCTTGACTTTTACTTTAGTCCCCTCAGGAGCTTTCACTTTTAAGGGAACACCATAACTCATCAAATCCAAGGCTTTCATCTCTTTCTTGCCGGTCGAACATGAAACCAACATAAAGAATGAAACAAGACCCAAAACAATTATTTTATTATAAAAGAGATTTCCCATTTTGTCTATTTTAAAACATAAATTTTCCTTTGATTATTATCCGTTTTTGAAATCACAATAACCAAAGTTGCAAAGGTACAAGAAAAAACATTATTTGTTTGAAAAAAATTATCTTTATAAAAAAATAAATTTTTACCTTATTATTTCGTCATTATATCTACATTTGCTTATCAAAAATTTATTAATCGATTTAACTATTAAAGATATGTATCTAAATAAAACGAAACTTTATTTTTTCAGCGTTTTGTTCTTGCTTATTTCATCTCAGATTTTTTCTCAAAAAAAAGGTGTGATTTCGGGAGGACTGGAAAGCAATTTTAATTTTTTCTTGAGAGATTCTTTAATCGGTGCGGATAATATTCCCCAATACGACCACCTGCTATATGGTGCCGAAAGCTGGCTCAATCTCCGATATACTTACGATACTTGGGAAATGGGAATACGCTTTGATATGTTTAATAATTCAAATCTGAAAAATCCAAATAGCAATTATACTGATGAAGGTATTGGCAATTGGTATATCAAAAAGAAAATAAAAAATCTCGAAATTACAGCCGGTCATTTTTATGACCAAATAGCGAGTGGAACAATTTTCAGGGCATATGAACAAAGAGCGCTTTTTATCGACAATGCTATCTACGGATTAAGACTAAAATACGATATTTCGAAAAATTGGAATGTAAAAGCATTTACCGGCAGACAAAAACTCGAATTTGAAACCTATCCGGCAATATTGAGAGGTGCAAATCTCGAAGGATTTCTTACTCTTGGAAAGGAAGACAATCTAATTTCCATTGCACCTGGTATCGGATTTGTAAACAGGACACACGATAAAAAAACAATAGATAAATTGGTGGACATAATAAAAGCCTATGATCCCAAAGAGCAAGTGATACCCGTCTATAACACTTGGTTAGCGACAGCATATTCCACAATATCTTATGGATTGTTCACATTATACCTTGAAGGTTCTTATAAATCTCCTGAAGTATTTTTTGATCCAAATACTATGAAAACAGAATTTAACGGTTCAAAAACAAACGGAAGATTGGTAAAGAAACCTGGAAGTGTTGTTTATTCAAGTTTGGGTTTTTCTAAAAACAAATTGGGGATAACCGCCGAATTCAAAAGAACTGAAAACTTTGATTTCAGAACAGATCCTACTCTGTCATTAAACAAAGGGCTTATCAATTTTATTCCTCCTATGAATAGATTGAATACTTACACTCTTACAGCCAGATACAGTCCTGCAACTCAATTATTGAGCGAACAAGCATACCAATTTGACATCAGATATGCTTTTAGTAGAAAACTGAGTTTCAATATTAATTATTCGAATATTACGAATCTGGAAAACGAATTGCTTTACAACGAGATTTTTACAGAGCTTGTCTATCTGAAAGGGAGGAAACTCAAACTTGTCACCGGAATTCAACGTCAAATATATAACCAACCTGTATATGAGCAGGAGGGAACAGAATCAGTAGTGGCATATACACCTTATGTCGATTTGCTATACAGAATTAGCAGATACCAATCCATAAATTTTGAAGCCCAATATATGAGTACCAAACAGGATTACGGTAGCTGGCTCAATGTGTTTGTGGAATATTCAAGAGCTCCTCACTGGGGATTCGAAGCTTCTGCCATGTACAATATCAGTCCGGCAGACCATTCTCCCAAAAACAAAGATGGAAAATCACTAAGCATATTGTATCCCTCTCTCGGTATAACTTATACCAATGGTTCAAATAGATTCGGCCTAAGATACGTTAAACAAGTAGAAGGTGTAGTATGCTCCGGAGGTGTTTGCCGTGTAGAACCTGCATTTAGTGGACTTAAATTTAGTGTTTCTTCAAGATTTTAAAAACTTATAAATTATCAAACAATGAATAAAATAAATTTAATATTTACGTTTCTTATAGTAGTACTTCTGGCGTCTTGCACTGAAAAAGAGATAACCATTCCGGAATATACTCCACCCACAACAGACAAAGCGATTCTAATCGAAGAATTCACAGGCGTACAATGTACAAATTGCCCTAACGGCGCAAAAGTCATAAAAGCTATGGAAGAGAAATATGGGGATATAATAGTACCGATAGCAATTCATAATTCCGACGATTTTTCCTTACCTATTGATTCAAGTAAGTATGATTTTAGAACAAAAATCGGAGATAAAGTTTTTAGTATCCATTCTTCCTCATCAATACCAAAACCGGCTGCATCTTTTAACAGAGTGTTTTTTGAAGATGCAGAAGAAATTCCTGTTCCTCCTACAGTTTGGCAATCCAGTCTCAATACCGAATTACAAAAGCCAAATGTTGCATACTTGGATATGATTTTGGATTATAATTCCGATACCAGAGAAGTTAAAGTAACTGCTACTGTATCTCCTGTAACAGATTTGAAAGGAACATTCAAACTAAGTGTAGCTTTGACCGAAAACAAAATAATCGACTATCAAAAGATACCGGATGATGGTGGTAAATCTAAAGTTATAGAGTACGAATTCAATAATGTCTTACGGGATATGATTACACCATTCGACGGAGAACTTATAGGTTCAGATCTAAAAAAATATGATAAAATAGTCAAAACATTATCTTACACTCTGCCTGAACCCGGAGACCTTTGGATTCCTGAACATATAGATATTGTCGCTTTTATTACAGGGGGCGAAAAGGATTCTACAAAACCTGTACTTAATGCTATAAAAAAACATTTAATCGAATAAAAAAACCTGCAAAACTATTATCATGTTTAATAAAAATATATTTATCAACAGAAGGCAACAACTTCATCAAAAAATGGACTCAGGTATAGGATTGTTCCTCGGCAATAAATATGTACCTTATAATTATCCGGCCAATCCGTACAAATTCAGACAGGATAGTAGTTTTAGATATTTCTTCGGTTTGAATCTGTCAGGATATGCCGGTATTATGGACTTTGACTCGGGAGAAGATATTGTTTTTGCCGATGATATCGATATCGAAGATATAATCTGGATGGGGCCTCAACCGGCAGTGGAAGACTTAGCTGCATCGGTAGGAGTAGAAAAAACAAAGCCTTTCGGACAACTAAACGATTATATCCAAAAAGCAATATCTCAAGGTAGAACCATTCACTTTTTACCACCATACAGGGCTGAAACCAAACTTCAATTGGCAGATCTGCTAAAAGGAGGTGATAACACCCCAAGCGAAAGTTTGATAAAATCCGTAATCGACCTCAGACTGATAAAAGAACAAGTCGAAATAGAGCATTTGGATGAAATCATGGCAATTGGTTATGAAATGCACGTAACTGCAATGCTAATGGCAAAAGAAGGAGTCTATGAAAGAGAGATAGTCGGAGCAATGGAGGGAATAGCTGCTTCTTACGATGGCGCAGTTTCATTCCCAATCATTCTTTCAAAACACGGCGAGATACTCCACAATGAGAATCATGAAAACTTATTAAAAAACGGTGATTTATTGCTCGTCGATGCAGGTTTTGATTCTCCATTGGGATATGCAACTGATCATACTAGAACCTTTCCTGTAAGCGGTAAATACAGCGAACAACAAAAGAATATATACGAGATTGTTTTAGCAGCAAATGATGCAGTACACCAAGCATCAAAACCCGGTATTCAATACAAAGAAATGCATTTTTTGGCTTGCAAAATAATAGCGGATGGATTGATAAACCTCGGAATAATGAAGGGAGATGTTGAAGATGCCGTAGCCAATGGAGCACACACATTATTTATGCCTCACGGTTTGGGACATGCTATGGGTATGGATGTCCACGATATGGAAGGTCTGGGTGAAACATTGGTTGGTTATGGCGATGAACTACAAAGAAGCAAAGAATTTGGGACAGCATATTTACGTTTTGCAAGAACTCTCAAAGAAGGACATGTCATCACCAATGAACCCGGAATTTACTTCATCCCTGCTTTGATTGAAAAATGGAAATCCGAAAAGATTAATATCGGCTTTATCAACTTCAAAGAATTGGAGAATTATTTGAATTTTGGAGGAGTAAGACTCGAAGATGATATGCTTATCACAAAAGAGGGCTCCAGAAATCTCGGGAAAGAACGGATTCCTATCTATGTTGAAGAAATAGAAAAAATAGTAGGTGGTAAATAAAAAAATATTGGTTACTGGAGGTACGGGTTTTGTAGGCTCATACATTCTCAGATATCTTGTAAAAAAAGATTATAAAAACCTTTACTGCTTAAAAAGAAGCACCGGTAAATTAGATCTTCTGTCCCCTGTTGTTGATAAAATCACATTTTTAGAGGGAGATGTTTTGGATATTACCTCTTTGGAGAATGCAATCAGACAAGTCGATATAGTGATTCATTGCGCAGCTATGGTTTCATTCAAATCAAAAGACAAGGAGAGAATGATGAAAGTCAATGTCGAAGGTACTGCAAATATAGTCAATATCTGCAATGATAATAATATCGAAAAACTCATCCATATCAGCTCGATTGCAGCAATCGGCAGAAGCCAAAGCGGTAAGATGATGTCTGAAAAGACCGATTGGACTGACAGCAAAAACAATTCTGATTATTCCATATCAAAATACCTGTCCGAAATGGAAGTTTGGAGGGGATTCGCAGAAGGCCTCCCTGTAGCAATATTGAACCCCTCACTTATCATGGGAGCGGGATTTTGGGATATAGGCACAGGAGAATTATTCAAAAAAGTTTATAGCGGTCTCCCTGTTTATCCTATTGGAACCAATGGCTTTGTTGATGTCAGGGACGTAGCTCAAATGGCGATTCTTCTTATGGAAAAAAATATAGTTGGCGAAAGATTTATTTGTTCCGCTAATAATTTAAAACTCAAAGATGTCTTCTCCACAATGGCAAATATCTTGGGCAAAAAGCCCCCCCGTATCAAGATGTCACCCACTTTGGTATCAATAGCCTCATTCTTTTTGAATATCTTAAATTTTATTCCCGGATATTCTTCCAATCTTACATCCCAATCTCTTAAGAATGCCTCTTTTGACTCACTATACGACAATTCCAAATCCGTGAAACAATTAGATTACACTTATATACCAATATCCAAAACATTGGAAGAGACCGGTAAATTGTTCCTAAAAACATATCCTGATAAGATTGAATATGCTTTATTGAATCTGTGAATTTTTGCACCAACTAACTAGTGTCAAGTCAAGTGTAATGTTTCAGGTAAGTTGATGTTATTTTTGTCGAGAACAAAGCATATAATTTTCAGCATAGCCGTAGCTATGGTGGAAATTAT
>Ga0256832_1003737_pt1 | contig 10334 bp, 11 predicted proteins | sample 134614metaG_FD_190534 | JGI IMG/M metagenome (GOLD analysis project Ga0256832, IMG submission 190534) | Hydrothermal vent microbial communities from Lau Basin, Pacific Ocean - 134-614 | ecosystem: Environmental > Aquatic > Marine > Hydrothermal vents | place: Pacific Ocean: Lau Basin | collected...
GCCGAACGGTAAGCTACGCATCCGTTTTCACCACCCGAAAACCCATCCCGCGCCCGTAGCTCAGCTGGATAGAGCGTCGCCCTCCGGAGGCGAAGGTCAGAGGTTCGAATCCTCTCGGGCGCGCCATTCTCGCGCGGCCTTCCGGGTTAGCAGATACTGACAAATTCCGGATCTGCTCCAAATCTGCTCCACTCGGAATCGCGTTCCTTCCGGCATTCTGCCGAAAATGTCTTCCTGTTCCCTATACGTCTCCGTGTTCAACCAATACGGAGGTTTTGTCTATGGCATCGATCAGGAAAAGGGGCTCCCAATGGGAAGTGCGCATCCGTCGCAAGGGGTTTCCCACGCAGTGCAAATCGTTTGGCACAAAGTTCATGGCAGAGCGCTGGGCGCGTGAAACAGAAGCGGACATGGAGCGGCAGATCTTCCGCGACACCTCACTGGCCGAAGAAATGACCGTCGCAGAGATGCTGGCGCGGTTCGAAAGAGAAGTTCTGCGCTATCGCAAGTGGGTCGGTCCGAGGCAGGGCGTTTGTCCAATATCAATCGGCTATTGGGTAATTACGCATTGATCAACGTTACGTCAGAACGAATTGCGTGGTTCCGGGATTCAAGATTACGAATAGCCGTGCCGGAGGGAGCTGACGAAAATATTGTTGCACGAATCAATGAGCGCAACCGAAGCGAACAGCGGGTGGGTCCGGCTTCGGTTACGCGGGAAATGAATATCCTGTCAACCGTGTTCAAGCTGGCAATGTCCGAATGGGGCATCAACCTTCCACAGGGAAACCCGGTCAGTATTGTTAAACGCCCAAGAAAACCAAGAGGCAGGGACCGACGCGTCACGGATGCAGAATTGGCACGGCTCGCTGAATTTTCTGATTCAGAGTGGCTGGAGGACGTTTGCCGGTTTGCAGTGGAAACGGCTATGCGAAGAGGTGAAATCGCTGGCATGCGATGGGAAGACGTGGATTTCAAAAGCCGGCGTATCCACATTCCGGAAACCAAGACCGGTAAGCCACGCACGATTCCGATGACCCATACCGCAAAGGAGATTCTCTTGCGTCGCCAAGGCGGCAGGGAAGGGAAGGTCTGGGATGTACGTGCCGATTCGATCACGCAAGCATTCATTCGTGCCAGAGACAGGGCCGGGCTTGCCAATCTGCGGTTCCATGATTTGCGGCATGAGGCAACATCTCGGTTCTTCGAGATGGGGTTGGATCACATGAAAATCGCGAAAATCACGGGTCATGAGGACTGGCGCTGTTTGCAGCGATATACCCATCTCAAACCAGACAATCTGGCAGACGAGATTGATGCTGCCAAGGCTCGACTGGAATCCAATTCGGCTGTTGAAGTTGCTTTCAGCAGAAATGGTTGAGCGGCAGCGTTTCGATCTTTGCCGTACGTATGATATTTGATACCAAATTGGTTGCCTGAATCCTTGCGACGTGTCCGGTAGGTTCGACGTTGTTGGGCGGAATATCATTGCAGCCCTGACGATAAACTACGCCGGATGGCGAGGATTGGTGGCAGGGTGGTCGGTGGGTTCTAGTTGATTTGGTGAGCGTCATCCGATCAGCATTTCCTGAATGTCCTGTGTGTTTTGATAGTGCAATATGCCGCCAAGACGGGTTTTCTGGGTCAAGCCTTTAAAGATGGGGCCCTGGCGAATATCCAGAAGGTGAACGATAGTATTTTCAAGGATCTGAAGACGTATTTCATGCCATGTATCCGGGTGAAGCTCGCTCTCGTATTGATGCATTTCCTTTCTCAGTTCCGAGACGATTCTGTGAATGTATTGGATGGCTTTGCGCGTGGTTTCGGGGTTGGTGCCATTATGCGCGAAAAATAGACGAATCGAGGACAGGTAAAGTTTTTCGCTAATGATATGATCCTCGCAGAATGCCTGCACAATAAATTGGATGAGGTTCCTCAAATCCGAGATCCTTTTTTTGCTCAATTCCACCTCAATCCAGGTGAGATAAGCCCGCCCATTGGCTGACTGCTGGATGTGGAGCGCATCCGGGATTTTGCCAAGATAGCTTCTTGTGTAGGGCGGGTAAACGCTCAACGGGCTGCGAAAACCCTGGATTTCGTATTCGGTTGCAAACGATTCAAACGGCAGGCCTGACTGGATGAGAATTTCATTCGCGAGCCAGCGGTGAAACCACGCATTGGCCTTTTTCCCCCGTAGCAGATCTGTTCCACGTTTGGCGCTTTGGTAACCGTTTTTGTGCAATCGACGAACGCCCTCGGCAGATAGAACCCAAGCCCGATTCTGCTGGGGAAGCGCGCGGGAAACCAGGCACTTTCTGTCCTTGAGTCTGTTCAGAACCCGCCTTGCCATGGCGATGGACGATTTGCTGTCCGGCCAGACTGTCTGTGCAATCTGTCGAGTTGTAAGCCAGCCGAATTTGTGTAATGTCAACAGCACGCGGTCTTCATTGTCACGGCCCTGTTTTACACCTGGTGGGATGTTTTTCAGGAGTGGATGAGTGATATCTGGGCTATCTTCCGCTGCAGGAATCGTGTTGTGTTGTGTATCCTTGGCTGCGTCTTGCTGCTTGCTGAGGAGTTTGCTGATATTGAAATTTTTGAGGCGCATAGTCGACTCCGAAGTGGTGGATCCACTTCGTATAGCGACCCGCTGTACAGTTACCCCCTTGCGTAACCCCCTGCATCCGCAGAGGGTTACGGTAGATGTCGCCATCCTGGCGACGCTTTCGGCTGCGGAGACTCCCGTTCGCTGAACGCTCACTTCGTCTCCTGCGCCCGCTGGACGCGGGCTCACGCCGAGATCGCCGGCCCCGCCTGCCTGGCCCTCCGCTACGCTTCGGCCACCGCCTTCGGCGGCGGTTCGCCAGGCGGGAAAGCAGCTACGCTGCTGCCGGCAACCGCCGCTGCGGCGTGGCTGCGCCACTTGCACCGGCGGGCCGGACGAGCCCGCCCCAACTTGCCGCCTGCGGCGTCAAGTCGGGGCCCTTGGCGGGCTCTCAGCGCGCACCTGCTTTCCCGCCTGGCTCCCTTGGGGGAGCAGGCGGGGCCGGGGGGCTTCGCCCCCCACGAGCCTGGACCCGCTGGGGCGGGTCGCGTTCGGCTCGCGGCGCCCCCCAGCGCCGGGCGTGGGCGCCCGGCGGGCTACAGGCTGCACGCCCTCCGCCCCGCTTCGCGGCACCCGTGTTGCGCACCTGGCGCAACAGTGGTGGTGCGCCTTCGCGCACGGCTTCTGATGCGCGATGACGCGCATCCATATAGATGATCGCCGAGTCGAAGTGTGATCACTGAGCTGCATCCGTGGGCATGTGCTTCTCGTGTCTCTCGGTGCATCACGGATCCATGTGGGCATATGCCGGTTGTCGATACATAATGGTGTCGGTTTTCATGACACCGAAGTTCAGAAGCAATGGGTTGGATGACGTTGCGTGATCCGGATCCGGTAACGGATCGGAACATGGTTGGGTGGATTAGATACGCGAGCGTTTTGCGCCTACATACGTTACGGTACGAACGAGGCCGGCGACATGGCGGATCAACTTGATCGGAACATCATGCAGATCTTTGTTCTGGTTTCGCATCCAGGCCTGAGCAGAAGACGTGTCACCGGCTGTAATGGCATCGAGTCCGCAATAGAGCTGCACCAGTAGTCCAGCCAGTTCCCAGGCTTTGCTGTTCTCGTCAAGCACATGACTTTCACTGTGCATCCGACGAACGGTGTCCACGCTGATACTGATAACGCTTGCCAGCTCTGTGTGTGACAGTCGAAGCCCGTCAGCGGCGCGAATCACTGCTTTGGTAAGAACTGTGGAACGGTGGCGGTCAACTCGATGATCTTCCATGTGAAACCTGGAAATGTGCGAGAAGTCCCTGGAGGGAGTCTATCCAAATGGTGAAAGGGTGGAAAGTAGATAAAAACATTTCAACGCGCCACCTGATTCGCGAGCTGACTAGCGGCGCTACGAGCACGTTCGGGAGGAAGTCAAGCTGGCCAGTGGCAACTATCTGGACATGAAGGTCTACGAGCCCGCCATGCGCCACCTGCTCGACACCTACATCCAGGCAGACGAAAGCCGGGTGCTGTCGAAGTTCGACGATCCGGGACTGGTGGATCTGGTCGTCCAGAAGGGGCCGGAGGCTTTCGAGCATTTGCCCGAGAACATCCGTTCGGATCGCGAGGCCATGGCCGAGACTATCGAGAACAACCTGCGCCGCATCATCATCGACGAGCAGCCGGTCAACCCCAAATATTACGAGAAGATGTCGGAACTGCTGGACGCCCTCATCGAGGAGCGGCGGCAGCAGGCGCTGGAATACGAGGAATACCTGAAACGACTGGTCGAGCTGTCGAACAAGATCAGAAATCCGGGCGGTTCAGCCCACTATCCGCCGAATATCAACAGTCCGGCGCGGTGCGCCCTGTACGACAATCTCAAGGACAGGCCCGAGATCGAGACCATTGTTTCGGAAATGCACGTGGTGGCGGACATGCCGGACATGGTGGCATTCCTGGCGCTGGCGGTCGATGATGTGGTTCGCAACACCAAGAAGGCCGACTGGCGCGGCAACCGCTTCAAGGAACGGGAGGTGCGCAACGCTATTGCCGAGGTTATCGGATCGCATGACGAGCTGGTGGATCTCCTGTTCGACATCGTGAAGAACCAGAATGAGTACTGAGCGCCACTTCATCGAGGTGAGCGGGATTCGGGTCGAGGTGGTGCGCAAGGCCATCAAGAACCTGCACCTGGGCGTATACCCGCCCGAAGGTCGTGTGCGTGTCGCTGCCCCCCTGAGGGTCGATGATGAGGCCGTGCGTCTCGCCGTTGTCGCCCGGCTCGAGTGGATCCGGCGCCAGCAGGCCCGTTTCGCCGCCCAGCCACGCCTGTCGCCGCGTGAAATGATCTCTGGCGAGAGCCACTGGCTGTGGGGACAACGGTACCGTTTGAGGGTGATCGAGGCTTCTGGACCATTCAGAGTGGAGTTGGTAGGAAATTCCTGGCTGAACCTCTACGTCCGATCCGGTACGAGTGTGGCAAGACGGGAAAAGGCGCTGGAGAACTGGTACAGGCAGGAACTAAAAAACCGCATTCACAGTATGGTCTAAAAATGGGGGCCAGTCATCGGCGTTGAGGTATCCGAATGCCGCGTGAAGAAGATGAAGACCTGCTGGGGTACGTGCAACGCCGAGGCGCAGAGGATTTGGCTCAATCTGGAACTGGTAAGAAAACTACCAGCCTGCCTGGAATACATCGTAGTCCATGAAATGATCCATTTCCTAGAACGCCACCACAACGACCACTTTCGGGAGCTGATGGATCGCTTTCTGCCAAGGTGGCGACTCAGTTGTGCGATGTTGAACCGGTCTCCGCTACCTTACCAAAATTGGGGGTATTAAGGGGATACATTGGAATGTCAGCATTGATTTGCCTGTCCTGATGCAATTATAATGTTTACCGAAATGGTAAACGATATACAAGGATGCCGCTTTGGAGCTGGATTTCTCCGATGATGACCTCCGAGCGCTTTGCGAAGATGAGAAGCTTGCGCAACGCAAGCTTGGCAAGGCTTGTTCGCGAAAACTTTGGGCACGTCTTGCAGATTTGGAAGCAGCAGCACATGTTCGGGAGTTGCCTGCGGGTCGACCTCATGAGTTGAAAGGCGATCGTCGAGGACAGGTTGCTCTGGTCCTTTCCGGCGGGGTGCGGTTGGTGATCGAACCAAACCACAATCCAATTCCCAAACTGGCAGATGGTGGAATCGACTGGTCCAGTGTTACGAAGGTAAGAATCATTTTCATTGGAGACTATCATGACTGAACAGGCAATGACCTTGCAGCCAAATTGGGTCTCCCCGCCGGGTGATACCATCGTGGATCTGTTGGAAGAAAAAGGGTGGACTCAGGCAGAATTTGCCCAACGATGTGGTTACACGACGAAGCACATCAGTCAACTAGTCAATGGGAAGGCGCCTATTACTGAAGAAACCGCTATCAAGCTGGAACGTGTTTTGGGTAGTACTGCCAGATTCTGGTTGACGCGTGAAGCTCAATATCGGGAGGTTCTTGCACGTCGAGAGGAAATAGAGTCATTGCGGGCAGAAGCAAGCTGGCTTAAGGAGTTGCCGCTGAAAGACATGATTCGATTTAAATGGATTCGAAAGTTTGCAGATAAAGGCGAACAAGTTGCCGAGTGTTTATCTTTTTTTGGTGTGAGCTCGGTGGATATCTGGAGAAAACAGTATGCTGAACCGTTGGCAGCCTTCAAGGCATCAGATAAGTTTGAAAAGGATGCTGCGGCAGTTGCTGCATGGTTACGCCAAGGTGAGCGGCGTGCAGCAGAAATTTATACGCGTTCGTATATCAAGGAAAGATTCAGAGAAAGTCTTTTTGAGTTGCGCGCATTGACTAATGAGCCGGATCCAGAAGTGTTTGTCCCGCGTCTTGTAGAACAGTGTGCCAAATCAGGTGTGGCAGTGGTTTTTGAACCAGCTCCAAAGGGTTGCCCAGTGAGTGGAGCAACACGCTGGTTGGCGCCTGACAAGGCATTGATCATGCTGAGTTTACGATATAAGACAAATGATCACCTTTGGTTTGCATTTTTCCATGAGGCTGCACATATTTTGTTACATGGAAAGAGAATGGTTTTTTTGGAAGGGAAAGGTCTGGATAGCGAACACGAAAGAGAGGCAGACCAGTTTGCAAGTGATTTATTGATTCCTCCTCATATGTCTGCGCGTTTACCCATGCTGCCTAAAACCTACGCGGCCGTTACATCTTTTGCTAAAGATATCGGTGTGGCGCCTGGTATTGTGGTTGGGCGAATGCAAAAAGAAAAGCTCATTGACTGGGGGTGGCTCAATAAATGCAAAGTCCGATATACATGGAAGATTGGTGACTATTGATGCCGATAAAACTTCTTGTACAAGCGCCGGAGATCAACCCAGATAATCCTTTTGAAGGAGACATCCTTTGGCGCGGCCAATTTGGTAATGATCTGAGGGATATTGTGACTTCAGTTTCAGATCCCTTGGTGCTAGGGCTGGATGCGCCGTGGGGTTCGGGTAAAACAATTTTCTTGCGCCGGTGGAGATATTTATTACAGAAAGAAGGCGTTCATGCTATCTATATTGATGCATTCGAAAGTGATTTTTTTGGGGATGTGCCGTCCATTATTTTTGATCATCTAATTTCAGTATTGCGCACATATGCATCGGAAGAAGGTAGCAAGGAAGGACGTTTTTCTGGATTGTTGGATAAAGTTCAGGAGCGTTGGAAGGACTTGATTCAAGTTGCAGGAGCCCAGGTTGTTAAGGGTGTTACTGCCGGAGTGGTTGATGTTGCTGCTTATATCAAAGCGCTCGAAGATGAAGGTGACTATTATCTATCACTCAAAGAAAAGTTAAACACCTTCAAGGAGAGCTTGGCGGACTTGGCGAAGGTCGCACATAAGGAATCAGGCAACCCTATGGTCATTATTGTTGATGAGCTGGACCGATGTCGACCCTCGCATGCAGTGCACCTGTTAGAAAGTATAAAGCATGTATTTTCTGTTCCGGGAATATGTTTTGTCCTGTCTATGCACAAGCGGCAATTGGATGATGCTGTCAGAGCTGTGCATGGTTGTAGGGAACCGCATGCGTATCTTCAAAAAATGATTCATTTGGTTTGCCGATTGCCAGACAGGATTGATACAAAAGTATCCTCTGTTTCCTCTTATAAAGTTTTTGTGGATCAGTTAGCGCAGAAGCATGGGGTTGAGAAATGTAGCGATCTTGAAATCCATAATATATGGGGGGAAATAATATTTGGGCACTTAAATTTGACTTTGCGCGAAATGGAAAGAGCTTATACATTGATAGCAATAGCGCTCTCTCCATGTGAAAGTAATCGTATGGATAAATTTGTTATATTGTCGATGTTGGTTGCTGGGTTGTTGGTGAAGGATCCGGAAAGGATTAGCCTATTCCTTTCTGACAAGCGTGTAGAAGACAGCGTAGTAGAACAGTGGTTGGGGGATGTTGGCTTGCCTACTTCATATTTGGAAGAAAACCGAGACTTGTCTTATTTGAGCGGTCTTGTTGTTGCGGATTTGTGTAAAAGGGGAAGTGGTATGCTTAAGAAATTTGAAAGTGTAATTCCGCAGGGTCGGATAGACTCAGGATTGCTTCGAGTGGCAATCCGAAAGATGATGTATTTTTCTAGCTAGACATTGATTTTACTTGAAATTGAAGGTCGAAATGAACGTTAAGTTGAGTCTGGACCGAATCTATTTCTATGAAAACATGGATTTAGTCATTCATGTGCTGGCTGAGGCGTTTTCGTAGAAAGGATTCGAATTCGTCTTCCAGCCAATACACTCGGCGACCGATCCGTTTCGGTGGAGGAAGTTCCCTGGAATGGATCAGATTGTTGAGTGTGCGAACGGTGACACCAAGGATTTTGGCGGCGTCCTGTCGGGTCAGCAATTTCATGATGGGCTCGCTCCCGTGTTGCATTACGTGTCAAGATATAGCGAACGGAAACGCAATTTTGCCCTTTTGACAAAAGCATAGAAAAAAGCAATTTTTGCTCCGTATTTACTCCAGGCAGCATTTCTTTTCGCTTCCTCGCACTTCCTCTTGTTTCATCGTAATTCTTTGTTATTATTAATAATAGTAAACGAGACGTAGGTAAACAGGGCCTTCTGGCGGCGCTCCGGAGGCGAAGGTCAGAGGTTCGAATCCTCTCGGGCGTGCCATGTCTTCCCGTTGCCCGCCTGCCTTCGCTTCCGGCTCGAAGGCTGGATGCTCCTATTGCTCCTAATTGCAGGAGCGGCGCTCAGCCGCGATTATCGAAACCCAAAACAACCAAGCCACAACATCCTTTTTGAAGCTGCAAATCCCCCGCCTTTCCTGGCCCCATCGGCCCTGGTCCCTCGCCACTGACTATCTGTAGGAGCGGCGCCCTCGCCGCGATGGAGTCCCTCACTACAATGTGGCAGCGCCAAATGACTTTATATGCCAGTCCCACCCCCGGTCTTCCATCCAGCAATCAAACGCGTCCTCAATCCGGAACCAACAACCGCGAAAAATATTCCTGAATTTCCGCCAACACCGAGGTCAATCGATGTTGATACCGCCGGGACACATGAAAAGGCGCCAGCAGGCCGACCTCGGCCGCAGCGGCAATTTCCCCACAGGCCCGGGTGGTGAGATGGCCGTTGCGCCGGGCGTTTTCCTCGTCCTCGATGCGAAACGGCGATTCGCAGAAGAAGGTATGGGCATGGCGGGCGAAGGCAATCAGGCGCTCGCGGTTGGCCGGGGTGTCGGCCAGATCGGTGGCATACACCAGCCGCTTGCCCGGTTGAATCAGCAGCAGTTCGGGTGCCAGTTCCCCCGCTGGCCGCTGTCGGCCATCGGGCAAGGTGATCATACGCTCAGGCTGATCGGCCAGGATGGCCGTCTTGAGTTCACCCAGCCAGGGACCGAGCGTCAGCCCCGCTTTTTGCAGGCGATCCCGTCGCACATGGATGTCCTGACCCGGCTCGAAGGCGAAGGCCAGCACGGGCGTGTGGTGGTCGAGTTCGACGGCGCGAATACGGAATCCCGGCTCGTCCCACAACAGCCCGCCGGGTGCGGCAACGCTATCGAGTTTTTCCATCCCGGCCTTCCCGGCCTTCAGCCGCCAGCGGTGCAACTGTTCCCCGTGCAATTCCGCCACGACAAAAACCGGTCCGCGATCAGCGATCCGATCCCAGAGAAAACTGTCGAGAAATCCGGCCACATGACGGGCCAGTCCCGGAGGGCCATACAAACGGCAGGCAGGAAAGTCACCTAGCCGGGAACGCAAGAGCCACTGGAAACCGGCCAGATGATCCATGTGGGCATGGCTGATGAAGACATCACTCACCTGATGGGCCAGACGGGCCGAAAGATGGCCGGGATCACCGAGATCAAACAGCAGACTGCGGCCCGCATGCCGCAGGCGCAAATGCAAAAGCTGATCACCGAACAGGCCGTTGACCAGCACATAGTCGAGCGGCCCGCAGCGGCCGGCGAGTGGAGCAGTCTCGCGCTCGGCTGCGGGCACCGGCAACGAACTCAGCGTGATCGGTTGTGGCGAAACAAAGGGCTCGGCACTGACAAGCAGGCCATCCGCACCACGCCGTGCGTCGCGGAACAGCAGCGCGTCATGGTCCCGGGCCACTTCCGGCAGGCGAACCGACAGCCGATCGCCGTCGAGCGAACTCGCTTCACCGAGCGTCAGTGTGTGACCTCGGTAAAGCAGCGCCACTTGCCGGCCGGACCAGGCGGATGGTACATCGAGAGGCGGCGGCGTACCGAGCACGGGCAGATGTTGC
>Ga0256832_1003738_pt1 | contig 10332 bp, 9 predicted proteins | sample 134614metaG_FD_190534 | JGI IMG/M metagenome (GOLD analysis project Ga0256832, IMG submission 190534) | Hydrothermal vent microbial communities from Lau Basin, Pacific Ocean - 134-614 | ecosystem: Environmental > Aquatic > Marine > Hydrothermal vents | place: Pacific Ocean: Lau Basin | collected...
TTGCATGTAAAGCCGAACTTCATCATGGAAGACAGGATAAGGAGGTTCGGCAACCGGGCAAGGCAATCTGCAAGGGAGGGGGCAATCTTTGTCGGGCGCCTGTCGCCCGAAAAGGGGATCGATACCTTGCTTTCGGCATGGCACGGCATAGATTATGAGCTGAGGATCATTGGTCCCGGAGCAACGCGGCGTATGAGGTCTTTGGCTTCAGAAAAAATCCGTTTCCTCGGTGAGCTGCCTCCCGAACGCGTCATGGAGGAGATGGGAAAGGCGGCGTTTATCGTAATGCCGTCGGAATGCTACGAGGGATTCCCGGTTACATTGGCTGAAGCCTATATGAATGAGCTGCCGGTGGTGGCGAGCGATATTGGCGGCCTGGGGGAATTGGTGACGTCGGAGACGGGGATAAAATGTCGTCCAGGAGATCATAACGCACTCGCGGCCGCGGTGAACAGAATGATTGCCCTAGGTGCTGATGGACGGTCGAAACTGGGCGATAATGCGAGAAGGATCGCTTTGGAAAACTATTCGGAACACAAAAACTATAATATTTTGACAGATATATATGAAAGGGCGATCCATCAGTACGAAAGAAGGCGTGCGAATGATGGGTAGATTGTTGTTGGCAATAGGGATCGCGTTCTTATTGCTGGATAGAGCGGACGCATTAACCGCGGCTAATGTGCAAGAGAGTCTGTGTGGCAAGCCATTGGGGCGAGTTGTGCTGCAAGATTCCTGGATGGAGGGTGGCTGGGGTATCAGGGTGGTTATACCTGCGGGTCGCTATCCAGCGCGGGTGAATCGATTCGAAAGCCGAAAGCTGATCGATCAGTTGACGGGTATCAAATCGGCGCGGTGGGTGATGCTGAATCTCACCGCGCCGTCTTTTGGGGGGATGTTTACTGCTCCGGATAAAATTCTGCTCAAAGAGGTGTCCAGTAAGATGGCGCCGAGAATCGATCTGCTAAGCTATTACATAGATCGACTAAGAGCTGAGGGGTATCGTATCGTTCTGTATGTCGCATCACAAGGCCCTTCGCTTGGCTTTCTCAAGAGAAAGCGCATACAGCGTATGAAGCGTTCGCAGGCTGGGTACTTTAAGGATCTGGTCGATATCAATAAATCCTGGAAGTCGTATCTCGAAAGAAGGGGGGTCTCAAACGAAAAGGCGTTCGCTGAGGTGATAGAACGATATTCAAGGAAGTATGGGAAAAAGATCGATGGGTGGTGGTTTGATCATGGGGTCCACGGCAACCCAGAGTTGTACATAAATGCTGCAAAGGCGGGAAATCCGAGGGCACTTGTGGCCTGGATCGGTAGGCATGAGATATTCAAGGAATACCGGGGGGCGCCGCCGATATGGCTGCTTACACGTGGGACGCCGCTGGCGGATTATACGGATGGGCATGTTTCACCAACAAAGAAAAATGGGAACGGTAATGTGCCGTGGTGGCCCGGAAACGAGTGGCTGATAAGGCAGGTGGAGAACTGTGCGAGAGTATCTGGTGCAATACCGCATGTATTTTCTCCTCTTCAGTCGACGTGGCGATCAGGAAAGGAAGCGTTTCCGAAACGGAAAGCATTGGATTGGACGCTGCGCGTAGTCGAAGCGGGGGGCGGAATTACCTGGGCGGCGGCGCTGGCCACGCCGGAATACTCTAAGCCGGAGATCGATGAAAGAGTGTATCGGGTGTTGAAAGCAATAGATTCCGGGGTATTGAAGAGAATTGGATTTCGGGTGGAACGGAGATGAAGGCAGGGAATGAACAAGAAATGAAGGTGCTGTATATCCTGGGAGAAGGGAGGAGCGGGAGTACCCTAATAGATAATGTACTCAACGAGATGGATGGAGTCGTGTCGCTGGGGGAGGTTCAGTTCTGGTGGCAGAGAGGATACAGGGAAAACCAGTTGTGTGGGTGCGGCGAGAGATTTAGGGAATGTGAATTCTGGCGGACAGTAGTGAGTAGTGTCGGGGAGGAACGCGATGTCGCGGAGGTCGGCAGGAAACTAGAGGCAGCGCGGTATCATTCGCTCACTGCGTTTCCCGGAGCGGTGGTTAGAGACTTGTTGGCAGCGTCTCGCAAGGGCGGTTCGAGTTATCATAAAACTATCGTAAGTGCGATAGACAGGCTATATCGGTCGGCAGCAGAGTATAAGAACGCAACGGTCGTGGTGGACTCGTCGAAAACGATCCATATGGCATATTTTCTTGCCCGTTATAGTGAGTGTGATGTTCGGTTTCTGCACTTGGTTCGCGATGCCCGTGGTGTCGCGTTTTCCAGAGGGAAAAAGAAGGTTCGCTCTGAGGTTTCCGATAGGAAAGTATATATGCCTAGAATGGGTCCGACAAAGAGTGCAATAAAATGGGTGGTTAATAATTTATTATCAGAGAAGGTGGTTGGAGATAGGCCTTACATGAGAGTCCGTTATGAGGATTTTGTTAAAGACCCTAGAGGGGTGTTGAGAGATATAGTTGGGTTCATTGGTTGCGATGGTGGGATCGCGGAAGGTCTGATCGACGATGATCACAATGTGATATTTCATGGAAATCACACGGTATCCGGAAATCCGGGAAGGTTGTCCCATGGAGAGAAAAAGATTAGGGCGGATGAGCGTTGGCGTTCGGAAATGCCTGTGGGGGCAAGAGTTAAGGTTGGGCTGATCTCTTGGCCCGTCTTGCTGCGCTATGGGTATGGGAGGTAGTGATTATGCAAGCGTAGATGAGTCTCGGATCCGGGCATAGAGATCATTGGCAAGTTCTAGATTATGTCGAAAGCGTGTTAGTTCTTCACGAAGCTGTTCCTTTAACTGGTTTCGTTCTTCAGACGGGCGTGCGACCTTTAGTTCAGAGATGCTTCCGCCAGAATCCTTCTTTTCCATGATCTCAACGAGTCGCGTTATCTTCTGTTGTGTTTTCTCGTTGTTTTCAAAAGGCTTAAGGGTCAAGTCAAACTTTTTATTTAGAGCGTTGACGACGCATTCGAACCTGGAGATTGTTGTATTAAAGTCGGACACTACGAGGTGTTCCCGAAATTCGTTGGCTGCTTGGTAATAATTCAGGTACCGGCGTATGGCTAGGGGTATATCAACTTTGGGTTCACGTATAACGTAGGAAAGAATTGCATCTTCGGGTCTCCGGATCAGTAGCAATGTCGGGAGCCCCCTGTCACGGGCGCGGCGCAATTGGGCGACGGCGTGGGTGTGGCGGGCAATTCGCAGTTGCTGGCCGTTGCTGACCCATAGTGCGGCAACGGCGTAGGTATTGGCGGAACGGGGGTAGCCTTCGACAACGAGTTGAGTGTCATCGCGTATAAGGAGGTCGGAGTATCGCTTTCGATAGGGCATGACCTGATAGAACAAGGCCGGGTGCTGGCGAATAAGGTCGAGAACGTACTCTCTTGGTTTCACTGGTAGCGGTCCTTCTTTGAGGGGAGAGGGAGTTGCGCGGCGGCGATGGAGTAGAGAAAACGACTATTGGTTACGAGGTAACGCCGCCACAGCCGCCTCGGTTCCGACAGCAGACGGTGCAGCCACTCCAGCCCGAGCCGTTGAAAGACGAGGGGGGCTCGCTCGACCACCCCGGCATGGAAATCGAAGGCGGCTCCCACGCCGAGAAGCACGCCGTTGATCCGTTCTTTGTTGGCCGCCATCCAGATCTCCTGCTTCGGGCAGCCGAGTCCAACGAAGATCAATCCGGCACCCGAGCCGTTGATCGTGTCGATGTAGGACTGCGCTTCTTCCTCCGTCCACTCGCCGAAACGCGGACTCAGGATGCCGCGGATATCGAGCCCGGGGAAATGTTGCCGGAGGTTGGACTCGAGCCGTTCCAGGGTCTCGGGAGTGGAGCCGAAAAGAAAGATGCCGGGACCCCGTGTTTCGGCGGCCTGGCAGAGCGCCCACATGAGGTCGGGACCCGCGATGCGCCGTTGATCGGGGTGGCCCTTGCGGCGCATGACCCAGGCGACCGGTGCGCCGTCCGGAAGCACCATGTCCGATGATTCGAGGGCCTTCGCCAGTCGGGGGTCGTCGAGGGCGGTGACCGCCGAATGGACGTTGCAGAGACAGACGGTGCGCGACTGGCGTCCGGCGCCCCAGTTCAGGATGCGATCGACCGCCCGATGTTGGTCGGTCGCGTCGATGAAGGATTGGAGAACCCGTGTTCCAGGGCGTGTTTCGTGCTGTTCGCTGGTCATGGGTTCGCCGAAAAGGGGGATTCTGGTTGAGATGCGCGGCCTTACAAACTAATCCGGGTTGCGGCGCTGTTCAAGCACCAATGTGGCCGTTAGAATCCAACGGACGTTCGATGCTCGTCGTTTGGGCACATGAATTTCAGGGGGAGGCGGTGGACGGCCGCAAATCCGATAATCAAGGAAGTCGAACATGAAAAAAGCACTCATCACCGGCATCACCGGCCAGGACGGCGCCTATCTGGCGGAGTTTCTGCTGGACAAGGGCTATGAGGTACACGGCATCAAGCGCCGTTCCTCCCTGTTCAACACCGACCGCATCGATCACCTCTATCAGGACCCGCACGAGCGGGACCGGCGGTTCATTCTGCATTATGGCGATCTGTCCGACTCCATGAGTCTGGTACGGGTGGTCCAGGAGATCGAGCCGGACGAGATCTACAACCTGGGGGCGCAGAGCCACGTGGCGGTCTCCTTCGAGAGCCCGGAGTACACCGCCGACACCGTGGGGCTCGGCGCCCTGCGGCTGCTGGAGGCGATCCGCATCCTGGGGCTGGAGAAGAAGACCCGCTTCTACCAGGCCTCCACCTCTGAGCTGTATGGCCTGGTGCAGGAGATCCCGCAGAAGGAAACCACGCCCTTCTATCCGCGCTCGCCCTACGCGGCGGCCAAGCTGTATGCCTACTGGATCACGGTCAATTACCGAGAGGCCTACGGCATCTATGCGTGCAACGGCATACTTTTCAACCACGAGTCACCCATCCGGGGGGAGACCTTCGTCACGCGCAAGATCACCCGCGCGCTGGCACGGATCAGCCTCGGCCTGCAAGACTGCCTCTACCTGGGCAACCTGGACGCCAAGCGCGACTGGGGGCATGCGAAGGACTATGTGCGCATGCAGTGGATGATGCTGCAGCAGGACGAGCCGGACGATTTCTGCATCGCCACCGGCCGGCAGTATTCGGTACGTGATTTCTGCAATGCCGCCTATGCACACATCGGCCGCAAGATTCGCTGGGAGGGCAGTGGCGTGGACGAGAAGGGCTATGACGCCGAGACCGGCCAGCAGATCGTGGCGGTGGATCCGCGCTATTTCCGGCCCACCGAGGTCGAGACCCTGCTCGGGGATCCCACCAAGGCGCGGGAGAAGCTGGGCTGGGAGCCGGAGATCAGCTTCGAGGAGATGGTCCACGAGATGATGGAGAGCGACCTGTCGCTGGCCAAGCGCGATGCTCTGGTGAAGGAGCACGGCTACAAGGCCTTCGACTACAACGAATGACAGGCGGGACCATGGATCCTGATGCGAAATACTATGTCGCCGGCCACCGCGGCCTGGTGGGGTCGGCGATCCTGCGCGCTCTGGAGAGGGCGGGCTGCCGCGACATCGTCACCCGCACCCATGCCGAGCTGGACCTGACCAGTCAGCCCGCAGTCGATGCCTTCTTCGAACAGGAGCGGCCCGACTATGTGATCCTGGCTGCGGCCAAGGTGGGAGGCATTCATGCCAACAACACCTACCCGGCCGACTTCATCTACCAGAACCTGATGATCGAGGCCAATGTGGTGCATGCGGCCTGGCGCTCGGGGGTGAAGCGGCTGCTGTTCCTCGGCAGCTCCTGCATCTATCCGCGCGACGTCGAGCAGCCGATGCGCGAGGACGCCTTGCTCACGGGCGTGCTGGAGTCCACCAACGAGCCCTATGCGATCGCCAAGATCGCCGGCATCAAACTGTGCGAGTCATACAATCGCCAGTACGGTACCGACTTCCGCTCGGTGATGCCCACCAATCTGTATGGTCCCGGCGACAACTTCCATCCCGAGAACTCCCATGTCATTCCGGCGCTGATGCGCCGCTTCCACGAGGCCAAGTTGCGAGGGGACCGCGAGGTAGTGGTGTGGGGCTCCGGGCGCCCGATGCGCGAGTTTCTGCATGTGGACGACATGGCGGCGGCCAGCCTGTATGTGCTGGGGCTGGACAAAGCCACCTATGAGACCAACACCCGGCCGATGCTCTCCCACATCAACGTGGGTACCGGTGTGGACTGCACCATCCGCGAGCTGGCCGAGACCATCGCCGAGGTGGTGGGTTTCGAGGGGGAGCTGGTGTTCGATGCCAGCAAGCCGGACGGCACGCCGCGCAAGCTGATGGACGTCTCGCGTCTGCGCGCCCTGGGCTGGGAGGCGAAGATCGGGCTCAAGGAGGGCCTGGCCTCGACTTATGCCTGGTTCGTCGAGCACCAGGCCGAGGCGCGGGTCTGACCGGGAAGGTGGGCGCGAAAGGCCATTGAACGCGCTGTTGGCCGGTGCGTCGGGCCTGAAGACCATGCGCGACAGTCATGCGGGGCCCCTTCAGGAGCGGCTTCAGCCGCGACGGAATTCGGAATATCGGTCGAACCTGAAGACCTTCCGCATTTCCATCCACCGCCTTCTGCGTCAATAGGCCTCGTGCCTGAACAGGGCGATCACGGTTCTCGCCAGAATGGCCAGGTCCAGCCCGATCGACCAGTTGTTGATGTATTCGATGTCGAAATGCACCCGCTTGGCCATCAGCTCCAGGTCGCGGGTCTCGCCCCGGTAGCCCTTCACCTGTGCCAGGCCGGTGATGCCCGGCTTGATCCGATGGCGCGCCAGGTAGGCGGAGATCTTCCCGGCGTATTCCTCGTTGTGCTGTACTGCGTGAGGGCGCGGCCCGACCAGCGACATGTCGCCTGCCAGCACGTTGAACAACTGCGGCAGTTCGTCGATGCTGGTGCGGCGAATGAAGCGCCCCACCCGGGTCACCCGCGGATCGTTCCGGGTCGCCTGTTCGACCTTGTCGTCCTTCGGCTGGTCCGTCCGCATGCTGCGGAATTTCCAGATATGGAACACCTTGCCGTCCCAGCCGGTACGCGGCTGCCGGAAGAAAACCGGGCCCGGGGAATCCAGCTTGATGGCGATAGCGGTCAGGATCATGATCGGGCTCGCCAGGACCAGGAGGATGCTGGCCAGCACCTTGTCCTCGATCTCCTTCATCACCCGGTTGAGGCCGACCAGCGGGGTCTCGGACAGGGTGATCACCGGCAGGCCGTTCAGTTCCCGGATGCTGTGGTTGATCAGCGGCAGGGAGAAAATGTTGGGTACCCAGTGCACGTTGACGTTTTCATCCAGGAGGCGGAAATAAAGCGGCTCTATGGCGGGCGAGGCATCCAGCGGCACTGCCAGATAGATGGTGCGGATGCCGTGTTTCCGCACCAGGTCGATGGTGTCGTCGATGGTGCCGAGTACCTTGGGGCCAATGGGGTTCTCGTTGGCAGGTTCCTCGGTGCCATCGTCTGCGCAGGGCCGGGGGGTGGTGACTGCGCCTACGACCGATTCCATGATCCACGGATTGTCGTGGACGCGGTTATGGATCTGGTTGGCCAGCTCGCCGGTACCGATGATCAGTGCCGGAGCGGTCTTCTCCGCCGTCTTGAGCCATTCGCGAGACACCCGAAACAGAATGTGCACCAGTATCTGTGCGGCCAGCCCTCCGGTGAAGAGAATCCCCACGGCGAGACGGGAGTAGGCCTCTGTCTCCTTGGTGACGAAGCCGAGCGCCAACAGAAAGCCGAAGGTGAAGATCCAGGCCTTGACCAGCGACAGGATGCTTTGGGTGAAGCTGCGCGGCGTCTGGTAGATGCCGAAAAGGTCGTAGAAGAAGGCCATGCCGCCGAATAGCAGCAGAAACAGGATGATGTAGCGCTGAGGGAAGAGTCCGTCGTGCAGATAGACCACCGTGGCAAAGCCGACCACGGATACGGCCAGGCCATCGAACAGGGACAGCAGGAAGAGGTTCAGGCTGCCAGACGGTCGATGGCCGGTGTTGGGTTCGGTTGGCATGGTTCCTAATGGTGATCGGGATGGCTGCACCTGTTGCAGCGCTAGCAGGATAGCAGATGTGCGATGACCCGTAACAGCGCACTGACGGGGCGAAACAGCCGGGACTGTTGTGATCGACGAATCGGTGTGGTTTGAGGATAAAAGTGTCAGCTTTTTTTACAGCTCGAAAACGCCAGGTCTGCAACCCATTGATTTGCATCTAGGCCATAAATGGCATGTGAATTGCATTACAGCAGTTCGGAGGAGACCAGGTTGGTCACGAAGAACCCAAATTCCGGCAAGGACAAGGAGAGTAAGCATGCGAACCCTGTTGTTGATGATGGGCCTGCTGGCAGTCAGCGGATCCGCCTTTTCCGCCTACGAGGAATTCACTGATCCGGACAACGACTCCATTGCGACGGCGCAGTATGTCGGTGGACTTTACGATGGTGCGGGAGACCTCCATGTCTTCGGCGTGCGTGGTACCGTTTCGGTATTCGGCACCACGATCAACGACAACAGCAAGGCCGATTTCTACAGTTTCGATATCGAAGCGGGTACGCGGATTAGTGCGTCTGTGCTGACTCCCGAAGGCCCCCAGATCTTGAACGATCCCATCCTGGGACTGTTCGATAGCGCCGGCAACATGCTGGCTTTCAACGACGATGGGTATAGTGTTGGCGTGGATTCTCGGCTCACTTATACTGTCGGCGCGACCGATTTCTATTACCTCGCGGTGAGCGGTTTTGGCGACTCCGACTTCAGCGGCGAGGACGGTAGCACCGATTATCTTTATACCCTGAATGTCTCGGTAGCTCCGATCCCGCTGCCTGGCGCTGCCTGGCTGCTCGGTTCGGCGCTGCTGGGATTTGCCGGCTTCGCCACCCGCGGACGTCGCGGCTGAGCTGCATTGTAAGGTAGTGCTGTAGGGCGGTAGGGGTAGGCAAGGATCCGGCAGGCCCCGGATGCTGAAAAAGCGATCGTGATCAGCCTCCGGTCTGCTGGAATTGCGCTAACATTGGGGGCATGGCCTATCTCAAGCTGGGGCGTAAGGGTGAAGCGCGGCCCCATCTGGTAGATAGCCGCCAAGTCGAACCAGCAGGGAGTGCGTGAAGCGGCGAAAAGGCCCTCGAAGGGGTGACAAAGGGTGAATGCGTCTGGCAGCAGTGTCAGTGTCAGAAAATTTTACACCTTGAGAGGGGGTGGGTTGCCAACCCATTGATTTATCTGGGGTGTGTGTTTTGGTGCGAAAGTTGCATTGATTAAAGACGATGTGCCCGGCGATGTCGGGCAGCCCGATTTCGCCGGTTCCGCACGAGGGGGAATGGGCGGCGAGGGCGGATTCGTCGAAGGACAAAGGAGGAAGGAATGAACAATCTGGTTCGCATGGTGGCTCTGCCGCTGGCAATGTCCGCTGCTGGTCTGGCCGGTACGGCTTCCGCGGCAATCGTGGAGTTCACCGGTCAGACCGTGAAGTACGTCTTCGATACCGGCAGCGATTCGCTGGACGGCTATCTGGATCTGTACGGCAGCGTGCAGGTGCTGCCGGGTACCGATACCCTGCGCTTCCTGCCCGATGGCTGGATCGCCCAGGCACAGTATGGGGGCGCTCCGGTGGCCTCGGCCAACGACACCATCAACTTCAGCGTGGTGGCGCTGGACGGCAGCACCACCATCCAGTCGGTGTCGCTCTCCGGCGGCGGCGATTATTACAAGGTGGGGGGGTTCGTCGGTGTCGGCGGCGAGTTGCGGGTCAACTCCACCGATATCGCCAAGATCTCGGCCGGCGATTTCTCCACCACACTCGGGCCCGGTGACCCCATCGTCACCACGACCTGGACCGAGAGCGCCAGTTTGGGCGGCTACAACGCCTCGTCGCTGGCCTTGACGGTGGAGAACCTGCTGTCCGCCCGTATCGTCACCCTGGACAACGGCAACGTGGTGTTCAACGGCATCGACGCCTTCATCGAGAAGAAATACGTGGACATCTCGGTGTCCACGGTACCGGTGCCCGCTGCGGCCTGGCTGATGGTCTCTGCCCTGGGCGTGGCCGGCTTCTCGCTGCGCAAGCGGCGCGAGGGCTGAGTTTTCCCGGATCGCTCCCGGCTGCCCGGTCGGGATTCAAGCACACGAAAAACCCCCATGCCTTTCGGCATGGGGGTTTTCTGTAGCTCGGACCAAGTCCGAATTACTTGGCAGCCGGAGCCTGCTGGGCTGCGGGTGCGGCCGGTGCAACCGGAGCCGGAGCGGCCGGAGCCATGGGGGCAGCACCGTAGTAGTAGGGTGCGTAGTAGGGCTGGTCGTAGCT
>Ga0256832_1003739_pt1 | contig 10329 bp, 9 predicted proteins | sample 134614metaG_FD_190534 | JGI IMG/M metagenome (GOLD analysis project Ga0256832, IMG submission 190534) | Hydrothermal vent microbial communities from Lau Basin, Pacific Ocean - 134-614 | ecosystem: Environmental > Aquatic > Marine > Hydrothermal vents | place: Pacific Ocean: Lau Basin | collected...
CGACATCAAGCTCGGCGGCAACCCCGAGTACCTGGCCGCGGACCTTCTGGAAAAGCACGGCTTCGACCGCTACGAGTGGCAGGTCGAGCTCTTCATCAAGAAGCTCCTCATGGGCAAGGAGGACGAGGCCCGCGCCTTGGCCGAGGAGCTCGGCATCGGCGAGGAGCTGATCGAGGAGATCAAGAAGATCAAGGCCGCCACCGAGGAGGACGAGCGACTGGTCAAGGAGCTCGGCGGTCTGCACATCATCGGCACCGAGCGGCACGAGTCCCGCCGCATCGACAACCAGCTCCGGGGGCGCTCGGGCCGCCAGGGGGACCCCGGCTCCAGCCGCTTTTACGTCTCCTTCGACGACGAGCTCTTGCGCCTTTTTGCCTCCGACCGGGTGATCGCCATGCTCGACCGCATGGGCTTTGACGACTCCGAGCCCATCGAGCACAAGATGGTGACGAACGCCATCGAGCGCGCCCAGCGCCGGGTCGAGGACCGCAACTTCGCGATCCGCAAGCAGCTCCTCCAGTTCGACGACGTCATGGCCCGGCAGCGCGAGGTGATCTACGAGCAGCGCCGCAAGGTGCTCCTCGGCAAGGACGAGGAGGTCAAGGAGGCGGCCCTGGCCATGGTCGAGGACACCATCGCCGGGGTGGTGGAGAACTTCATCAACCCCCAGCTGATCCCCGAGGACTGGGACCTCGCCGGGCTCAAGGCGGCGCTTGTCGACTACATCCCTGCCTTCGAGACCTTCGATTTCGAGGCCCTGCGCGACCTTTCGCCGGAGGCGGCCCAGGAGAAAGTACTGGAGTTCGCCCTCAAGGCCTACGAAGAGCGCGAGGCCGAGCTCGGCGCCGAGGTGATGCGCGCGGTCGAGCGCTTCGTGATCCTCTCCATCGTGGACTCGGCCTGGAAGGAGCACCTGCATAACCTCGACGTCCTCCGCCAGGGGATCGGCCTTCGCTCCTACGCCCAAAAGGACCCCTTCCAGGAGTACAAGTTTGAGGCCACGCGGCTTTTCAACGAGATGATCGGCTTCATCAAGTCCGAGTCCACCAAGTTCCTCTTCCGCCTCAAGGTCGAGGCCGAGCCGCCGAAACCCCAGGTCTACGTCCCGGTGCCAAAAAAGTCCGCGCCCGCCGCCAAGGCCCAGGCCGGCGAGGAGAAAAAGCGCAGGCCCATCAAAAAGGAGAAAAAGCTTGGCCCCAACGACCCCTGCTGGTGCGGCAGCGGAAAGAAGTACAAGCATTGTCATGGGAAGGTGACTTAGTGCGTGGTACGTAGTACGCGGTGCGTGGTTGGAAACAGCGCCACTACGTACTACGCACTACGCACCACGCACTGCTAAGCTCTTTTCATGGACCTCGAGCGCCTCATCGCCGACGCCGAGATGTGCGTGAGGTGCGGGCTCTGCACCTCGGTCTGCCCGACCTACAACCTGGAATATAAGGAGATCCAGGGGCCCCGGGGCCGGGTCCTGCTCTACGCCGACTACGCCCAGGGCCTCGTCCCCGACGAGGAAAAGCATCTGGTGCTCGAGGCCGCCTACGATTGCCTGGACTGCCGCGCCTGCCAGACCGTCTGCCCCAACGACGTCAAGCCCGGCGAGGCGGCGCTGGATACCCGGGTGGTGCTGCAAGGGGGCCGGCCGAAGGACGCCCTCACCGCGCTGGCGCTCCGCTTTTTCCACTATCCCTGGCTGATTGACCTCGCGAACCTCTTCTTGCTCTTCTACCAGCGCTCGGGGCTGCAAGGCCTGGTGCGGCGGACGCGGGTCTTGGAGCGGCTGGGGTTGAAAAAGCTCGCCGTGGCCGAGGGGCTTTTGCCCGAGCGCCCCATCCGCCCGGCGCTGCGCCTTTTCGGCCCCAAACGGCTCGCCCCCGAGGGCGAAAGCCGCGGGCGGGTGGCCTTCTTCCTCGGCTGCGTGATGAACCTTGTCTTCTCCGAGGCCAGCGAGGCCACCCTCCGGGTGATCCAGGCGGCCGGCTACGAGGTCGTGATCCCCCGGGAGACCACCTGCTGCGGCGCCCCCCACATCGAGGAGGGGGACCTTTTGGGCTTTGAGGCGCTCGCCAAGAAAAACCTCGACCACTACGCCGAGCTCGAGGCCGACTACATCGTCACCGACTGCGCCGCCTGCGCCGCCGAGCTCAAGAAGTACGCCCGCCACTTTAAGGAAGACCCCGTCTACGGGCCGAAAGCGGAAAAGGTCTCAAAGCGGGTGCTGCTTTTCTCTGAGTTCTTGGACCGCGCTGGGCTGCCTGCCGAGGTGCGCTTTCCCTTTCCCACCACCCACCAGCACGCCTGCCACGCTTGCCACGCCCAGGGCGTGAAGGAGGAGCCCGAGCGCGTTCTTAGCTTTGTCGCCGACTATAAGCCCATGCCCGGCAACACCGACTGCTGCGGCTCCGCCGGGGTCTACAACCTCACCCACACCGAGACCTCGATGAAGATCCTGAAAAAAAAGATGCAAAACGTGGCCGCTACCGACGCCGAGGTGCTGACGGTGGAGAACCCCGGCTGCCTTTTGCAGCTCGACCTGGGGACGCGCCGCTACGGGCCCAGGGTGGAGGTGCGGCACCTCTCCGAGGTCGTCTGGGAGGCGATCAAAGCGAAGCGCCCACCAGGTGACGAAGCCAGTTCCTGAACTCGAGCTCGCGGACCTCGGGGTCTAAAAGGGTCTCGTCCACGCCGAGCTTTTCCCTCAGCTCGCGGTTGTTGGGGTCTTGGTGCAGGGCGGCGAGGTCGCGGGCGTAGGCCTTGACCTCGGACTCGTTCTCGAAAAAGCCCTCCTTGACGAGCGCCCCTGCTCTGGCGGCGATCAGCCGGGCGTTGGCGTCGAGGTCGAACTCAGGGTGGTACTGGGTGGCCCAGAACGCGCCCCTTTCGTGCTCCACGGCGAGCGCTTGCACCCGGGTGTGCTCGCCGGTGGCGAGGAGGGTCGCCCCCTCGGGCAGCTCGACGATCTCGTCAAGGTGCATCTCGATGCCTTGGAAGACGGCGGGTTTGCCCGCGGTGAGGGGGTGGCCTTTGCCCTCGGGGGTCAGCGTGATGCGGCGGGCAAAGCCCCACTCCCGCCCCTTGGGGTTTTTCGCCACCCGGCCGCCGGCGGCCACCGCCGCCATCTGCGCCCCCCAGCAGCTGCCGAACTGGGGCACGCCAAGCGCGAAGAGCCGGCGGGAGAGCTCGATCTGCCGCGCCACCCGGGGCTGGTGGTCGTGGTAGATGGTCTGGTCGGAGCCGGTCCAGATCACGCCGTCAAAGGCCAGGAGGTCGGCGTCGTTGGGCAGGGGGTTTTCCTCGTCGGCGACGAAGAGAACCTCGGCCCGGGCCTGCGGTAGGTGGCGCAAAAGAAGCCTTTCGTAGAGGTCGTGGGGGTGGGGAACCCCCGTGTGGTCGAAGCCGGCCCGGCTTTCCGCGGGGTAGCCGTTCACGATGAGAAAGCGCATGCCCTAGCCTACCAGCGGCACCAGGCGCTGGGGGTAGTCGGTAAAGAGCCCCGCCACCCCGGCGGCGATAAGGTCGCGGGCGAGCCCCACCTCGTTCACCGTCCAGGGCCGGATGGCCTTGCCCTTTTTACTTAAACGCTCCACCACGGCCGGCGGGGTGAGGCTGGCGCGGGGGTTGAGCTCGTCGAAGTCGGCCGCCGCCGCCCAGTCAATGGGCCGGTCGCGGTGAAAGCCGAGCACCGCCTGGACGCGGAACTCCGGTCGCATCTTCCGTGATTCACGCATGAGGTCGAGGTCGAAAGAGGAGAGCACCACCGCCTCGGGCCCGATCCCGACGGCGTCGATCACCGCGAAGACGGCCTCGAGCAGGGGAAAACCTTCCATTGGCGGGGGCTGGCGCTTGAGCTCGATGTTCACCCGCCAGCCGAGCGCCTGGGTAAGCCTTAGGGCCTCCTCCAGGGCGGGGATTTGGGCCCCGCGGATGGCCTCCTCTTCTTCGGCGCTGACCGCGCCCCGGGCGATTTCACCGAAGGGGTCGGTGTCCAAAAACCAGCTGCCGGCGTCGAGGGCCTTGAGCTCCTCGAGCGTGAAGGTGGTGAAGGTCCAGGGGGCGCGGTCCGGAAAGCGGCGGGCGGCGTCGGTGGTGCGGGTGAGGGCGTCGTCGTGCATCAGTATGGGGACGCCGTCCTTGCTGACGCCGACGTCGGTCTCCCAGAGGTCGGCGCCCAGCTCGAAGGCCTTCTTCGCCGCCAGCAGGGTATTCTCCGGCGCCAGGCTGCGGGCGCCCCGGTGGGCGATGATCTCAGGCCTCATGGGCGAGGCGGACGATCTCCTTGAAGACGGCTTCGGGCACCGGGACCACCGAGAGGCGGTTGCCCCGGCGCAGGAGGATCAGCTCTTCGGGGGAAAAGCGCTCCCTGAGCTCGGATAGCGGCACCATCTGGGGGAAGGTCTCGACGTGCTCGAGCTCGGCGGTAATCCAGCGGGGGCGGTCCAGGTTGGATTTGGGGTCGTAGTAGGGGGAGTCGGGGTCGAACTGGGTGGGGTCCACCACCCGGGCCCGCCGGACGCGGGCCAGCCCCACCACCCCCGGGGGCTTGGCGTTGGAGTGGTAAAAGAGCACGAGGTCCCCGGGCTCCATCTGCATCAGGAAGTTTCGCGCCTGGTAGTTGCGCACCCCGTCCCAGATGGCCACCTTTTCCTCTTCAAAGTCATGTATTGAATAGGTCGACGGTTCCGACTTCACGAGCCAATAGCGCATGGGTCTAGACTAAAGCAAGATGACGAGCCTCCGCCGCCTGCAGGACGCCCTCGGCCGGGAAAAGGTCCTTTTAGACCTGGCGGACCGCGTCCTCTACCGTTACGACGCCATCACCACCGGGGCCATCCCCCTCGCCGTGGTGCACGCCGAGACTACCCAAGACGTCGCCGAGACGCTGCGGTTTGCAAAGGCGGCGGGCCTGCCCGTCTTCCCCCGGGGGGGTGCCAGCGGCCTCTCCGGGGGGGCGGTGCCCACGGCCGAGGGGATCGTTCTCGCCATGAACCGCATGACCGGGCTCGCCATCGACCCCAAGCGGCGGGTGGCCGTGGCCCAGGTGGGGGTGGTCACCGCCTCGGTGAGCGAGCGGGCGAGGGCCTATGGGCTCTACTACCCGCCCGATCCCGCCAGCTACAAGATGAGCACGATCGGCGGCAACCTGGCCGAGAATGCCGGCGGGCCCCAGTGCTTTAAGAAAGGGGTGACCGGGGACTACGTGCTCGCGCTCGAGTACGTGGACGCCGAGGGCGCGGTGCACCGGCTGGACCGCGTCGCCTACGACCTCGCCGGGCTTTTGATCGGGAGCGAGGGGACTTTGGGGGTGATCACCGAGGTGGTGCTGCGGCTCGAGCCCCTGCCCCGGCACACCCGCACCCTGGCCGCCTTCTTTGAAGGCGTGGAAAACGCCGCCGCCGCCGCCTTCGAGGCCATCCGCCGCGGCGTGGTGCCGGCGAAGCTCGAGTTCATGGACCAGGGCTGCATCCGGGCGGTGGAGGCGGCCTTTGGCTACGGCCTCGATACCGAGGCCGGGGCGCTGCTCTTGGTGGACACGGACGGCGACGACCTGGAAATCGTTGAGGCCGAGCTCGCCGCGGTCGAGGCCGCCTTCAAGGCGCACGGGGCCCGCATCCGGCGCGCCCGGGACGCCGCCGAGGCCGAGCGGCTCTGGCAGGCCCGGCGGGCGGTGAGCCCGGCGCTCGGGCGGATCAAGCCCTTTAAGCTCAACGAGGACATCGCCGTGCCCCGCTCCAAGCTTGCCCAGGTAGTCCACGAGATCCGCGAGCTCGGCAAGGGCTTCGGTTTTCCGCTGGTGCAGTTCGGCCATATCGGCGATGGCAACCTGCACCCCAACATCCTCTACGGGCCCGGCGACGACGAAAAGAAGGTCCACGCCCTGGCCCACGAGATCGCCCGGGTGGCGATCCGGGCCGGGGGCGTGATCACCGGCGAGCACGGGGTGGGGCTGATGAAGCGCGACTTTTTGTCCGAGGCCGTGGACGAGGTAACCCTCGAAGCCTTTTATGCCGTCAAGTCGGCGCTGGACCCCGAGGGTCTTCTTAACCCCGATAAACTCTTGCCCTAGTAGACTTGCTCCCGTTGGCCGTAGCTGAAGAAGGTGACGCTCCGCACCTCATCCAGTTCGGTGGTGGGGAAGTAGGGGGGGGCAAGGCCTCGCTGCATGCGCCGATCGTAGGTGAAGCGTCGCCCATAGCCAGAGACGTTTTGGCCTGTAGAGGCGTTAAAAGTTCCGAAGGCGCCGTAAAAATACTCAATGATGCCGCCCGTGAGGTAAACACTTCCCTTAGGTTGGATATAGTTGTAGCCCTCTACCTGCACTACCCCTCGGGCGGACATGAGTACCGCGTCGATATTAATATCCCGGGGCGCGTTTTCCCCGATCAGTACATCGCCCTCTTGGCTGTAAACGCCCAGAACGTTCTTTGCGTTTAAATTGTTGCAGACTGCGGGAACCACGTTGCCGTTCTCGTCGCGCTCAGGGGGCTTGGAGCAGGGGCGGTCGCTGTATTTGAGGTCGCCGGTAATGCGGATTGAGTGGGTAGAAGCAATGGTGATCTGGGCGAAGGGGGCGAGTGCTGGGTCCGCGGTGTCGGGGTCGTCGGGGTCGGTTCGTGAAGGCCCATGCAGAGCTGCTATACCCCGGTTCGCAAAAATCACTCCGTTAAACGTGCCATTCTTGTATTTATTCCAAACCTTTTGCTTCGGCCTCCATATCTCTATGTACCCGTCGCTGCGGTAGCGAAACAGCCGGGTAACCGATTTGTAATATTGGTTATATGTTTTTACGAGTATGAATTGGTAGGTTACACCGCCCTCCGTTCCCGTGTAAAGCTTGAGCTCCTTTACTTGTCTGGGGAAGTAGAGTCCCCCGTCTTTGGCCGCCTGTTTTTGAATGTTGTTGTTAAGCGGCAACCGGACGAAACCCGCGCGCCAGTCCACGCCCTCCTTGAACTCGGGGGCCTGCACGCCGTAATCGTTTGCAAATCGGGGTGCCGATGAGCTAGGGGTCATGTCCTCGTCCCGGACAAAACCTTCCCCATAGAACCGGGCCCCGTACCTGAATTCTCCTTCACAGGAGGTGTCTCCGGGGTCGGTGCAGCCCGCGCTCGTGACCTCCCCTCCGAACCAAGGTTGGTGATAAAAGCGAAAGTGGTGGTTGGTGTGTACTGGGCCGTCGAAGAGCGTACGATCGGTAAACCAGACATTTGAACCGCTCGGCAGAGTATGAACGTTAGTAAATAGGGCGTAGCGGGCAAAGCTCGAGCGCCCCAGGGAGAACCGGTACTCGCCTTGGAGCACGACGTTTCGTTTATAGGGGCCAAGGCGCGCCTCGCTGACGAGGATGAAGGGAAGCGCATAGGTCTGACTACTCGTTGCTCCCGCTCCCAGCCGGGGGGTTCCTGCTACGAACCGCGGCGTACCGAGCTCGGTACCGCTAGGTAAAGAGTTCCCGCAGGCTGTGCGGGTGAAATAAAGGCGAACCGAGACCGAGCCCGGGGCCTTGTCGGGCTTGGGGGTAAAGGAGCAAAGCAGGGCATCAACGCGGGTTTGCAGGTCACTAGCTACCTGGAGCAGCTCCCGAGAGGTGCTGACGGGATCCGGGTAGCCCTTTCCGGTATCGTCACCGAAGGCCCAGGGGGAGGAGGTATCGGCTCGGGCCTCGACCACCTTCTTGAGCTGCGCGCGTACCGCGCTGGTCATCAAGGCGCCAGTGGCGTTCGCGCCTCCCCGCGCCAGCATTAAAGCGCGGACAATGCTGTAGTCGTCGCGGCTGTGGCGGATTTCCGCGAGCGTCCGGGTGACGATTAGGGCTCCGATTCCGGCGACTAAAAGAATGGCAATAAGCGCGGTGATTAAGGCAATACCTTGGCGTTTCATTGACACTTCACCACCTTACTGATGTTGAACTGTCCACCCCTGGGCAGGTCTACGAGGCCCACGTAGCGGCGTTTGAAGGTCCGGCCCCGGCTCTTTGCAGAAGCTTCGAGGGTGAGCCGTAGGCGCCTCAGCTCGTAGCTACCCACCTTTTTAAGCGGAGGGGAATCTGGAGGGTTGTAGCCTGTGGGGTTCACAGCTTCCGTATTGGTGGTGGGATCCTGATAGATGTAGTCGATGGTGAACTTGGAGATGTCGAAGGCGAAGGGCAGCTCCTGCCCGTTTTCGTAAAGGACGAGCTCCTGCCTACCACTGTCGTGCCGCAAGCCCATCACCGAGACCTCGAAGAGCAGCGTATTAGAGGTATAATCGATGGTATTACCGCAGCCGGCGTGCACCAGGTGCCAGCGTGGACCGCTTGCGCGATTGACCCGAGTGACCTTAAAGATCACCGCTTGCCCGTTTTGGTTCACCATCAGCGCGTAGTCCCCTCGCTGAAGGGTGGGAGTACGGTTGGCGATGAACTTTAACTCGGCGGCGCGCTTGAAACTAGCGTTATTCCCGGAGTCGTGGGGGAGGACGAGGTAGCCCGCGGTCCCCTTGAGCAAGGCGAAGGAGATCTGGTCGTTGCCGGAGGGATAGGGCTCGTCACTGATCGCGCCCAATACGTTGCTACGCAGATCCTGGGTAACGACCTCAAGTACACGGCGCAGTTTTTGTTGCAGGTTCACGATCGTATCCTGATCGCTGCGCGCCCGCATGAAGTTGACGATGGCTCCATAAGCGATGAAGAGCACCACGCTAAGCACCGCCAGGGCAACCATTAGCTCGAGAATCGTAAATCCCTTTTTACGCATCCATCCCTTTTTACGCATTCATCTCTCCTAATTGAGCCCCGGCAGTGGGGGTGGGGTCCCTCCCGTGGAGGGGGCGGCGGATACCGTATCGGCTTGCACGCAGGACTCATGCCCTCGCTGTCGCCAGCAAACCTCAATGCGGTATTGCGTTAAGGAGGTGCCAGCCGGCCGCCAGCTGGGGGCGCCGAGGTTGAGGACCCGAGCTTTTAGCCGGTTAAGATTCACCTCTCCACCCAGATCGGGGAAGGCGTTGCTGAGTGCGCCGTAGTCCCAGGTTTTTTCTCCCCCTGAGGCCGGGAGGAGTGCCCGATCGGCCCCCACCACCCGGCGTCCCAGGTAGTTGAGGACCTGCACTGCCTGGGTACGCAGGCCCGCACTCCGGTTTCGCGTCATGCTAGCCGTGAGCATGAAGCTGAGGGCTCCCAACGCGACGGCAAGGATGAAAAGACCGACGAGGGTTTCAATCAGTGTCAGGCCTTTACGCCCATTCATGGCCGGACCACCTTGACCTCACCGATTACAGAGACGTGGTACTGGTAACGCCCTTGCGGGGTTACTAGGTCAAAGGGGTTGGTAAAGGTTCCTTCGAAAGCGAGTTTTCCCGGTGGCTCAAAGGTGAGTAGTTTCCCCTCGGGCAGGCCCACTTCAAATCCATCCGGTAAAGCAATCTCGGACCGGACCTTGCCATTGCAAGGGCTAGAGCTGGACACGCGTACGCGGAGCACGTTCCCCTCTTTGCACAAAACCAGGCGCCTACCCTCGCTGGCAGCACGGGTTGCCGAGACCCAGAATAGCCCCGAAAGTTTGTGCAGGGTTGCGGCATCTTCTTGCCGGCGCAGGGCGTCACGCCAGGCGAAGACCGTCATGGTAAACAGAATGCCCAGAATGGCAAGGACAACCAATAACTCGATAAGTGTGAAAGCACGGGCTCTCATCAACTCATCTTACGAGCAGGGAATAGCAAAAAGACCCCCCATTTGGGGGGTGCGATTGAAGGGCCGGCTACTTGTTGAGGATGTGGATGGCCGCCTTCTTGACGTTGGCGGCGGCCTCCATCAGCGACTCGGAGAGGGTGGGGTGGGGGTGGATGGAAAGCTCGAGGTCGTCCACCAGGGCCCCCATCTCGAGCGCCAGCGTGGCCTCGGCGATCAGCTCCCCGGCCTGGGGGCCGACGACGTGAACGCCAAGGACCACGCCGTACTCGGCGTCGGCCACCACCTTGACCATCCCCTCGGCCTCCTGCAGGGTGAGTGCACGGCCGTTGGCGGTGAAGGGAAACTTGCCGATCTTGACGGCCAGGCCCTTTTCCTTCGCGGCCTCCTCGCTCATGCCCACGCTGGCGAACTCGGGAAAGGTGTAGACCACGCTGGGAACGAGCTGGTCAAACGCGCTGGGATACCCGGCGGCCACCTCGGCGGCGATCACCCCTTCCTTCATCGCCTTGTGGGCGAGGAGGGGAGCGCCCCTGAGATCGCCGATGCTGTAGATCCCGGGGACCTTGGTGAGCATCTGGGCGTTGGAGGGGACAAAGCCCTTCGCGTCCGTCTCCAGGCCGGCCGCTTCCAGGCCCAGGTGCTCGCTGTTGGGGCGCCGGCCCACG
>Ga0256832_1003740_pt1 | contig 10328 bp, 10 predicted proteins | sample 134614metaG_FD_190534 | JGI IMG/M metagenome (GOLD analysis project Ga0256832, IMG submission 190534) | Hydrothermal vent microbial communities from Lau Basin, Pacific Ocean - 134-614 | ecosystem: Environmental > Aquatic > Marine > Hydrothermal vents | place: Pacific Ocean: Lau Basin | collected...
GCTTGTACTGATAAAAGTCCATGCAGGTGAAGACAAAGCAAGAGATGAGATAATGAGGCTTGTAAACATATTCAGAGCAAAAGTGGTTGATGTATCAACGGATACTTACACAATAGAGATAACAGGAAATTCAGAAAAGATAGACGCCTTTATAAGCCTGCTTAGACCGTTTGGTCTCAAGGACATAGCAAGAACAGGTATGCTGGCATTAACAAGAGAATCGGCTAAAGAAGGGATTCAGGAACACAGATTAGAATGATCTATATTTTTATTATCATATTTTTTTGGGTATTGCAGTCTTCTGCTGGAGAAATAGGGATAAAAAAACCTGTTTTAAAAAACCTTCCGTCGGAATACATATCTGTATTTTATGCGTTTTTAGTTGATAACTTTGAAAATGTAGAAAGGTTCACTCCTAAGAAAAATTACTTTTATACAATAAAACCTTATTTATCATCAATAGCAGGAAGCTACAACCTGTGTTTAGATATTTATAAAAACAGGAATATAAACAGAATAATCTGTTTTTCCTCAAAAGACGCTCAGGATCTTTCCCGAAAAATAGATGTTTTACCAGAGAAAATAAAATTTCTCAGCCCTATAAAAAAAACAGAAAAATATGTATATCTGAAGGTGTTAACATTTTCAAAAAGTTTCAGCAGTGAACTTAAAGTAACATCACAAAATGGAGACATACTTATCAATTACACATCGGCAAAAGAGTTTAAAGGGGAAAATGTTGAGCATATAACAGTAGGAAATGCTCTTATAAATATAGATACAGTCATCTTAAACGGTGCTGAAGCATCAAAGATTTTTGATTACATACTCAGAGGATACCGTTTTAAAGGGATTTTGATTATAAAAACATATTAGTGTAATATTTTAAATTAAGCAAAAAACAGGAGGTCAAAATGGCTAAAATCTACTACGATGAAGATGCATCACTTGAAGTATTAAAAAACAAAACCGTTGCAATAATAGGGTATGGAAGTCAGGGACATGCCCACGCCCTAAATCTTAGAGACAGCGGAATAAATGTTATTATAGGGCTTTACTCAGGAAGCAGATCAGCAGAGAAAGCAAAAGCTGAGGGGTTTGAAGTTTACATTCCTGATGAGGCTGCAAAAAAGGCTGATGTTGTTATGATGCTTATCCCAGACACAATACAGCCTGAGGTTTTCGAAACGGCAATCCTGCCTAACCTTGATGAAGGTAATGCCCTTGCCTTTGCACACGGATTTAATGTTCATTTCGGACAGATAGTCCCACCTGAATATGTTGATGTTTTTCTTGTTGCTCCTAAAGGACCGGGACATCTGGTAAGATGGCAGTATGAAGAAGGAAAAGGTGTTCCCGGGCTTGTTGCTGTCCATCAGGACTTTACAGGAAATGCAAAAGATGTTGCCCTCGCATACGCAAAAGGGATAGGGTGTACAAGGGCAGGGCTGATTGAAACAACTTTTGCAGAAGAAACAGAAACAGACCTTTTTGGTGAGCAGGCTGTCCTGTGCGGAGGGGCAACGGCTCTAATAAAGGCAGGCTTTGAGACCCTTGTTGAGGCTGGATACCAGCCTGAGGTTGCATATTTTGAATGCCTGCATGAGTTAAAACTTATTGTTGATCTTATATACCAGTACGGAATAGCAGGAATGAGATACTCAATATCAGACACAGCAAGATACGGGGACGTAACGAGAGGAGACAGGATTTACAATGCTGTAAAGCCTGTTCACAAGAAAATATTAGAAGAGATCCAGAGGGGCGAGTTTGCAAAAGAATGGATACTTGAAAATGTGGCAAACAGGGCACATTTTAATGCTATGCTCCAAAAGGACGAAAAGCATCCTGTTGAGGAGATAGGAAAAGAACTTAGAAAAATGATGCCCTGGCTGGAGTCAAAAGGATTATAAAAGGGTTGTAAATGAATTTAACATCAAAAAGAAAATCTTTAAAAAAGATATACGAACCGTTCGGGCTTATTTTTGTTAAGGCTCACATAACCCCGAATGTTATTACACTTATATCTGTGGCTATGGGGCTTTTCGCTGCCTTTTCCTTTTATAAGGGAAAGCCCCTTACAGCAGCTTTTTTCCTGTTTTTAAGCGGATTTTTTGATCTTATGGACGGCATTGTAGCAAGAGAAACAGAAAAATCATCAAAGTTCGGTGCTGTTTTTGACTGGCTTGCAGATAAGTTTGTTGACGGTTTTGTTCTTTTCTTCATAGGTTTAACATACTCAACACCTGTGCTTACAGCTCTGGCTGTTGTTGTCAATATGCTCCACACGTTTATAAAACCTGTTGCTTATGCAGAGATAGGGTTTGCTAACAGGGAAAAAGGAAAGATAAATGATCCCCTTGAAGGGATAGGATTTTTTGGAAGACCTGAAACAATGCTGGCGATTATCATTTTTTCCATTTTTGAACACTTTCACATTCTTGGAGGACTTCAGACAGGCTTTATTATAATAACAGCCCTGATGACATTATCCCTATTCCAGAGGGTTATCTATCTGTACATAAAATACAACAAAGATTATGACTAAAGGGGTATACGATGCACAGACCTTACACAATAATAGTCTCAGAAGTTACAGTTGACGGTAAACTTACCCTCAGAAAGGGCAGATCATCAAAAGAGATAATGCAGTTTATGGACGATGAAGCAAACAGGTACCTCCACGAGCTGAGGGCAAAAGTTGACGGGATAATGGTAGGGGCAGAAACTATAAGAACAGACAACCCCTTTTTAACAGTAAGGTATGTTGAGGGCAAAAACCCAACAAGAATAGTTCCAACATCAAAAGCAGAAATACCTATAGATGCCAATATATTAGAAAAACATGCACCAACCATAATAGTAACATCACATTCAGCTCCTGAGGAAAAGGTAAAAGCCCTTGAAGAAAAGGTTGAGGTTATAAAATGCGGAGAAGAAAGTGTTGATCTTATAGAAATGATGGACAGGCTTTACCAAAAGGGAATTAAAAAACTTATGGTTGAAGGAGGGGCTACCCTTAACTGGAACCTTCTCAGGCTGGGGCTTGTTGATGAGATAAGGTTGATACACATACCGTTTATTGTTGGAGGAACAGACACACCAACATTAGTGGGAGGAGAAGGCTTTTACTCCTTTGATGAGGTTGTGAAGCTGAAGCTCAGAGCACACTTTATGAGAGGATCCCATCTTATTACAGAATGGGAGATAAAGTTTGAAGGTTAAGGTTCTTTACTTTTCTTCCATAAAAGATAAGCTAAAAAAAAGTGTAGAGTTTTTTGAAATAAAAGAAGGCTCTAAAGTACACGATCTTATAAAAGAGATACAAAATAAGTATCCTGATCTGTCTGAAAACCTGAAAAACATAATGATTGCCGTAAATGAAGAATACGCTGATATGCAAACAAAATTAAAAAATGGAGACACTGTTGCCCTAATACCACCTGTAAGCGGCGGTTAAGATGTACAGGGAAGCTGTAATATCAAACGGTCAGTTTTTTATAAATTTTGATAAGTACCTGTCTCTCAGGGATCTTTATTTTCCTTATGTTGGTCAGTACAATCACCTTCGGGGAAATAAAAACCATCTGATAGTTTCTGTTGACGGCGATCTTAGATACATGGACGAAGGGTGGGAAAGGAAGTTCTCATATAGAAAAAACAGTCTTATCACAGATATGAAAGCTGTTAATAAAGACCTTGGAATATCTCTCAGGATAAACGATCTTACACATAAATACCTTCCTGTTTACATCAGAAAAATAACTGTAAAAAATCTAACAAAAGAGAAAAAAGATATAAAAATATTTTTCTATCATGATTTTTGCCTTTATGAAACAGAGGCAGGAAATACAGCCCTTTACCACCCGGATATGAAGGGGCTTGTTCATTACAGGGAATCAACATATCTTCTTGTTTCCATATTTCCCGAGATCTCAGACTACACCATAAGTGTAAAAAAAGAGTCATGCATGAACCAGATAAAAAACCAGAAGCTTGATAAGAACCCTATAGCAAGGGGAGATATTGACAGCGCTGTTGCATACTACACTGATCTTCAGCCTGAAGAAGAAAAAGAGTTTTATTACTACATAATAGCAGGAAAAAGTTTTGATGATCTTGAAGAAAAACAGAAAAGAATGATTGAAGAAGGAATACAGCACTTTATTGAGGAGACGGAAATATTCCACAACAGCTGGCTGAAAGAAAAAAAGGAGATAAAAAGCTCAATAAGCAGAAAAATAAGAGAACTTTACAACAGAAGCCTGCTTATCATAAAAGCCCACATAGACAATGGGGGAGCCATAATAGCATCTGCAGACTCAAGCATATTCCACAGATTTAATAAGGATCACTACAGCTACTCATGGCCGAGGGATAATGCATTTATAGTTATGGCTCTTGATAGGGCAGGCTATGGTAATACAACAAAAAAATTCTTTGAGTTTGCATCAAAAACTTTGACAAAAAAAGGCTATTTCCTCCAAAAATATCTTCCAGACGGGTCTTTCGGCTCATCATGGCACCCATGGATAGATCAGGAGGGAAAACCCCAGCTTCCTATTCAGGAAGATGAAACAGCCCTCGTTATATGGGCTTTGTACCACCACTACAAGATTACAAAGGACATTGAATTCATAGACAGAATGTACGGCTCTCTTGTTAGACCTGCAGCAGAATTTATGGTCAGATACAGGGACGAAAATGGTCTTCCCCTTGAAAGCTACGACCCCTGGGAAGAAAGAAGGGGTGTTCTAACATACACCTGCTCTACAGTGTTTGCAGGACTAATGTCTGCGTCAAAAATGGCACATCTAACAGGAAATATAGAAGAATCAAAAAGATACGAAAAGGCTGCAAGAGAAGTAAGACAGGCAATACTGAAATATCTGTACAACAAAAAAGCCGAAAGATTTGTGAAGATGCTTGTCAGGGATAAAAACGGAAATCTTATGGAAGACCTTACCGTTGATGCAAGCCTTATATCTGTTTTTTTCACAGGAATGCTTCCACCAAACGACTACAGAGTTCTCAACACAGTATATGCGATAAAGGATAAATTATGGATAAATTTTGGGATCAAAGGGCTTGCAAGGTTTGAGGGTGATCTTTACCATAGAATAGACAGGTATTATCCCGGAAATCCGTGGATAATAACGACTATGTGGCTTGCAGACTGGTACATTGCTACCGATCAGATTGATGAAGCCCTTAAGCTGATAAACTGGGCTGTTGAAAGACAGTCTCAGGCAGGTCTTCTTGCAGAGCAGTACGACCCTGAAACAGGAAAGCCCCTCTCAGTTGTCCCGCTAACATGGTCCCACGCTGGTTTCTGCTGGACAGTCCAGAACCTTAATGAAAAACTCAGTTAAGAGTTTATCCTCTTTATTTTTTCTAAAAGTTCTGTGGTTTTTTTATTTTTTTCACCGTAAAATTTCAGGTATATGTTGTATGCTTTCTGGTAAGCTTCCATTGCAGTATCATTATGCCCTAATTTCAGATAACAATCTCCCATCTTTTCATAAATGTATCCGGCTCTGGGGTGCTTTAGCTTTTTCAGATACTTAAGCTTAACGAGAGCTTTGTTGTAAAACTCCAGTGCCCCAGTGTAATTTCCTTCCCTAAAATACTCATCAGCAGTCTGGGTGTAGAGTTTTACAGCTTTTTTTGCCCTGTTTATCCTTCCCCATTCCCGTTCATCAATTATTTTTTTCAGAGAATTTTCATCGGATACTTCCTTTTCAGCACACGATAAAAGGAACACAAAAGGAACTACAAAAAAAACCACCAAAAATCTCATTATAACCCCTCTCTTAAATTTAATTATATTTTACATCATTAATATCGCTACCGTTGTATTTTAGGGGAATTCCCCCGTTTATCCGTACCCCAAATACTAAATCAAAATCAGGTTTTTCTTTCTTCCTTGAAGTTTCTACTTTGATACTATTTTGAGTGCTTAAAGATTTATATCAAACTTTACCGTGTAACCGTAGGAGGTATTCTTCCTTTTTTTCATTTTCTCGCAGTGATATAATTATAGTCTTAATCTCAAAACTTTCAGAGAGGATTTCAGATGCTGGATAAACTTGGAGATTTTAAAAGGGATTATTTTTGCGGTGAACTGACTGAAAATAATATCGGTGATGAAGTAAGGCTTTTAGGTTGGGCTGAGAGCGTCAGGGATCACGGCGGTGTTATATTTATAAACCTGAGAGATAAGGAAGGTATAGTTCAGATTGTTATAGATCCATCAAAAAGCCCAGAAAAAGCTTATGAAAGAGCAAAAAAGGTCAGGTCAGAGTATGTCCTTGCTGTCAGGGGAAGGGTAAACAGGAGACCTGCAGGAACAGAAAATCCCAAATTAAAAACAGGAAATATAGAGATTGCCGTTGATGAGCTCAGGATATTAAACACCTGCGACATTCTGCCGTTTCCTATAGAGGACAACATAAATGTCCATGAAGAGGTAAGGCTAAAATACAGATACCTTGATATAAGAAGACCCCAGATGCTTAAAAACCTAATCCTCAGACATGAGGTCTATCAGGCAACAAGGGAGTATCTGGCAGGACACGGCTTTCTTGAGGTTGAAACTCCAATGCTAACGAAGTCAACACCTGAAGGTGCAAGGGACTTTCTTGTTCCATCAAGACTTGAGCACGGAAAGTTTTATGCACTACCCCAGTCACCCCAGCTTTTCAAACAGATACTTATGGTAGCAGGTATTGAAAGATACTTCCAGATTGTTAAATGCTTCAGAGATGAGGATCTGAGAAAAGACAGACAGCCTGAGTTTACACAGATAGATTTTGAGATGTCATTTGTTGATGAAGAAGACGTGATAGCTGTATCTGAAGGGCTTGTTCATTATCTGTTTAAAAAGATTTTAGGTATTGAGATAAGCCTTCCTATCAAAAGAATGAGCTATGAGGAGGCTCTAAACAGATACGGAACAGACAAGCCTGATCTTAGATACGGTCTTGAGCTGAAAGATCTTACAGATCTTGCAAAGGAAGTGGAGTTTAAGGTTTTCAGATCTGTTGCAGATTCTGGAGGGCTTGTGAAAGGGATCAATATAAAGGGTGGTTCAAAGCTTTCAAGAAAAGAGATTGATGATCTGACAGAGTATGCCCAGAAGTTCGGTGCTAAAGGAATGGCATGGATAAAGATAAATGAGGATGGTTCTCTCCAGTCTCCAATCGTAAAATTTTTCTCTGATCATCAGATACAACAGATCAAAGCTATTATGGAAGGGGAAAACGGAGATCTTCTGATATTCATCGCAGACACTCCAGAAATAACCCACAGGGTTTTAGGTTTCTTAAGAAAGCATATAGCAGAAAAATTAGACCTGATACCTGAAGGAAAATGGGAGTTTGTATGGATAGTTGATTTTCCTCTTTTAGAGTGGGACGAAGAGGAAAACAGGCTTGTTGCCCTTCACCACCCATTTACATCACCAAAGGAAGAAGATATAGACAGACTTGATGAAGCGATAAACAACAAACAGATAGCACTTTCTTTTAAATCCCGTGCTTACGATCTTGTTCTGAACGGTGAAGAGATAGCAGGTGGATCTATCCGTATACACAGACCTGATGTTCAGAAAAAGATATTTGAGCTTATCGGTATATCAGATGAAGAAGCAGAGGAAAGGTTCGGCTTTTTAGTTAATGCCCTGAAGTATGGAGCTCCTCCACATGGAGGTTTGGCATTCGGTCTTGACAGGCTTGTTGCTCTTATGACAGGGTCTGACAGCATTAGGGAAGTGATAGCATTTCCAAAAACCCAGAAGGGTATATGTCCCCTCACCAAAGCTCCAGACCACGTAAGAGAAGAGCAGCTTGAAGAATTGGGCATAGAAGTTGAACTGCCGAAAGAAGAAGCCTAACTTTATAAATTGAGAAAAATCATAGACTTTATTAATAACTGTTCTTAATTTATTTAAAAAAAATAAGGGGATAATATGGCTGATCCAGACAAAGAACAGACAACTTTGAATCTTTACATACAAAAAATGGCTGAACACCCCCTTCTTTCCCCTGAGGAGGAAAAAGAACTTGCCAGAAGGGCAAAAAAGGGGGATAAAGAGGCTTTAAAAAAACTTGTTGAGGGTAATCTCCGTTTTGTTGTTAATGTTGCAAGAAATTTTATGGGGTGGGGAGTTCCTTTAACCGATCTGATTGCTGCCGGAAATCTCGGGCTTCTGGAGGCTGCAAAAAGGTTTGATCCTGACAGGGACGTAAAATTTATCTCTTATGCTGTCTGGTGGATAAGACAGGCTATTATGCAGACCATTTTCCAGCAGACAGGTGCTGTTAGAATTCCTGTTAAAGAGTCCCTTTTTATCAGCAAAGTAAAAGAAACTTACGAAAAACTGAAAGAAAAGCTAAAAAGAGAACCTTCTATAGAAGAGATTGCACAAGAGGTTGGAGCTTCACCTAAAAAGGTGAGAAACGCACTTCAGATAGTAAGAATGCCCTACTCCCTTGACAGACCTATCGGGGAAGAAGGAGAAGATCTTACCCTTCTTGATGTGCTGTCAAAAAAGGGAACTGAAGATGTGGAGAAGGATATTGTAGAAGAATCACTGCATAAAGAGCTGAACAAACTTCTGAACATACTTGATGAAAGGGAAAAGGCGATTATTGAACACAGATTTGGTCTTAATGGTGAAGAGCCAAAAACATTAACGGAGGTTGGTGAGATCTTAGGTATATCAAGGGAAAGGGTAAGACAGATAGAGCAAAGGGCATTAAAAAAACTGAGGACTGTTGCCATAAAAAAACATCTAAAAGATTTCTTATCCTGAAATCTCCTCAAATCCCCTTTTTACTGAAGCACCTAACAGTCTGAGTTTTGCATCTATATTTTCATAGCCCCTATCAAGATGGTAAATATCGTATATTCTTGTTTTTCCTTCAGCTATAAGACCGGCTATCACCATTGCTGCACTGGCTCTCAGATCTGTTGCTTTCACCTGAGCTCCTGTCAGCTTTTCTACACCTTTAATAAAAGCATCTTTTCCACGCACAGTTATGTCTGCCCCCAGTCTTTTCAGCTCAGGGACATGCATAAATCTGTTTTCAAAAATATTTTCAGTTATTCTTGATCTTCCTTCAACAACAGAAAGCATAGTCATAAACTGTGCCTGAAGATCTGTTGGAAAATAGGGATACTCTTTTGTCTGGATATAAACAGGCTTAAGCTTTTGTGAGCTTCTGACAGCAACCTGATTTTCTGAAATGGGAACAACATCTATCCCTATTTTGTTAAACACTTTGTGAACATAATCTAAATAACGAACAGGGTAATTTTCCAGAACTATACTTCCCCCAAAAAGGGCTGAAAGGACTGCGAAAGTACCTGCCTCTATCCTGTCCGGTATTATCCTGTGTTTTACACCAGAAAGCTTTTTAACACCTTTTATGATTATTCTGTCCGTTCCTTCACCTTTTATGTTAGCTCCCATTTTTTTGAGCATATTTGCAAGATCAACAACCTCAGGTTCCATAGCAGCGTTTTCTATAACGGTTTCGCCATCTGCCAAAACAGCTGCCATCATTATGTTTTCAGTTCCTGTAACGGTTTTTTTGTTAAACCTGACATGGACACCTTTAAGACCGTATGGGGCTTTTGCGTATATAAATCCGTGTTCAACAGTTATATCTGCCCCCATCTGTTTTAAAGCCTTCAGGTGAAGATCCACTGGTCTTGTCCCTATTGAGCAACCTCCGGGAAGTGCGACCTTTGCATAACCAAATCTTGTAAGCATAGGACCCAGAACCAGTATTGATGCTCTCATTCTGCTTACAAGCTCATAAGGAGCTTCAAGGGAGCTAATATCTTTCAGCCTCAGAGAAAAAACCCCCTCTGACAACTCCTGAATATCAAAACCTATATGTTCAAGGAGGGATCTCATTGTTGATACATCAAGAAGATAAGGCAGATTTTCCAGAACAACAGGCTCATCTGTCAAAACAGCTGCAGCCATATCAGGCAGAGCTGAATTTTTTGCCCCTGATATTCTTACAGTTCCTTTTAGCTCCTTCTGTCCATCTATCTCAAGGTATTCTACAACCCCTTCCCTAATCTCTAACATCCTTTTCTCCTATTATAATCCTGTCAAGACCCTGCAGGTCTTTTATTATTATTGCCTTAAACCCCTCAGCCTCTAAAATTTCCTTAACAGCCTTTCCCTGCTTATAACCTATCTCAAATGCAAAAAAACCGTCTTTTTTCAAATATTTCTTCCCTTCCTTAACTATCTTTTCGTAAAACTCTGTCCCCTCTTTACCTGCAACCAGTGCTTCGTAAGGCTCTTT
>Ga0256832_1003741_pt1 | contig 10327 bp, 10 predicted proteins | sample 134614metaG_FD_190534 | JGI IMG/M metagenome (GOLD analysis project Ga0256832, IMG submission 190534) | Hydrothermal vent microbial communities from Lau Basin, Pacific Ocean - 134-614 | ecosystem: Environmental > Aquatic > Marine > Hydrothermal vents | place: Pacific Ocean: Lau Basin | collected...
TGGCGACCAATGCGAAAAATGCGGTTCATCTTTAAGCCCTATGGAATTGATCAATCCGGTTTCGACCATATCGGGTAATAAGCCGGTGGTTAAAGAGACCAAACATTGGTATTTGCCTTTAGACCAATACGAACCATGGCTGCGCGAGTGGATACTCGAAGGACACAAGCAGGATTGGAAACCCAATGTCTTGGGGCAAGTCAAATCGTGGTTAGACGACGGTTTACGCCCGCGCGCCGTTACGCGTGATTTGGATTGGGGCGTGCCTGTACCTGTCGAAGGTGCCGAAGGCAAGGTGTTATATGTTTGGTTTGATGCGCCTATCGGGTATATTTCATCGACTAAAGAATGGAGCGAAAAAACCGGCAAAGATTGGCAACCTTATTGGAAAGATGAAAATACAAAACTCATACATTTTATAGGTAAAGATAATATTGTTTTTCATACTATTATTTTTCCGGCAATGCTCAAAGCACATGGCGATTATATTCTGCCCGAAAATGTGCCGGCTAACGAATTTCTCAATTTGGAAGGCGACAAAATTTCGACTTCGCGTAATTGGGCGGTTTGGCTGCACGAATATCTGGAAGAATTTCCCGGGAAGCAAGATGTGCTGCGCTATGTTTTGACTGCCAACGCCCCCGAAACCAAAGACAACGATTTTACTTGGAAAGATTTTCAAACCCGTAACAACAGCGAATTAGTCGGCAATCTCGGCAATTTTATCAATCGCGTCATGGTCTTGACCAAAAAATATTATGATGGGGGTATTCCGCAACCCGAAACCATGACTAAAACCGATAAAGAAGTCTTGGCGCAAATCAAAATATATCCCGAAAAAATAGGCAAACTCATCGAACGGTACCGTTTTAGAGAAGCCCTGTCCGAATATATGAATTTAGCCCGTTTGGGCAACAAATATTTGGCAGACGAAGAGCCGTGGAAACAAGTCAAAACCAATCCCGAACGTGTTAAAAGCATTATGTTTGTCGCCAATCAAATAGCGGCGGCATTGGCTGTTTTAGGCGAAGTGTTTTTGCCTTTTACAGCGCAAAAACTCAAAGCCATGTTGCAACTGCCCAATAGATTATCTTGGGATGATGTGGCGCAAAAAGACATTTTGCTTCCGGCAGGACATCAGCTCGGCGAGCCGCAATTATTGTTTGAAAAAATTGATGACGACACCGTGCAAAAACAAGTACAAAAACTTTTAGATACCAAAAAACAAAATGAACTGGATAACCGCGAAGTCGAACCGCAAAAAGACGAAATCGAATTTGATGATTTTATGAAAATGGACATTCGTACGGCGACTATTTTAGAAGCCGAAAAAATGCCTAAAGCCAAAAAATTGTTGGTACTGAAAGTCGATACCGGTATTGACCAACGGACGATTGTATCCGGTATAGCCGAACACTTTAAGCCCGAAGACATTATTGGCAAAAAAGTTTTGGTTTTGGTCAATCTCAAACCCCGCAAATTACGTGGCGTCGAAAGTCAAGGTATGATATTGATGACCGAAAATGCCGAAGGCAAATTAGTATTTGTCAATCCGGATGAAGCGGCGCCTAACGGTATGAGCATTTCGTAACCAAATTGTAAGAATTGGTATTAATTATTGTACCTTTGCCACTATGAAAACCAATCTTATTTACGGCTTGCATCCGGTTATGGAAGCCATCAAATCAGGCAAACAAATTGATAAAATTTTTATTCAAAAAAATTTGAAGGGGCATAGCGCACACGACTTGCTCGATTTGTTAAAGGACCGACAGATAAATTATAAAAGCGTTCCGGTAGAAAAGCTCAACAAGTTGACTCGCGAAAATCATCAAGGCGTTGTGGCTTTTACGGCGCCGGTAACATTTGCCGATTTAGAAAATGTTTTGGCTAAAGAAACCGGCAAACCTAAAACATTTGTTTTGCTGGACGGCATTACAGATCCGCGCAATTTCGGCGCCATTATCAGAACAGCAGTTGCAACCGATGCCGACGGAATTATTTTTCCGGAAAACAATAGCGCACCTGTCAATGAAGATACCGTTAAAACCTCTGCCGGTGGCGTGTTTAAAATCCCGTTGATACGTGTCAAACACCTTAAAGATGCCATATTCTTACTGCAAGCGTATGGTATCAAAGTGATAGCTGCCACAGAAAAAGCCAATCAATTAGTTTACGATACTGACCTGAAAACGGATGTAGCACTGCTGATGGGTAGCGAAGGCAAAGGCATCAATAAAAGCCTGCTGAATACAAGCGATGAAAGAATCAAATTGCCCATGTCCGACAAAATTGATTCGCTTAATGTATCGGTGGCTTGTGGGGTTATTTTGTATGAAACTATCCGGCAACGTTTAAAAAAATAAAAAGTGCCCCTAGTAAATAAAGACACTTTTTTATGAGAAAACAAATTGATTTCATTATAAATGTATGACTCTTACCGTTCCATTAGGTAGTGTCAATGTGGCTTCATCATCGCAAGAGCCATTACCAAAATCCAATACAGCCATTTGCCCGTTTTTAGTGATTTCAATAGTCCCGCTTACAAAATAATGACAGGTAGCTTCTCTTCTCAACGGTGTTATGATAACTGCATCGAGTACAACCCCATTGCGTCGGACGATAAGCGAATTACCGGTTATTAAGAAAACATCATCAGAGTGATCCGGGGTTCCAAATCCTTCTGCCCATTCTCTGGTTCGTGTACCTGAACGGGAAGCGGTATCACCATTGGGAAAAGTTAGTGTGAAATCAAAATTATGCGTAATTTGCGGATTGCCGGTTGCATTAATTTCACGAGAAAAATCTGAACTACCATCAATCATCAAGTCATTAACATAAAATTGATCAAAAGTAATAGAACCACTTATACTATGCGCTGCCATATCCCAATCTCTGGTAATTGTAACAGTGCCACTATAAGTGTTGCCATTTGGCATGGTACAGCCATTAGCATCAAATTCCCACGTAATTACAACAGATGAGCCGTTACGGACAATGGTTTGTGTTACACAAGAAGGCAGATTATGGGAACGGTTAGCTGAACTGTTAAATCCGTACATATCTACCATATCTAAGATATCGTCAGTTGCCGCATCAGAAACAACAACTTCTTTAGCTTCATCATTTGTAATATCAGATGATGTGTCATTGGTGTTGGTGTCTTTTTTACAATTTTGTAAGACGATTAATCCGAACAATGCCAGTAAAAAGAAACTTAATTTTTTCATGGATAATAATTTTAAAGTTTATGTTACTTGGACGAGAAAATATAAAAAAGGTTTAATCTCATAAAAAAATTAAGATATCTACATTATTTTTTGTTTAAAACGCGTTTTTATTATATTTATTTTATTCTTTTTGTTAATTGAGCAAATCTATTTGCTTATTCTCAAACCATAAAATGTGTATCTTTGCTAAATATAAGCCATAAAATGGAATTAAACATTATCATTATTATTGCATTATTGTTACTTTCCGCTTTTTTTTCGGGAATGGAAATTGCTTTTGTCAGTGCCGACAGAGTACAATTGGCTTTGGATAAAAAAAATCAAAGTTTAGTCGGTAAAATTTTACAAAAACTAACCCAAAAACCATCCGATTTTATTACCACCATGTTGGTAGGTAATAATGTCGCTTTGGTTATTTACGGTTTTTTTACCGGGGATTTAATTGTAAAATATTTGCATCAATTTTGGCCCGGAATCAGTAACTTTAATGAATTATTGCTGCAAACTGTTATTTCTACTTTAATCATCTTATTTACTGCCGAATTTTTACCCAAAGTTATTTTTCAGTTGTATGCCAATAAGTTACTGCGTCTATTTTCGGTTCCTGCCTATATCATCTATGTGATATTTTGGCCTATCACCCAATTTATTTTACGTTTGTCGGATGTCATTTTAAAATATTTTTTTAAAACCAAGTCGGACGATGTGCAAGATGTCGTTACTAAGGTTGAATTAGCCAAATTTATCTCACAAAAACTCAAACATGCCGAACAACACGAAGGTGAAACAAACAATGAACTAGAAATACTGAACAATGCCCTTGACTTTGTCGATGTTAAAGCGCGTGAAATTATGATTCCGCGTACTGAAATTGTGGCGGTTGAAGACAATGCAACCATCAATGAACTCAAAGAAAAATTTATTCAATCCGGATTGTCAAAAATCATTGTGTACCATAACAATATAGATGATGTAAGGGGCTATGTACATTCATTCGAATTGTTTCAAAAACCTAAACGCATCAAGTCTATCATTCGTGATGTTTTGTTTGTTCCGGAGACTATTTCTATACACGAGTTGCTCAAACAAATGACCAAAACCAAAAAAAATATAGCCATTGTTTTAGATGAATATGGTGGTACATCGGGTTTGATTACACTGGAAGATATTATCGAAGAAATTTTTGGAGAAATTGAAGATGAACATGATAAAAACGACCTCTTTGAAAAACAAATTGACGACCACACTTTTATCTTATCCGGACGGCATGAAATAGAAGATCTGAATAAAAAGTATAATTTAGATATTCCTGAAGACGACAGTTATGAAACACTTGGCGGATATATCCTATCAAAAATAGGCGAAATACCCGAAGAAAATGACGAATTTGATATCGATGATAAATTTCATATCAAAATAAACAAAGCCAATCAAAAACAAATACAAAAAGTAGTGTTGACCAAATTAAATGAAAAATAGTCAATGGGTATTTTAACAGATTAACCGGAAATATTCTTTTTCATTTCGTCCAACCGCCTGTTCAGATCCCAATCAAAAATGCCGGATTCATCTTTTATGTACTGCATAAGCGCTGTAGCTTTTAACTGTAACTGTTGATTATGAGTCACTTGCCCTTCGCCATACCACAATTCCGATAAAACTTTGAGCCGGGCAAATACTTCGTCGGTATCATAATTTTCTTTAAAAAATTTGGCAATATCATCCGTTGAAAGGGCTGTAAAAAACGCAGCATTTTTATTAAAATATTTTAGATACAAATCTTGAATTTCATCGGGATTATAAGTGTCATTTCCGGATTGAATTTTTGAAAATTTTCTTATTAAAGCTTCAAGTATTTGACCTATTTGGCGTAAGATGTAATCTTTTCGTATCATTTTTGTTTGAAATAATGACAAAGTTAATTTCTTTTTCTAATATTAAGAAACCAATTACAGCTTTTCATTTCGATTAATAAAATGTATCTTTGTCATATGAACTTTGATGCTATTATAGGACAAGATTTTTTAAAAACTTATTTTCAAAAAATCATTTCATCGGATCGTATTCCGCATACGCAATTATTTGTAGGCGATGAAGGAACCGGCACTTTGCCTATGGCATTGGCGTTTGCTAACAAGTTGCTTTGTGAAGACAACTCAAATTGTCTAAACAAAGTCAGTAAACTGATTCATCCCGATTTGCACTTTGTCTTTCCGACAGCTTCAACCGGCAGTACTAAAAACCTTAACAGTGATCATTTTTTATCGCAATGGCGTGAATTTTTGGCACAAAAACCTTATGCCGGTTTATATGATTGGATGCAGTTTTTAAATGTTGCCAATAAGCAAGGACAAATACGAGTAGCCGATGCCGAACAAATTATCAAAAAAGTAGCGGTTAAACCTTATGAAGCGCAACATAAAGTTTTTATCATTTGGATGGTTGAAAAAATGAATAATGAAACGGCAAATAAATTGTTGAAAATTTTGGAAGAGCCACCTGAAGATACCAAATTTATATTGATAGCAGAAAAAACTGACAACATATTACCAACCATTATCAGCCGTTGTCAAGTGCATCATTTTAATTTGATTGCGGTTGAAACTATCAAAACCGAATTAATAAAACGTTTTGGATTTAAACCCGAACAAGCATTGAAAATTGCTCATCAAGCTAATGGTAATTGGCACAAAGCTTTACAATTGGCAGAAGCTGAGAATTCAGATGATGATTTTCAAAAGCTGTTTATCGAATGGGTTAGGGTGGCTTTTTCAGCTAAGAAAGATAAACAAGCTATCCGTAAATTAATTATGTGGTCAGAAAAATTGGCCACTGCCAATCGAGAGACCCAAAAGCAATTTTTAGAATTTGCGCTTGAGACTTTCAGGCAAGCTTTGATGATAAACTACCAAAATCCATCTTTAGCTTATTATGATTTCAGTCAAAATCAATTTGATTTGAACAAATTAGCCCCTTATATCCATTCAAATAACATCCAAAACATTTACGAATCTGTTACAGAAGCGCTTTATCACCTTGAACGAAACGCAAACGCAAAGTTAATATTTTTAAATCTATCGATAAATTTGACGAAATTTATACATAAAAACGAAAAAGCTGTTTAGTTTTAACATTTTTTTGATTTATTTGTATCTTTGCAGGAGTGTATAAATTTTTATCATGAAAAAAACGATTATATTTCTGTTACTGATGATTGGTTTTCAGTCATTTTCACAATTCGGATATAAAAAATTCTATTTCTCTGCCGGAATTACCGGTCAATATATGACGGCTCCCACTTATACGGGTTATGATGCTAATTTGACAGCTATCCCACGGTATAATTTTGTTGAGTTGGGTCCTGAAACAACCTTTTCTATAGAAGCACGACCACAAATAGGGGTAGGTTTTAGAAATTGGTACAAATACCGGGAATATGATGATGTATTTCCTACACGATTGAGCTATTCGATTCCGGTAATAGTCAATTTTAATTGGGGATTAAATTCGGAAGAAAATTCGCTTTATCTCGTTGGCTTATATCTCGGTGGCGGTTATAACTATTCCAATGTTATCTCTAAAGAACCACCTTATGATGCCGTACATGGTTTTGTCATTGATGCAGGCATCCGCTTTGACGGGTCACCCATTCCGCAACTTGGCTTAATGTACACTATTGGCAACGATGGTAGTAGGATATATAGTTTTGGCGTCTATTATGATTTTTAGTCATTGTCCGGTTGATACCACGATGCATATTTGATATAACTATCGGCTATACGTTTAATTTCACCTTGTACTAATTCCGGACTGATATTTTTAATCTTTACAGCCGGGATACCTGCATAAACACTACCGCTTTCAACAACTGTTCCTTTGGTAACTACTGATCCGGCGGCGACTATGGCATTAGATTCTATAACAGCATGATCTAAAATTACGGCATTCATGCCGATTAATACATTATCTTTAATGGTACAACCATGAACGGTTGCATTATGTGCAATGGAAACATTATTACCAATATGAGTCGCTGCTTTTTTGTAAGTGCCGTGTATAACCACACCGTCTTGAATGTTGACTTTATCGCCAATTCTGATATAATTAACATCTCCACGAACAACGGCGCCAAACCAAATGCTACAATAATCTCCCGCAATAACATCGCCTACAATTACGGCATTATCAGCTAAAAAAGCATGTTTGCCAAAACGGGGTTTTTTACCTAAAATTTCTTTTATGATAGACATTCTTATAAAAATTTCTTATTATAAGGCAAAGGTAGTATTAATTGTTGATTTTGTTTTTGAGAAATTGCGATGAACAAATAAAAAATCCACCAACTTAAAAACCTTAATTTCTTAATATTTAAAAAAAATCGTTTAAATAAAAAAATCTTTCAAGGCATTTTCCCACTTACGGGGTTTATAATCAAATAATTGTTTGATTTTCTTTTTAGATAAAACGGAATATGGCGGACGAACAACATGTCTTTCAAAGCGGGCACTGTTAATGGGTTTGATTTTTTTTTCTATACCGGCATATGACAAAATTTTCTGTCCGAATTCATACCATGTGGCTTTACCTTGATTGCTAAAATGATAAGTACCGAAATAATTTTTTTTAGGATTTTCTTCAATAGTCTGAATCAAAAACAATAAAAATTGTATCAAATCAGGGGCATAAGTCGGCGTTCCGGTTTGGTCATTGACCAGTTTGAGTTTTTTTTGTGTTTTTGAAAGTTCTAAAACAGTTTTGACAAAATTGCGATTAAATTTTGAATATAACCATGATGTTCTGATAATCAAGTACTTTTTTAAGTATTGACTGATTATGTTTTCACCCATTAATTTGGAAGCACCGTAAACATTAAGTGGGTTGGTTTTATCGTCTTCCATATAAGCTGTGTTTTTCTTACCGTCAAATACATAATCCGTTGAAATATGGACTAAAGTAAAATCATTTTTTTTGGCAGCTTTTGCCAAATTGGCAACCCCTTTAACATTAACATTAAAACAAGCTTTTTTATCGGTTTCGGCTTGATTAACATTGGTATAAGCTGCAAAATTAAAACAGTAATCAAAGTTGTTTTCTTTAAAAAATCGCTTTACGGCTTTTTTATCGGTAATATCCAGTGTATATTTACTTTTAAACGTCACATCAAAATAGGGACAAGGCATCATTCTCAATGATTTACCCAATTGGCTTTCAGCTCCGGTAACAAGGATTTTGATTTTATTTTTCATAAAACTCCTTTGTGTCTTTTAAGTATGGTAAAGTTCTGTCTTTTTCCGATAAAATAATCTGTGATAAGTCATATTGCCAATCAATGTTTAAGTCGGGGTCGTCAAAGCGAATTCCGGCTTCACTTTGCGGATGATACACATTATCAATTTTGTAATAAAACAAAGTATCATCTTCCAGACTTAAATAACCGTGTGCCATACCTCGCGGGATAAATAATTGCTTTTTGTTTTCGGCATTTAAAAAAATAGAAAAATATTGTCCGAAAGTTTTGGAGTTCTCTCGCAAATCCACAACAACATCTAAAACAGCACCTTTGAGCACGCTAACTAATTTGGTTTGCGCATAAGGCGATTTTTGAAAATGTAACCCCCTTAAAACGCCCTTTCGTGACCTTGCTAAATTGTCTTGGATAAATCGGATTTTGTGACGGGTTAATTTGTCAAATTCCGTTTGATTATAAAACTCGTAAAAAAAACCCCTTTCATCGGTATAAACCTTTGGTTTAATAACATACAAATCGTTAATAAATGTAGATTGCAAAATCATTATGATTAAACGGCTTTTTGTTGTTGGTATTTATTCAAATAAGTATTGAAATCTTTGAGCAACAGTATTATTAATGCCAATAGGAAACCCAATAAAGCATACCTAACATGTTTATTTTCTAAAGCTGAAAATTCTTGAATACCATTATGGGGAAAACTGTTTAGTATAATGACCGTATCATCATATTTATTAGTTTGTTCAACCGTTTTTTTTAAGTTTTTTAAAGCTTTTTGTCTTTCGTAAAATAAATTATAGGTAGCTTCAGGACCTGATATTTTCTGATTGGCGACAACAATATTGGTAGCAGCCACACCGGGCTTTTGAGCTGCTTCTAACCATACACGGTTAAAAATTGAGCGCATGGAATCTATATCACTTAAAGTTTTTAATAGCTTTTGTTTTTTAATATCCAAATAAGATAAAAAATTCTGTTTTCTTTTTTCTAAAGCTATATCTTTATTGAGTAAAGCTTTTATTTTTTCATTCAGATCTTTAAAAACTAAAGGTGAATCAGCCGTAATTTTTAATGACCAATAGTGATTTAGATTATCATTTTTGCTTATATTATTTTTATAATCTTTATATTCGATAAACTTATAAACCACTGTATCTTTAGACATTAGATATTCTTCATAATCATCAATCAAAAACACATCGTTGATAACAGGGGTCAATTCAAAGCTTGTGAAATGTGCTGCTTCTTCAGATGGCAAATTTAGTATTTTCTCTAGACCTAAAGAATCATGCTTTTGAATCAAACTGTTTATGGCTGCTACTTTCTCTTTCAAATCTAATTGGGCATTATAATTAGTCCTCAATGTGGCTTGTCCGTAGTAAGTTTGCGATTTTTGGTTACCTAAAAAAGATAATCCAAATCCAAGTAATAAGCCCAATCCTAAGATTATATAATGTTTCTTTAAATAAAGAATGAAATCAATAAAAATAAAAAACAGCCATTTAAACATATTAGCAATGCTTTTAAAAAAGCTTTTAAACATATTGCCAATGGCTGTAAAAAATTGGATGATATCAATTTCTTCGGGTTGCATTTGTTGGTTCATAGTTATTTGGTTTTAAGAACTTGTTGCAATATTTTTTTGGTGATAATATAAGTCGGTTCCACACCTTTGATACCCAGTGGACCAGATGCTAATGTGCTGCCTGTTTGCAATGGGTTATCTGATGCATAATAGGCATAGCGTACCTTTACACCGGCATCAATGTTGCCCCTGATTTTAGCAGCAGATTGAATAGCTTTTTGATAATGCGCACCTTCCATCTCCAGACCAATGGCTTGCCAAGTC
>Ga0256832_1003742_pt1 | contig 10319 bp, 11 predicted proteins | sample 134614metaG_FD_190534 | JGI IMG/M metagenome (GOLD analysis project Ga0256832, IMG submission 190534) | Hydrothermal vent microbial communities from Lau Basin, Pacific Ocean - 134-614 | ecosystem: Environmental > Aquatic > Marine > Hydrothermal vents | place: Pacific Ocean: Lau Basin | collected...
TCCGGTAAACGGTCACCATGAGCTTTTTTACCCTTACGGGGCGGTTTTTTCCCGGGATAGCAGCGGCAGACTGCTGACATATAAACCCGCTGACGAAACCGGGCTTCATCCAGACCGATACCGGCAAACCAGGAAAACAGCTTTTTACCGGCCGTCCAGGCAAACGGTTTTAATTCTTCAATTTCCTTAAAGCCCGGTGCCTGCCCAATCAGCATAACGTTAGATACCACCGGCAAACCATGCACAGCTGGCCCGTGCATATCAGGACAGAGCTGACATTGTTCCAGCTGTGACTGTAGGTGAATAATATTTTTTAAAGTGGCAGATGACATAGGTTATGGCTATAAAATTTTGAGTGTTTTATGATTACAATTAAACCAGCCCCCCATTTATCCACTCTCCCTCTGGGAGAGGGCCAGGGTGAGGGCCTCTATAAGTAACTCACCATTTTAACCTGAAAGGGAGCAATATACATTATGCGTTTACTGCACACCATGATCCGTGTGGGTGATCTGGATCGTTCTATTGATTTTTATACCCGGATCCTGGGTATGAAACTGCTGCGCAAAAAGGACTATCCGGACGGTAAATTTACTCTGGCCTTTGTTGGTTACGGGGATGAAAAAGACAATACGGTCATTGAGTTAACCCATAATTGGGACACGGATCACTATGATCTGGGCAATGGCTTTGGTCATCTGGCTATACAGGTGGATGATGTCTATAAGGCTGCCGAGGAAATAAAAGCCGCCGGCGGTGAAATTATCCGTGTCGCCGGGCCTATGAACGCAGGTACGACCATTATTGCTTTTGTAAAAGATCCGGATGGCTACGAGATAGAATTACTTGGGCCAAAGCAATAAAGGCTTAAGCTAAGATGACCCCTGAAGGCAGATTGTCTATACAGATAAACCCGGCTAAAGCGCCTGAGAACAGGGTGGTAATCCGCTCCACCCGTCCTGTTTCTGCCTGCAGGGTGTTTAAGGGGAAAACGGTGGCTGAGTCACTGGCCTTATTGCCGGTGCTGTTCAGTATTTGCGCAACGGCCCAGTCCTGTGCCGCAGTCAGAGCCTGTGAACAGGCCCAGTCTGTTATACCGGTTCATGGGACTGAAGCTATCCGGGACTGTCTGGTCAATATGGAAACCATACGGGAACATCTCTGGCAAGTGTTTCTGGACTGGCCGAAATTTTTACAGACGGATATTAAGCAGCAGAGCATGGTTGAGATAAGGGCAATACAAAGCACTTATCAACAGGTTCTGCTTATGGATCAGCCGGTGTTTTCTGTCGGCGGCATTATACAGATGCCAGAGCTGACCGGGCTGGATAAAATAACCGGGCAATTGTCTGAGCTGCTCCGGCAGCAGGTATTTGGCTGTCAGCTGGAACAATGGTTAAGTATGGATAGTTATTCACAGTTGCAGAACTGGCTGGAACAGACGCAAACTATTGCTGCAGATATGCTTAAAAAAATAATAAGCCTGGACTGTGCCGACAGCGGCTGCTGTGAGATAACCGCCTTGCCTGAACTGGATAATAGCCAGTTAAGCGCATTGCTGCAGCAGGAAGATGCAGCAGAACTGCCGCAGTGGCAGGGTCAGAGTTACGAAACCAGCAGTTTTACCCGGACACAAAGTCCATTACTAAACGTATTAAAACAACAGTATGGTAATGGTTTGCTGGTGCGTATGGCGGCCCGCTTAACAGAAATTGCACAGTTATCATTAAAACTGATACCTGAAAAATCAGCGGATCCAGAACAGCGAAGCAGCGATTCCTTGCACTCTAATACAGGAGCTGTTACCGCTATAGGACAGGCCGCCGCTGCACGCGGTCAGTTAATTCATCGGGTCAGTATTCAGAATAATCAAATTACAGATTATCAGATACTGGCTCCTACAGAATGGAACTTTCATCCTGAGGGGGTGGTGGCCGGAGCGCTTGCTCATATACAGGGGAATGCGGATAATAGTAAAACCTTTAATCATGAGCAGCAGGCGCATTTAATTATTAAGGCCATCGATCCCTGTGTGGACTATCAGCTGGCAATTGAGGCTTAATGTTTTATGCATGAAATGTCTTTGTGTGAAGGTATTCTTGGTATTATAGAAGAACATGCTCAAAACCAGGGTTTTAAAAAAGTAAATGCACTCTGGCTGGAAATCGGCGCGTTTGCCGGTGTGGAAATTGAGGCCTTAAGATTCAGTTTTGAGGTTATAACTAAAAATACCATAGCAGAGCAGGCCCGCTTGCATATTATTGATATACCGGGAACCGCCTGGTGTATGCAATGCTCAAAAACCGTTGCAATAAAAAGGCGCTTTGATGCCTGCCCCCACTGCGGCGGCTATCAGCTGCAGATAACCGGCGGGGAAGAAATGCGTGTAAAAGAACTGGAAGTTGAATAAATAACAATTTTGCATTTAATTTTAGTCAGTCTGTAAATCAGTCGGGAGAAAAACCATGTGTACAGTATGCGGATGCGGTGAAGGAGAAACCCGGATTGAAGGTCATACTCACAGCCATGAGCATGTGAAAAGCCATGAGCACGGCAGCAATAGTCACTCTCATGAACATCAGCATTCCCATAATCACGACTATGGGCAGGGCCCGGCTCATGCCCATGCACCGGGGCTCAGCCAGTCGCGTATGGTGCAGATAGAAACGGATATTCTCAGTAAAAATAATGAGTACGCCGCTCATAACCGCCGCTGGTTCAGTGAACACAAAATACTGACACTTAATCTGGTGTCCAGTCCCGGTTCAGGTAAAACCAGTCTGTTAACCCGTACCATTGATGAACTGAAAAAAGAACTGACACTGGCCGTGGTGGAAGGTGATCAGCAGACCGATAATGATGCACAACGTATCCGTGAAACCGGTGTCAAAGCATTGCAGATCAATACCGGAAAAGGCTGTCATCTGGATGCGCATATGATTGGTCATGCCATCGACAGCCTGGCACTGGAAGATAAAAGTATTTTATTTATAGAAAATGTCGGCAATCTGGTGTGTCCGGCAGCCTTTGATCTGGGTGAGGCTCACAAGGTGGCCATCCTGTCTGTGACAGAAGGGGATGATAAGCCACTTAAATACCCGGACATGTTTCATGCTGCGGATCTGCTGCTGTTAAACAAAACTGATCTGCTGCCCTATGTTGATTTTGATGTGGAAAAATGTTCAGACTATGCCCGCAGAGTGAATCCGGGCATTAAAATTATTCAGGTTTCAGCCACCACTGGCGAAGGTATGGATACCTGGTACCAATGGATTAAAGCTACTCAGAATCTGGCACTCATATAAATTAATGCTAACGGGAAAGATAATATGTGTCTGGCTATTCCGGCAAAAGTCATTGCCATTGATCCGGTCAATGATATGGCGACAGTGGCACTGGGTGAAGTAAAAAAAGACATATCCATTGCCCTGGTGGACAATATCAACATTGATGATTATGTGCTGATCCACGTAGGCTATGCCTTAAATAAAATCAGCCCGGAGGAAGCACAGCACACCCTGGATTTATTTGCACAGGCCGGACTAAAGGACGAATCATGAAATACATTGATGAATTTCGTCGTCGGGATCTGGCCCGGCAATTATCTTCAGCCATTAAAAAAACGGTCGATCCGGAAAAACACTATAATCTCATGGAGTTCTGCGGCGGTCATACCCATGCCATTTTCCGCTATGGGGTACAGAAATTAATGCCGGACAATGTGTCCTATATTCATGGGCCCGGCTGTCCCGTGTGTGTGCTGCCTGTTGGCCGAATAGATAATGCTCTGCAGCTGGTAAACGAACATGATGTGACTTTGTGTACCTACGGCGACTTAATGCGGGTACCGGCCAGCGGCCTTAATAGCCTGCTCAGAGCTAAAGCAAGGGGCGCAGATATTCGTATGGTGTACTCAGCCATGGACGCCCTGAATATTGCCCGGGAAAATCCTGAAAAGGAAGTTGTATTTTTTGCAATCGGTTTTGAAACAACCACCCCGCCAACGGCTTTAATCATTAAGCAGGCTCAGGCCGAACAGATAAAAAATTTTACCGTTTTCTGTAATCATGTCCTGACCCCTCCTGCCATGCGCAGTATTTTGGGGGAGCCGGAAAACAGTGGGCAGGACAGAATTGTTATTGACGGCTTTCTCGGACCTTCCCATGTCAGCACTATTATCGGCAGCCGGCCCTATGAAGTGTTTGCAGAGCAGTTTTACAAGCCCATTGTTATTGCCGGTTTTGAACCCCTGGATGTAATGCAGGCTTCCTTAATGCTGATCCGCCAGATTAATGAGGGCCGTCATGACGTTGAAAATGAATATACCCGTGCCGTTTCCAGAAACGGTAACCGGAAAGCTCAGGCACTGGTGGCTGAAGTGCTGGAACTGCGGCCGGAATTTGAATGGCGCGGTCTGGGTATGGTTCCTAAAAGCGCTTTAAAAATCCGATCGGAATATGCTGAGTTTGATGCAGAAAAACACTTTAATATGCCTCCTGTTCATTCCTCGGATGTTAAAGGCTGTGAATGTCCTCAGATTTTAAGAGGGGTTAAAAAACCGACAGACTGTCAGTTATTCGGTACCATCTGTACACCGGAAAATCCCATGGGTGCCTGTATGGTGTCATCAGAAGGTGCCTGTGCCGCCTACTGGACCTATGGACGCCTGAGTTAATAAGAAGGTAACTGCTCAGTACAAATTAAAGTAATATAGAGTATCTGTAGACAGTCACGGTCAGGTACACTGAATAGTTACAAAAAAAGTGAACATTAAACATGAATAAAAAACGATTTCCCGTTCGCCTGAATATACGCAATAACGTTATTGATATGACTCATGGCAGCGGCGGCCGGGCCATGGCACAGTTAATTGAAGAGCTGTTTGTTAAGCATCTGGACAATGACTTACTGCGTCAGGCCAATGATCAGGCTGCCTTTAATGTGCCCGGCGGTCGCATGGTGATGAGTACCGACGGACATGTCATATCACCGCTGTTTTTTCCCGGCGGAGATATCGGCTCACTGTCTGTACACGGCACCATTAACGATGTCGCCATGTCCGGAGCCAGGCCATTATACCTTTCTGCAGGCTTTATTCTCGAAGAAGGCTTCCCCTTATCCGAACTGGAAAAAATAGTGGCCAGTATGGCCGAGGCCTCCGCAACTGCCGGTGTGCCGGTGGTGACAGGCGATACCAAGGTAGTGGAGAAGGGCAAAGGTGACGGCATTTTTATTACCACGACCGGAGTGGGTATGGTGCCGGAAGGGGTGCAGATTTCCGGAGATCGGGCCCTGCCTGGTGATGCTATTTTAATTAGCGGCACTATTGGTGATCATGGTGTGGCCATTATGTCCAGCCGGGAAAATCTGGAGTTTGAAACCAGTATTCAATCCGATTCAGCCGCTCTGCATACCCTGGTGGCGGATATGGTGACTGCCGTACCAGATATCCATTGCCTGCGTGATCCCACCCGCGGCGGGCTGGCCACTACGCTGAATGAACTGGCTCAGCAATCCTCTGTCGGCATGATACTGGATGAAAACAGGATACCGGTTAACCCTTCCGTAACCGCCGCCTGTGAACTTCTGGGTCTGGATCCGCTGTATGTTGCCAATGAAGGTAAACTGGTCTGTATCTGTGCCCGGGAATACAGTCAAAGCCTGTTATCCATAATGCAGGCTCATCCTTTGGGACATAATGCGGCTGTTATCGGTGAAGTGACAGACGATCCTAATGGCTTTGTTCAAATGCAGACACGTTTTGGCGGCAGCCGTATTGTGGACTGGCTTTCAGGTGAGCAATTACCCCGGATCTGTTAATGCCTGATAAGATTTATTTACATGTGTGAACCTGGGCAACAGAATATGCATTTAGAACAATAACCATTTACATATGACAGCTTATCAAATACGCATTCAGGGTATTGTCCAGGGGGTTGGTTTTCGCCCAACCGTCTGGAAAGTGGCCCATCAGCTTAAGCTGGCTGGACAGATCAGAAATGACAATGATGGCGTACAGATCCATGTCTGGTGTAATAAAGCTGATCTTGCTATTTTTATTGATGAAATTAAAAACAACCTGTCGCCACTGGCAAGAATTGACACCATAAAAACTTTACTCCTGACGGACAAAGTGGTTATCCCGGAAAAATTTACTATTGAGCACAGTCAGTCCGGTGATATGAATACCAGGGTGGCACCGGATGCAGCAACCTGCAAACAATGTCTTGAAGAAATTCTCGAACCCACCAACCGGCGTTATCGTTATCCGTTTACCAACTGCACCCATTGCGGTCCACGTATGTCTATTATTAAAGCCATGCCGTATGATCGTAAAAATACCAGTATGGCGGCTTTCCCAATGTGTCCACAATGTCTGGCAGAATATCAGAATCCATCTGATCGTCGTTTTCATGCCCAGCCTAATGCCTGTCCAGATTGTGGTCCCAAAGTCTGGCTTGAAGATAATGAGGGACAGTTGCGGCCAGCCGATTCCGATTGTGATGTACCTGAAACCGCAGCACGGCTGATCCGGAAGGGTTATATCGTAGCGGTTAAAGGCATAGGCGGTTTTCATCTGGCCTGTGATGCGGGCAATCATAAAGCAGTGTCTGTCCTGCGCAAGCGCAAGCACCGTTATCAGAAACCATTTGCCCTGATGGCAAAAGATATCGCTATGCTCAGTGAGTATGTAGAAACTGGAGCAGAGGAAGAAGCATTATTAACCAGCCATGCTGCCCCGGTGGTGATTTTACCCTCTAAGTCTACTGCTAAAAATGTCCTGTCTGAAGCATTGGCTCCCGGACAAAACACTCTGGGATTTATGCTGCCTTACACGCCGGTGCATTATCTGTTAATGCAAAATATGTCCCGACCCATGGTATTAACCTCAGGTAATCTAAGCGAAGAACCTCAGCTTATCGACAATGATTCTGCCAGAGAAAAACTGAGTTCCATTGCGGATTATTTTTTAATGAATGATCGGGATATTATTAATCGGGTGGATGATTCGGTCGTGCGTATTATGGCGGGTAAAGCCCGTTTTCTGCGTATGGCACGGGGCTATGCCCCGCAGACAATCAATCTGCCGGAAGGTTTTCCGGGTACTGTTCAGGTGCTGGCTATGGGCGGAGAACTGAAAAATACTTTCTGCCTGTTAAAAAATGCCACTCTGGTAGTGTCTCAATATATTGGCGATCTGGAAAACCCCCTCACCTTTGAGAACTATCAATATAACCTGGAACTGTATCAGCAGTTATATGATTTTAAGGCGGATATTATTGCCGTTGATAAACACCCGGATTATCTGTCTACCCAGATGGGCCAGCAAAAAGCAGGTGATTGCGACCTGGAGCTTATAGAAGTACAGCACCATCATGCCCATATTGCCTCCTGTATGCTGGAACACGGTATGCCGCTTAATAGTAAACCTGTTCTGGGTATTGCTCTTGACGGCCTGGGGCTTGGTGAAGACGGCACCATCTGGGGCGGAGAATTTCTGCTGACCTGCTACCAGAGCTGCCGACGTCTTGCCAGTTTTCAGCCCGTCAGAATGCCAGGCGGCACCCGAGCCATTATGGAACCCTGGCGCAATACCCTGGCACATTTACTGGAAAATCAGCTCTGGGACAGCCTGTCAGAGCACAATGACGAACAGGGAGCAGAACCGGAAATAATTCGTTTTATTAAGAGTCAACCGCTTAATAATTTAATAAAAATCATTAATCAGGGGCTGAATTCCCCTTATGCCTCTTCAGCAGGCCGGCTTTTTGATGCAGTAGCGGCTACGCTGGATATATGTACTGAGTCTGTCAGCTTTGAAGGCCAGGCCGCAATAGAACTGGAAGCGCTGGCCAGTAATTTTTTTGATGCAGAAAATAACAATGCCTACCCATATATTTACCAGAACAAACAGATCATCTGGCAACCTATGTGGCTGGCACTTTTTGATGATATAAAAAACCAGACAGAGATAGCGATTATAGCAGCCCGCTTTCATCAGTGTGTTGTTCAGGCGGTAGTAACCACTGCACTGGATTTATGTTCTGAATACGGTTTAACAATAGTGGCTTTAAGCGGCGGTGTTTTTCAGAATAAATTACTGCTGGAAGGGGTTTCCACTAACCTGAAAAAACATAAACTAAAAGTCATTATACCTGAATTACTGCCTATGAATGATGCGGGTATTTCAGCCGGACAGGTTGCCGTTGCATTAGCGGGCATTAAAAACTAATGGTATGTCTGAAAAGATTCTAGCGTACCCTTCTTCAGAAAAGAGTACGCTCAATGGATACGGTATTTGCGTCTAAATGAAAATCATTAAAAGTATGCTCTCGCCCTGTGGGATTACACGCTTTAACAGGTATTGTTGATTTTACACGGATATGCGTGTAATATTGTTTTTACACGCTTTAGCGTGTATTTTGTTTTTTGCAATATCTGGAGATAAATATGCTTATTCATTCACCTGCAGACCTGGCTCAATACTATCGGGATCAGCGAAAACAGCGGGGATTATCTCAGGCCGCCATTGCTGAAGAGGTGGCTTTGCGTCAGGATACGGTGTCTAATTTTGAGCTTAAGCCTGATAACGTACGTCTTGATACCCTGTTTCGTCTTCTTGCTGCACTTGATATGGAAATACACCTGATTCCCAGGGGGCAAAAAAAGGGATGGACTGAACCATGGTAAGTAAGAGGCGGTTTCTGGGTGTATGGATGAATGGCATTCATATTGGTGAACTGGCAAAAACGGCTTCAGGAGCCCTGTCGTTTTCTTATACAGCAGACTGGTTAGGAACAGAAGGAGCACGCCCTGTTTCCTTATCAATGCCGCTACGGCATCAGGCTTACACAGGTGAGACTGTCTTTAACTACTTTGATAATTTATTACCGGATAACAAACAGGTTCGGGATCGTATTCAGGCTCGTTTCAAAGCACCCACTTCACACCCTTTTGATCTGCTCGCTGCTATTGGTATGGATTGTGTTGGAGCGATACAAATCGTTTCGGAGGAAGAAGCACCCAGAGATGTCAGGCGCATTGACGGTGAGCCGCTCAATGACGCACAAATTGCAAAAATATTAAAAAATTACCGAGCCGCACCTCTCGGTATGACGGAAGAGGAGGGAGAGGCGTTTCGTATCTCGATTGCAGGTGCTCAGGAAAAAACAGCTCTGCTATGGAAAGATAATGCCTGGTATCGCCCGTTGGGTACGACACCGACAACACATATATTCAAGTTACCGATTGGTAAAATTGAGCATTCTGGTATGGATTTAAGTGAGAGCTGTGAAAATGAATGGCTGTGCTTAAAAATTACCGAGGCTTTTGGTTTGCCGGTATGTCAGGCAGAAGTGACTGAGTTCAATGGAGCAAAGGCGCTTGTCGTTGAGCGCTTTGATCGTCGTCCGGGTAACGGCTGGATTATGCGTTTGCCCCAGGAAGATATGTGTCAGGCCCTTGGTGTATCGCCCAATATTAAATATGAAAGTGACGGAGGTCCAGGAATTGGAGCCATTATGCGATTTTTAATGCAATCACGAGATTCAAAGCATGATCGTGAGCTTTTCTTCAAGAGTCAGGTATTGTTCTGGTTATTGGCTGCCATTGATGGTCATGCAAAGAATTTTAGTGTATTTATAGAGCCGGAAGGTCGATATAGATTGACACCAATGTACGACATTATGTCGGCATATCCATTATTGGCGAACAGGCAGTTAGAAGCAAGGAAAATTAAAATGGCCATGGCGCAGAGCGGAAAAAATCGTCATTATCACTGGTATAAGATCCAGCCACGACATTTTATAAGCACCGCCAATCAGGTGGGATTTAATGAAAAGACAGCACGAACAATAGTAGCTGACATGATGGCATCGGTTGATAATGCCATTGCAAATGTTGAGCGACAAATCCCGATCGGCTTCCCTGACACTATCGCTAAATCCATTCTGTCAGGTATCCGCAAGCAGCGTGATCGGTATGTAACTGCGGCTGGCCTGGAATAGTTGTATTTCATATATATATCAAATTTAAAGGCTCGATATGGGCACAGTTTGGGCACAGGTTAAAAATGTTATTTTGTTGTTGTTGCAGGGTAATGGTCATGACTTTTGCCCTGTTATGGGTGAAGGTTTGACCTTTATTTTTTCGGGGTTGCTGTCAAAGCATAAAACAGACGGATTATTGCAATTTTAAAGCATTGAAATATAAGAAAATGGCGCGCCCTAGAGGATTCGAACCTCTGGCCTCGGCCTCCGGAGGGCCGCGCTCTATCCAGCTGAGCTAAGGGCGCAAATAAGAATTGTAATGTACTATGA
>Ga0256832_1003743_pt1 | contig 10318 bp, 6 predicted proteins | sample 134614metaG_FD_190534 | JGI IMG/M metagenome (GOLD analysis project Ga0256832, IMG submission 190534) | Hydrothermal vent microbial communities from Lau Basin, Pacific Ocean - 134-614 | ecosystem: Environmental > Aquatic > Marine > Hydrothermal vents | place: Pacific Ocean: Lau Basin | collected...
GTATGTGCATTAAAAATAGCGCCAACCTTACCGGAAATAATGTCTGCTTTGTAGCTATCCCTCAAAGTGGGACCTGTCACATCCCAATCGCTGGTAAACAAACTCAATTGCCCGATTTTCTCCTCAAGCGTCATCAACCCCAACAAGGAATCTACCCGGCTTAGTTGCACGCTTGGAGACGCAGTAGTCTTCCGTGTGGTCTTACACCCAATAAAAGACAGCAAGCCACCTGCGATTAAGAAAAACAGTTTTGTGAATTTCATATTTTTTTAGTTCTTTTGTAATAATTACTGTAACCATCCCCCTTTGAAACCGGCTTTCTTCAGACCGGTGACAACGTAGGGATTCTTTTTCATCATTTCCCAAATCAGCCCAGACCTGTAATTCTCAATTTGCAACAACATTGCCCCTTGGTCAATACCGAGATAATCCTTGTCGAACCATCCTTTTTCGCCGGTCATCTCATTCATCCAAGTGAGGTTAAAAGCATCCTTAAAACCATACTCCCCCACCAATTGCCGATAGTAAGTGTTCCACATATAAGCCAGTGCCGGTTTGCAAATTTCAGGAGCGAATGGCATAGACCCCCCGGCTGCAGTTGGGGCAATAGTACCATCATCTACCGTATTTTGTTCAGAAGCACCTCTTGCGGCATAACCGAGGAATATCCACTCTTTTCCCTCGATAGTCGTTCGTTGGTAAGGAGGTCCGTCACAAGCGGTAAGCCCCCAACAATTTGCTCCATATCCTTTGCAAGATTTCGGATTGCGTATGCAATAATCCCTATTGGCATAAGTCGCCCTCCTTGAATTTTCAAAATAATCAATCCCCATTTCCTCCATGTATTCATCCTTAATACCACGAAAGTCAACATAGATATGAGTGTATTGGTGTGTAAACAAAGCGGGATAAGCAACATAACTCTTTCCCCGAAAACTTTCCCGACGGTAGGATTTTGTCCAGTTATTCCAACTATCCTCCGGAATGGAATGCGTTGGAGACCCCAAAGCCAGAATATACAAAATCATTCCCTCGGAATATCCTTCCCAATAGTAATCCAAAAAGCCACTCTCCGGTTTCCAGCCCATGGATAGCAAACCATTATCGGTCATCATCCAATTCCAATTGACCCTTCGATAAAGCGTATCCGCCAGTTTTCGGATTTCAACCTCTCGGTTATCCTCCCCGTCAAAATAAGACATAACACTCAATATACCCGCCATCAACAAGCCCGTATCAACGGATGATAACTCTACTTTTTTGTATCGGGTCGCCCCGTCGTTTGATAAAAAATGGTAATAAAATCCATGATAACCACTTGCCTCATTTTCGGACTTATTTTGTGGCAAACTCATTAACGCCCTGAGGGTCTGAAGTGTCCTTTCAGCACCTGATTCCCTTGTAATATATCCCTTCTCTATACCGACCAAATAGGATGAAAGACCAAAACCCGTCGCTGCAATACTTGAGAATGTCAAAGTCGGATACCTGTCCGGAATTTGATAATTATCCTTATCGGCCAAATCCCAAAAATAGTTAAAGGTCCGTTCCTGAAGTTCTTCCAGATTAAAAGGATACTGTGTGACTTGGCTTACAGGCGGTGCATCCTGATTGACACCACATGAAAGCAGTATTAAGGCAAAGCCAATTACGCCAATTACTTTGATAAAATGAAAATTCCGATACATCCCGGATACCTAAAATTAAAAAAAGAAAATGGTGGAGAGTATCACACTCTCCACGCATTTTCATTCATTACTCACTACTCCTTAACAAATTTTGCTTTTCCTACTATCAAACCGGATTGATTTATGAAAGAAAGGTAATAAACACCACTGTGAAGGTGCGAAACATCCAATGTAGCGTTCTCAGTTGTGTTGGCAAAGACGGTGCGACCAAGTTGCTGCCCCAACGCATTAAATATAACAACCTGATTGGCTCGACCGGCCAAATTAATGTTTAACGCATCGAAAACAGGATTAGGTGAGACGCTAACCGTCCACACGTCTGACGGATAAAATAAAGCATCCGGTCCACACATAAAATCTCCAATGACTATATCATCAAAATATGAGGTAACATCTTCACCTGTTGCATCAATACCCAAATCAAAAAAGATGGTCAACGTTTGATAATTAGCATCATCAGCTACCCCTGAGAAGTCAAAAGTCAATTCCTCCCACTCATCCGTTACTGTATTTTCGACGGGTAACTCAATCGGTGAAGCTCCCGCAGCAGAGCCTTCCACTTTCAACGTAAAATTGCCAATGTGATTCATCCATACCTTCGCCTTTGCAATTTTCGTTTCTCCAAAATCCAAAGGAGCTCCGAGTGCAGAAAATGCACCCGCCCAAGGGTCACCATCGCTTGCTTTGGTGAATTGTCCCACATTTTCACTGGTATTAATGCCGCCTGGAACAGGATTGGCGATGATGTGTACCTTATTATCCTCCTGCTCAATATGGCCGTTGGCGAAATACTGGAAATTCGAAATTGTGGTATTAGGCGTCTCATTATCGGCGATACAGCCGCTGTAATTAGCACGCTTCCATTTCACATCATCAATGTAGTAAGTCACGGACTCAGATGGTAACTGACCGGCGTTGAAGAAAACGACAATCCGCGCGTGGTCTTCCATAGCCTGATCGCTAAAGTCCACTACGTATTCCGTCCACTCGTTAGCGACTGCATTACCGTCCAGCCATACTTCTTTTGCAGGAGACGTCCCACCTTCCAACTTGAACAAAACAGGCACCTCAGCGGGAGACCATATCTTGATGGAGAACTGGTTAAATACGGATAAATCCCAGGAACCGCCGCTTTCAAAACCAAGGGCAGACCACTCGTCCAGAGGGTCAATATATGCACCAACGCCCAAGCTGGAATTACCAGCCGACACATCCGGATTATCCACGGCAGAAATGAGATCTGCGCCAGCTCCGTAACTCACGTTCCTTTGGCACTCAAAATCGTCCAATATGTTGGGAATGGGCGTAACGCCCTCGCATGGGTCAACGGTACTGTTACTTTGTGTAAGGTTATCAAAGAAGAACATTGTCCCACCATTATCAACACCCCCATCAAAAATCAAACTCACACTCTCAAAGTCCGTAATACTGCTGAATTCTGAAAAATTAAAAGCCAAATCGACCCATTCTTCAGTTGCCGGGAGGTCTCTGGATACTTCCTTATTTCCCTCCAAAGGGCTAAACAATTTCATAATAACACTTGAAGAACCGGCAGGCGCCCACACCTGTAAATTTAGTTGCGGCTCGACTGACAAGTCAAGCCCCGCGGGCAAAATAGCCGTCAAAGTACTCCATACAGAGTTTCCCTTGGTGTATTTACCGACGAATCCACTTTGATTAACTCCTGTGGGATCGGGATTTTCGACGACTCCATCGAAGGTGCCATTATTATCCGTATCTCCACCAAAAGGCATCCACCCCATACTTGGTCCATTTTCGAAATCCTCCAAGGCACTTGCAGGAGGTGGTTCTTCCAGTGACATATCATCAATGAAGTAAACATCACCGGCTTCTCCGTCTTGTCCTCCGTTAAAGAAAATCGAAATTTTCTGATGGTTAGCCGCTGCCTGGCTGCTAAAATCAATGGCATATTCCACCCAGGTGTTCGTCTCGGTAATATCCTGCCATTGTTCGTATGGAGCAGATACGCCTCCCTCCAATTTAAACAAGAACTGACATACCTTAGGTGACCAGATTTTTATTTTGAAAAGATTGCGGTTTTCCAAGGGAATTGGCTCACCAAAATCAACTACCAATGCTGCCCACGGTTCGCCTTCTAGATCATTGTACTGACCAACCATTGAGCTGGTATTAATTCCGGACGCATCCGGATTCGCAACGGGAGATAATAGATCCCATCCCCCCCCATAAGAAGCGTTTCGCTGACACTCAAAGTCATCCAAAATATTTTCGTCGGGAACCGTACCCGCACAAGGACCAGCCGGATAAGCAACGATATTATCAAACAAATAGGTGTCGCCACTAGTCTCCACTCCGGGGTCAAAGAAAATGATAATTTTTGTGATGGTCGTAAATCCAGCTGCTGCACTAAAGTCCATGACATATTCGCGCCATACGTTAGCGGTAGTGATGTTTCTGCTCACTTCCATAGCCTCTCCGTCTCCCTCCAACTTAAAGATAAACTTGGTAGCTACCGGAGCATTAATCATGATGTGAAATTCGTTATTAGTCGTCAAATCCATTGGCGCATCGAGTAGCGCTATTAACAAACTATAGGCGTGCATATCCGACTTGGTATATGACCCACATTTTGCAGAGGTATTCAGACCTGAAACATCGGGATTGTCAACGGCACCGTTGAACACTCCATCTCCAAATGGATTCCAGTTTAGTAAGGTGCCTTCAAAATCTTCATAAACAACTTGGCTATTAACGGTAGCCAATCCTAAAAAGAGTAGTAAAAAAGTAAGTAAATAATTTTTCATAATAATAGTTTTGAAAATGATAGCTATTCTCTTGCTAACTAAGTTAAAAAATGGTAACTACTTACGGGTGCCCGTTTTTAGACAGGAAATAGTCATTTTTTCGACTGTCGAAGTGAAAATTTTAGAAGTTACGCAGGGCGTAATAAGAAAATTTTCACAAAAACAGGCGGGAAAAGGGCATTTTATGGCAAAAATGGTGTACCCGTAAGTAGTTACGAAAATGAACCAAAGGGAATTATTCTACAATTAATGGTATCGCAGTTTTCCAGTCATCCGTTCGGACAAGGACGAAATAACTTCCCCGAGGTAAATTTTGGACATTAAAATCAAACTTTGTCGTGTCGGTAAATGCTTCACAATTCGTACAAATATTCTTCACCGGAATACCGGCGGTATTGCAAATGTCTATTGTAATTCTTTCGTTGCTGGTCGTTGTCATAGATAGTGTCGCCACACCGGATGCCGGATTGGGAGCGATGTTCAATGTAACATTTTCGGGTTCTATTGTATTTAGCCCTACTGTTGTAGTGTCAGGTTCGAACCCCAAGGCATCCAGAGCGGAGGTTATTTCGGGATTACTCATAAAGTTGTTCCAGAGTAATCCGGAACGATAGTTTTCAATCATGCAAATAATTGGTCCCTGGTCAATCGCCAGATAAGAGGATGAAAACCAGTCTTCATCGAGATTAAACGCGTCATAAAAGCCATATTCCCCCCATAAACGCGCCCCTAAATCCCGATAAAAATGCTTTAAAGCCCGAATGGATAACTGGGGGGTATAAGGTATTGAAGATAAAGCAGCAGTAGGAGTTATCGTCCCATTATCCTTGTCGACAGTCGCCTCATGTGCCAGATATCCAAAGGGATCATCACTCGCCGTGAGCCCCCAACAATCATCTGAATACCCCGTATGGTTTTCAGGATTATTGATGCAATAAGCACGGTTAACCAGCGTATGAAAGTAATTTCGGTTAAAATAATTGGCGTAAACATCCTTGATGCCCCTTGGGTCGAAGCCCAAATAAGAATAATGGGCAAAAAATAATGGCCCGCCAAAATTGGGACCCACAGCAAGAGGATAACCATAAAAAGTACCATTATTGGTATAATTGCCTCCCGCCCATCCGTTGTGATATAGGCTCGATGGGACAAATAATGTAGGAGAAGCCACCGCGAGGAGATAAACAATGTGGGCTTCATTGAATCCCCGCAACGCAAAATTGATTTGCCAGCCATAATTGGGAGACCAATGCCAGTACAATACCTCCTGAGTTTGTTTGCGATACCAACGCCAGTCAACTGCTTCCCACAATTGCGTTATTTTATCTCTGAGAAGGGTTTCCTCTTCGGCATTACCGTCAAAAAAAGCCCTTGCCGTCAATAATCCCTGTATCATAAAGGCTGTCTCTACCAAATCACCTCCGTCATCATATTGGCTAAATGGAATTGCCGCTCCGGTAGCTCCATTCATCCAATGTGACCATACACCGTGAAAGCGGTCTGCTGTCGTCAAAAAATCACATATTTTCTCAACGCGTTGCAGCCCTTCCTCTCGGGAGATAAATCCACGCTCGATTCCGACCAAAATTGCCATCACGCCAAACCCCGAGCCACCGGTCGTCACAATACTCGAAGTGTTGCGCTCTCTTGCCATCCCGCTTACAGGATGAGCAAAATCCCAAAAATACCTGAAAGTGTATTGCTGCACCATCGTTAGCAACTCCTCATCAGTCATCTCATAAATTGCAGCCGCAGCAGGTTCGGAAAAATTACTTTCTTCACCCAAATTATCGACACTGGTGAGCGCATATTCCCATTGAGTATCTTCTCTACCCGTAAAATCAATATAAGAAGTGGCATATTTCCCGACGTAGCCTAAATACGTCATATCTCCATTAGGCAACTGACGTCGATATAGTCTATATCCGGCTATGGTAGGGTCAGAACCGGGATTCCAAACTACCTCAACATGGCTATCGTAACCTTCTGCCACTACGCCATTAGGTGGATTAGGCTGTGCGAAAGCCAGCAATGAAGAAAAAACCAAATAAATTACAGAAAAAAATCTACGCATCACAAATGATTGGTTATTAGTGATTAATACAAAACATCTCTTACACTTTCCTCCGGTAAAATTACTTTAGAACGAAGGATTTTGCAACATTTTCACCTCACCATGACTACGCCAAAGTAGATTTTTAATACTTCATCATAAAGTCGATTAGGTTAATTTCCGGGGGAAGGCCGAGTTTCTTCCGTAATCTATACCGCTTATTCTCTACGCCACGGAGGGAAATATTCAATAATGGAGCAATTTCCTTGGAGCTAAGGTTCATTTTGAGATAGGCTGCCAATTGCAAATCTCCGGGCGTTAGAGTGGGATATTCGGCTTTTAGCTTTTTAAAAAAATGCTCGTGAACTTGATTGAAGTTGGTTTCGAAAATCTCCCAATCCTTTTCGGAAGTGATGTGGACATTAATCAAATGCAACATCTTTTGAAAATCCTTACCGTAAATATGCGTATCCCCTCTTTTTCTGATTTTGAGCAACTCCTCCTTAATTTTCAATAAGATTTCGTTTTTATAGATAAGTCCCATCGTTGAGTTGGCCAGTTCCTTAGATTTATTAATAAGTTCCAAACTGAGTTTCTCATTTTTCGATTTTATTTCCTGCTCACGAAGGATACGTTCCTGTTTTGCAGCCAAGGTTTTTCTAACTTTTTTTAACCGGTTGAGGTGCATTCGATAAAATAACCAAACAACTCCCCAAAAAACCAATAAATAGACCCCCATCATCCAGGGTTGCTTATACCACTTTTCACGAATGCTAAAAGCAAAAGCATCCATCAAGCTTTCGTCTTCATCCGACCGCAATTTGAAAACATAATCCCCCGCGGGGAGATTGGTAAATTCCTTAAACAATTGCCCCTTGGTGGCATACCAAATGGAATCATATCCCGTCAGTTGATAGCTAAGTTGTGGCTGATGGTCAAAAACAGGCTGAAAATAATGGAAGCGAAAGCTTCTGCTTTCGGGAGGGAACTCCATACCGGGAGGGAAAGAATCCGGAAATAGTTCTCTTTCCTCGTGATTCAAAACAGCTATCCGGTTAATTACCGGTAAGGGAAGTTTACCCCCTTTCTGCGATATAGTATCGTTGTAAACAGCAAAACCATTGTCGAGGCAAAACAGGTAATTATTGGAATCTATCTCAACAACTTTTTCATAGTTGTGGACAAGCGAAAGATGCAATTCTCTTTTAGTACCCGAATCAAAAAATGTTACATGATCCTTGTATATCTTTATAAATTTATTTGGTGCAAATTGCCGTACCTTGACACCATTTTCATCAAAAGGAAACTGATTATACGGCTTGAATTGTGCGCTACTTTTTTCAAAAAAATAATACCTCCCGGCAGACATAAAAAATAATTGCCCGTTGAAGGACATAATGTCAATATTGTAATCATCCGGCAAACCGTCCTGGGCAGAAAAGGTCATCACTTCTGTGAAAGATTGTAAATCAGGTGATAATCGTATTCGGTACAACCCCTTGGTTGGGTTTGCTGCCCATAAATATCCCTCATTGTCGAAAAATAAAGTCTTTACCGGTTTTATAAAACCATTTATTCGATGAGAAAATGCCCACTTCCCATTCTGATCTTTTGCAAATATTACAAAGCCCGTGTAAGTTCCCTGTATGAGTGTATCCGGGCTATCCGGATATTGAATTATAGAAAAGCCACCATTTATTTTGGAGATTTTTTCAATCGCCCCATTTACCAAAAAACTACCCTCGTTGTGACCACATAATAGTTGCCCGTCGAAGACCTCCAAATCCCAAACCTGCCCCTGGCTCCCGTCGATAATCTCAAAGTCCTGCACACCACCAAAATCATCAAGTACCTGCCAGGGTTTGGCGAACAATCCCTGATTTGTCCCCAAGTACAGGTTGCCTTCATATTTACAAGCGGTGTAAACGGTTCCCTCCACACCATCCTTGTCAATAAAAAATTTCAACGGTGCATTCAGTGTTATCAAATCAATTCCCTTATCCATTCCAACCCATAAATTGTGGCTATTGTCCTCACATAGAGCCAATACGGTATTATTCTGAAGTGCAACCTTTTGATTAATGTGAATGGCAACCCTCCCCTTTGCATCCAGCACATAAAGACCATTCAGAATAGTACCAAAGGCAAACTGTCCGTTAGCTAGGCGGATACCTTTATTCATTTGAAATTCCTTAAAATCCTTTTGTGCTTCATTTTGCCATGGATAAAACCTTCCCGAATCCCACAAATAAAGCCCGTCATTAGCAGTTGCGACTAAAAAAGATGTTTTGGAGAAAGGCAAAATACTAATCACCTTTTTATCGGCAAGAATCCGGGTTGAGGGTAATAATTCAAAATTGCCCGAAGGTGTAAAACGATAGACTCCATTGCCAATCACCTGCAATAGCAATGCGCCATTAACTTCAAAGGCAAACATTATATTTCCGGGAGGTTCCAGTAAGCGAACCCCATGATAGTCGTAAATCAGGATGGAGGAAAAAGATTGGAAAATAATTGCGTCTTTGTATTGAAGAATATTCCAAAACTCCTCCTTCTCTGCCACAGACCGAATCGACTCGCTCAATAGTGAGTGATATATTAATCGCCCCTGTTTATTTATTTTCCAATAACCCAATTCTCCAAATGCACCGGTAAAAATATTCCCAAGAGAATCGCAGGCAACCGAGCGAACGGGCTGCTGATGTGGCATTTGGAAAAGTTCCCATTTCAGCCCGTCATATTGCAATAAACCCTCCGTATTTCCGAAATACATTTTACCATCAGAAGATTGAGCAATCATCCAATTTTGGCTATGTGCTCCATATTGCTCCTTGTCAAAATGAACAACGCGAGGCGTCAATTGAGCAAAAATACAACCCGTGGGGAGCATAAAGAATCCGATGACTAAAAATAAAAATTTCAAATCGCATAGTTTTATTATCATCTCCCCCCAAGCACCTCCAAAGCCGCATCAATATGTGCGCGAGCATTGAAAGCGGCATGAAAAATAGACACGAGTATGCCTTCCTTATCAAAAACATAGGTATATCTGCCAGGGAGCAATCCAAAGACATCTTTGGGCACCTGAAACATCCTGCGAATGGATTTGTCAGCATCACTCACCAATAGGAACGGAAGCCGGTGTCGAGTTGAAAAACGTCTGTGACTATCCTCGCTATCAGCACTAACACCAATCACCTCACAATCATGCTGCTGAAAAGTTTCGTACTCATCCCGAAAAGAACAAGCTTGTTGAGTGCAGACCTTCGTCTCATCTTTGGGGTAAAAATAGATAACAAGATTTGACTTCCCAACGAAAGAGCGGCTGGAAATTTCATCTCCCTTTTTATTACGCAAATAAAATTCCGGTAATTGGTCACCAATATTCATGTACCTTGATTTTAATCCCCCAAAATAGGCAATTTATCGCCCGTTTTTAAACATTAACAACTATTTAACACCTTTTTTTTGCCAAAAATACAAAATTTAACATTTAGAAGAAAAGTCGCATCATTAATTTTGATTCAAAATTTAATATCGTAAATAATCTAATTTGTATCAAAAAACAAAACTTTACACTCAATTGACAATAATTAAAAAATATTAATTCGGATAAAAAACATTCAATTGTGGATAACATTTTCCGTTTTTCATTGACAAGTTAGGACTTTGACCATACCTTTGTGCCCGTTTTGAGAGGTTAGCAACAATAATGTATGTAAAATCGTTTATTATTGTAGTGAAACCCAATTAAAATTTTGCACATCCCCATTTTTGTGCATATTTTAACG
>Ga0256832_1003744_pt1 | contig 10316 bp, 8 predicted proteins | sample 134614metaG_FD_190534 | JGI IMG/M metagenome (GOLD analysis project Ga0256832, IMG submission 190534) | Hydrothermal vent microbial communities from Lau Basin, Pacific Ocean - 134-614 | ecosystem: Environmental > Aquatic > Marine > Hydrothermal vents | place: Pacific Ocean: Lau Basin | collected...
CTTATTATGTAATGCCGATCTTCATATTCTCTTTCAAAAAAAAGAGGTGGTCGATACCGTAATGCCGTCCAAAATATTAGGTATGATGGCCAGTCAAAAACCTTCAATTATTGCCGGTAATCAAAAATCGGAAGTGGCTAAAATCATGAATGAATCTAAAGGTGGCTATTATTTTGATAATAATGAGGTTGATAAAATTGTGGAAACTATTCTGAAACTGAAAGAAAATCCGGAACTCAGAAAAACTTTGGGCCAAAATGCCCGTCGATATGTGCAACAAAATTTTGACAGCCAAAAAATACTGCAAAACTTTACTCAAAAAATTAATGAATTATTATCCGAATAAAGTATATAATTATTTGTCCGTGTGATCCCCCGGCACCCACAAACACCCATCCATATCAACCACCTGATTATCAACAATTTTAATCCCTTCGCTTTCCAGTAATTCTTGCATCAGGTTTTGTCCTTCAAAGTGCATTTTGCCGGTTAGTAAACCTTTGCGGTTTACAACACGGTGCGCCGGAATATCGCGGTTATATTTTTGACTGTTTAACACCCAACCAACCATTCGGGCGCTGCGTTTATTACCCAAATATGCAGCAATATGTCCGTAAGTGGTGACTTTTCCGGGCGGTATTTGCTTGACAATTTGCAAGACTTTCTGATGAAAATTATTCGATGAAGTCATAAGCAAATTTAAACAAAAAATGATTAATGTTAGACTTTTAGAAAATTTAAACTTGACAACACTACAATCTTAGTATAATTTTAGCTAAAACATTATAAAAAAACTGTTATGATGAAAAAATTAACCTTGTTTTTATTAAGTTTGGTATTTGTTCTTAATCTTAGTTACGGGCAAACACCGCAGGTAATAGATACCATATTACCTTTTGATGATATTCATTGGGGCAATATGAATTGTAGTGCCATACAATATTCTAATGATAGCATTGCCGCGTATGGCAGCGATTATAGAATAGGGGTCAATTTGTTCTACAAAGACTTTTTTAACTTCCAAAATGAAGGGGAAGCTTATTTTGAAATCAGTTATAATAGTGGCGGACAATGGCAAGCCGAACAAGTTCGAATAAATGGTAGCAAAGCACCGGCAATGCAAAGTAATTATACTTCAAATACACATTATTATATCCGGATTAAATTCAATCAAGATCATTCGGAGGATTATGTTATAGCAAGTGGCAATTACGACGATGCAGGTGGTAATGTGGTTGAAACACATACGTATAATCTATCGGATAAAGCATGGAACATATTAAGTTCCTCAAATTTTCACGTAAAATTATGGGACAATTATGCCGGAACCAATTCCAGTATAACCGTTTGGCAAGTCATGTTGAAAAATGTTATTCCGGTGGATAACAGCCCGAATATCGTTTCGCAAGAAATCTTTAATTTTGAAGACGGCAATATGCCGGCTTCCTTAGTTCCGACAGAAACGGATTGGTCGGTTGATACAACACAAGGCTACAATTCCAATGCTTCCTTACATGCCGAAGCGCCGGTAGGAGAGGAAAGAAGCGTCTATATGGATTTGCCGGAAAATACAGTCAGTATTGAATTTGACGTTAAATACCAGTCTGAAACACACAAACCCGCATATTTTTCTGCTGATTCCTTAGCATATGCTTATTTTGATCACTCATCAACCGGTTGTTGGAAACATTATAAATGGCAGTTTAACGACCACCAACCACACCGTGTTTATTGGAAAATTGCCGGAACCGCTTATGATCAACTACCCGGTAAACTTTGGATAGATAACATTCATTTAACATATGATAATTATTCCGGTATTAATTCAGAAAACTATACTCAAAATCCAATTGTTTACCCCAATCCGGCTAAACATATTTTACATTTTACCAAGCCCGTTCAAGCGTATGAAATTTATGACACAACCGGCAAACTCATACAAAAAGGACGACATAACCGCCAGAGCATCTATTTGAAAATCAAGCAAAAAGGCATGTATTTAATCAAAGCTTATGACCGGAATCAACGGATTGAGGTGTCCAAATTTTTGATTGAATAATATTATAACGGCTCTATATCGATTGAGTTGGGTAACATATAATAGTTTAAACAATCATTCCACCTCTTCTTGGGTTTCGATGATTCTGTTTTGATGGTTTTATTACAATAATTTCAGCCCTTCGGGCTTCATATATAAAGAATCCCGAAGGGGTTATTTATAGACAAAACAATCAAAATTCACCATTGAACCCCGAAGGGGTGATATATTTATAGATTAAACAATAAAAAAAACACCTTTGAACCCCGAAGGGGTGACATGATTATAGAAAATTTGAAACGTTAAAAATCATAAACCCCGAAGGGATGAAATTATTTGAAAATAGCCCTGATTATAGGGTTTTGAACCTAATTTATTATTACCCACACACAATAACATAGACACATTGTAACTTATTGATAATCAACATTAAATTAAAAAAAGCTATCCGTTTCGGGATAGCTTTTTTAGTATTAATAATCAAAAAGTATTATTGAAAATCCTCCGGTTTCAAAGTATTGGTTTTGGCGTCTTTCAAATTAAATTCGATATTTTGGACACCTGTGGCAATAACGATTTTTGCCGGTATTTTGATCCCATTTACCGCTTTATAATCTTTAAAATAAACCGGTTGTGTCATTTCTCTATCTTTTACCTTGCGATGCGATACTTCTTTGTCTTTTAAACCGGTTTTGACATTAAAAAAATGTTCGGTACCGTCTTTGTCGACAATAACATAATAATCATTACCGTCAAAGCTGTCCATCCGGTTCAATTTACCGGTTTTAAGCAAGTCGAGTTCTTGTATGGGTTGGGTTTTGTTTTGATAGTCTTTAATTTCCTCAGGGGTCATTTCTATTTTTTGTCCACGCACAATTTTATAACCTTTTTGTCCGTCAAAAACTTCTTTACTCAAGACCATGCCCATACCTTCGGTTTGGCTTAAAAATTTGTGAGGCGCCATGGCTTTGGTAGTCATTTGTATGGTCATGCCTTGCATTTTGGTTTCATAAACCGCCTCTAGTGATTGGGTTTTGTCCAATGAAGCTTTACCGCCAATGGCATCGATATAGTGATTGATAACTGATTTGACCGTGACTCCATCGGGTATTTTTTGGTTCATTTTAGGCGCTTGCGTAGGATTGCCGTATTTGTCAAAAAACTTGACCGGATAGCCGGCTTTTTTAAGTCCCGGAACGGTTGTAGCCGCATTACCGGCAACGACTATCCTTGCTTTATCCGGATGTAAATATGTTTTTGCAGCGGTTTGTATATCATCTACGGTTACGGCATCAATCTTTTGCAAAAAAGTTTCGTAATAATCTTCCGGTAAATTATTGACATAAATATCATAGGCTTGGTTGGCAATCGTAGCGGGTTTTTCCATTTTTAAGACGAAATTACCCATATATTTTTGTTTGTTGTTTTCTAAAACTTTCGGGTCTACTTTTTCATTGACTATTTTATTAATTTGCGCCATTGTAACAACAACCGCACTATCGGCAACGGCATTGCGCACACTGGTTGAAGCTTGAAACAAATCGCCGTATTTATTGGTGCCGAAACGGCTGCGGGCGCCATAGGTCCAGCCGTGTTTTTCGCGCAAAGTCATATTTAGATACGAATTAAAATCGCCGCCTAAAATGGAATTCATCAATAAAACTTTTTGATAATCGGGGTTGTTTTTTCTGATATCGGAGCGGTGAACTACCTTGATTTCGGTTTGCTCGGCATTGGGCATATGCACAAAATCTACTTCGGTAGCCGGCACATTTTTGATGGCAGGTAAAGCTGTCCCCCGCACCTGAGGCGCTTTTGCCCAAGAGCCAAAATGTTCTTTGGTCATTTTTTTGACATCTTTCAGCTTGACGTCTCCCACTACAATCAAATAAGCATTATTGGGGGTAAATTGTTTTTTGTAATATTGATTGACATCTTCCAATTGGATATTTTTTAAATGATCAATCGTAGTAATTTCGCCGTAGGGATGTTGTCCGTAAGCCAATTTTTGCATGACACGTCGTGCTGCTGCCGGTGTGCTTTTTTCAGAAGTTTTTAAACTTTCGATAAGTTTTTCTTGTTCTTTTTTAAATTCTTCTTTTGAAAATTTGGGGTGTAGTGCTTGGTCGGCAGTCAGTTTTAATATCTCAGGAAAAAATTTACTTAAAGTATTCAGACTAAATCCGCCGTCATACAAATTGACATAAGCGCCGTAAAAATCAATTTTTTTATTAAACTCGTCTTTTGACACGGTTTTCGAACCGCTTCCGAGTAGTGCGCTTAGCAAATCGTCGCTGCCTTTTTTGTCGCGAAGCCGCACCGGAGAATTGTCAATACGCAGGCTGGCATTGACACGTGGTAATTTGTGATTTTCAACTACAATTACCGTCAAGCCGTTATCGAGTTTAAATACTTCGGGTTTTTGAAATTTGATAGTCGGTGCAGGGTCCGGTGTCGGCATCTGGTTGATATCTTCCATTTGCATTGTTTTTGTTTGATTTTCAGAAAAATCTTCTTGGGTTTCAGCTTGCGGCGTAGCTTGTTGTGTAGAGCCACAAGACATGTTAAATAGTAATAATATTACAGGTAAAATATAGGCTAGTCTTTTCATTGGTTTTCAGATTTAGATTGATCGTCTTTTTTAGGTAAATATTTGAGCAAAACGCGTTGGTTTTGGTTAAGATATTTTTTGGCTACACGCCTTAAATCTTCACGGGTAATACTTTTATAAATATCCAAATCTTTATTGATTAATTCCGTATTGCCATATAATACATGGTAGCGCGCCAAACTATTGGCAATACCTTGCATGGTCGTGTTTGAATTGACAAAATCGTTTTCAATTTTATTTAATATTTTTTGGTAATCTTCTTCGGAAATCAATTGGGTTTGCACTTTGGCAATTTCTTCGTCAATTTCTTTGGTTAAATCATCTAAACTGACATTATCATTCATAGGAATAGCAAAAATAACGTAGGTACCGTAGTCTTCTTGACTGATATTAAAGGCACCTACCATTAAGGCTTTTTTCTTATCATCGACGAGTTTTTTATACAAAACCGAGCTTTTGCCATCGCTCAAATAGGTTGATAACATATCGAGTGCGTAAGCATCGCGGTCTTTCATCGATGGGGTTAAATAGGCTTGCATAACCGCCGGTTTTTGGATATTTTTATCGTAATAAACCGCATGTCGCTCTTGGGTAATAGGCGGTTCAATGATTTTTTGACGTTTGATATCTGCTCCGCGCGGAATACTGCCAAAGTATTTTTTGATGAGCTTTTTGGTTTGTTCTTTGTCGATATCGCCGGCAACGACCAAGGTGGCATTGTTCGGCACATAATATTTTTTGTAAAAAGCGATAAACTCGTCTAACTTGGCGGCATCAAGGTCTGCCATTTTGCCGATAGTGGTATGCTTGTAAGGATGTTTGGTAAAGACATTGTCTTTAATGGCTTCTAAGAAATGCCCGTAGGGTTGGTTGTCATAACGCAAGCGTTTTTCTTCTTTGACCACTTCATTTTGTGTATCAACACCTATTTGGTTGATGACGGCATGCCTCATCCGTTCGGCTTCCATCCACAGTCCGAGTTTTAAATTGTTGGAAGGGAACACTTCATAATAATATGTGCGGTCATCAGTGGTATTAGCGTTGTTTTGTCCGCCATGCGAACTGACAATTTCAAACCATTTACCACGCGGGATGTTTTTGGTGCCTTCAAACAATAAATGTTCAAAAAAATGGGCAAAACCCGTTCTGCCGGGTTCTTCATCTTTAGCGCCCACATGATACATTACACCGACAGACACAACAGGAGCGGTATGGTCTTCGTGCAAAATAACATGTAGTCCGTTAGGTAAATCAAATTCTTCATAAGCAATTTTCTGAGCCATTAATACTTGTATTTGTGCCAATAAAATAAGCGTTAGTAAAAATTTTAATTGTTTCATTTTTAATTATTTATGTTATTGTTTTGGTTTTATAAATATAGCAGGGTCCGGTTCTGGCGGATTGATTTTGACCGTATCAAAAGTCATGGTTTGAACGGTGTTGCCATCTACTTCGTTGATGATTTTAGTTGGTAATAATACCCCGTCAAAGGTTTTATAGTCGGTTGGTTTGGTGATGACAATATGACCGTCTTTTACAACTTTTATAGCCATTAACAAACCGGTTTTCGGGTTGAAATATGCCACAAAATCTTTAACGCCACCTTCAATCGGTTGGTCAAATGTCATTTGCAAGGTTTCGGCTTGGATACTGTCCATTTTTTGCTGACCGAGATATTTTAAATGTCTGCCATGTGCTTTGTAATTATAAAAATAGCCAAATAAATTTTGGGCTTTTTCTTTAAATCTCGCGGCCAAGCTATCCGGTATATCGGTATAAGCAAAATTGTCAAACTTGTAGCCTTTTTGTCCGTCAAAGGCAAGGGCAACGATATCTTGTCCCATCATATTGAGCTTGATAAACATTTTACCGGAATCGCTTTTATAATTTTCCATGGGAAAATCCATTCCATTAACAGTCATAGTGCCTTTTTGCAATATGCTATGAACCTGTTTCAGTTTTTCACCACCGATTTTTTCAATGTATTTTTGTGCAATTTCATCGGCTTTTTGAGCTTGTAAGCCTGTAAGACTTATCATCAAAGCGAGTAAAAATAATTTTTTCATGTTACTTGTTAATTTTAAAGATTGTTTTTTATAAACGATAAAAATACAAAAATGTTACTTACATATGCGTTCTTTATAAAGATTTTTTTTTTGATTTTTTTACTTTCTTATATCCGATGAAACCGGACTTTGGTCGAATGAAAAGCGTTGTTGGTTAAATGGAAACACTGGGTTTGACATATAAAACTTAGTTTTGAAAAAATTAAAACAATTTTATGAGACAATTTTTTTTACTACTCACCACGTTCAGCTTATTTTTAGTAAGTTGTGACACCAATGACAATAACGACCCGGCTACGCCTTGCGAAGCTCATTTTTATACGATTGCTGCAACTTCGGTACAATCAACAGGCACGACATATGAAGTTTACCGGTATCAAAAATCGGATGTTTTATCCTCTCCGGAGGTGTTATACACAGGCAACCCGTTCGATCCTAATCTAGGGGGAAGTATATTGACACGCGCCAATGCTGCTCTCAATGATGATGCCGGCATTTATATTTATTCTTTCCCCGGTGTTTCGTCGCAAGAATATTATAAATATGATGCCGCTGCCAATACATTTGAACGTGCGCCGTTAGCGTCTGTAAATAATCCCGAATTTGTTAGTAACCAACTGAGATTTTTACGTTTTCAAACTTTTATGAATAGTGGTGTTATCACAACCGATCTAAGTATAATTGATGAAAATAATAATGTCGTCAGTCAAGTACATGCCGGTTTGGATTTATCTCAACAAAACACGGGCATGAACAATGTTTTTGACATTTTATCAAGCACCGACCGGCAAAATAAATTGTTTTATTTGGCCAATACCTTACTTTTTGTCTATGATACGTCTGCTGATACTTGGACGGATTATTCTGTTGAAACTTTTGATAACACCAATAATAAGGTCTATTACAGAGGATTTGAATATGTCGGCAATAATACTTTTTATGCTTTAAAAGGCGATGAAACCGACCCGAATAATCTTACTTTGCAATTGGTTAAAATAGAAATTGCCGGCAATACAGTGCAAGTCAGCGTGCTAAAAGATTTAACCAATGCTTTGAGCGTGTCTGCACAGGATGTTATAGGTGCCCAGCGTCGTAATTGGATCAATTCTACTTATGATGCTTGTGATAATTCCTATTATTTTAAAGTGTCTTATTCAAATCCGGTAAGTACGCGATTATTTGAAATTAAACTCGAAAGCGACACTATCAATGAAAGTATAACTAACGGCAAAATATTTTACGGCTTAAATATTAATCCTTAAAAACCATTTATAAATGAAAAAAACAGCTTTATTATTCTTATCATTAATAGTCCTATCTGCTTGTACCAATGACGAAGGCGAAGAGACCAATATTGAACCTTGCGGCGGTAGAGAATTTATGTATTACAGCATTGACGGCGGTAGTAAAGTCAATATTGATGCCTATACCGGAAAATTGTTAATCGGGCAAGGTGCTGACGGTGATGCTTATGATATTTGGAGTGATGACAATTTTTATTTGCATACCTCAACTACCGAAACCGGTGTCTATCAATATATTGTTGATTATCACAATGAAAGCGGTGTCAATTTATTTATACCCGGCATTATTGACCCGTTTAATGCAGGAACCACCGGAATTGATATCCAATTTGTAATTGAAGATAATGGCACCGAAGTCGGGGAATGTATCCGTATAACCTTTAACGGTACATATAATGATGCCAATGGTAATAATCACACCATTTCCGGAGAATTGCAAATTCAATTGGATATTGTTCATCAATAATTGACAAAACTACAATTTGCCATTTGGCTACACAGCGGTTTGATTAGTTTTTTGACTCTCAAACCGCTTTTTTTATAGTTTTACTGATATTTCTCTTATAATTCTAGAACAATTGAAAAAAAACTTAATGATTTTAATGTTAAATGCTTTAATGCTTTGAAAACTAGGTTGTTAACAAAAAATTGAGGAAATTTTTCTTCTAAAAAACATATTGCCTAAAATCCTCAATAAATCCGTAAATTAGCGCACAAAAGATGTGTTTATGACCAATGAGACCAAAAAATTGATGATTTTCCGGTTTTCGGCAATGGGCGATGTCGCTATGACCGTGCCGGTTATTCAAGCTTTACTTAAATCATATCCGGATACTGAAGTTGTGATGGTTTCGCGTCCGTTTTTTGAGCCTTTGTTTGCATCATTACCGCGAACAAAATTTGTGGGAGTTGATTTAAAGCAAACTTATAAAGGCTTATGGGGTTTGTTTCGTCTTTATAAATTTTTAAAACAAGAAAAACCCGATGCCATTGCCGATTTGCATGATGTTTTACGTACCAAAATTTTAAGTGCATTTTTTAAATTAGGCGGTTTTACCAACATCGCCGTGATTGATAAAGGCAGGGCAGAGAAAAAAGCTTTAATCCGTCCGCAAAACAAAATTTTCAAACCTCTGAAAACAACACATAGACGGTATGCCGAAGTGTTTGATAAATTAGGATTTCATGTTGATATTCAACATTTTAAACCTGTATTGCCCCCATTATCCAATCAAGTAAAATTGTTTTTAGCGCCATTACAAGACCAAAAAGTTATGGGTATTGCGCCTTTTGCCGCTCATAAAGGCAAGCAATATCCCTTGGAAAAAATGCAGGAAGTGATTCGTTTATTACTGAAAAAAGATGCCGATTTGGTTATTTTATTATTTGGTGGAGGAAAAACAGAAAAAACTTTGCTTGATGACTTGGAACAAATAGACCGCAATCGTGTGATAAATGTAGCCGGTATTTTTTCGTTTGAAGAAGAATTGCAATTAATCAGCCGCTTACAACTGATGCTGAGTATGGATTCGGGCAATGGACATTTAGCTGCATTATTTGGTGTTCCGGTGTTGACTATTTGGGGAGCGACTCATCCTTATGCCGGTTTTGCGCCGTTTAATCAACCGGATGAAAACTGGATTTTACCGGATTTAAAACAATTTCCACAATTACCGACTTCGGTTTATGGCAACAAAACATTTGAAGGTTTTGAAAAAGTTTGGAACACGATAAAACCTGATGCAGTGGTTGAAAAGATTTTAAGTTTGCTTCATCAACTCTAAAAACTCTTTGCGTTTGGCTTTTGATAGCGGTATGGTAGATTGGTTAACCAATTCCAAATAACCTTCGTTTAAGTATCGAATAACATATTTTATATTGACAATATGTGAGCGATGCGATTGAAAAAAGTTTTTTTCTTTCAAGATATCCAAGAATTTCCCCAAATTGTAAGAACTTAAATATTCACGATCATCTTTGCAAATGATTTTGGTATAACCACCGGCGCCTTCTAATCTTATTAAATCATCTTTTTTGACAAATATATAACCTTCTTGAGTTGGTATGGAGATGGTATTACTTTTTTCTGTTAATAAATCTAAGAGTATTTTGTTGTTTTCTTTTGCCGATTTGAGCTGGATATTTTTTTCAGCTTTCCTGATAGCTTCCGCAAGTGCCTCGTCATCAATTGGTTTGACAATATATCCGATAGCTGCATGCCTGATGGCTTGAATGGCATAATTGTCATAAGCCGTGACAAAAATTACTTCAAAATCCGGTTCGTCAAATTGTGACAG
>Ga0256832_1003745_pt1 | contig 10316 bp, 10 predicted proteins | sample 134614metaG_FD_190534 | JGI IMG/M metagenome (GOLD analysis project Ga0256832, IMG submission 190534) | Hydrothermal vent microbial communities from Lau Basin, Pacific Ocean - 134-614 | ecosystem: Environmental > Aquatic > Marine > Hydrothermal vents | place: Pacific Ocean: Lau Basin | collected...
CGGTCGCTTTAGAACCAATAACTTTTTTTACGATAAAGATTCTCCAACCTATAATATAGGAGGAAGTCTTATCTTTAAATCAGGACGATATAATGGTTTTTCTTTTACAACATCTCTTTATAGCTCTCAAAGTATTAAAGGGTCTAAAGTAGATGGATTAACAACTTCTGCTCAAAATTACCTCTCTTTTAAAAAGCATAGAGTAGAGCTAAAACTTGGACGTTTTTTAGTAGAGACTTTTATGCTACAGTCACATGATGGAAAAATGATACCAAATGCTTTTCAAGGAGTACATCTACGCATAGGTACTATACCAAAAACAAATATTATACTTGCATATTTAAATAAACAAAAGTTACGTGATAGAGAACAATTCAATAGTGTTTTTTTTAATAATCAAGATAAGGCAATGCTTCAAAGTTTAACAAACTCAAAAGAGATTAAAGATAGACTTATTGTATTTGAAACCAAAAATAGAAGTATTAAAAATACGCAATTACGACTAGGATATACTACTGTACCTAACCTTATCTCTTCAGTAGTAGCTGAAGCTTCTTATAAGTTTAAGCTAGATGATAATTTAAAGATTAAACCATCTATACGATATATGCAACAGTTTGATAATGGAGCAGGAGCTATTAGTGGAGCTAGTCTAAAAAATGATACTAGAGGATACAAAGATGCTAAATCACTTGAGAGTAGTCTAATAGCAGGAAGATTAGATTTTATTTTTGACTCATCAAGCCTACGTTTAGGTTACTCTAAAGTAGAAGATAAAGGAGACATTGTTGCTCCTTGGCACGGTCTACCAACAGCAGGATACACAAGACCCATGTCAGGAATGAATTGGTATGCAAATAGTGAAACATTTATGATTCGAGTAGATTATGATTTTCCTGAAAATAGTTTTTTTGAGGGATTACATCTTATGAGTCGTTATGCCATAAATAATTTTGACGACAAAAAACCAGCTGTTCCTTCAGATAGTAATGTCTTTACATTTGATTTAATTAAACGTTCTAAAGATAACCCTAACCTATTCTTAAAACTACGCTCTATGATACTTACAGAAGACCATAAAGTTGCTAATGTTGATGGTACTTTCAAAAAAGACCCTAGCTATAAGGAGTTACGTTTAGAGATGGACTATCTTTTTTAATCCTAGATTGGCTATTATGCGAAAAAAGGATTTTTTATGAAAAAAATTTTATTTTTTATATCTTTATTTATCCCTTTTGCTCTATTTTTAACTTTTCATGATAAAGGAAATGAGTACCTAAAACCATATCTCTCTACCTATTTAAAGTCTAAAGCAAAAAATAGAATAGATATAGAGGTGGTACACCTTAAAATCGATAATGGTTATGTTGAGCTTACAGCTAAGATTAACAAATTTAGTACTCTAAATGCCTATGGAGATTATAATGTATTAGATAAAACTCTTAATTTGAAATATAATTTAAAATCAAATGGATTTAAAAGCAAAGAGTTCTCTTTTGATAATAAAATAGATATTAATGGAACACTCAAAGGTCTCTTCAATAACTTAGATGTCACAGGAGATGGTATTGCCTTTGACTCTAAACTCAACTATAACCTTAAAATAGAAGATGAGTTGGTTAAAAATATAAAAATACACCTCATAAGAGCTGACATAGCTCAACTTCTTCTACTAACAGCACAACCAGATTACGCAAAAGGGAAGATAGATGTAGATATAGATATTCCAGTTTTAGAGGGTAATCAAACAGTAGGAGAAGCACATATTGTACTATATGAGACAAAACTTAATGAAAAAGTTTTAAAAAAAGAGTTTAAGATAGAGCTACCTAAAAATACTACGGTTATAGCTAATATTAATTCGACCATACAAACCAATTTAGTAAAATTCAATGCAGATATCAACTCCAATCTATTAACTCTTAAACTAAATAATGCCCACTATAACTTAAAAGAGAAAGAGCTAGTTGCAAACTATAATCTCTTAGTTCCAAAACTATCTAAATTTAATAGATTAGTAGGTAAAAACCTACAAGGTAAAATGAGTGTAAATGGAGAGATTAAAGCAGATAAAAAGCTCTATTTACGAGGAAAAACTACTAGTTTTGATGGTATAATTGACTTTACACTTCAAGATAAACAGCTCACTTCTACTATTAAAGATGTTTCAGTACAAAAGATTATGCACACTCTATCATATCCTCAAATCTTTAAAGCCTATATTATTGGTAATTTTGACTACAACTTAGCAACAGAACAAGGAAACTTACACTCTAAACTCAATAAAGCCCAACTTCTACCTAATAGCTTAACTGACTTAGTAAAACAGATAAGAGGAATTGACTTAACAAAAGAGCGTTATAGTGAAACTTTGTTCAATGCCAAACTCAACAAAGCTCTAATTGATTTTAATTTTAATACAAAAAGTAGAACTGTTAATCTTGCTATTCCAAGTGGTAAAATTAATAAAACTACCAATACTATTAATGCAAAATATAAACTAACTATAGAGGATAAAGATATTGAAGGGAAGATTAAAGGTAGTATCTCAAAGCCAAAAGTAACTATTGATGGTTCTAAATTTATAAAAGAGCGTATTCTTGATAGAGTTAAAGATGAAATAGGGACTAAACGTTTAGAAGAGTTAGGAATTGGCAAAAAAGAGACAGAAGCAATTAAAAATATACTAGATAATTTGTTTAAATAGTGAAGATAAAGATGAGTATGAAAGCTCATCTTAATAAAATAAAAAGCAACTCTTATGCAGGTACTACAGAGACTCTCTTTTTTCCACGTGAAATATTGCTAAACTTAACAACACCCTCAATTGTTGCATAGATAGTGTGGTCTTTACCCATTCCAACACCTGTACCAGCGTGAACTTTAGTCCCTCTTTGTCTAATAATAATATTACCAGGAATTACCTTTTCTCCACCATATTTTTTAACACCTAGTCTACGACCAGCTGAATCACGATTGTTTTGTGTAGAACCTTGACCTTTCTTGTGTGCCATACTTTTGCTCCTTTATTTATGCTATAGATGTAATTCTAACTCTTGTGAAGTCTCTTCTGAAACCTCTTTTAAGCTTAGAATCTTTTCTTCTTCTTTTTTTATAGATGACAACTTTTTTGTCTCTACCTTCGTTAATAACCTCACCTTTAACAACTGCACCCTCTACAAAAGGAGTACCTATAGTTAAATCACCGTTATCTAGTGCAAGAACCTCTTTAAACTCTACTGCTGTTTTTGGTTCAAGATTCATTTTGTCAAAACAGATAATATCACCCTCTTGAACTTTGAATTGTTGACCACTTGCTTTAATGATTGCGTACATTGCAAACCCTTCATTAATAATTGTTACAAAGAAGCCAATGGACTCCCCTGTTTTTAAAAAGTTTGAGATTATACCCAAAACTGTTTTAATTTACTTTTAAAGATAGATAAGAGAGTTGGATTTTAGGTAAAAATAGAGACTATACCTTTCCAAATATTCACAAAAAATTGTAAAATCTTGTCCCAAATTCCAACTTTCTCTTCTGTAGAGTTATCTACTTTTTTTTTAAACTTTCGGCTGTTTTATTTATCTCATCAACAACTTTAGACTCATTTATATCAACTTTTTTACTAGAGCTATCATTAACTAAATCATCAAGTGTAGAGAGATTTGAAAAGGCTGTTCCTGTTGCTCCTCCAAACATATTTTTATCTAATGTTACGTGACAATCTATACACTTTTGTAGATTGTTATGCTGTTTTACTTTTGAAGCTGTCACTTTTTTAATATCGTGACAATCCCAACAGTCTTGTCCACAACCAGAACCCATATCTATCTTCTCCATCTCCTCTTGGGTATGGCAGGTTTTACAAGTAACTAAAATGGCATGGTCTTTGTCCATTTTTCCATCTTTATTAATTAGTTTAGGGTGACACATTACACAGTCACCCTCACATGCATTTAAACTCATATTTGAAATAAATAGTATTGCTATAGCTAATAAAATCTTTTTCATTGAACTATCCTTGTAATATTTTTTAATAGGGATTATAACTTGATTTATATTATAAATATGTCATTTAGCTATTTGAAAGAGTTATTATTGAGTGATATTTTATTTTGTTACTGTGATATATATGAATATTTATTAATATTATAAGAAGTTTAGAAAATTCTTATTAATGTAACTTTTTAGATTTTTTTCTTCAAATAAAATTAATTTTTCTATTGATTTTTTAAAATTCATGTCATAATAGAATATAACAACCTATAAAGGAGTACACATGACAATATATATGCAACCTAAGCAAATCTTGCTTTTTACCATATCTACTTTCCTATTTTTAGGCTGTTCTAAACAAGAGTCTGTAAAAACAGCTCAATCTATGGAAACTTTAGAACAAGTTGTAACAGTAGTATCTAAAAAGATAACACCTGCAAAAAGAGTAAGTTCGCTAGACTCTTCTACTAATGAATCAGAATATGGAGAATATCAAGAGGAGATAGAGACCATGTTATCTGTTGCACCAGTTGGTAGTGAAATCTATATTGAACAGAGAGATGGTGGAGATTGGTATCTAAAAATTGAAAAGACATTTACAGCTCAAAAAAATAAAGAGAAAGAAGATGAGTCTCTTTATGGTGAAACCATCTTAATTTAGTAGAGGAGAGGTACTCCTTTTCTCTACAAGTGATAGTTAGGCGACTCTTTAGTAATAGTTACATCATGTACATGAGACTCTGAAAGACCTGCTGAGGTAATCTCAACAAACTCTGCTTTTTCCCAAAATGTCTTAATATCTTTAGAACCACAATAGCCCATAGATGCACGAAGCCCACCTACCATTTGATGAACTACAGATGCAATCTTACCACGGTAAGGTACACGCCCCTCAATCCCCTCTGGAACTAACTTATCAGATGCTGTTCCCTCTTGAAAATAACGGTCAGTACTACCTTTAGTCATAGCACCAATACTACCCATACCACGATACTCTTTAAACTGTCGTCCATTAAAGAGTATCATCTCTCCAGGAGCCTCATAGGTACCTGCTAAGGCTGAACCAAGCATAACAGAACTAGCACCTACTGCTAAAGCTTTAGCTACATCTCCAGAGTATCTAATACCCCCATCAGCAATAACAGGAATACCAAGAGGGTTAGCTACTTGTGCCACCTCATCAATAGCAGATAGTTGAGGAACACCAACACCTGTTACAATTCTAGTAGTACAGATAGACCCAGGACCAATTCCAACTTTAACAGCATCTGCTCCAGCCTCAATTAAATCTTTTGCTGCTACTCCACTTGCAATATTTCCTGCAATCACATCAATATCAAGATTAGCTTTTATCTCTTTGAGTGTATCTATAATTCCTTGTGAGTGACCATGAGCTGAGTCTAACACAATTACATCAACCCCTGCTTTTACTAATGCCTCTGCACGATCAAGTTGCCCTACGCCAATGGCAGCTCCTACTCTAAGTCGTCCATGCTCATCTTTGTTTGCATTTGGGTATTGCTCTTTCTTCTCAATATCTTTAATGGTAATAAGCCCTTTAAGTCTGTTGCTACTATCTACAATAGGAAGCTTCTCAATCTTATGCTCTTGTAAAATCTTCTCTGCCTCTTCAAGCGTTGTTCCTGCTTTAGCAGTGACAAGAGGCATCTTTGTCATAACATCTTCTATCTTAGCTGACATATCTCGAATAAAACGCATATCACGGTTTGTAATAATTCCTAAAAGTGTCATATCAGGCTCAACAACAGGCACACCTGAAATCTTATATTCAGCCATTAGAGCATCGGCATCTGCTACTGTTTTATCTGGAGATATATAGATAGGGTCAATTATTATACCACTCTCTGATTTTTTAACTTTTAAGACCTGCTTTACTTGTGTCTCTATATCCATATTTTTATGAATAACCCCAATCCCACCTAAATGTGCCATAGCAATTGCTGTTCTATACTCAGTTACTGTATCCATTGCAGCTGAGACAAGTGGTGTGTTTAAAGTTACACGTTTAGTCAAATTGGTCTTAATGCATACCTCTTTTGGAAGAACAGTTGAGTGTTGAGGAACCAACAACAAATCTTCAAATGTAAATGCTTTTTTCTTTATGTTCATGTGTAATCTTTTCCTTCTATTTAATATAGTTAACGGCTCTCTCAAGGCTTAACGCCCCATCAAACACAGCTTGTTCATTAAACGCTTTTCCAATAAGTTGAAGACCTATAGGCATACCCTCACTATTTTTAGCAACAGGCAAAGAGATAGCAGGTAGTCCTGCTAAGTTTACTCCAATGGTATACATATCGCTCTTATACATCTCTAGCGGGTCATGAGTTGAGCCTATTTTTGGTGCAACATCTGGTGCTACAGGAGAAAGAATCAAATCTGCCTCATCAAAAATTTTGTTAAACTCATCTCTAATAAGATGTCTTACCTTTTGAGCTTTGACATAGTATGCATCGTAATACCCTGCTGAGAGTACAAAGTTTCCAAGCATAACTCTTCTTTTGACCTCATCTCCAAATTGAGCTCTTGTATTTCGGTAAGTCTCTTCAAGGTTTGCCCCCTCAACACGTTTTCCATAACGAATACCATCATAACGTGCCAAGTTAGTTGCTGCCTCTGCTGTAGCTACAATATAGTAGGTGGCTATGTCATACTTAGTATTTGTCATATTTTTATGAACAATGGTATGACCCTCCTCTTCAAGCAATTTTACTGTATTGGCATACGCCTCCTGAATCTCCTTGGAAGCCTCTGCAATATAGTTGTCTATAACTGCAATAGTTAATTTTCTGTTAGCATCTAACTTCTTAGTTACACTCTCTAAAGGCAAGTCTGAACTTGTTGAGTCTTTTGGGTCATGTGAAGCAATAGCATCATACAAAATCGCTGCATCTTCAACATTTTGAGTAATAGGTCCAATCTGATCAAGTGATGAAGCATAAGAGGCTAAACCAAAACGGCTTACTCTTCCATAAGTTGGTTTCATACCAACACAACCACAATATGCTGCTGGTTGGCGAATGGAACCTCCTGTGTCACTTCCTAGTGCTGCAATAGCAATGCCTCCTGCAACAGCAGCAGCTGAGCCACCAGAACTTCCACCAGGTACTCTCTCTTTATTGTAAGGATTTCTAGTGATACCATAAAAAGAGCTCTCTGTGGTTGACCCCATAGCAAACTCATCCATATTGGCTCGACCAAAGGCAGAGAAACCTTTAGCAAATAGATTCTCAATAACTGTTGCATTATAAGGAGCTACATAACCTTGTAAAATCTCTGAACCAGAGGTAATCGACCACCCTTTAACTTGAATATTATCTTTAATTAAGATAGGGACTCCATCTCCTGATGAAGAAAAATCGATATAGGCATTTAAATCTCCCTCTTTTGCTTTAGTCTTTATCTCACTTTTAAGTAGTTCTAGTTCTTCTCTGTTTTTTGTTAATGCTTCTTTTAATGTAATCACTATTTTTCCTACAATTTTATCAATAAAATTTTTTGCGTGATTATAGCCAAAAGTTAATAATGCTATACTGTTAATATAATAACTACTTACAAGGAGACAAAATGAAGAAAATTATCGCATCAACAACACTACTTCTCTTCGCACTAGGGGGAAACTCTTTTGCAGATGATGACCTAGAGATTAAGATTGTAGATGAGTCACACAAGTCGGCTCTCTTTCAAAAACCAGATGAGATTATGGGGTGTACTGACTTTAGTCTAAAAAAAGAGGAGAGTTGTGCCAAAAAGCCAAAAGATATCATTTTAGACAAGCTTCCTAGCTCTTCTCAAATTAGTGATGATGATATAGAAGATGAAAATAAAAATAAAGAGCTAAGAGAGCAACTTCTTGAGGTTGCAAAAGAGCTTGAACAGCTTAAACAAGAACAAAAAGAGAATCGCGAGACAATAAAAGAGCTAAAAAGATTAGTTAAAATGCTTACAGAGAAAAATGGACACCAAAAGGTTACTCTTCTCAAAAAAGGAATTAAAGATATTCAAAAGAGAAAATCACCAAAAAGTAGTGCTACTCGTATTAGAAAGCCTATTAAAGAGATTTCAAGAACCGATACAGAAGTTATTGTAGAGGTACAAAAAAATGAGTCTCTCTCTACATATGCACAAGCCTACTATGGAAACAATAGACTCTACTATAGAATATATAAAGCAAATAAAGACAAGATTCCACCTAATCTACAAATTACTATTGGAAGTCATCTTCGTATTCCTTTAGATTGATTTTTTTAAGTAGAGGCTAAAGAGCCTCTACTTTTTATTTTTTAAGTCTATTTTTAGCCTCTAAAATCATTCTATATATTTTATCTTTTAAAAGTAACTTCTCTTTTTTCATAGTATCAATCTCTATATTACTCATATTAATTCTTCCACGCTCTGCATCTTCTATTTTCTTATCTAACTCACTATGTTTCTCAACAACTTTAGCAAAATGTGCATTACTCTGCTTTAGTTCTGAAATCTCATCTTTATACTCTTCTGATAACATTGTGATATATCCTTTAAGTTTTTATTTGAGTTTACAAAACAAACTCATAATAATATTATAGTCTAAAATAGATATAATTTTCTTAACATATCTCATTGTAAAGTTAACAGCAACTCTATATTTTCAAACCCTTTTAGCTATAATCATATCAACAAAATAACAAGGTTACCCATACTATGTATATCTATGATAGTGTAAAGAAAACTAAACTTCTATTTGAACCCATTACTCCTCGTAAAGCCTCCATCTATGTTTGTGGACCTACCGTCTATGACGATGCACACTTAGGACATGCAAGAAGTTCTCTTAGTTTTGACCTTTTGGCTCGTACACTTAAAGCTCTTGGCTATGAAGTTACTATGGGAAAAAACTTTACCGATATTGACGATAAGATTATTAAAAAAGTTCAAGCCACAGGTAAGAGTTTAGAGGAGATAACAACTCACTATATTAAGCGTTATAAAGAGGATATGAGAGCTTTAGGTGTGAGTGAAGCTGACATAGAACCAAAAGCTACAGAGTCACTAGAGGCGATTGAGAGTATGATTCAAGGGCTTATTGAGAAAGACATTGCCTATGTTGTTAGCTCTGGTGATGTCTATTTTGATACATCTAAAGACCCAAACTATGGAGCTATCTCTCATAAAGTAACAGATGATGAAGAGAACCAAAGCCGTGTAGAACATAACCCAGAAAAACGTAACCCAAAAGATTTTGCACTCTGGAAAGCCTGTTCTTCACAAGATGACATCTGCTTTGAGATGCCATTTTCAAAGGGTCGCCCAGGTTGGCATATTGAGTGTTCGGCTATGATAGAGAAGTACTTTGAGGGAAATAGTGAGTATAGTATAGATATTCATGGAGGAGGTGCAGACCTACTCTTTCCTCACCATGAGAACGAAGCCTCTCAAAGTAGATGTGCTACAGGACATGAACTTGCTAAGTATTGGATGCACAATGGGTTTGTAAACATTGACGGAGAGAAGATGAGTAAATCTTTAGGTAACTCCTTTTTTGTCAAAGATGCTCTTAAAGTCTATGATGGTGAGATTTTACGAAACTACCTCATCTCTGTTCACTACCGAAATGACTTTAACTTCAATGAGGAGGATTTACTCCAATCTAAAAAGCGTTTAGATAGACTCTACAGACTTAAAAAGAGAGTTACTCCAACTAAAGCATCTAAGCCAAATATTGCCTTTCAAAAAGATATGTTAAAGGCTATGAGTGATGATTTGAACATCTCTGTAGCACTAGCTAGAGTTGAGCAGATGATAAGTGAGACAAATGATAAGCTTGATGAGAATCCAAAAGATAAAGGGTTAAAAAAAGAGACTTTAGCCAATATAGAGTTTATTTACAATCTTTTAGGCATTGGTGGCAAAGAGCCATTCTCTTATTTTCAAATTGGCATAGACCAAGAGACAAAAGCCAAAATAGAAGCCCTAATAGAGGCAAGAGATAGTGCAAAAAAAGAGAAAGATTATACAAAAGCAGATACAATTCGTAATGAACTCTCCTCTATGGGTATTGCCATTATGGACACAGCCAATGGTACTGTATGGGAAAAAATATAATTATAATAAAGTATAAAAATGAAAAATCTCTTTAAACACTACCTACCCTATCTCATAGGCTATAAACGGCAGTTCCTTTTTGCTATTATAGGAATGATAGCCGTCGCAGTCGGAACAGCAGGAACAGCACAACTTATTAAGCCTGTACTAGATGATGTCTTTATTAACAAAGATACAGAGATGTTAGCTCTTATGCCATTTTTGCTTGTGGGGG
>Ga0256832_1003746_pt1 | contig 10315 bp, 5 predicted proteins | sample 134614metaG_FD_190534 | JGI IMG/M metagenome (GOLD analysis project Ga0256832, IMG submission 190534) | Hydrothermal vent microbial communities from Lau Basin, Pacific Ocean - 134-614 | ecosystem: Environmental > Aquatic > Marine > Hydrothermal vents | place: Pacific Ocean: Lau Basin | collected...
GAAAGGAATTGAACACCCGGGTACTCCCCAAAGGCACCATCAAAAAGCATGAATCAGAAATCATTGCCCAGATAGAAGCCGCCGACGGTTTTGCCCAGGTCTATCCGGAAGACAAGTATTTCATCGTTGACAAATTGCAGAAGGCCGGACATATCGTGGGGATGACCGGTGACGGCGTCAACGATGCTCCGGCCCTGAAAAAAGCGGATGTGGGCATTGCCGTGAGCGGTGCCACCGATGCCGCCCGCGCAGCGGCGGATATTGTTCTGGTAGAGCCGGGGATAGACACCATTGTCGATGAACTCAAAAGAGCCGGTCATGCCGTCAAACTGACAAAGAGTGAAAACGCTGACAACAAGAATGACATCGGCATATCGGTAAACGGCACTACCTATACACCCTGCAAGGCAGCCGATATCGTATTGATGGCCTCGGGTCTGAGGGTCATTGTCGATGCGATAAAGCAGGCCCGTATTACTTTTGAGCGAATGCAAAGCTACACCATCTTCCGCATCGCAGAAACCGTTCGCATCATAATTTTCATGAGCCTTGCCATCGGCCTGTTCCAATTCTATCCGGTAACAGCCCTGATGATCATTATGCTGGCACTGCTCAATGATATCCCCATTCTGGCAATCGCCTATGACAATACCAAAGTAAGGGAAAGGCCCGTGCGCTGGAACATGCACCAGGTGCTGGTCATGTCCAGCTGGCTGGGAATAGCAGGCGTGCTGTCATCTTTTCTCCTGTTCTGGATCATTATGGTTTACATGAAACTTCCCCTGGACTTTGTGCAGTCGGTGTTCTTTTCCAAACTCATCGTTGCTGGACATGGAACCATCTATAACACACGGGTAGATGACTGGTTCTTCAAGCGCCCCTTTCCTTCATGGATACTGGTCATCGCCACTTTGGCCAGTGCCGTTGCCGGAACCGTTATCGCGGTGTACGGCTTTGGACTGATAACCCCCATTGGCTGGAAATGGGGACTGGCCACCTGGGCCTATGCCTTGGCGTGGTTTGTATTCAACGACGCAGTGAAAATGGCCGTGTTGCGCTTCTATCGTCACCTGAAAGGCGTGGAAGTTGAGATCTAAGGCGGCTATGAGATACTCGATCAGCGAATGGCAAGACAGCAACCATGACTGAACAGAGTCTTATTGCCGAGGCCATGTCCCAGATTTGGTTCCAGTTTGTCCTGGTCGCCATATTTGGTTTCCTGACCGGACTGGAATTCCGTGAGTATATTCTTCTGCGCAGCAAGGAACGCCCGGAAATTCCATCCATCAGCCTTGGTGCCACACGCACATTCACCTTCATAGCCGTTTTGGGGTTTGTGCTCTATCTCTTGGATCCTGAACTTCAACTGTACCTGGCTGGGTTACTGGGGCTCACTCTCTTCTTCGCACTGTTCTACTATCAGAAGCTACGAAGTGGCCAGCCAGGACTTCTCCAGCCTCTGATTTCCCTGGTAGTCTATACCTATGGTCCCGCTATCATGCTGCAGCCGCCCTGGTTCCTGGTTTTGCTGTTCGTGACCATCGTTTTCATACTCAGCGCACGCCCTTTTACCCAACAACTGACCAGAAACCTGGAGCCTCAGGAAATCTCCACCCTGGCCAAGTTTCTGTTGCTTTCCGGTGTGATACTTCCCCTGTTGCCGAATCACTCCATCTCCAGCTATATACCCGCCACACCCTTTAAGATATGGCTTGCTGTAGTAGTAATCTCCGCCATTTCCTATGCCGGTTATATTCTTAAGAAGTACCTGCTGAAACGCCAGGGTTACCTGGTCACAGGTCTTCTGGGAGGACTCTATTCCAGTACAGCCACGACCGTCGTTCTGGCCCGCAAGAGCCGTCTCCTGGAACATCCTGATGCGGCGTTGAACGCGGGCATTCTCGCTGCATCCGGCATCATGTATCTGAGGCTGCTGGCCCTCATTGCCATCATGAACACAAACCTTATCCCCCATACCTACATCCCTCTCATGCTGTTCAGCATCACCACTATTGCTGGCGCAATCCTCATCGACCGAAAGGCGCCGGATGCTGCTGACACCACGACTGATCTTGGGCGATCCAACCCGCTTGAACTGGGTATAGCCCTGTTGTTCGCCATTCTGTTCGTGGTCATGATGATCATCACCCAGCAGGTCATCAATCACCTTGGTCAAACCGGGTTGAATCTGCTTTCCTTTGGCGTGGGCTTCACAGATATCGACCCTTTCGTACTCTCTATACTAAGTGGCCACTACCAGGCGACCAGCCTGCAGCAACTGAGTGCGGCCATCATTATTGCCGCAGGCAGCAATAACCTTCTCAAGGCAGTGTATGCAGCCACCCTGGGTGGCTTCAGAAATAGCGGTCGGATAGCGGCTTATCTGTTGATACTCGGGTTGGGAACGATTGGCTATGGGTTGACCATGTCCGCGGTCATTTTGTAGTGTGTCATCAGGCCAAGCGCCAACAAACTGATACATATCCAGGACTGAAGTCTAAGAAAGGTTCTGAATCAAACTCGAATCTGTCTATTAATCGGTGTTACCGTGGTGCATGGGATCAGTCTGCTTGTCGCTATGAGTACTATGGGACAAATACAAATCAGCCTGTTTCTTCAGCGCTTCCAGTTCCTTGACTATCAAATGCCGTGGGTGCTTGTCCAGGATACCCTTTCGCCGCAACTCCTGCAGATGCCGGTTCACCGCCTGGCGAGTTGATCCAATCATATGCGCTAGTGACTCATTGGTAAGGTCATGAATCAGCTTTACTGGGTAGGCTTTTTTGTCCGGCAACGGATCAGGCATCGTATGGCGTAGTATCAGATGTGCCAAGCGTGTTATTGTATCCTTCAATCCCAGGTCTGCCACCAAGTCTTCCATTTTGCGCATCCTTTCTCCCAGGTAGGGCAGGAAATTCCGATTGAATGCGGGAGATTTTCGTATCCATTCCCGCACCTTTTCTGTTGAAGCTCCCAACAGTTGTACGTCTTCAACAGCCACCGGCGCCACTTCATGTATGTTTCCATCGAGCAGAGAAATCACATCAAACCCGTCTCCGGCACCCAGCACAAAAAGGGTGACCCAATTGCCTGATGCCATATCTATGTGCTCCATTTTCACCCGTCCACTGATGATCACATGAAACTGCTCCACCAATGCTGCTGGCTCCATGGTTACGCCCTTACGCCAGGTAATAGGCCGAAAGCAATCGAGCATTTCCTTCATAAATTCATCAGAAACATCTCGAAATAGTGGGGACCTGGCAAGCTGCCCCTTATAGTGTAGATAGAGTGGTGAATTGCTGTTCATCAAGTCTTCCCCTCATTCCAATGCATCGTGGCATGGTATTCACTGTTTTCCGAAGTTTTACGAAATGCCTTCCACTTTGCCTACTACCATCCTCTGCCGCCACATATGCTATGTTTGATTCTGTCCTCTTCTCCCTCTGATTACAGTATCTCTGACAGCAACCCAACCACCTTGGCACCAATGTGCGGTAGATGTCTTTCAGCAGACACCCTGAGCACCGCATCAGAGGTAATCTACATACAAAACAGAACCGCGCGAAAGATCTTACGGGTTCTGTAAGACGGATACAAACGGGCAGAACCTGCTTGTTTCTAAACTGTAGATATACTCCTTGAGAAAAACCTATGAATAATTTATGGCTGACAATTGTGCGTCCGCAATGCCCAATATCAGCATAGCCCAGTTTGCCGATGATTGCCGGTTACCGGCAGCTTGATAGTGGGTATTTTGGCTCTCATCTCTGCTCATCCGGAATTGTTCATGGATTCCTTGAGACTAGAAATCCGGGAATAAGAGTATCAGATCAGTACAAAGCAGTAGTAACGCCGTTTTATGTCCTGGGATGCACACCAGTTAGAGGAAATAATCCAATGCGAAAAACCATTCTATCCACTGCTATAGCACTATCCATAGGTATATCATCCACAAACATCATGGCCGCTTCAGCGCCTGACTCATCTATGCAGGAAGCCATTGTTGTCAAGCCGGCTCAGTCGTTGACCCCACAACAGTCTGGCGAGGTTTCAGACTATGCGGTGAAAGCTCTCATGCACATTGCTCGTGCCCGGGCAGCCATTCATGAAAAGAAACAGACCGATGTCGATAAGGAACTCAAGAAAGCACTGGCCTACCTCGCTCTTGCCAAGACAAAACTCCCAACGAGTAAAATCATCGATGAAGTGAACATAGCCAAAGCTCACATCAAGTTTGCAGAAACAGAAACTGTAGTGGAGGATTTAGTACCCATCTACTCGGACCTGACTGTAGTGGGAGAATTGATTCCGGTACAACAAGCCAACGACAAGCTGAATGAAGCCAAGGCTGCCTTGAAGCAAGGTAACAAGAAGGCGGCAGAGGCCTCCCTCAATGCCATTGAGGAATCACTGATATACACAGAGGTTGATCTTCCTGTCGCCTCTACAGAGCGATACATCAAGGCCGCATTGAAATATGTGGCCCATGACGATCTTGCCAAAGCTGACAAAACCCTTCGTGCCGCTGAAGACAATCTTCAATTCTTGTCTTTTGATATGGAGTCCCCCATCGCAGAAGCACGTGACAACCTGTCTCTGGCCAGCCAAAACTATACGACCAAACACTACTCTCAAGTAAAGAAAAACCTGATTGCTGCAAAAAAATGGCTGGAAGTCGCTAGAGCCAGCGTTGACAGGGATTCCGCCGCCACAGAAGAGTACGAGGCCATCAACCAGCTCGAAGGCGATGTCGAAAAAATGTCTGTCCGCCTTGATAAAAAAGATACAAGTCTTGCTGCTTCTCTGGAAGGCGCTTTGCATAAACTGAACGCAATGGCTGAAACAGAGGCAGAGAAAATCGTCATCGGTTGGAAAGACAAGCGGCCTGACACCGATGTACGAGCAGATTTGATCGAAGCCAAGCAACACGTTGCTTTCGCTGAAAACATGCAGTTCTATGCACACAGTGATCCGGCAGATGTCTTCAAGTCTCTCGATCAGGCCAAAGCTGATCTCGAAAATGTCGCTCATTCCGGAAAACTTTCCGACAAGGCCTTCCGCACACTGGAAACAGTAAGGAAAGACCTTGAGACAATCCGAAAAACCCCAGGCAAACGTGGAACGTATGAGCGTATCCGCGCACACCTGAGAGAATTGATACACAACCGCTTCTGACAGCAACAAAAGAGAGCTTATAATAAGCGTATTATCAATGACATACAATTGCTGGCATTCAGTTCATATGCAGCAGCTGTTCACAGGATGCCCCGGGCGGAGAGCAGCCGAAGTTTCTCTGCCCGGCCTTTCTTCTGGCCTACTCATCAACACATAGCCTGTTGAAAAAAAGTTGTATCTGGCCTCCGGCCAAACCCACATACAAAAAAAGTATATTCCACAAAGATAGGACTTGCCAAAAATCCCTATCTGGGTACAATGTGCTCCGTCAGTTGCGGGGTGGAGCAGTCTGGCAGCTCGTCGGGCTCATAACCCGAAGGTCGTAGGTTCGAATCCTGCCCCCGCTACCAATATTTTCAAGGAAACTCAATCACTTTGCGGTGGTTGAGTTTTTTTGTTTGGGCAGAATTATATGCTGATGGCTAGTCAACTCTGCATGTTGTTGGACAATCTGTGCGACAATTGTCTTCACCACACCTATTACTCCTTCGAATAAACTGTGCGCCCTTCCTTGATCGCCTCAATGATCTTGATGTCGTGTATTTTCATGGAATCAATCTTGAGCGGGTTCTTGTCCAGAATGACGAAATCTGCCAACTTCCCCTGAGTGAGAGTTCCCTTGGTATCTTCTTCGAAGTACTGGAAAGCCGCCCAGTCAGTCAGGGTCTTCATGCCTTCATAGGGCGTCAGCCTTTGATCCGGCCCCAGGATCTTCTCGCTGCGCGTCACCCGGTTCACCGTGGCATCGAGCACCCGCATGGAGTTGGGGAAGGTCACCGGCGCATCATGGTGGGAAGTGATGGTCAGCCCGGCATCGACCACATCCCGGGTCGGTGAGATATAACTGGCCCGCGGCTCACCCAGCACCGAGCTCTCATGCCAGTCTCCCCAGTAGAAGGTGTGCATGGGAAAGAGCGACGGATAGATCTTCAATCGCACCAGTTCTGGAATCTGGTCCTTTCTCAGGGTCTGGCCGTGTACGAGAACCGTTCTGTGATCCGGATAGCCGTAGGCCTTTTCAGCCGCGTCCACCGCCTTGACGTACTGGTCGATGGCTGCATCGCCGTTGGTGTGACAAAGAATCTGCCACTTGTTCCTGAAGGCCGTCTTGACATACCCAACGGCTTTCTCATCGCTCATGACGGGATAGCCCCGGTAACCTTTCTTCTGTCCGGTGGGCGGCACCAGGTAGGGTTCAGTCAGCCAGGCCGTTTTTCCCTGGGGTGAACCGTCCAGGGTGAGCTTCACGCCACCGATTCTGAACCGCTTCTTGTAGTCGTGCGAGGGACTGTACTCCTGCCCAATAAGGTAGTCCGTTCCCAGGGTGATGTCCGGATAGGCGACCACATCGATATAGAACTTGCCGGCTTTAGCCGCGACAACCAGCGCCTCCACCTGTTCCTTGGTGGTTCGCCCGTCCTGCGCCGTCAGGTAGCCGTTTTTCGCGTACTCTTCCTGTCCCTTCTCAATGCATTTGAGGGCGAACTCGGCATCCGACTTGCCGATGATGGGAAACAAGGCGCCAAACAGGGCGCCTTCTTCCAGCACCCCTGTAGGCACGCCCTTGGCGTCCCTTCTGTAGGCGCCACCCTTGGGATCCTTGCTGTTCGCGCCAATCTTCAGCAGTTCCATAGCCTTAGAGTTCACCACGCCCAGATGACCGGACTGGTGGATAATGATGACGGGAACATCCTTGCTGACCCTGTCCAGGGTCTCAGCGGTGGGATGATCCTTCTCGGCCAACTGCGAATCGTCGTAGCCGTTGCCGATGATCCATCCCAGTTTGTTCAGCATGTACTTGCCTTCTTTGGACGCCTTGTAGGTATTCATGGTATCCACGATGGAATCGAAATTCTGTCCCGGGCCATCCGGTGGCGGCAGCAAATTGGCGCACAGCGCCGCGAAACCCACGTTGTACATGTGCCCGTGCCCGTCTAGGAAGGCGGGCAGCAGGGTCTTGCCTTTCAGGTCCACCTGCTTGGCCTGTTTCCCGAACTTCTTCAGGGCCTCCACCCTGCTTCCGACAAAGGCAATTCTCCCATCGCGCTGGACGACGGCTTCGGCATATTGCGGTGATGCGCCTTCCATGGTGATGATATCGCCGCCATAGTAAATGGTCGCCTCTCCGGCGACGGCCGCGGAAACCACCCATAGCGTCATCATGATTGTCATTCTCAGCGTTTTCATTCGCTTCTCCCTGATGATCGTGCCTCTATTCAGCATCATGTAACAGGACGAGTACGGAACCCGACGTATCAGGTTCGGACTGAAGCCCGACCTACGAAATGCCCCATGCAGGTTGGGCTATAGCCTGACAGAATCGTTTTATTTTATTTCCCACAAAAATGCTCAAAAGCCTTTTGGGTGTTTTCAAACTTCTGTTTTTTTGCCAGTTCCCAGGGTCTTTCGCAGTTCCCGTTTTTGGCGCACCACCTGAATCCGGCCGATGCGACGCAGCCATGGGCATCCCTGTCCCCCCCGACGAGTCCGTTGTGGTTGACCACCATTTCTCCCCTGTGCACCACGCCATAGACCGGGATGTCCTTGATCTTCATCGGATCGATCTTGAAGGGGTTTTGCGCGAGGATAGTGAAGTTCGCGATTTTTCCCTTTTTGATGGAGCCGATCATCTCTTCCAGGTTGAGGGTGCGCGCCGCGGTGATGGTGATGCCTTTCATGGCGGTAAAGACGTCCAGGCGCTGATCCTGCGAGAACTTGCTCCCTTCTCCCGTGACACGGTTGATGGCGGTCCATGCCAGTGTCAGCGGCTCAGCCGGCGCCATGGCAAAATCGGAATGGAAAGAGACGGGTACGGCCCGTTGGGTCAGCTCCTTGATACGCACCAGGTTTTCCGCCCTCTCCTTGCCCAGCCCCACCTCGGCATATTTGTCCGCCAGAGCCCACAGGTAGTATGGGTTGACCGAGGCTTCCATCCCCAACTCCTTGACCTCCTCGGCGATATTCGCGTCGAAATAACCCATGTGATGCAGGGTAAAACGGTGATCCTTGCGCGGATGCCTTTTCTGATCCTCGCGGTTGAAATCGATCACCTGCTGTATCCCCTTGTCACCGTTGGCGTGCACATGGATCTTGTAGCCCTTGTCCCAATAGAAGCTGAGCTGCTGCTTGAAAAGATCAAGCGGCGTCATCCACTCTCCCTTGAAACGCGGGTCGGTGTAGGGCTGCTTCATCTCCATGGCCAGTGAATAGATAGCGCCGTCGGCGTAGAGCTTGACCTGCTTTGGCAAGAAAAAGATATTCTGCGTGTTGTATTTTTCCGGAAGCTCTTGCATCAGCGCTTCCGCTTTTTCGTTGCTGTTGCCGGCCATGCCGTAGAGCTGTGTGCCGTTGGCGATCAGGTAGGTGTCGTAGGGCGGGTTCTTGTCCATCTCGCTTTTGAGCAGCCCGTATTCCATCTTGAAGTCCGACCCCGGGAAACCGGGCTCGCAGATGGTGGTGATGCCGTTTTGCAGCATCAGCTCTGTCATCATGGACAGGCCTTTCTCGTACGTGTCGGGGTTGAGCAGGTAGGCGCCAATCTTGGGGGCCAGCGCCAGCCAGCCTCCCTCGAAGAAGTGCCCCTTCTCCCATTCAACCTGGGGATTGCCCTTGAAGTCCTCCTTGGTGATCTTGAACAGCTCGATGGCGGCATCGTTCAGGTAGATCTCATGAAAAGAGCGGTGGATCACGCCGACAGGCTTGTTGGGCGCGAGTTGGTTGAGCATCTGGCGGCTCAGACCCCCGTGCCAGAGCGGGTGGTAGCCCCAGATAAAGTGCATTTCCCCCTCTTTGGCTTTTGCAATGGACGCCTTGAGAAGCTTCTGGAACGCCTCGGGTGTCTTTGCCGCCGGAGTCACGCCGTTGGGCTTCTTCCAGGCATGAGGGGCGATGGTATCGTTGGGCAGCATGGTCGCCGCGATGGAGGGGTGCAGGTGCGGTTCGATGAAGCCAGGCAGCATGGTTTTGCCGTGCAGATCAACCATTTCCGCGCCGTCCCCGGCTTTTTGCAGCGCACCAGCTTTCTTTCCGACAAAAACGATCTTGTCATCTATTACCAGCACTGACTCGGCATACCGGGTCTTGTCACCTTCCATGGTGACGATATCACCACCATAATAAATTGTCGTTTTGCCTGCTGCAGCCGGCGCGGAAATCACCCACAGCGCCAACATCATTGCCAAGATCACCCTTTTCATTCATTTCTCCATTTTCTGTTTGTAAAGCGAAGACCGTCCCGGCAAAGCCTGGCATTGACATTCTCCACACCCTACCCGGTTTCCTGCTTTTCTGCTCGTTTCAATTGCTCCATCAGATACCAATCTTCTTGTAGATCACCCTGCCCTCCTTCACCGTGGCCAGGACTTCGTTGTCCCTGATCTCAGAAACCTTCTGCTTGAGCGGGTTGTGCTTGAGCACGACGAAGTCCGCCAGCATGCCTTCCTTGATCCTGCCCTTGCGGTCCTCTTCGAACACTTGCCAGGCGGGACCGGTGGTAAGGGCCTGCAGGGCAGTATAGGCATCCACCCGCTGATCCGGACCAATGATGACGCCACTGCGAGACTCCCGCGCCATGGCGGACCAGATGACCCAGAAAGGATCGAGAGGCGTGACATTGAAGTCCGTATGGTTGGACATGACCAGCCCGGCAGCCTTGGCTGCCTTCATGGGTGAAATGAAGAACGCTGCTTCCTTGCCAATATTCTTGATATGCACATCACCCCAGTAGTAAGTATGCAAAGTAAAGTAGGACGGCGTAAGCCCCAGCTCAACGTATTTGGGCAGGTGTTCAGGACGCTGGAACTGGGAATGCACGATCACCGTGCGCCGGTCATCCTTGGCGCTGATGCCAGCATGTTCGATAGTCTTGATCATCATATCGATAGCACCGTCACCATTGGCATGAACGTGCAGTGGAATTTTCGCATCGAACAACTTCTTGGTGATGGCATCCAGCTGTTCCTGAGTGATGGATGATTCACCTTTCCAGTTCTTCTGCCCGGCGGGTCCACCACCATGATAGGGATGAGAGACCAGCGCCGTCTTTCCCTGGGGGGAGCCGTCGATAGTGATCTTGGCCGCCTGGATCTTGAAGTGGTTGTTGTAGGAGCCGAACTTGTATTTCGGATTGCCGAACCAC
>Ga0256832_1003747_pt1 | contig 10315 bp, 9 predicted proteins | sample 134614metaG_FD_190534 | JGI IMG/M metagenome (GOLD analysis project Ga0256832, IMG submission 190534) | Hydrothermal vent microbial communities from Lau Basin, Pacific Ocean - 134-614 | ecosystem: Environmental > Aquatic > Marine > Hydrothermal vents | place: Pacific Ocean: Lau Basin | collected...
CTTTGTGGCGAATGAAAACTCCAAGGGGCTGGCGCAGGTGTCTATGGAATATGATATTCCGGTTGCCTTTGGGGTGCTGACTGTGGATACTATTGAACAGGCTATTGAACGTTCCGGTACCAAGGCGGGCAATAAAGGTGTGGAAGCTACTCTGTCCGCTATTGAAATGGTTAATCTGTTTAAAAACTTTGCCTGAAGTGTTTAATTAACGCTTCACCAACAGGAAATACTTTTGAAAAATCGCTCTAAATCCAGACAGTTTGCCGTACAGGCCTTGTATTCCTGGTTATTGACCCAGCAGAATGTGTCCGATATAGAAGTCCACTTTGTCAGTGAACATGATATGGAGGATGCGGATATGGATTATTTTCATGAAATTCTACATTTTGTGACAGCACACAAAATGGCGCTGGTGGATCATATGGAATCTCACCTGGCCCGTCCTTTTGCTGAAGTCGATCCGGTGGAACAGGCCATTTTGCTGATTGGTACTTATGAGCTTGAAGAACGACGGGATGTGCCTTACCGGGTAGTTATTAATGAATCTGTTGAAAGTGCAAAGATATTTGGTGCGGAAGACGGACATAAATTTATTAATGGTATTCTGGATAAGGTGGCGGCTAAGCTGCGGACTGCAGAGGTGAATGCGCCGCGCAGCAAAAAGCCCAGAAAAAAATAACGGGTAGGCTTTCAAATGATGAGACATCAATGCCCGGTTCTGAATTTAATATAATCCAGACATTCTTTACTGATCCGGCCCGATCTTTATCTGAGCGGCAAGGCCATTCAGATATTGCCCTGGGTATTGGTGATGACTGTGCCATTATAAACCCCCCGGATAACCAACAGTTAGTGATATCTATTGATACCTTAATCAGCGGTGTCCATTTTCCTGAACAAACCTCACCCGAGGCCGTTGCTCATAAGGCGTTGGCTGTCAATCTAAGTGATCTGGCGGCTATGGGGGCTGAACCGGCCTGGTTTACTCTGGCCTTAACCTTGCCGGAAGCCGATGAGAGCTGGCTGGCGTCTTTTTCCAGCGCTTTGTTTAAGCTGGCTGAAGAATATAATATTACCTTAATCGGCGGGGACACTACCCGGGGTAAGCTGGCTATTACTATCCAGGTGGCGGGGTATGTTCCTCAGGGCAGGGCTTTGCTGCGCTCCGGTGCCCGTGCCGGGGATATTATTGCGCTTACCGGTGAACTTGGTGCTGCCAGTATCGGGCTGGATATTGCTCTGGGGCAAAACCATAAAACATACCAATGTTTATCAGAGAAACAGCAGCAGACAGCCCTGCTTGCTTTAAATTACCCATCACCTAAAATTAAGGAAGGGTTGCTGCTCAGGGATTATGCACATGCGGTACTGGATCTGTCTGACGGACTGTTGTCCGATCTGGGGCATATTCTAAAGGCCGGTGCCGTGGGGGCTAATGTATTTCTGGAACAATTGCCGCTGGCAGAATCATTACAGTGCCTGGAACTGGAACAGGCCTGGGAAAGAGCGTTGACCGGGGGTGATGATTATCAATTGTGTTTTACGCTGGATCCTGAAAAATGGCAGCAGTTAAAGAATATTGCGCCCCAGTTCACAGCAATTGGGGTAATAACCGATACTCATGAACTACGCCTTCTAAACAGCTCCGGTGAGTTATTCTGGCCCCGAAACGGAGGTTATAATCACTTTGAATAAGGATGAAATACGCTCCAGGCATCAGGTCTGGTCAAATCCCTGGCATTTTCTGGCTTTTGGTTTCGGTTCCGGTCTGGCCCGGTTTGCACCGGGGACTTTCGGTACTCTGGCCGCTATTCCTCTGTATTTATTAATGGTGCAGTTGCCCTGGATTGTTTATGCTTTAATCACCCTGGCGGCATTCTGGATTGGGATCAGCATTTGCCAGAAAACCTCGGATGATTTACAGGTGCATGATTTTTCCGGAATAGTCTGGGATGAATTTGTCGGTTTCTGGATCACTCTATTTTTAATCCCGCTGCAATGGCAGTGGCTGGTGCTGGGTTTTGTGCTGTTTCGTTTTTTTGATATTGTTAAACCCTGGCCCATCCGCTGGCTGGATCAGAAAGTTGAGGGTGGGTTTGGCATTATGATTGATGATGTCCTGGCCGGAGTTTATGCCTGGATTGTGCTGTATATTATTGTAAATTTATGATTATTCTAAAATTAGTGCCTAAAACAAAACCTGTTTTCCTGATACATTTATTGTGTCTGTTATTTTTACTGTCTCTGGCTTCAACAGCTTTGGCAGAACAAAAAACAGCACAGAAAATAAAAGTTATGGCATTGTTTACGGATAAAGCCATGATATCCGTTGACGGCAGTCAGAAGCTGATCAGCAAAGGTCAGACTTTTAACGGGATTAAGCTGATCAGTGCTGACAGTGATTTTGCTGTGCTGGAAGTACAGGGAGCACGACTCAGGTATCCGCTGGGTTCTGAAATTAATACCTCGTTTAAAAAACAGGATCCCGGAAAAACTCTGGTTATCTGGAAAGACAGGGATAATATGTTTCGCTACCAGGGTAAAATTAATAATGCATCGGTTCATTTTCTTATTGATACCGGGGCAACCAGTATTGCATTAAATTCCAGAACCGCCAGACAGGCCGGAATTAATTATAAAAAGGGTAATCAGAAAGTGGTTCAGACGGCATCGGGTCTGGTTAAGGCTTATCAGGTCAGTCTGAATAAAGTAACCATTGGCCATATTCATCTGTACAATGTGAACGCCATGGTTCTGGAGGGCAGTTTTCCTACCTATGTGTTACTGGGGCAGTCGTTTTTAAGTCGAATTCATATGATCCGAGATGGAGATAAAATGAATTTAAGAAAAAAATTTTAAGCTGTTACGTGAACGGGATCTTAAACAAAAACGGCTTTGCAGTTGAATTTATGAGGATATTTTCTATACTTAAAGCGTCATAATATTTTATTTTTCTGCGGGAAATTTTCCGAATTATTCAAAATACGGTACCAATATAATAAATTTTAAATATGCCTAGTATCGTATTGATCTTTCACTACTTTTTATCTGTCTATAGTTCACTTCGAAATAGTTCACTTCGCAATATCGGCTATAGCAGTCTGATACTTGTTTTATTCAGCTGCGCCCATGTCTGGGCGGGAGAAAACCTGCAGGCCAAAGAATACCTGGTTAAATCTGCCTTTTTATATAATTTTGCCCGGCTTTCTCATGGCCGGAGGGTACCTTTAAATCACCCACCGATCCCTTTAAACTTTGTCTTATGGGGGATGATTCTTTTGGACTGGCCTTAAACAGTATCAAAAATAAAAAAATCAACGGTCATCCGCTATTGATTAAACGTCGGGTCTCTCTGGATGAAGCCGCTGAATGTCAGCTGGTGTTTATCAGTCGTTCAGAAGAAAAAGACCTGCAGCATATACTGTCCTACCTGCAGACTTATCCGGTTCTGACAGTGAGTGAACTGCCGGGTTTTGCGCATAAAAACGGCCACATCCGTCTGTTTCTGAATGATGAATATACCCTGAGTCTGGAAATTAATCTGCAGGCTATCCGTAATGCAGGTTTAAGGATCAGTTCAAGGATCCTTACCCTGGCCACTATCGTTGAGACGGAAACAAAAGCTGAGACAGATAAAGAGGTGGACAAGGTACAGGAGGGCCGAGATGACTAAGCAGCCCGGAAAATGGTTTTCATTTGCCTCCTTATCCATTCAGAAAAAACTGGTGCTGATTATTCTGAGTATCAGTAGCTTTATGCTGTTATCCAGTATGGCGGTTTTTATGAGCAGTGAACTGGACAGCCTGAGAAGCAAAATGAAGGAAGATCTGAGTACTCTGGCTGATCTGGTGGGTAAAAGCAGTTCAGGAGCTATTCTATTTTATGATGCCCGTACCGCCAGGGAAAATCTGACTGCATTACAGGCCAAACCACATATAATCAGTGCCCATTTGCTGGAAGCTAACGGAAATATTCTGGCTATGTACTACCGTGATCAGCAAGACAATGAAAATGATTTTCAAAAACAGGCGATGCTGACCTTATTAGGTGACCGCTCACAGGCGTATCTGGAAAAAACCAGCCAGTTGCATATTATCCAGCGGATCATTCTGGATAGTGATGATAGTCTGCTGGGCTATATACATATTGAAACGGATCGGGATGTCTACTGGCAGCGGGTAAAAGAATATCTTTATACTATTATCCTGATGATTCTGTTTTCCCTGTTGATTACCCTGCTTATTGCTTATCGTGCACAGAAGATTTTTACCGATCCGATTTTGCAGCTGCTTAACTCCATGCACCATGTATCCAGGGAACAGGACTATAGTTATCGCCTTAAAAGTTACTATGATGATGAAGTAGGAGAATTAATTGACGGTTTTAATGAAATGCTGGAAAAGCTGGAATACCAGGACCAGTTAACCCGTAATTATCAGAAAGAACTGGAAAAAAGGGTAGAGGAGCGTACCCGGCAACTGCAGATAGCCAGAGACCGAGCCCTGGCAGCCAACCGGACCAAGAGTATTTTTCTGGCCAATATGTCACATGAAATCCGCACGCCTATGAATGCCATTTTGGGTTATTCACAATTATTACAGCAATCCAGTCTGGATAAGGATCAGAGTCGTCAGATCAGTATTATTAATAAGAGCGGCAATCATCTGCTGTCATTAATTGATGATATTCTCGAACTGTCAAAAATTGAAGCCGGATCCCTGGATATGGTAAAAACGGATTTTGATCTGCAGGAGCTGCTGCATAGTGTTGAGAATATGTTCAAAATACGCTGTCGTCAGAAACAGCTGGACTGGAGGATGGAGTGTTTTACCGATAAACCTGTGCTGGTGAACGGTGATCCGGGTAAACTTCGCCAGGTGTTAATTAACCTGATTTCCAATGCCATTAAGTTTACTGACCAGGGGGAAATTCATTTTGGCATAGAGCAAACCGCTGATAATCGCTATCGCTTCAGTGTTGAAGATACTGGGCCAGGTATTGATGAATATGCTAAAGAGCAGATTTTTGAAGCTTTCCAGCAGGGTAAGCAGGGTGAGCTTAAAGGCGGAACCGGCCTTGGACTGAGCATATCCAGGCAATATATAGATTTATTCGGCGGCCAGTTAAACGTAGAAATGGATCGGGAACAGGGTGCCTGTTTTTATTTTGAAATTGAACTACCCTCAGCCAGTGATCAGTTTATTGCGGCGGAACCCATCAGCCTTAACAATCAGTACTCACTTAAAACCACTAAAAAGCTGACAGCACTGGTGGTGGATGATGTAAAGGATAATACTGAGTTGCTGGGAAAGCTTCTTGAGGGGATTGGTTTTAATGTGGTTTCGGCCAGCCACGGTAAAGAAGCCCTGCAGAAAATAGCACAGCAGCTGCCGGATATTGTGTTTATGGACATTCGTATGCCGGTTATGGATGGTGTGCAAACCATTAAACATATCCGTCGGCAGTTTTCTTCTGCACAGTTGAAATGTGTGGCGGTGTCAGCCTCTACCCTGCAGCACAAATCGGAGCATTATATGGCCATGGGTTATGATCTGTTTATCTCCAAGCCTTTCCATTTTGAGAGTATATTCTTTGCTATTAAGGAACTAATAGGGGATGTACTGGAAGAAAAGAATATGTCCGGGAAGGTGGACAATGAACAGAATAATACGATGGTAAAAGTTCAGGTGGAGTCGGATCCAACCGTTAAACTGGATCTTAAGGACAGTTTTGTTGATGATTTATTACAGGCGGCTGAGTATGGTCAGTTAACCCGTCTGGGTGAACTGATAAAACACTTAAGGCAGCAGAATATTTTTGGTGAAGCTGGAACGATTGCCGCATCACATCTGGAGCAGTTAATTAATGCGGCCGATCTGGATGGTATCCTGGTTTATGTAAAGAGTATTGTGAATGACTGAACTGTTAACTGACAATCAGGACACTAAAATACTTATTGTTGATGATACGCCGGCAAATATCAGTCTGCTGACTGAAATGCTGCAGTTAAAAGGCTACCAGATTCTGGCCGCCAATGATGGCCAGCGGGGAATTAAAATTGCTACTCATCTGCTGCCGGATCTGATCCTGCTGGATATTATGATGCCGGATATGAATGGCTATGAAACCTGCCAGATCCTCAAGTCTCAGGAACAGACCCGTAATATTCCGGTGGTGTTTATATCGGCCAAATCAGAAATTGAGGATGTCTTAATGGGGTTCTCTGTCGGTGGTGCGGACTATATCAATAAGCCCTTTCATGAAGAAGAAGTCTATGCCCGAATTAAAAGTCTGATCAGTGTACAGCAGCTTAATAAACAGCTGTCTCATTCTGAAACTGAACTGAAAACCGTGTTGCAGAAGTATCAGCAGCAGGCCGATCGACTGGAAAAGATTGTCAGTCATATTGATAATGCTATTCTGGAGGTCGATGCTCAGGGTAATATCGAATTTGTTAATCCGGCGGTCAGTCAACTGTTTGATTATAATATTACAGAACTTGAAGGTATGAATCTTTTACAGTTGCTGGCAGAACCTTTTGCCGGTGAGTATAAACAATGTTTACTGGAGCCAGGCAGAATAGAGGAAAAGCAATTCTCCTCTATTCTGGTGAAGCGTAAGGACGGCTGTGAATTTCCGGTGGATTTTTCCCTGATCACTCTGCCGGCCGATGAACCGCGCTATCTGGCGATTTTTCATGACATATCCATACATAAAAACAGGGAAGAAAAGTTAAAAGATCTGTCCTATCACGATTCGCTGACCAAACTCTCTAACCGCCGCCGTTTTGACGAATTTTTTCACAAGGAATGGCGTCGCAGCCTGAGAAACCGGAAGCCCCTGGCCTTTATTATGATTGATATCGATAATTTTAAATTATTTAATGATACTTATGGTCATAAGCAGGGGGATGACTGTCTTGTCACGATTGCAAGCACTATTAGAAACACCATTAAACGGCCAGGGGATATGGTAGCACGTCTGGGTGGAGAAGAATTTGTGGTACTGCTGCCGGATACTGACCGGGAAGGGGTGATGCAAATTGCCGAACAGATCCGCAAAGCAGTAGAAAAACAGGAAATCCCTCATTATTCTTCTGCGCGGGGGATAGTAACCATCAGTCTGGGTATTGCCATTAGTATGGATAACAATTGTGACAGTACAGAGCAGTTATATAAAAATGCCGATCAGGCTTTGTATCAGTCTAAAAAGACAGGTAAAAACAGGTATACGGTTTTTGAATGAAGCGGTCTGTGTATTTCAGGAGCTAGAACCTGTAGCGAATTTCTGCCCAGGCATTGCGCCCGGGCAGGGGTAAATCCATTTTGGCTCCACTAATATTATCCCTGATATTAGCCTGATCTTTGGCATTTTCATCAAAGATATTGCGAATAGAAGCCGCAAATTCCCAGTTTTTTAAACCGCTATAACGGAAGGTGGTATCAGTAATCGTATAGTCGCTTATATTTTTGCGGCTGTCATTTTCAGCTCGCTCTCTGTCCGCAATCCAGTTAAGCTGTATATCCCAGTTCCAGCCGGGCAGAAATCGCCAGTCTGTACGTAAATAGGCCGATTGTTCGGGTTCTTCTGAAACCCGGTAATCATTATGTTCCGGATCTCTCCAGGTGTAATTACCCGAAAAGGCCAGTTTATTATTCAGCTGCCATTGACTCTCGATTTCTACCCCGGTGGTTTTGTGCCTGCCGCTGTTCTGATATTTTCGGTTGCTGTCTCTGCGAATAAAGTCATCAATGGTGTATTCAAAAAGATTGGCATTTAATTGAGCCTGCTGATTGATTTGCCAGGAAACAGCCAGCTCTATGGTTTCGGTTTCTTCCGGATCCAGGCTGGAGTTGCCTGTAGAACGACTGGTTATGGCATAAAGTTCCTGAAAGTTTGGAGCCCTGAATGCCTGACCGTATAAAAACTTGGTGGTCAGTGTATCGGTGGTTTGCCAGACTAAGGCAATACGGGGATTAAACGTATCTCCAAAATCGCTGTAATGGTCATAACGCAGACCAGAGGTTAATTCCCAGTCGGGTGCCAGTGTCCAGATATCCTGAATGAGTGCATAGCGGAGCTCACGGCTTTTTTCCGGAGCAAAGGCACCGGGAGTGCCGGCAATATTCGTTGGCGGTATATAGGTATTGCCGTCGTAGTTTACAATCTGGTCAACCTGATAAATATCCTGCCAGTTATAACCGCTGCCCAGGGTAATGGTATGCTCATTAAAGCCGCTATAATTGGCCGTAAAGTCAAAACGGGCCTGGCGTTCCGATGAACTCATCTGATTGGTTCGACCGTTCGGGAATGTAGCGTCAGGCGGCGTTTCCCTGAACCCCTTATTAGAATCATAGTCCAGATCCTGATAATGCAGTTTGGCTTTAATTCCCCAGTTTTCACTGAATTGAGTATCCGAGTAGATTAAATCCAGGTCATAACGTTCATCATCAGCGGAAGTGACGGGATCATAAAAGCCGGCTCCAGTGATCTGTGTGTCCAGATTGTCGTGGCGCATATAATTGGCCAGAAACTGCCAGTGTTTATTCGTCAGGGAAAAACGAAGATCCTGGTTGTCATAACCATAGCGGACATTGCCAAAATTTTTAATATCCGGGTCATGACCATCGGTAGTAGAATAATCAGCCGTAAAAGCCACATCAAAATCATTCCATTGATCACCGTACTGGATAAAGCCTTCCTGGGTGTCAAAACTGCCGGCTCTTACACCCGCTTCATTCTGAGTGATTTTACCAGCAGTTTTGGTGATTACATTAATCACCCCGGCACTGGCATCAGCGCCGTACAGGGCAGAGCCCGGACCACGGATTACTTCTACCCGCTCAATGGCAGAAGCGGGCATACCTTTCCAGAATATACCGAAATTCCACACCAGATCCCGTATGGGATTGCCGTTTATCATAAGCAGGGTCTGAGTACTGGCGGCACCGCGAATGCGTACTTCAGGCCGAAAACCAAAAGCACTGCGTTGAATATGCACACCAGGAACGGTCTGCAGAATATCTGCCAGGTTGGTTGCCCCGGTTTTTTTAATATCGTCTTCTGTGATCAGGGTAACCGTAGCCGGGGCATCACTTTTCGTCTGCTCCATTCCGGTGGCAATAATGACTTTAACCTGGGTGAGTTCCTCAATACTCATATTAAGTAAGGAATCAGCCGCAACGATATCTTCTGCAGCAAGCTGGTCAGAATAAACAGAACTCATCAGCAGGAAAAGAAGTTTGGGCTTATTCATAACATCATTAAGCAGAAACCACTGTTGAGAGTAGCGTTATAGTATAATCCTGAGCAACCAATAACGGGCCGGGACTAAGGGGGTCAGGCATTTGTATTGACTTATAAGATATTGTAATTAATATAAATACAAGTTTAGTTTATATTTTAATAATTTCCACTTTGCTGACAGTCACGGTCAGGTCACACCGAATAGATACGTTTTAATTATTAATTTCTATCTCTGGAAAATACCCAGTTATTGTTATCAGATAAGGTTTCGTTATATTCATAACCGGCTTCATTAAAAGCTTTGATGTCATCAGGGTTTTGCAGACGGTTTTTGAGAATATAAGCGCTCATCATGCCTCGGGCTTTTTTGGCGTAGATCCCAATCACTTTATAGCTATCATCCTTTTTCTCCTTAAACACCGGAGTGATAATATTGCCCTGGATCTCTTTAGCTTTAACGGCTTTATAGTATTCATTGGAGGCAAGATTTATCAGCGTGTCTGAGTTAATGTCTGCCAGTTGTTTATTAAGCCGTTCAGTGATCCGGCTGCCCCAGAATTCGTACAGGTTTTTACCCCGGGGATTTTCCAGACGGGTACCCATTTCCAGGCGATATGGCTGCATTAGATCCAGCGGTCTGAGCAGACCATAAAGGCCGGACAGGATCCGCAGATGATCCTGGGTAAACAGTAGATCCTCTTCTGAGAAACTTTCCACATTCATACCGGCATATACATCCCCTTTAAAGGTCAGTAAGGCCTGCTTGGCATTTTGCGGGGTAAAGGGAATATGCCAGTCATGATAACGATCATAATTTAACTGAGCCAGGTTCTTACTCAGATGCATTAGTTTTTCCAGCTCTTTGGGAGAATAAGGCTTTAAAGTCTCAATCAGCTCACCGGCCTCCTCAAGACAGTCCGGCATAGTATATTCATCCGTCTGCGGCAAACTCTCAAAATCCAGCTTCTTAGCCGGCGAAATAACAATCAACATTTACTTTTCACCTTTACTCTTTATAATTTTCTGAACGCTGAACGCTGAACGCTGAACGCTGAACGCTGAACGCTGA
>Ga0256832_1003748_pt1 | contig 10314 bp, 8 predicted proteins | sample 134614metaG_FD_190534 | JGI IMG/M metagenome (GOLD analysis project Ga0256832, IMG submission 190534) | Hydrothermal vent microbial communities from Lau Basin, Pacific Ocean - 134-614 | ecosystem: Environmental > Aquatic > Marine > Hydrothermal vents | place: Pacific Ocean: Lau Basin | collected...
GAAATAAATCCACGCACATCTGCGAAAAATAAATCCGCAAAAAAGTCATGGCCAAACAACCCCACAACTTTCCAATTCCACTATCTTGTCCCCATCCCCCCTAAAAAATTCAAATCGAACAACATAAATCCCCCCGGGAACCCGGTTTCCCCCTTCATCCAGCCCATCCCAGCGTATCTGGCCTTGCGCCCCCACCAATTCATCATTTACTAACCGGTAAACCAATTGACCATCTGCAGTAAAAATTTGAGCATTCAGCGAATAACCCGATGCCGGCAACTCATAATAAAACAGACCGAAATCTTCAAAACCATCCCCATTCGGTGAAAAAACCTTTTGTGCCACTCGAACATAATCCGTACCGCTGATTGGGGCAACCGTGTATTGTGCATTTTGATAACCCGGCGTACCATAATGGGTTTGACTCACTCCGGAAATCCAATTACTCCGCCCTGTGGAGGCCGCTACAGGACTTATCCTCTCCAAGGCTACACCCGAGGCATCACTCAAAAAACGGCTGTGCATCTCTTTATCATACCGGACGCTGTCAAGAACTTGCCCATTAAAAAGAACTGACACATTCCCTTGATTGTCATCCAATCCCGGCAAGGCATTTTCAACAATCCAAGCCGTATCCGGCGGCTCATATTGCGACTCCACCTGAAAACGATTGGGCGTCAAAGCCACATATTGTCGAGGAAATAACAAGGCCGACGATGTAATCGTTTTGATAGCATTATCCTTATCCAAATTGGCCAAGCTTAGATTTTTAATATTAAAAATTTTATTGGATACATTGAACAGCTCTACATAATCACTTCCACCAGGAATCGGATTAAATAATATTTCATTGATTACGATATCGCCTTTTTGAGGGGATTCCGGCAAGCCTATCCGAATTGCTTGCTTTGCACCGGCGGCCTGCTCAACACAATTGGACAAACCCGCCAATACAGACACCTCATAAATCACTCCGGACTCCAACGATTCCGCCAGATTCAAATACACGACCTTCCCATCCAAGTTAGCTTCCAGAATAGCCACACTGGGTGTTAGACTATAATAATCTATATCAACGGCATCAGTTGCAAGACTTTGATCAAAATACAGCGCTATTTGAGTCGGACTAACGGGATAAGCTTGCGCAAAAACCAAAGCATCATGATGAAAGCTTTTATCCAGAACGCTATTCACTTCGCCCGGGGTTCCACCTTGTAAATCACTGGAAACCAACCAATTAAGCTCACCCAAGCAAGGATTTTCGGGATTAACCAACTCTAAAGACCATCCGCCATCTTCTTTATTTCGATTCCTATAGGAATGCTTATTATAGGCAATTTGATGAATCACATTAGTCCCGGAACTCAAAGAAAGCGTCGCCCCACTATTGCTCAGTCCCGGCAAATCCAAACCCAAAACAAAGTCAAACCCAGACCAAAGCGAAGTGTCCGCTTCATCCACCAAAACAACATAACTCCCGGGCAGTAAATTATAAACAGGCAAATCCCGATGACTTGTATTCACTTGAAGACTTAACCCCTCCAGACTCAAGACCTTATCCGAGCGATTAAACAATTCTATAAACTCACTTTCCGGAAGCCCCACCGATGGTGATGGATCCGGAAAAACCTCGTTAATAATAATATCAAAAGGTTCAACAACTTCAGGAACCAAATAGGAGAAGCTAACATTCCCGCCACCTACATTGCCACTTTTATCTTTAATATTTTGTGCACTTACCGTATAAGTCTGCCCATTCACCAAATCCGGAGATAATTCCAAAAGAATCTTAGTCGAATCACCGGCAACAAAATCCGCAGCCGTCACCTGCACATTTCCCGAAAGGGAAAAATTGGCAGCTTGCATCACCGGCGCTAAGGGCTCATTAAATGTAACCACCACTTGATGCGCATTTTCTGCCTGCGCCCCCAATAACTGGGGACTCTCCGTATCCGGCAGCCACACTGACAAGGCCATATCGTCAAAATAAAACTTATCCTTTCGACTGGCCGTGTATTTGCATAAAATCCCAAAATATCCGGAATCTGAAATCGAATGCTCCCAATTCGCCACCGGCTGCAAGGAATGTCCACCACTATAATCTACAAACAAACCCCATTTTACGCCCAACTTCTCCAAGCGAATAGCCAACTCCGGAGCATCCGCAATCGTCCCGACTGCCGTACCGGTCAACTCTGTTTCAACACCGCTTATCCGCTGAACAATCCGGATAGCATCATCATTACCATTTTCTCCCAATGACAAAAATAAAGCATCCCCCATTAAATCAGCCGACGACGACCACAAAAACACTTGCAAACGATTGGATTCTGAAGGGGCAAAATCCATTTTTAACCAAAGTGACCAGACCGCTGAATCCGGAATTGTCTCTTCAAGAGCCAGCATGGAAGTCCCGGCTTGAGGGGCATTGAGTTGCAATTGCCCATCGCTATTGACCGTAAAATGCCCCAAATCCCCTTGCCAATTAGGATTCTCCAAATTTCCATCCGAAAAATCATCAGAAAACTGACCAAACAAAGGCATCATCTGCACTAACAAAAATAAAAGAATAAAAAATCTCATCATATTGGGATTTTAAGAAAAGTGTTTAGCTTAGGCATTGTGCAACAATAACCGCCCCCAACCTACTTGTTCTATATTCCTTTTAGAATACCGATAGCATCGAGACCTAAAAGAAAAAATAACTGTGTATTTGGGAGCACTTTATTCTTGCTTCATTACTTATACTTTCGCAAAATACAAATATTTTTCATCTTTTTCCAAGGTACGGCTAATTCACTTTCCGGGACTCCCCTGCCTAGCACAAAATGACCTAACCAACTAGGGCAAAAGCAGTTATGTACGTTATATGCCCAAGCAGCAAATCTATTGTTCCAAAAGGCTCTTCAAAACCCCAAACAAAAAACTTTCAGAAGCAGGCATAACATTACATTTTGGAATAATGTTTGCATGATAATTGATAATCTACTAGTAACTATTTTCTATGGGTATTTTGGAGAAAGAGAATTCTTCTGTCTAAAGCTTCCCACGAAATCGTTACATCAACTAAGCCTAGAAAATCAAACGCATTTTTTTCCGTTTGTCTAAAAACCAAAATAATTATGAAAATAGCAGTTGTAGGAGCAACCGGCCTAGTCGGCACCATCATGCTCAAAGTACTTCAAGAAAGAGATTTTCCCATAACAGAGTTACTCGTTGTTGCATCAGAAAAATCCATTGGTAAAACCCTAATTTTTAAAGGCAAGGAACTCAAAGTCATTGGCATGAAAGATGCCATTTACAAAAAACCGGACATCGCCATTTTTTCTGCCGGAGGGAATACATCTTTAGAGTGGGCACCTAAATTTGCGGAAGCAGGCATCACAGTCATAGATAACTCTTCAGCTTGGCGCATGGATGCATCCAAAAAACTCATTGTCCCGGAAATCAATGCCCACCTCTTAACCAAAGAAGACAAAATAATTGCGAATCCCAATTGCTCAACCATTCAGATGGTGGCGGCTCTAGCTCCTTTACACAAAAGTTATGGCATTGAGCGGCTAATCATTTCGACTTATCAGTCCATCACCGGCACCGGAGTCAAAGCCGTAAAACAATACGAAGCAGAAAAAGCAGGACAGCGTTTGTCGCAAGACCAAATGGCCTATCCACATCCTATTTTTGCCAACTGCCTGCCCCATTGTGATGTTTTTCTTGACAATGACTACACCAAGGAAGAAATGAAACTCGTCAACGAGACACAAAAAATACTGGAAGACCCCAATATCCGCATATCTGCTACGGCGGTTCGCGTCCCGGTTTTGGGTGGGCACTCCGAAGCCGTTAACGTGGAGTTTCAGCAAGACTTTGACATCAAGGATGTCCGGCAAAAGTTGGAGAACACCCCCGGCATCAAAGTAGTGGACAATCCTACGGCCAATGAGTATCCCATGCCTTTGACCGCCCACAACAAAGACGAGGTATTTGTCGGCCGTATCCGAAAAGATATTTCTTCTCCGAATGCATTAAACATGTGGATTGTCTCTGACAACTTGCGCAAAGGAGCGGCAACCAATGCCATTCAAATTGCAGAATACTTAGTTGATCAAAAGTTTTTTGGCTAAAACTGATACCACAAAATAAACGGGCTACCGATTTTCCGGCCCTAAGCTTGGGCAATTCTTTCTCTAAAATGCTCGTCATAGGGTCGCTACGACGGGCATTTTAGCTAGATGGCTGCATAAGCCTTTGGCAAATATATTTTAAGCAAAGGCTATTTTTCCACCTGATGCAAAAACACTAAGCACTTGCTAACCAAGCTGTTCTATATATACATTTTACATAAATCAACTAGACAAAAGACTTAAGAAGGGGGCAATTTTCTATTTTAGTTAGAAAAAACATAAAAAAAACAACCATTTTGTCGTTTTTTCCAACTAGCCATTGTTTTTTTCCTTAATTTTGGAAGAATAAATGATTTTTATGGTGCTTGCACTGTATTGAATACTGATAACACGGTCTCGACCGACAACTAAACCGCACAACGATGAAAGACAAATTAGTAATTTGGGGCGAAAACGAAAAAGACGAAAAAGTAATGTTGGGAATCCATCTCCTATCTGATGCCAACAAAATTAACATTTACATCTTCCCGGAAGATATCGTTACCGAAACCTTTGAAAAAGCCATGATGAATGAGTGGCGAAAGGGCGAAGAGATTACTTTCCCGGAAGGGTATGAACAAATTGAGCGACCGCTATCCATGTCGGAATCGCTATTGCCTGACAACCTAAAAACGAAAGAGACCGACCTTGTCAATCGTGCCAAATCTGAATGGCATTTTGTTGTGCTTTCGCAAAAATTGAGTCACGAATTTAAAAAAGAATTAGATGAATTAAAGGATAAAATTGAGAACTTATCCGAATACAATTCTGACTTGTGGAACGACCTAAAAAACTATTGGAGCAAGGTGCAAAAACAAATGAAGGAAAAAACTTTAATTTGGCAGCACACCAAAGACTTGAAAGATACCACCAATGGGCTTTTTGATAAAATGAAAGTGCTTCGCACACAATTAGAAAGTGAATTGCAAGAGAAGTCAGCCGTTTACCAAAAAGAGTTTTCTTCTGCCTTAGATGATATTCAAACCAAAATAAATAATGATGCCCGCCTAAAGCCTTTATTTGACGAGCTAAAGAATCTACAGAAAAAGTTTTGGGACACCAAATTCATCTCCAAACACCGCAACGAACTCAAAAAACAATTTGACAAGGCCTTCAAAGAAATCAAGGAAAAAAGATTTGGAGGAGAATCTTCCGGTGGCGGCCCCGTAGAAAGGCTTACCAAACGACTCGATGGTTTAGATGGAGCTATTCAGCGCATGGAAAGCTCTATTCGCAGAGATACCAAAGAGCTTGAATTCCAACAACATCGTATCGACACGACTGACGGACAGTTAGAAGCTCAGATTCGTCAAGCCAAAATTAATGTCATCCAAGAAAGAGTCACTTCTAAGAGACACAAGCTCGACGATATGCTCAAAACCAAAGTGGAGCTGGAAGACCGCCTAACCAAAGCGAAAGAACGTGCTGCCAAACAAGCGGAAGAAGCCAAAAGAAAAGCAGATTTAGCGAAAGCCAAAAAGGCAGCTAAAGAAAAAATTGCGGCTCAAATCAAGAAAAAGGACGAGTCTATTTCTGAAGAAGAAGCTCTCAAGCTAGAGCAAGCAGCAAAAGAATTAACACAACCTAAAACGGAGAAGACAGCCGAGACGAAGACCGAAGCCAAGGCAGATAAGCCCGGAGAAAAAGCTGAGCCCAAAGAAACCACCCAAAAGGATGGAACCGACGGTAGCCTATTAGGGGCTGCAGCCGGACTAGTGGGCAACGCTCTTGAAGACATTGTTGATTCTGTAAAGGCCGTAGCAGAAGTATTGGAAGACAAGGTCGAAGACTTTATCGACGACATCAAAAAAGACAACGTTGAAGAAAAAGTTGAAGACAGATTTGAAGACTTTGGTGTCGATACAAAAAAGGATGAAGAAGAATAGCATTCAAATGGGTGTTCATTCTCAGCACCAATAGAAAGACATAAAATCCTGCGCACAAGCTGCGCGGGATTTTTTGAATCACTTGGGGAAATGACCATTCTTTTTAAACAAGTACGACCTATTTTCGTTTGTACTCCCAATAATCTAAAGTCAAGGCATTGCCTCCTAAAAAATATAAATCATGAAAACAAAAAAAGAAATAGTCAATAATTGGCTTCCAAGATATACAGGTACCCAACTAGATGAGTTTGGAGAATATATCATTTTGGTTAATTTTAGCAATTACGTCTATCAGTTTGCACAAAAATATGGCGTGGACATCAAGGGACTCGACCGAGCCATGATGAGTGCGACCGCCAATAATATCACCATCATTAATTTTGGAATGGGTAGCCCCAACGCAGGCACGGTCATTGACCTACTCACCGCTATCAAACCCAAAGCCTTAATCTTTTTAGGTAAATGTGGCGGGTTGAAAACAAAGAAAAACAAAGTGGGGGATTATATCTTGCCTATTGCCGCCATTCGCGGAGAAGGAACATCCAATGACTACTTGCCGCCGGAAGTCCCCGCTCTACCGGCCTTCGCCTTACAAAAAGCCATTTCAACGACTATCCGAGACAAAGGGATGGACTATTGGACCGGAACCGTCTATACCACCAATAAAAGGGTTTGGGAACACCGGGACGACTTTAAGAGATACCTAAAATCTCTTCGCCCCATGGCCATCGACATGGAAACCGCAACCATCTTTGTTGCTGCCTTTAAAAATAAGATTCCGGCCGGTGCTTTGCTATTGGTATCGGATATGCCGATGGTACCGGAAGGCGTAAAAACAGAAACCAGCGATAAGAGTGTAACCGAAAAATACGTCAAAATGCATCTTACGATAGGGATTGATTCTTTGCGTCAGCTCATGAACAAGTCCTTGACTGTAAAGCATTTGAAGTTTTAAACCTAAAGTCCGGCAAAAAGCTTTGCAAAAACCCCTAAAGCTTTTCACTGACCTAAGATAGGTGTCTCTACGGCATCTGGATACCCAAACTTGAATCAATTATCCACAGTCATAGAAACAAAGGAGCCTTGAGCCGGTTGGCCACCCACATCCAGTTTTCGAGACACTTCGAGCGTATTCAAGTCCAATTCGTAAAAAACACCATCGGCGGTTACAAAGGAATAAAAATGATTGCCATCCTTGGATACAAAGTATTTGGGATGCGCCTGAATCGTAGTCTGATCTACTAAATCAATTTTATCACTTACCGCTACATCTTTAATCTTGGTATTTGTGGCTAAATCAATAATCGTCACGAATACGTCCTTATGATTGATAGCAATCGCTAATTTTTTGGATTTAATCATTTTGACGTGGCCGATACCTTTTCCGGCAGGGATAATAGATTGTACGGTCATCGTTTCGTAGTTGACCACAAAAATATTCCCTTCCTTTGAGCCGACGTAAATTAATTTCTCGAAAGGATGAAAGTCACCATGATGCGAGCCCATATCTTCTAAAGCAGCCCCCCCGGAATTAAAAACTGCTTCACGGACAATTTCCAGCCCTTGATGTGGCGTGAATTTTAGCTCTAAGACAGAAGGATAGACATTATTAGCGCCTTCACTTGTAATACCTTCGGCAGAAGCATAGAAAAGATTGGAAGGCCCTTGGTAGTTGCCTTTACTGGGAATGATTTGGTGAACCGGAGATGGTGTGTCAATAGTATTTAAAAGTACGGTTTGCCACTGGCCATTGCTTTTCGCAATAAAGTAGGTGCTTAGCTTTAGGTTTCCCCGGTCGGGCAAAATAAAATGATGACTGTCTAGCCAAAATGGATGCCCACAAGCATGAGACCCTGTATGGTTATGCGTCACCGGAAAGGTAACTTCATCTGTACCGACAGTCGCAACGACTTCATCTGTTTTCATATCAATGATGGAGACCATGGGCTTGTCCATGCCGGTAACGGCTACCAGCCCTAGCATTTTGTTGATGCTTTCGGCACTTCTGGGATGGTGTGGCAAGGCTATAGTTTTGATTAACTCCAATGTGTTACAGTCAATTACATCAATGGCATCGCTTCCCCGGTTGACGGCATAAACTTTTCCCGTCGAACCCACCCTATCTGCAGTATAGGTGATTTCGTGTCCTGTCGGAATACTAGTGACTTTTTTAAAATCTTCAACATCTACAGCAATGACAGCATTGTTCTTTTTGTCTCCGAAGAATGCTCTGGTGATGTCTCTTGTTTTATTTTCTTCAGGATCTTTTTGACAGCTTGAAAAGACGATGGCGAGTGTCCATATCGCCAGTAAAAAAATTCTTTTGTTGTTCATGACCTTATGATTAATCCAATTGATAAAGAGGCAGTCTATTCTCTTTCGAAAAGGGGTTTCTATCAAAATCCGGGGACTAATTCATACGTGGGTGAACCACAAATGTAGCCTCCTAACAGCTTAAATTTCAATGACCTTTATCATTAACTAAAGGCAACTATTTAAGTACCCACTATTTTAGTCAAAAAGTGCCCTTTTTGCGCCTGTTTTTGCTAAAATTTTCTCACGTAGGGACGCACGGCCGTGCGTCCCTACGTCAACATACACAAAAATGCCTATTTTTTGCCTTAAAATAGGAGCACCTAAATAGTTACAACTAAAGAACATTGGTTCTTTGATAAATCCCGTGAAAAATGAGTATTTCCAAGAACAATGCAAAATATTTAAATCCATAGAATGTTGAAGTTAAGCATCGCATCTGCTTTAGCTTTTACCGTCTGCTTTAGCTGACGGATAAAAAACAAGACCGAAAGCCGGCTTTAGCCGCATTTTTTTATTTTTTTGAGTAACCAAATGGGGCTAAAGCCCCTAGTAGTTTTGCTTCCTGTCCGTTGGTTAAAACCAACGGTAAAGCAATGAAAATCTACCTAACTATATATTGATTTTTTTCATTATGACTTGTGTTTGTACGGTAGCATTTCCAAAGAGGGTTTTTGTTTTTTTTATGGCAGAATCTTTAAATATTTGGTGTCACTTTGTTAATTAGAGTTTATTATCTACTCGGTCTGTCACGGGATTTGTCAAAGAATCAGAACATTAAGACTAAAAAACAGAACTTAACCGGTTCTTATTAGGCCGGATTGGAATGGTATATTATTTAAACATCATGCAACCAATCACCAAAAAAGGGTGTTTTGGGGTATTTTTGACGAATAAATGAGCTTTTTTTATAATTTTTATTGCTTTTTTGTTAATAGACCTTTAATTTAGCTTCTCGTTAGCAAGTATTTATGCTTATTAACGAAACTAAGCATGGTATGAAATTAACCCTGAACAAGTTGATTTCGTTTTTTTGGGACTAAAATTTGATTTATGGGAATAGTACAACGTTTACTATCTATACCTTCAAATCCCGAACATATCCACAAACTTGAACCTTTCATAGAAGATGTAACGTCCCCTTATGCGTTGGATCCCGCAAGCTATGGAAAAATCCTTATTAGCCTGACAGAAGCGGTTAACAACGCTATTCTGCACGGCAATCACTGCCAAGAAAATAAGGATGTAAACATCAAGTGTCATCAAAATGGCAAGACAATTAAATTTTGGGTGTCTGACGAAGGCTCCGGATTTGACCCTGTCAGCATACCTTCTCCTATCGGGGCAACTCGGTTGGACATCGAAGGAGGCCGCGGTGTATTTCTTATGAAGGAACTAAGCGATGAGATGATTTACAAAAATAATGGCTCTACTGTAGAGCTTTGTTTTAATGTCTGAACAAAGCGTCCATTTTTTTAGTGAAGATACGGACTTCAAGTTTAGTCTTGAAGCATCTGTGGGTGCTTGGTTGTCCCAAGTCGCACAAGAAGAAGGACATCCTGAATTTCAGATGAGATATATCTTTTGCTCAGACCCTTACATTCTTCAAATCAATATTGAGTATCTCTCTCACGATTATTATACGGATGTTATTACCTTTCCTATGAGTGAAGGCGGGTCTGTAGAGGCCGATGTCTTTATTAGTGTTGATACGGTTCGCTCCAATGCCAAACGATTTGGAGTGGCTTTCCAAGACGAATTGCTCCGGGTCATTGTCCATGCATTGTTGCACATGCTAGGCTATGACGACAAAAGCGAAGAAGACACCGCCGTTATGAGAGAGAAGGAAAATTATTACTTAGCAAAGTACAAAAACAAGGAATAAGCCCACCGGATTAGAAGTCTCTATTTGCTTTCGCAAAAAGTCTCCATCCCAGTAGAGACCTAGCCAA
>Ga0256832_1003749_pt1 | contig 10313 bp, 5 predicted proteins | sample 134614metaG_FD_190534 | JGI IMG/M metagenome (GOLD analysis project Ga0256832, IMG submission 190534) | Hydrothermal vent microbial communities from Lau Basin, Pacific Ocean - 134-614 | ecosystem: Environmental > Aquatic > Marine > Hydrothermal vents | place: Pacific Ocean: Lau Basin | collected...
CTGATTGCCGCTCACACAAAATCCCATTTCGTTACGCTATCGGCCGTGCTTGCGGGCAAAGCAGATTTGCGGAAGGTAATTGACGCCGCCCAAACCCGCCGCAAGCAAGGCGTGCGCACCATCCTTTTTGTGGATGAAGTGCACCGCTGGAACAAAGCCCAGCAGGATGCGCTGCTTCCGCATGTTGAGGACGGGACGATCGTTTTCATCGGCGCGACCACCGAAAACCCCTATTTTGAGGTGATTTCGGCGCTGGTCTCGCGCTCGCGCGTCTTCCAACTTCGCCCGTTGGAGCCGCGCCACATCCGCGCCATCCTTGCCCGCGCCCTTTCCGACCCCGAACGCGGCTACGGCAAGCGCAAAATCATCGTGCCCGCCGAGGCGCTGGATATGCTCGCCCGCGCGGCGCACGGCGACGCACGCGTAGCCCTCAACGCCTTAGAACTGGCGGTTGAAAGCGCCGAGCCCGCCGCGGACGGCGCAATTCACCTCACCGCCGAAAACCTGCAAGAGGCACTTCAGCGCCGCGCCCTGCTTTACGACAAAGACGGCGACGCGCACTACCACACAATTTCGGCGTTCATCAAATCGGTGCGCGGCTCCGACCCCGACGCGGCGCTTTTTTGGCTTGCCAAGATGGTGGAAGCAGGTGAAGACCCGCGCTTCATCCTCCGCCGCCTGCTCATCCTCGCCGCCGAAGACGTGGGGCTTGCCGACCCGCAGGCGCTGGTAGTGACCGTCGCCGCAGCACAAGCGTTTGAATGGGTGGGGTTACCCGAAGGCGTTTACCACTTAGCCGAGGCGACGCTTTACCTCGCCACCGCGCCCAAATCCAACAGCACAAAGGCGTACTTTGCCGCCGCGGAAGCCGTCCGCTCGGCGGAACGCGGCGAAGTGCCCGACCACCTGAAAGACCCCAGCCGTATGCGCCACCTTGGCTACGGCAAGGGCTACAAATACCCCCACAACGCCCCCGAGCATTTTGTGCGCCAGCAATACCTTCCCGATGAACTGCAGGGCTTGAAACTCTACAAGCCCTCCGACCAAGGCTACGAGCGCACAATCCGCAAGCGCCTTGCCCGCTGGTGGGGTGGGGAGGACGAACCAACAAGCCACCAAGAGAAAACCACAGATTAGCACAGAGGAGAAGATTAGCGATTTAGGATTTGCGGATATTTCCTAAAATCGGTGTAAATCTGTGTCAATCGGTGGATGAAACAAACCACAGATTACACAGATTAGCGCAGATTTTTTCTGTGTTCTCTGTAGTTTCTGTGTTCCTGCTCCGCTTTTACGACGCAACGGCCCAACGACCCAACGGCCCAACGACTGAACGACTGAACGACCCAACTACCCAACGACCTAACCACCTAACGCCTCGCCCCCTCGCCAAGAGGAAAGTCCCCATGCCCGAAGCGTTCATCATCTCGGCCGTGCGCACGGCAATAGGCAAAGGGAAGCCAAGTGGCGCCCTTTACCCTTTCCAGCCGGTGGAACTTGCCGCCGCGGTGCTGGACGAAGCCGTGCGGCGCGCGGGCATCCCGCCCCGCTTGGTGGACGATGTGATTTGGGGCGTGGTAACCCCTATCCGCGACCAAGGCGCGAACCTTGGCAGGCTTGCCGTCCTCAAAGCCGGTTTTCCGGTAGAAGTGCCCGCGGTCAGCATCAACCGCATGTGCGGCTCAAGCCAGCAAGCAGTGCATTTCGCGGCGCAAGCCATCCTTGCCGACGACATGGAAATTGTGGTCGCCGGTGGGACGGAAATGATGTCGCATCAGCCGCTGGGCGCGGATTACCCCGAAAGATGGCCTGACCTGCCCCACAAGTTGGTGCACCAAGGCATCAGCGCGGAACTCATGGCGGAAAAGTGGGGGCTCTCCCGCGAGGAATTGGACGATTTCGGCTACGAAAGCCACTTGCGGGCGATGCGCGCCATTCAAGAGGGGCGCTTTGATTCCCAAATTTTGCCGCTCACCCGCCCCGATGGGCGCGTGGTTAAAATTGACGAAGGCGTGCGTATGCCGCCCGACCGCGAAAAAATGCGGGAATTGCCGCCGGTTTTCAAAGCCGATGGCGTGGTGACGGCGGGCAATTCCAGCCAAATTAGCGATGGCGCGGCAGCACTGGTGGTCGCTTCAGCAAAGGCGGTGGGGCGCTACAACCTGATGCCGCGGGCGAGAATTGTCGCCCGCGCCGTCGTCGGCACCGACCCAACCCTGATGCTGGATGGACCAATTCCGGCAACGCGCAAGGTGCTCAAAAAGGCAGGGCTTTCGTTAGACGACATGGACGTCATTGAAATCAACGAAGCCTTTGCCAGCGTGGTGCTTGCATGGGCGAAGGAACTGCACCCCGACATGAGCAAAGTCAACCCCAACGGCGGCGCAATTGCCCACGGGCACCCGCTGGGCGCAACCGGCGCAATTTTGATGACCAAATTGCTGTACGAACTGGAGCGCATCGGCGGTCGCTGGGGCTTGCAAGTGATGTGTATCGGCCACGGCATGGCAACCGCAACCATCCTTGAGCGAATTTAGCGAGCCCCGAAGGGGCGAAGCAATCTCCCTTTTACTGGTGCGGCGGCAGTTGAAACTGCACCCACTGCTTGCGAAGTCGCCCTACGGCGACTTTTTGGGAAGAGTAAGCCAACAAGAATTTTCGGATAGGCTCTTGGCCTTTCCCCTAATCCCCCAATCCCTTAGTTCCTCAATCCCTCAATCCCCCAAGGACTCCCCCATGCCCCTCCCCCCTGCTATTGAAACGAGCAGTCGGTTTTTGCCCCTTTTGGTGGTTGCGTTTTTGGCGGCGTTTGTGCCGCTGACGCTCGGCAGGTTCAAAGGGCTTGCCGTGCCCATCATGGTCGGCGAAATTCTCGCCGGCGTGCTTGTCGGCGAAAGCGGTTTAGGATGGGTGCATGGGCACGACCCTGTCTTAGACCTGCTGGCGGAAATCGGCTTTGTGTTCCTCATGTTCCTTGCGGGCATGGAAATTGACTTTAGCGCCTTTGGCTTTGGAGCCGAGAAAGGAGGCGAAAGCCCGCGGCAGGCAAGTCCCTTGTGGCTTGCGGGGGCTTATTTCCTCGCTACGCTGGCGTTGGCGGCAGGCGTTGCTTTTGTGATTTGGAAAATGCACCTCGCCACCGACCTGCCGCTGATGGCGCTCATCCTTTCTACCACTTCGCTGGGCGTGGTAGTGCCGGTGCTCAAAGAAAGCGGCTTTATCGGCACCCGCTACGGGCAAACTCTGCTCCTTTCCGCGCTGATCGCCGACTTCGTCACCATGCTACTCATCACGGTTGAGGTGGCAGTGCTTTCGCGCGGCCTCACGCTTGACATCTTGCTGGTGGGCGGGCTGTTTGTGGCGGTGTTTGTGCTCTACCGGCTGGGGTTGCTCGTCTTGCCTGTGCTCACGCCCATTTTGGACGAAGTAAGCCACGCCACCTCACAGGCAAAGGTGCGCTTGGCGATTTTCCTGATGCTTTCGTTTGTGGTACTTGCCGAACTGCTCGGCGTGGAAATCATCTTGGGGGCGTTCCTCGCTGGCGTGTTGGTGTCGGTTTTGCTTGACCCCGCCGACCATTCCCTGCACCACCAACTTGAAATCAGCGGCTACGGCTTCTTCATCCCGATTTTCTTCATCATGGTTGGGGTGCGGTTTGATTTGGGGGCGGTGTTTGGCTCACTGAAAGCGTTGGCGTTGGTGCTGTTTTTGCTGGTGGGCGCGGTGCTGGTGAAAGGGGCGCCTGCGGTGATTTTCCGGCGGGCGTTTGGCGCGCGCGAAAGCCTCGCCGGCGGGGTGTTGCTCTCAGCGCGGCTTTCGCTCATCATCGCCGCCGCCGAAATCGGGCGGCAGTTGGGCGTGCTTTCCGAATCGGTGGTGATGGCGGTAATTTTGGTCGCCATGATAACCGTTACCGCGGCGCCGGTGCTGTTCAACCGCCTGCTCGCGGGGCGCACGCCCGTTGCCGAGCGCAAGCCGTGGGTGATCGCCGGAGCGGGCACGCTGGGGATGCAGGTTGCCGAAATGCTGCGGGCGCACGGTCGCCCTGTGCGCTTGATTGACCCCGACCCCAACCGCGTGGAAAGGGCGCGGGCGCGCGGCTTTCGGGCATTCGCTTACCAATCCGACGATGAATTGGAGCAAAACTTGACGGGCGCGCACGGCCTCATCTGCACCCACAATGACGGCAAGGCCACAATTCAAGTTTGCCGCGTGGCGCGCACCCACCTCGGAATTGAGAACATCCTCGCCATGACCCGCGACCCGCAGGCCAACAACGAACTCCGCAAAATGGGCATTCGCCCCTACTCGCCGACGGTTTTGCTTGCCACCATGCTGGCGATGCTGGCGCGTAACCCCGATTTCACCCAACTGCTCGCCGAGGGTAACGACGAGCAGGATGTGTGCGAATGCGTAATTGAGAACCGGGCATTGGTCGGCAAGCGGGTGCGCGAACTCCCCCTGCCGCCCACCGTGTTGGTGCTTTCCATCCGCCGCGGCGAGGATTTCATCATCCCGCACGGCGACACGCGCTTGGAATACGGCGACCGCCTCACCCTGCTGGGCACTTTGGAGGGGCTGGAGGCCGCCATCCAGACCATGATGGCGAGCGAGTAAAGTCGCCGTAGGGCGATTTTGGGGGCAGTAGGTGCAGTTTCAACTGCCGCCGCTTGCGGCCGGCGACTGAAGTCGCGGGCTACAAGTGCAACAATTTTTCGGCAAGCGTCAAAAATTCCTGCGGCGAACTGGCGGTTAGTAAAGCGCGGCGTTGGGAATTATCCGCAAAATAGGGCGAGAGGTACTGCGCAGCGAATTTCCGAAAGAGGATGAGGCCGCGCTCCGCCCCGTAGAACTCCAAACTGCGGCTCAGGTGCTTGGTCATCACCTCCCAGACCTCTTTTGGGGAAACGGAGGCGCGGTCGCGGCGCGCGAAAATCCACGGGTTGCGGATGGCCGCGCGGCCGATCATCACCCCATCCACGCCGGTGTGCTCTTTCATCCGTTCAATGTCTTGCGGCGTGCGGACGTCCCCGTTCCCCAAAACCGGAATGCTAACGGCTTGGGCAATTTCTGCTATGGCGTCCCAATCTGCTGTTCCCTTGTAGCCCTGCGCCTGCGTCCTGCCGTGGACGGCCAAAAGCGCGCCGCCGTTTTCTTCCACGATGCGGGCGATGAGCAGGTAATTGCGGCACGAATCGTCCAATCCCAGCCGAATTTTGGCAGTGACTGGCACCTCAAGGTTGCGGCTGAGCAGACGGATGATGCGCGCTACTTTCACGGGAGTGCCCAGCAAGCCCGCGCCGGCGCCGCGGCGCACAATCCTTTTATCCGGGCACCCCATGTTGATGTCAATGGCGTCGGGCGAAAATTCTTGCAGTCTCAACGCCGCTTCAAGCAACGTTTGAGGCGTGCGGCCGTAAATTTGGAAGACTACCGGCCGTTCCCACGGCAGGTACTGCCAGCGGGCGCGCACGTGCTCCGTGCGGTGTATCACATCGGAGGCGTGGATGAACTCGGTGTAACTGATGGCAGAGCCCAATTCACGGCAGACCGAGCGGAACGGCAGGTCGGAATAGCCGTCCATGGGAGCGAGCACCACATCGCCGTAGACGGGCGTTTTGCCGAGGTAGAAGTTTGGGGCTGTAGGCATGGCTTCCTCATCTGGGCGGAATGCCGGTATTGTACAACAAAGATGGTAATGCGGCAGAAGCGGGGAGTGTTTGGGAGCATTAAAGAGATGTTGAAACCGGTGCTCGCAAGTGTAGAAGCCTTATCCAGCCCTCACCCCACTTTGGCTCGCTGCGCTCGCCGTTTCTCCCCTCTCCCGCTGGGAGAGGGGAGAAAGCCGCCGTTAGGCGGCTTGAGGGGTGAGGGCGAAGCAAGGCGTTTCTCAACAACCTTTTAGTGCTTCCGAGTGCTTGGCAGGTGGAAAATGGAAAATTCCTTGACAAAACGACCTAAGGGCTTATAATTGCGCCCAACAACCGCAGACAGCGCAAAGGCTGTGAAGAGGACGAGTAGGCGGCGAAACGGCAGTACAGAGAGCCGGGGCAGGTGAGAGCCGGTCTGCACGCCGACGCCGAATGGACCTCGGAGCCGCAGGGCGAACCCAAAAGGTAGTAGCCCGTGCCGGAGTTGCCACCGTTATCAGGGCAAAGGGTATAAGCGGCGCTGTGCGCGCTCGCCGTACCCGAAACGAGTGAGGCTGGCTTGCCAGTGACTTGCGGATTTTCCCGTCGCTTCACGGCGGGGTTTTTGTTTAACGGCACGCTGGCCTAACCGGGGTGGCACCGCGGACGCCTTCTACGCGTTCGTCCCCAAGTGGGACGGGCGCGTTTTTGGTTAAGGGTGCCCGGTGCTGTGATGCCCGGATGCCCTGTGCCACGATGCCCTGTGCCCGGTGTTCCAGTGCTCCGGTTTCACGAGGTGCCGGGTTGGTTGTTCGCAATTTCAAATCCTCAAATCAAATTCTCAATGGAGGTGTTTTATGTCTGACCAGTATCGTTTCCTGCTTTCCGAAGCCGACTTGCCCAAGTTTTGGTACAACATCGCCGCCGATTTGCCTACGCCGCTCCCGCCGCCGCTACACCCCGTCACCAAAGAGCCGGTGACGCCCGATTTCCTTGAAGCGATTTTCCCGCGCGAAGTCATCATGCAGGAAGTGAGCACCGAGCGGTACATTGAAATCCCCGAACCGGTGCGCGAGGTTTACCGGCTGTGGAGGCCAACGCCGCTCATCCGCGCCCGCCGCTTGGAGCAAGCACTGGACACGCCCGCACACATCTACTTCAAATACGAAGGCGTCTCGCCCTCGGGAAGCCACAAGCCCAACACCGCCGTCGCACAGGCGTTTTACAACAAGGCCGCGGGCGTCCACGCCCTCACAACCGAAACCGGCGCAGGGCAATGGGGCTCGGCGCTGGCTTTAGCGGGCAATTTCTTTGACATTGATGTTGAAGTTTACATGGTCAAAGTTTCCTACCAGCAGAAGCCCTACCGCCGCATTTTGATGGAAACTTACGGCGCGCAGGTCTTCGCCAGCCCCACAGACCGCACCGAGGTGGGACGCCGCATCCTCGCCGAAGACCCCGACAGCCCCGGCTCGCTGGGAATCGCCATTTCCGAAGCAGTGGAAGCCGCCCTCACATCCAACGGCAAGAAAAAATACAGCCTTGGCTCGGTGCTCAACCATGTGCTTTTGCACCAAACCGTCATCGGGCAAGAAGCGATCAAGCAAATGGAAATGGCAGGCGAAGAGCCCGACATCCTCATCGGCTGCATCGGCGGCGGCTCCAATTTCGGCGGCTTCACTTTTCCGTTCATCAAAGAGAAATTGCAAGGAAAGAAGGATTACCGCGTGATTGCAGTTGAGCCGACTGCCGCACCGACGCTCACCAAAGGCTTGTATGCCTACGATTACGGCGATACCGGCAAAATCACCCCCATCGTGAAAATGCACACCTTGGGGCATGATTTTGTGCCCGCGCCTATCCACGCCGGCGGGCTGCGCTACCACGGCATGGCGCCGACGGTGTGCGCGCTTTACGACCAAGGCGTGATTGAAGCGGTTGCAGTCCACCAGCGGGCGGTGTTTGAAGCCGCGGTGCTCTTCGCCCGCACGCAGGGCATCATCCCCGCGCCGGAAACCGCCCACGCCGTCAAAGTTGCCATTGATGAGGCGCTAAAAGCCAAAGAGGCGGGCGAAAAGAAGGTGATCGTGTTCAACTTCTCCGGCCACGGGCACTTTGACCTGAGCGCCTACCAAGCCTACCTCAGCGGCGAACTGCAAGATTACGCCTACCCGGAGGAAGAAATCCAAAAATCGCTCCAAAAACTACCGGAGGTGAATTTGTAGATTTAGCGTAAGAAACCACAGATTGCACAGATTAGCACAGAAGACACAGAAAAATTTTCTGTGTCTTCTGTGTATTTTCTGTGGCTTCTGTGGTTCTCCATACACCCCAACGACCCAACGACCAACGCCCCACGACCAACGACCTAACGCCCCTGCAAACAAGCCACCAGTTCACGCGCCTCACGGCTTGCGCCTGCGCGCAAAATCGCCACCACTGGCGCTTGCCATTCCAGCGGGGCATCGCGCACCTGCAAGATGCGCACATCCCCCGTTTGCGCCCAGCGGGCGGGCACAAACCCAATTGCCCCCTCCGTGCCTTCCACAAACTGCACCGCCGCTTGGGGCGAGGCGGCAAGCATGGCGTCGGTGCGGATTGGGGCGAGCCGCAGCCATGTGCGCAGGCGCAGCCCCGCCGCGGTGCCCTCAGTGGGAACGACCATCACCAACGGCGAGGGCGTGCCTTTCCCCTCTTTGCCAAGGAGCGCCTGCCAAGTGGAAATTTGCCCAATGACGGCGCGCGCCAACGCATCCGCACTCACCGCGCTCGCGGGCGCATCGCGGCTTGCCACCGCCACAAGCCGCTCCCTGCCGATGGGATAAGCGGCAACGCCAGCGGGCGGCTCGCCCCACCAAAGCCGCACCTCGTCATCGGGAAGGGCGCTTTGCGGCGCGTCGTCAACCACAACCGCGAAGCCCCCCTTTTTCCCACAAGCGAAAAGCGAGGCGCGCAGGGGCTTCAGGCTGAGCGGCAGGGCAACGCGCACCAGCGGCAACGGCGTGAAAGTGGGCTTTGGCGTGGGCGTCGCCGTTGGAGAAGGCGAAGACGCGCCGCAGGCGGCAAGCAAAGCCGCCGCGGTGAGCACCACCGCCAAGCGCAAAAACTCACTCGGTTTCCAATTTCGCAACGGTAACTCCTTCGCCGCCTTCGGCAGGCAAGCCGGGCTCCCATGAGCGCACGTGTGGGTGGCGGGAAAGGGCGTCGCGCACCGCGGCGCGCAGTTTGCCCGTCCCCTTGCCGTGCACAATGCGCACGAAAGGCAATCCGGCAAGGTAGGCTTGGTCAAGGTAACGCTCCAGCGCATCCAGCGCCTCGTCAACCGGCATCCCGCGCAGGTGCAACTCCATCCCGGGCGATTCAACGGGCGGGAGCCGCAGTTTGCCTTCATCCTGCGGCGCGGGCTCTTCGGGGGCAGGGGCGAGCACGCGCAAGCCCTTCACGGGCGTGCGCATCCTCAGCGAGCCCAACATGACCTCGGCTTCTTCAGTTTCAGGCAACAGAGCGGCAACCACGCCCTCGGCGCCGAGCCTTTCCACAAAAACTTTAGCGCCCGGGGCAAGCGGCGGCGGAGGGGCAACCGGCGCGGGCGCGGTCTGCTCTTCCACCTCCGCAAACGATTCTTCCACCTGCTTGCCGAGTTCGCGGGCGGCTTCTGCAACAGATTGGATTTCGGGCTGGGCGGTGACGAATTTTTCGGGCGGGCTGAGTTTGCGCAGGCGGCGGCGGAGGCTTTTGATTTCCTGCTGAAGCGCGGCGATCTGTTCGGCGGCTTCTGCGCGCGCCGCATCCAGCACCGCGCGGCGCTCCTCTTCAATTTCGGCAAGGCGCTTGGCAAGGCGGGCACGCAGCGCCTCGGCGCGGCGGCGGGCACGTTCAGCGCGCCGCCTTTCCCGCCGCGCAATCCGCCGCTGGCGATGGATTTCATCCAAAAGCGCGTCGGCTTTCAATTCCGAAGGCTGAAAGCCCGCGCGGGCGGCTTCCACAATTTCGTGCGGCAAGCCGAGGCGGCGGGCAATTTCCAAAGCGTTAGAGCGGCCGGGCAAGCCCATGCTCAGCCGGTAGGTGGGTTTGAGCGAGCGCGGGTCAAATTCCATGCTCGCATTCACCACGCCCGGGGTGGCATGGGCGTAAAGTTTGAGTTCGGGGTAATGGGTGGCGACCAAGGTGGTGATGCCGCGGCGGACAAGCGCATCCAAAATCGCACGCGCCAGCGCCGCGCCTTCCTGCGGGTCGGTGCCGGAGCCGAGTTCGTCAAGCAAAACCAGTGAACGGCGGTCGGCGCGCTTCAAAATCCGCACAATGTTGCGCATGTGCCCCGAAAAGGTGGAAAGCGACTGCTCAATGGACTGCTCGTCGCCGATGTCGGCAAAAATGTCGTCGTAAACGCTGAGGGAACTGCCGCTTTCCGCCGGAATTTGCATCCCGCTCTGCGCCATTGCGGCGAGCAAGCCCACGGTTTTCAGCGTAACGGTTTTGCCGCCAGTGTTGGGGCCGGTGATGACCACGGCGAAAGTATCCTCGTCCAGCGCCACATCCAGCGGCACGACCTTATCGGCGGGCAAAAGCGGGTGGCGCGCGCCCAACAGCCTGAGCGTGCTTCCGGGGTGGGTTATCGGCGGTTGGTCGCCCTCTATAAGAAGGGGGCGCGGCCGGCGGAAGGGCACAAGTTCGGGCGCGGCG
>Ga0256832_1003750_pt1 | contig 10313 bp, 10 predicted proteins | sample 134614metaG_FD_190534 | JGI IMG/M metagenome (GOLD analysis project Ga0256832, IMG submission 190534) | Hydrothermal vent microbial communities from Lau Basin, Pacific Ocean - 134-614 | ecosystem: Environmental > Aquatic > Marine > Hydrothermal vents | place: Pacific Ocean: Lau Basin | collected...
GGGAGATCCGGATCGGGGGGGTCATGTGCCACGGGGGGCAAGAAGATGGTGCCGAGGAGAGGACTTGAACCTCCACGGGGTTACCCCCACTAGCACCTGAAGCTAGCGCGTCTACCAATTCCGCCACCTCGGCATATCCTGCACCGGCGGCCGCCGGCTTCGGAAGGCGCGAACTTTACCGTCCGCCCACGGCCTTGTCAAACCGGCCGGGCCGGCCGTTCCAGGGCCATCCCTTTCACTTGCGGCGTTAAGTGGTTAGCATGCGCGCATGAGCAGAAAACGCAGAAAAACCGAGCGGTTCGGGGAAGACCCGGCCGCGGAGCGCGAGGCCGCCACCTACGAGCGGCCCATTCCCAGTCGTGAATTCATCATGCAGAAGCTCGACGAGGCGGGCCGGCCGCTGAACCGCGAGCAGATCGCGGAGCTGTTCGGGCTGCGCGACGAGGAGGAGCTGGAGGCGCTGCGCCGGCGCCTGCGCGCCATGGAGCGCGATGGCCAGTTGATCCGCAACCGGCGCGGCGGCTACGGCCTGGTTGACCGCATGGACATGGTGCGCGGACGGGTCATCGGCCACCCGGACGGCTTCGGCTTCCTGGTGCCGGAGGAGGGCGGCGACGACCTGTTCCTGTCGCCGCGCCAGATGCGCGGCCTGTTCCACGGCGACCGGGTGGTGGCGCGGGTGGTGGGCGTGGATTCGCGCGGCCGCCGCGAGGGCGCCGTGGTCGAGGTGCTGGAGCGCAACACCCACCGGCTGGTCGGGCGCATCTACTTCGAGAACGGCATCAGCTACGTGGTGCCCGACAACAAGCGCATTCCGCACCAGATCCAGATCCCGCCCGAGAACGCCGGCGGCGCCCGCAACGGCCAGTTCGTGGCCGTCGAGATCGTCGAACAGCCGAGCGGGCGCTCGGCGCCGGTCGGGCGCGTCATCGAGGTCATCGGCGACCACATGGCGCCAGGCATGGAGATCGACGTCGCCATCCGCGCCCACGACCTGCCGCTGGAGTGGCCGGCGCTGGTGCTGGAGGAGACGGCGCAATTCACCGCCGAGGTGCCGGAAGCGGCCAAGAAGGGTCGCGTCGACCTGCGCGACACCCCGCTGGTCACCATCGACGGCGCAGATTCGCGCGACTTCGACGATGCCGTGTACTGCCAGGCCACGCCCAAGGGCTGGCGGCTGCTGGTCGCCATCGCCGACGTGTCGCACTACGTGCTGCCCGGCAGCGGCCTGGATGCCGAGGCGAAGGCGCGCGGCAACTCGGTGTATTTCCCCGAACGCGTCATTCCCATGCTGCCGGAGGTGCTGTCCAACGGTCTGTGCTCGCTCAACCCGGACGTCGACCGCCTGTGCATGGTGTGCGAGATGTACATCAACAAGGAGGGCAAGATCACCCGCTCGCGCTTCTTCGAGGGGGTGATGCGTTCACACGCGCGGTTAACCTACGACGAGGTCGCGCGTTTGGTTGTGGACAGGGACGCCGAAGTACGCGAGCGGCGCCAGGCGCTGGCTCCGCACCTGGACGAGCTGTACCGCCTGTACAAGGTGCTGAAACGCATCCGCGAGCGCCGTGGCGCCATCGATTTCGAGACCACGGAGACGCGCATCCTGTTCAGCGAGGACCGCAAGATCGAGCGCATCGTGCCGGTGGAACGCAACGATGCCCACAAGATCATCGAGGAGTGCATGATTGCCGCCAATGTCTGTGCCGCGCGCTTCCTGGGCCGCCACAAGCTGCCCACGCTGTACCGCGTGCACGAAGGGCCAAAGGCCGAGAAGCTGGCCGACCTGCGCGAGTTCCTCAAGGAACTGGGCCTGTCGCTGGGTGGCGGCGACAAGCCGAAGGCAAAGGACTTCGCGCGCCTGCTGGAACAGGTCAGGCAGCGCGAGGATGCCCACCTGATCCAGACCGTGATGCTGCGCACCCTGTCGCAGGCCCGCTACAGCCCCGACAACATCGGCCATTTCGGGCTGGCGCACGACGAGTACCTGCACTTCACCTCGCCCATCCGCCGCTACCCCGACCTGCTGGTGCACCGCGGCATCCGTCACCACCTGCGCGCCAGGACGCTGACGCGGATACGCAGGAAGCTGGGCAGCGGCCGGGTGGCGAGCGACTTCCCCTACACCCACACCGACATGGTGGCCCTGGGCGAGCACTGCTCCATGACCGAGCGGCGCGCCGACGAGGCCACCCGCGACGCCGTCGACTGGCTCAAGTGCGAGTTCATGATGGACAAGGTCGGCGAGACCTTCCCGGGCATCATCACCAGCGTCACCTCGTTCGGTATCTTCGTGGAACTCAAGGACATCTATGTCGAGGGCCTGGTGCACATCACGGCGCTGGGCAACGACTACTATCACTTCGACCCGGCGGCCCACCGCCTGCTGGGCGAACGCACCCACAAGATGTTCCGGCTCGCCGATCCCGTGCAGGTGCGGGTGATGCGGGTGGATCTGGACGAGCGCAAGATCGATTTCGAGCTGGCCGACGGCGGTCGTGACGAAAAGCCGGCGCCGCGCAAGAAGCGCCGGCGTTCCGGCCGTTCCGGCAGAAAGAAGAGGAGCAGAGCATGAAACGCATGAGCAGATGGGTCCTGTTGCTGGTGGCCGCCAGCCTGGCAGGCTGTGCCACCGACGACCCCAACCGGCGGGCCAAGACCGGCGCCGCGGTCGGCGCCGTGGCCGGCGCCATCATCGGCAAGCAGATCAGCGGCGGCAAGAAGGGCGCCATCGCCGGTGCCGTGGCCGGCGCCGTGGCCGGCGGCGCCCTCGGCAACTACATGGACCAGCAGCAGCGCGAGTTCGAGGCCGCCCTGGCCGAGGAACAGCGCCGTAACGAGCTGGAGATCAGCCGCCTGCAGGACGAGAGCCTGAAGATCGAGGTGTCCAACGAGGTGTCCTTCGACTTCGACAGCGCCTCCCTCAAGCCGGCCTTCCTGCCGACCCTGGACAAGGTGGCGGCCATTCTGCAGCGCTACCCGCGTACCACGGTCACCATCATCGGCCACACCGACAACATCGGTCCCGAGGCCTACAACCAGCAGTTGTCGGAGCGCCGCGCGCGCAGCGTCGCCGACTACCTGGCCGACCGCGGCGTCGATCCGGCACGCCTGCGCATCGTCGGGCGCGGCGAGACTCAGCCGCGCGCCAGCAATGCCACCGCTGCCGGCCGCCAGCTCAACCGCCGGGTCGAGATCCTGATCCGTCCCATCGACGACGGTATGCATGGCCACTAGCGTGGCGCCCGCCCGGCCTTGAAGACCCAGCGGGTATTCGGGCTGCACGCCGTCGGCAGCCTGCTGCAGCGCGACCCCACCCGGGTGTCGGTACTGCTGGTGCAGGAAGGACGCCGCGACGCCCGCGTCGAGGAAGTCCTGGCCCTGGCCAGCCGCGCCGGCGTGCCGGTGCGGCGGGTGGCGCGCAGCGAGCTCGACGAGCGGGTGCCGGGCGTCAGCCACCAGGGGGTGGTGGCCGAGAGCGGCGCGGCCGCCGCCGGCCTGACCGAGCAGGGCCTGCCCGATTTCCTCGCCGCTCTCGGCGAGCCCCCTTTCCTGCTGGTGCTGGACGGCGTCCAGGATCCGCACAACCTCGGCGCCTGCCTGCGCAGCGCCGACGCCGCCGGCGTGCACGCCGTCATCGTGCCGCGCGACCGCGCCGCCCCCCTGAACGGCGCGGCGCGCAAGGTCGCCTGCGGGGCCGCCGACGCCGTGCCCCTGGTCCGGGTCACCAACCTGGCCCGCACCCTGCGCGGCCTGCGCGACGCCGGCATCTGGATCTACGGCGCCGCCGGCGACGCCCCCCAGACCCTCTACGAGGCCGACCTGTCCGGCCCCCTGGCGCTGGTGCTGGGCGGCGAGGGCAAGGGCCTGCGGCGCCTGACCCGCGAACACTGCGACGGCCTGATCGCCATCCCCATGGCCGGCTCGGTGTCCAGCCTCAACGTCTCGGTGGCGGCCGGCATCTGCCTGTTCGAGGCGCGCAGGCAGCGGGCGATCGGGGGGGTGGGGTGAAGGGAGAGAAATAGCCGCCAAGGCGCCAAGGACGCCAAGAAAATCCAATGCTGGCCGGCTCCCGCGCTTCGCGCGGGGCCGGAAGACAAAAAAAGGGTTTCTTGGCGTCCTTGGCGCCTTGGCGGCTATTTTATAAGTCCTTTCCCCGCCACCCCCCGCCCAGACTTCCCTTCCGCCGGCCGGTCGAGTAGAATGCCGCCTCTTTCCGGCCCCGGGCCGGATCTCCTTGCCTTGTGCACGGGTACAAGGCTGATAAACCGCAAGGAGCTACAATGCGTCATTACGAAATCGTGTTCCTGGTCCACCCGGACCAGAGCGAGCAGGTGCCTGCGATGGTGGAACGCTACCGCAGCAGCATCGAGTCCGCCGGTGGCAAGGTCCACCGCCTCGAGGACTGGGGCCGTCGCCAGCTCGCCTATCCCATCCAGAAACTCGCCAAGGCACACTACGTGCTGATGAACGTCGAGTGCGACACCGAAACGTTGAACGAGCTGGAGAGCGCCTTCCGCTTCAACGACGCGGTGCTGCGCAACCTGGTGATCTCGCGCAAGGAAGCCGTGACCGAGCCGTCGCTGCTGGCCAAGCGCAGCGAGGACAAGGAAGAGCGCGAGCCGGCCGCCGAGGCCAAGCCGGCTGCCGCCGAAGCAGCCGAAGCGCCGGCCGCGGAGCCGGCCGCCGAGGGCGGGGCCGAGGGCGCGAGCGCCGATTGAACGGCCGCCGCGGCCCGGCGCCGGAAGCCGCAGCGACGCCGGGGGTCAACACGCTGTCGATCACCGGCACCCTGGTGGAGCCGCCGCAGCAACGCACCACGCCGGCCGGCATCCCCATCACCCGCTTCGTCCTGCAGCACCGGTCGGAGCAGCGTGAAGCCGGTCAGCGCCGCCAGGTCGAATGCCGCCTGCGGGTGGTGGCCGCCGGCAGCCCGCTGGCAGAACGCTGCGCCGGGCTGCGCCAGGGTGAAGCGGTGCAGGTGCACGGTTTCCTGGCCCGCGCCGGCTACCGCGCACCGGAACTGAAGACCGAACTGCATGCACTGGCCGTGGAGCCGGTGCCAAACGAACGCTAGAGAGAGGAACAGCCATGTCTCGCTTTTTTCGCCGCCGCAAGTTCTGCCGTTTCACGGCCGAGGGCGTCAAGGAAATTGACTACAAGGACATCGCGACGCTGAAGAACTACATCACGGAGACCGGCAAGATCGTACCGAGCCGCATCACCGGGACCAAGGCCAAGTACCAGCGCCAGCTGGCGACCGCCATCAAGCGCGCGCGCTTCCTGGCCCTGCTGCCCTACTGCGATTCGCACAAGGGCTGATCCGGGCCGCCAGGCCGGGGGTGTGGGGCTGCCCGCATGAGCGCGATGCGCGCACTGGCCGGCCTGGTGGTCAAGGGGCCGTTGCAGGCCGGCCTGGTCATCGTCCTGGCCACCGCCCTGGCGATGGCGGCGCCGCCGCTGACCTCGGTGCTGATCTACGCGGGAGGCGGTGCGCTGGCGCTGTACACCCTGTATGCCGGGGCGGCGGCCGGCCTGGCGGCCCTGGCCGGTTCGCTGGCCTTCATCGGCGGCCTGCTGCTGGCGGCCGGCGGCCAGGTGGCGCCGGCGCTGCTGCTGGTACTCTACTGGCTGCCGGTGTGGCTGGCGGCGGCGGTGCTGAGATACACGGTATCGCTGTCGGCCGCCCTGCTGGCGCTGACGGCGATCGGCCTGCTGCTGGTGGTGCTGGCCTTCGCCTGGCTGGGCGATCCGGCGGCCTGGTGGCAGCAACAGCTGCAGCCGCTGGTGGAGCAGCTGGCCAGCCAGGCCGAACTGGGACTGGACCGCGGCGAGCTGGAGTCGGCCGCCGAGCGCACCGCCCGGCTGATGACCGGGCTGATGTCGGCGGGCCTGGTGTTCGCGGCCCTGTTCAGCCTGCTGCTGGGGCGCTGGTGGCAGTCGCTGCTGGTGAACCCGGGCGGCCTGGGCAAGGAATTCCTGGCCCTGGCGCTGGGCCGGGGGCCGACGCTGGCCGCGACCGCCCTGCTGGGGCTGGCGTCGCTGGATCTCGGTGTGGCCGCCGATTTCGCCACCCAGCTGGCGCTGGTGGTGCTGGTGCCGCTGGTGCTGGTCGGCCTGGCGGCCATCCATGCCAGCCTGGCCGCGCGCGGCGTGGGCCGGGGCTGGCTGGTGGCGCTGTACCTGGTGGTCGGCCTGCTGCCGCAGGCGCTGCTGCTGGTGGCCGTGGTAGGGCTGCTGGACCCCTGGCTGGACCTGCGTCGCCGCAGCGGCGCCAGGGGCTGAACGTTTACAATCGAATCCTGAGATGGGGTGGAACGATGGAAGTCATACTTCTGGAAAAGGTGGAAAACCTGGGCAACCTGGGTGACCGGGTCAACGTCAAGCCGGGCTACGGCCGCAACTATCTGATTCCCAGCGGCAAGGCCACGCCTGCCACCGAGGAGCAGATCAAGGCCTTCGAGGAACGCCGGGCGGAGCTGGAAAAGGCCGCCGCCGAGGCCCTGGCCGCCGCCGAGGCGCGCCGCGAGCAGCTGGCCGGCATGACGGTCACCATCAAGGCCAAGGCCGGCGAGGAAGGCCGTCTGTTCGGCTCGGTCGGCACCACCGACATCGCCGCGGCCATCACCGCCGCCGGCGTGCCCATGGAGCGCAGCGAAGTGCGCCTGCCGGAAGGCGCCTTCCGCCAGCTCGGCGAGTTCCAGGTCCAGATCCACCTGCACTCCGACGTCGACACCGAGATCACGCTGCTCATCGAGGCGGAATAAGCTCCGGGCGTCGCGGTGGGGTTTGTAATAGCCACGGAAAGCACGGAAAACACGGATAAGGACTTTTTCGTTTGCGGGCGCGCGCAGCGCGCCCGCAAAGACAAGGTCCGTGTTTTCCGTGCTTTCCGTGGCTATCTTAATCAGGGCGTCACGCCGGCGTTCCCTGCACCCACCCGCCCTTCAGTTCGATTTTCCCTTGCGCCCTTTGCGTCTCTGCGGTGAAACCCCGACCAGCCCCGTGATCGGCGCTTGAGCCGTTCCCCCCAGCCAAGTATGCTTCAACCGGAACGCCGTCCCGGCGCTCCAGTCACGACCACGGAGGACGCATGCCGGAAACGGTGCCCTATCCCGCGCCGGTAGAGTACGAGGGCGACCGCCTCAAGGTGCCGCCGCACTCCATCCAGGCCGAGCAGTCGGTGCTCGGCGGGCTGCTGCTGGACAACCGCGCCTGGGACGACATCGCCGATCTGGTCAGCGAGGACGATTTCTACCGCCGCGACCACCGCCTGATCTTCCGCGCCATCGGCGGTCTCATCGACCGCGGCGACCCCTGCGACGTCGTCACCCTGTCCGAATGGCTGGACGCCCAGCAGCAGCTCGACCACGTCGGCGGCCTCGCCTACCTGGGTACGCTGGCCAAGGACACGCCGAGCGCCGCCAACATCCGCGCCTACGCCAACATCGTGCGCGAGAACTCGGTGCTGCGCCAGCTCGCCGAGGTCGGCACCGAGATCGCCAACAGCGCCTTCGTGCCGGAAGGCCGCACCTCGCCGGAACTGCTCGACCACGCCGAGAAGCTGGTGTTCGGCATCGCCGATCAGGGCAACCAGCGCGGCGCCGGCTTCGCCAACATCAAGGACCTGCTGGCCAAGGCGGTCGACCGCATCGACACCCTGTTCCACCAGGACAACCCCATCACCGGCGTGCCCACCGGCTTCACCGACCTCGACGAGATGACCGCCGGCCTGCAGCCCTCGGACCTGATCATCGTCGCCGGCCGCCCGTCCATGGGCAAGACCACCTTCGCCATGAACATCGCCGAGCACGCCGCCATCAAGCACAAGGTGGCGACCGCCGTGTTCAGCATGGAGATGCCGGGCGAACAGCTGGCCATGCGCATGATGTCCTCGCTGGGTCGCATCGACCAGCACAAGGTGCGCACCGGCAAGCTGGAAGACGACGACTGGCCGCGGCTGACCTCGGCGGTCAGCATCCTGGCCGAGGCGCCGCTGTTCATCGACGACACGCCGGCGCTGTCGCCCACCGAGCTGCGCGCCCGCGCGCGGCGCCTGAAGCGCGACAAGGATCTCGGCCTGATCGTCATCGACTACCTGCAGCTCATGCAAGTGCCGGGCGGCGGCGAGAACCGCGCCACCGAGATCTCCGAGATCTCGCGCAGCCTCAAGGCGCTGGCCAAGGAACTGAGCGTGCCGGTCATCGCCCTGTCGCAGCTCAACCGCAGCCTGGAGCAGCGCCCCAACAAGCGCCCGGTGATGTCCGACCTGCGCGAATCCGGCGCCATCGAGCAGGACGCCGACGTCATCATGTTCATCTACCGCGACGAGGTGTACGACGAGGACAGCCCCGACAAGGGCACCGCCGAGATCATCATCGGCAAGCAGCGCAACGGCCCCATCGGCATGCGCCGCCTCACCTTCCTCGGCCAGCACACCCGCTTCGAGAACTTCACCGCGGTCGCCTACCAGGACGGTGACTTTGCATGACGCGCCCGGTGCGGGCGCGCATCGACCTGCAGGCACTCCGGCACAACCTCTCCCTGGCCCGCGAGGCGGCGCCGGCCAGCCGCGTCATGGCGGTGGTCAAGGCCGACGGCTACGGCCACGGCCTGCTGCCGGTGGCGCGGGCGCTGGCGGCCGACGGTTTCGCGGTGGCGTCGCTGGAAGAGGCGCTGCTGTTGCGCCACGGCGGCATCGGGGCGCCGCTGTTGCTGCTGGGCGGCCTGTTCGGGGCTGACGAGCTGCAGGCCGCGCTGGACCACGGGCTGGCGCTGGTGGTGCACACCGAGCAGCAGCTGCGCTGGCTGGAGGCGGCCGACCCGGCCGGCGCCCTGGACGTGTGGCTGAAGCTGGATACCGGCATGCACCGGCTCGGTTTCGATCCGCTGCAGGCCGCCGACTGCCGCCAGCGGTTGCTGGCGCTGGCTGCGGTGCAGCGTGGTTCGCTGACCCTGATGTCGCACCTGGCCTGCGCCGACGACCCCGACGACGACTACACGGACCGGCAGCTGGCGGCCTTCACGGCGGCGACCGCCGGTCTGCCGGAGCCCCGCTCGCTGGCCAACTCGGCGGCCCTGCTGACCCGCCCCGACACGCAGTTCGACTGGGTGCGGCCCGGCATCATGCTGTACGGTGCCTCGCCGCTGCTGGCGGGCCGGCCCGCACCCGCACCCCTGCGGCCGGTCATGAGTTTCGAGACCCGCCTGGTCGAGGTGGCGCGGCGCCGCCGCGGCGACTGCATCGGCTACGGTTGCAGCTGGACCTGTCCCGAGGACATGGCGGTGGGCGTGGCGGCGGCCGGTTACGGCGACGGCTATCCACGCCACGCGCCGGCCGGTACGCCGGTGCTGGTGAACGGGCGGCGCGCGGCACTGGCCGGCCGGGTGTCCATGGACACGCTCTGCCTCGACCTGCGGGGGGTGCCCGACGCCCGGGTCGGCGACCCGGTGGTGCTGTGGGGCAAGGACCTGCCGGCCGACGAGGTGGCGCGGCACGCCGGCACCATCGCCTACGAACTGTTCTGCGGCATCACCCCCCGCGTCCCCCGAACCTACCAATGACGACAGAAAAAAACACCCGTAGGAGCGGGCTTGCCCGCGAACCCGGCGCAGCCGGGATTGCCGGTTCGGTGGCCTCCGGGTTTGCGGGCAAGCCCGCTCCTACGGGTGTCACGTGCGGGGCGCGCTGGAAGGCGGGCGCGGGTGGGTTAGGATAGGCGCCATGGCCAAATCCAAGATCCTCTACAACTGCACCGCCTGCGGCGCCCAGTCGCCCAAGTGGGCCGGCCAGTGCCCGGACTGCGGCGCCTGGAACACGCTGGTGGAGACCGCCGCCGTGGTCGAGGTCGGGGCGCGCAGCGGGCGCTTCGCCGGCTACGCCGGCAGCACGAGCAAGGTGCAGCGCCTGGCCGAGGTGACGCCGGGCAGCGAGAGCCGCAGCGCCACCGGCCTGCAGGAACTCGACCGGGTGCTGGGCGGTGGCCTGGTGGCGGGCTCGGTGGTGCTGATCGGCGGCGATCCCGGCATCGGCAAGTCGACCCTGCTGCTGCAGGCGCTGGCCGCCTTCGCCAGCCGCCTCGAGGTGCTCTACGTCACCGGCGAGGAGTCGCCGGAGCAGGTGTCCATGCGCGCCCGGCGCCTGGGCGTGGCGGCCGACGACGTGCGGCTGCTGGCCGAGACCGCGGTGGAGCGGATCCTGGAACTGGCGCGCAGCGAGTCGCCACAGGTCATCGTCATCGATTCCATCCAGACCCTGTTCACCGCCGTGTTGCAGTCGGCGCCCGGCTCGGTGGCCCAGGTGCGCGAGAGCG
>Ga0256832_1003751_pt1 | contig 10312 bp, 6 predicted proteins | sample 134614metaG_FD_190534 | JGI IMG/M metagenome (GOLD analysis project Ga0256832, IMG submission 190534) | Hydrothermal vent microbial communities from Lau Basin, Pacific Ocean - 134-614 | ecosystem: Environmental > Aquatic > Marine > Hydrothermal vents | place: Pacific Ocean: Lau Basin | collected...
GTCCGAGACATCCCTGTTGACCCGCCGCCCAGGCGCACCCGATGCTGCGCCCATGAGCGACGGGTACGCACGACCAGCCGACGAAGACGCCCTCATCGCCCTGGTTCGCCGTGCGCGGCGGGACGGTGCAAAGCTACGCGTCCGAGGCTCAGGCCATTCGGTCGACGCGGCGATCTTCACCGACGGATTCGACGGCCGAGGGGTGCCACCGGGCGGGGGCGTGGACGTGCTCCTCGACCACTTCGACCAGATCGCCCTCGCCGAGGACGCCGCCGGCGCGACGGTACGGGTCGGCGGCGGATGCCACCTCGGCCGCGCCCCCTACGGGCCCAGCGGCCCCGCACCGTGGGCCAAGAGCCTCAACTACCGCCTCGAGCGCGCGGGCTGGGCGCTGCCGGACCTCGGCGGCATCTCGCACCAGACCGTCGCGGGCTTCCTGATGACAGGCAGCGCCGGGGGCACGACGCAGTACTCACTCCCGAGCGCGATCGAAGGCATCCGCTTCGTGGACGGCACGGGGACGGTGCACGACGTCGCCCCCGGCGACGAGCTCTTCGAAGCTGTCGGTGTGAGCATGGGTCTGCTCGGGGTCGTGACGGAGGTGCGCTTCCGCCTCGAACCGACCTACGCCATCGTCGGCGACCAGACGACGGTCCGCGTCGACGACCCCTCGGCGCCCGTCGACCTCTTTGCCGCCGACGACGCCCCACGGAGCCTGCGCCGCTTCCTGAAGGAGACACCCTATACACGCCTGATGTGGTGGCCCCAACGTGGTTTCGAGCGGCTCCAGATCTGGCGTGCGGCGCGGATGGGTTGGGTGCCGGGAGAGCAGCCCAAGCCCTACCGCGAGCTCGGGCGCGCGCCCCGTATGGCGGCCCTTGCCGGCTCCCTCATCTACACGGTCGTGGGCAACCTCGATGACGTCCGCGCGATCCCCTCCGCCTTGTCGGACTGGTATGCGGCCCTCGAAGGCACCCTGGACGGCGCCCCCGACCCGAACGCCTGCCTCCCACTCCCGTCGGACGCGCGCCCCCATAGCGCCGAAGAGGTCCTCGCCTGGATCGCCACGCGGCTGCGCTCCCGAGCGCCGACCGAGCCGCTCCGGACGCACCCCCTCGCCGAGCTTCACGACGCGATCGTCGCCGACCTCGACACCATGCTCGCAGCGCTGCCGCCGGAGGCGTTCGGCCAGACGGTGTGGGACCGGGTCGTACGCGCCCTCGTCGGACTCCTGGCGGCCTTGGTCCGCCGCCTGACCGACCGCCCGTGGGTCCAGCGTGCCGCCAAGGTCCTGCGCGCGTCGCTTCCGACGCTCATGCCGCACGTGCTCGGACTCTTCGTCACCGATGGTTCGCAGGTCTTCTACGACGGGTGGCGGTGCGGACTGCCGATGGACAACCAGATGGACGACCGCCTCTGGCCGACGGAGTTCACCGAGCTGTGGATCCCCATCGAGCACACCGCCAAGGTCATGGCAACGCTCCGAGCGCACTACGCCGGCGACGGCACGGCCGAAGGCGCCTACGCCGCCACCGGCGCGTTCTGCTGCGAGGTCTACGCCACCGGGAAGAGTCCTTTCTGGTTGAGCCCCTCCCACGACGGGGACGTGGTGCGCATCGACGTCTTTTGGTTCGGGCGCAACGCCGGCACCCCCGAGGCGTTCTACGCGCCCTTCTGGGACGCACTGCGACCCTTCGGTTTCCGTCCGCACTGGGGCAAATGGCTGCCGCCGCCCTCCCCGGATTGGCGCGCTTACTACCGCGCGAGGTACCCGCAGCTCGATCGCTTCCTGGAGCTGCGTGCGCGCCTCGATCCCGACGGCGTGTTCGCCACGGACTACTGGCGCGCACACCTCGGCTTCTGACGGACGCTCCGGTCAGCCGGTGTTGCGGAGCCCCGCGGCAATGCCCTGGACGGTGACCCGGGCCACCGCCTCCCACGCCTGGCGCACCCCCTCCTCCTTTGCCGTCCGTGCCCGGCGCAGGGCCTCCACCTGAAGATACGAGAGCGGATCGACGTAAGGGTTGCGCAGCTCGATGGAGGCACCGACCACCGGGTCGGAGGCGAGCAGTCGAGGCGCGCCGGTGAGGGCCAGAACCGCTGCGCGGGTACGCTCGTACTCCCTCCGAATGGAGCCGAAGATCCGCCCGCGGACCGCCGCGTCGTCGCAGAGCTGGGCGTAGCGCTCGGCGATGCCGAGGTCGGCCTTGGCGAGGGTCATCTCCACGTTGTCGACGAGGTCCCGGAAGAAGGGCGAACACGCGTAGAGATCCCGCGCCTCGTCCAGCAGCGGCTGCGTGGCCGCCCCGAACCCATACCAGCCGGTGATGACGGCCCGACACTGGCTCCAAGCGAATACCCAGGGGATCGCGCGGAGCCGGGAGAGCTCGAAGGATGCCCCGCCGCGCTTGGCGGGACGGCTGGCGATGTTGAGCTGAGCGATGGTCTCGTAGGGCGTCGCCCGCAGGAAGAACGGAACGAGCCCGGGATCGTCGACGAGCTCGCGGTAAGCCCGGTGGCTTCGTCGCTCGAGCTCCTCGACGAGCGCGCGGGGCTCGCAGGGCGGCGCGAGCTCCCCGAAACGTGCCTCCCACCGAGTCAGGAGCGCCGCCCCCACGGTCTGCTCCAGGTAGCGCACGGCGAGGTCCGGGTTGGCGAAGTGATGGGCGCGGACCTCGCCCTGTTCGGTGAGCTTGGCGTCGCCGGAGAAGACCTCCGGGGGCAGCGCGCGGAGCGCCCGGTAGGTCGGTCCTCCGCCGCGGCTCGTGGAACCCCCGCGCCCGTGGAACACGCGCAGCACGATCCCGTGCTCGGCGCAGGCCTCCGTCGCCGCTCGCTGCGCGTCCAGCACACCGACGCGGCTGGCCAGCATGCCCGCTTCTTTCATCGAGTCGGAGTAACCAACGAGGAGCTCTTGACGGTCGTCGCGGCGCCTCAGGTGTTCCCGGTAGCCCTCGTCAGCAAAGAGCGCCGTCAAGATCGGTCGGGCCGAACGCAGCGCCGGCCGCGTCTCGAGCAGAGGCACCAGATCGAGGTGGTCGGCGAGCCCGTAGAGCTCGGCCAGCCGCAGTGCCTCGAGCACGTCGGCCTCGGACTCGGTCATCGAGAGGATGAAGGCCGGCACGGCCCGCCGACCGAAGCGCGCGTGGAGCCGCCCGACGGTGTCGAAGAGCGACAGGAGCCGCTTGGCCTGAGCCGAAAGGCCCTCCTCGGATCGCGGCAAGCGCAGCCGGCGCAACGCCCGACGTCGCTCCGCGGGGGCGCGCGTCGGGTATTCGGGGTCGCCCAGGAGCTCGGCGACGACGGCGCGCACCACCCGGCTGTCCTCGCGCACGTCCAGGGGAGCGAGCACGAAGCCGAAGGTCCGCACCCGCTGAAGGAAATCCAGGAGTCGATCGTTCGGCAACGCCTGGGCATGGGCGCGCTCGAGCACCCGGCGGATCGTCGTCAGGTCGCGCACGAGCTCGTCTGGGCGGGCGTAGGCTCCAGCCGCAAACGTCCCCGTGCGCCGCAGACGCTCCCGCACGAAGCTCAGCAGGCGTCGCAGGGGCTCGTCGGGGTTGCGCCGCTCCACGATGGGCACGATCTCCGGGACGGCCTCCGCCGCGCCGGCAAGGGCCTCCTCCAGCTCAGGATCCGCCGGCAGGCGCGAGGCGTTCGCCGCCAGCGGATCGACGAGCTCGTCGACGTCCCGCAGGTAACGCTCAACGCATATCCAGCGGTGCATCTCCAGGGTCCGCTCCATCACCCCGTCGGTCACGAAGGGGTTCCCGTCACGGTCGCCCCCCATCCACGATCCGAAGCGCACCACGGTTGGAAGCTCGGTGGGCTCGACCTGTCCGAAGCTGCTGGCGAAGGCGCGGTGGAGCCGGCGGCTCAGGCGGGGCACGGCGTCCAGCAGGACGTGGCGCAGATACCAGAGCCCGGCCTTGACCTCTTCGAGGACCGGGGGACGCTCGGGGCGCTCGGTCGCCGCTTCCCACAGCGCCTCGACGCTGGCCCGGAGCTCCCGGAGCGCCTTGCGCTCTTCCGTTGGGGTAAGGATTCGACGGTCGCGGTCCTCGAGGACCCGGCGCACGTCCGACAGGAGCCGCTCGGTCGTCCGGCGCCGCGCCTCCGTCGGGTGCGCCGTGAAGACGAAGCCGAGACGAACGTCCTCGAGGCAGGCGAGGATCTGCGCTCGGGTCGCCCCGCGCTCGACTAGCTCGGCGAAGACCGCATCGAGGGATTCGGGGACGCACACACCGTCGATCTCCCGCTGGCGCAGCGTCCGGGTCCGGTGAACGTCCTCCGCCTGATTGACGAGCTGGAAGTAGAGTGTGAATGCTCGAGCCACCTCGAGGGCCACCTCCGGAGCCATCGCGCCGACTTCGGCAGCGAGCCGCGCGGCGGCATCGGCGTCGCCGTCCCGCGCCGCCTTGGCGGCCAAGCGCATGGACTCGACGTGTTCGAAGAGCTCCTGGCCCCCGTGCGCTGCGAGGACAGCGCCCAGAGTGTCACCGAGGAAGCGGACATCGGTCGAAAGGGTCACGGACGAGACGCTACAGCACATCTCAACAGCGATCGTCGATCGATTCGTAGACTGGGCGGGACCGCTGGCGCATCCGCGAGCCGAAGGAATGCCGAGCATTCTCGAGGGGAAAGGGCACAGGCCGTGCGCAGGCCGCACGCCGGCGGCGAGGGGCTTGGAGCTGGGCAGACCGGCAGGGTGCCCCTGCGTGACGCACGCCCTGGGTGATGCACGCCGGGCAGGGGCGCCAGGCCAACGCCCTGGGACCGTCCGGCAAAAAAATCCGGCCCGGAGCGAGCTCCGGGCCGGAAAGCCGGTCGGGGCGACTGGATTCGAACCAGCGACCCCCACACCCCCAGTATGGTGCGCTACCAGACTGCGCTACGCCCCGGCCGAGCCGCGGATGCGGCGGGGGAGGCGCAACATACACCGGCGCGCCGAGAGGGCAAGGGAAAAGCGCGAGGCAGGCGCAACCAGTTGAGATCCGAAGTGAATCGTGCTTCCATCGTGGCCGCCATGACGAAGGCCGAGATCATCGACGCGGTGTACGAGAAGGTCGGGGGCTTCTCCAAGAAGGAGGCCGCCGAGGTCGTCGAGGCTGTCTTCGACACGATGAAGGAAGTCCTCGCCGACGGCGAGAAGATCAAGATCTCGGGCTTCGGCAACTTCGTCGTGCGACAGAAGAAGGAGCGGGTGGGACGCAACCCGCAGACCGGCGCTCCGATCCCCATCGCGGCCCGGCGAGTGCTGACCTTCAAGCCCAGCCAGGTGCTCAAGGGCATCCTCAACCCGCACAAGAGCCGCGCCAAGAAGGCCGCCCAGCCACCCCGAGAGACGCCCCCGGAGGTGAGCTCCCAAGTCGAGGTCGCGGTCGTGGCCAGCGCCTCGACGGCCGGCACCGCCTCCAGCGACTCCAGCAGCGAAAGCTGAGAGCCCGCGGCCCTCGCCCAAAGAGCACCGCTCAGCGAAGGGCTCACCGAAGGGTGGCGCCGTGGGCGCGCCGAGCCGCCGCGAGGACCTTCCCGTGCACTTTGTCGACCTGCTTGTCGGTGAGGGTCCCCTCCGGATCACGGTAGAGGATGCGTAGACCCAAAGCCTTACGCCCCTCCGCCAGGGAGCCGCCCCGGAAGAGGTCGAAAACCCGCACGGACTCGGCGAGCCCCCCCGCCGCCTGCCGCACCGTCTCGATGAGCGCCGCTGCGGTGACCTCTTCGGCGACCTCGAACGAAACGTCTCGGCTCACCCCGGGGAAGCGCGAGGGAGCTCGCGCCGAAGGCACTCCGGCGGCGTCGATGGCACCGCGCAGCGCCTCCACCTCGACCTCGCCGTAGAGCGCGCGGCACTCCAGGTCGAGATCCGCGGCGACCTCCGGGTGGAGCTCGCCCATGAACCCGACCGCTCGCTCGCCCACCCGCAGGCGCCCGCGCCGCTTCGGGTGCAGGTAGCGCTCGGCATCCAGGGAGTCGTCGAGCACGACCTCCAGTGCCGCCCCCAGGGCTTCGGCCACGTACTCGAAGGCACCCTTGAGGTCGTAGAAATCCACGGGCCGCGACGGCCCCAGCCACCGGTGCCGTCGCCCGGCCAAGAGCAAGCCGAGGACCGTCCGCTCCTCGGGCAGTGCATCCCCCGGTGCGAAGACGCGCCCTAGCTCGAAGAGCCCGACCTCGTCGACCTGGCGATGCAAGGAGCGGACGGCCGCCGCCGCCAAGCCCGGCAGGAGCGACGTTCGGAGCACGGAGCGGTCCTCCGAGAGCGGGTTGCGGAGGGGCACGGCATCCGTTCGGACCCGGGCCCGCGCCAGATCTGAGGGCGCGACGAAGGCGTAACTGATGGCTTCGTGCAGCCCCGCGTTCGCCACGGCCTCTCGCAGGCGGCGCTCGAACAGGATCCGTGCGGGCGTCCCCGCCCGAGAGGGCGACACCCGCGGCACGACGTACCCGATCTGCGCGTACCCGCGGACCCGCGCGATCTCCTCGACGAGATCGGCCTCGCCCGACGCCGGATAGGCCGCGAGGTCCGGGCGCCAGCTCGGCACGCGGACGGTGAGCGAGGCGTCGGAGGCCTCCTCGATCTCGCACCCGAGCGCCTCCAGCACGCCGCGCGCCTCATCCCAAGGGACCTCGACGCCGAGGATCCCACGAACGGTCGGGCGCCGCAGCACGACCCGGCGTGGTTCGATGGGCGCGGCGACGACGTCGATGGCGTCCCGAAGGGCGATGGCCTGGGTCCCTGCGATGAGCGAGGCGGCACGGGCCAGCACCCGCGGCACATCCTGAGGGTCGACGCCGCGCTCGAAGCGGTGGCTGGCGTCCGTGTGCATCCCGAGGCGCCGAGAGGTCCGCCGAATGCCCCGGGGCTCGAAGTAGGCGCACTCGATGACGACGTTCCTCGTCGCGTCGTTGATCTCGCTGTTGGCTCCGCCCATCACGCCGGCGATGGCGACAGGACGCTCGGCGTCGCAGATGAGCAGATCGTCGCCGCCAAGCCGCCGCTCCTCCCCATCCAGAGTCGTGAGCGTCTCGCCCTCGCGGGCCGTCCGGACGACGATCCGAGGACCGGCCAGCTTCTCCCAATCGAAGGCGTGGATCGGGTGACCCGTCTCCAACATCACGAGGTTCGTCGCGTCCACGACGTTGTTGATCGCCCGGAGGCCGAGTACGTGCAGCCGATAGCGGACCGCAAAAGGCGAGGGGCCCACCCGCACCCCGACCACGAAGGCTGCGCCGTAACGGGGACATCGCTCGGGAGCGTCGATCCGAACCTCGAAAGGACCGGCCGGCGTCGACTCCAACGCGACCTCCCGCCCTCCCTCCCAGGGCAGGAGGATCCGATGGTCCGATGGAGGAACCACGGAGGCGGCGCCCTCCGCCCAGAGCGCCGGAGCGGGCACCGCGGGGACTTCGAAGGGCACCCCGTAGGCAGCCGCGAGATCCCGAGCGATGCCCAGGTGCCCCAGACAGTCCGGCCGGTTGGGGGTCAGCCCGATCTCGTAGACCACATCGCCGACTGGCAAGGCCTCGGCCAGGGGCGTGCCGGGCACGGCGGCCTCCGGGAGCACCACGATGCCCTCGCCATCGGCGCCGATGTCGAGCTCCGGCTCACTGCAGATCATCCCCCGGCTCTCGACGCCGGCGATGGTCTTGGGCGCCAGCTCGACGAGAGCGCCCTCCTTGCCGATGGGAAGCTGCGCTCCCACCCGGGCGAAGAGCACCTTGCCGCCGACGTCCGGGACGTTCCGGGCGCCGCACAGGACGGTGACGGTCTCCTCTCCGTCGAAGAGCTCCACGACGGTGTACTTGTCCTTCGTGGCGTGGGGCGTGCGCTTGCGGATCTCCCCGACGACGACCCCCGGGGGCGGGACGAATCGGTGCAACGCCTCCACCTCGAGACCGAGGGAGGTGAGCTTGTCGGCGAGCTCGTCGGGCGCGGCGTCCACACCGCAGAGCTCTTGCAACCATCGATGACTGGCGAGCATGGGCTTTCGTTTGCGTCAGGAATTCGCTCGGGGAGTTCGCGTCAGAACGACGCCAGAAAGCGGACGTCGTTGTCGAAGAGCAGCTTGATGTTGGGGATCCCGTACTTGACCATCGCGATGCGATCGATCCCCAGGCCGAAGGCGAAACCGCGGACCTTCTCTGGGTCGTAGCCGACATTCTCGAAGACCTGCGCGTGGATCATCCCGCAGCCGAGGATCTCCATCCACTCCCCGCCGGGGCGCCGCACGTCCACCTCGGCCCCGGGCTCGACGAAGGGGAAGTAGCTTGGCCGGAAGCGCACCTCGATGTCGGCGCCGAAGAGGCGCTCGAGGAACACCCGCAGCACGCCTTGGAGGTGCGTGAACGAGACCTCCTCGTCGACCAAGAAACCTTCGAGCTGGTGGAACATCGGCGAGTGGGTGCGGTCGTCGTCCCGACGAAACACAGCGCCGGCGCTGACGATCGCCAGCGGCGGTGGGCGCCTCGACATCTCGCGGATCTGTACCGTCGAGGTGTGGGTACGCAGCAGGGTCGTCACCGGGTCGCCTTCGTCGGTGTGGGTGAGGAAGAAGGTGTCCTGCATGTCCGTCGCCGGGTGGTCCGGCGGGAAGGCGAGCATGTCGAAGCAGCGCTCGTGGGTGTCCGCTTCCGGCGCGTCGGCGACCTCGAAGCCAAGGGAGGTGAAGATGTCGAGGAGCTCGTGCTTCACCCGAGTGATCGCGTGCAGGTGCCCCGGCGGGACCTGACGGCCGGGGAGGGTCGGGTCCAGGGCCGGGCCCGTCAGCTCGGCCTCGAGCGCGGCCCGCGCGATCGCCTCCAGCCTCCCCTCGAAGAGCTGGGCAATCTCGGCCTTGAGCGCGTTGGCGGCCCGGCCCAGCTCTCGGCGGCGGTCCGCGGGCACTTCGCGCATCCCCTTCATGAGCTGGGTGAGCCGCCCGTTCGGGCCCACCAGGCGTGCGTTGGCCGCGCGCAGCGACTGCTCGTCGGCGGCGCCCTCCAGCGCTTCACGGTACTCGGCGCGCACGGCGCGCAGGCCTGTCTCGAACTTCTCGACCGGGTCCATGGGCCCTCTCTCTCTAGAGCGTATCTCAAAACCCCTCGTCGCCGCTCCGCGGCCTGCGCACGCCCTCTGCCGCCATCCTCTCAGCTCGACAAGGCTCGACATTCCCTCGCCTCGCGGATGCGCCAGCGGTCCCGCCCAGTCCACGGATCGATCGACGATCGTTCTTGAGATACGCTCTAGCACAGCACGTCCCGCCGCCACGCAGCGCCGCGACGGACGAAAGAAGGCGAGGCAAAACGCCCCGCCTTGTCTTGTCTCTCGAAACGACGGCTCAGGAACGCACGGCGTCGACGACGGCCTTGAAGCCCCCGGGATCCCGCAGCGCCAGGTCCGCGAGGATCTTGCGATCCAGCGCGACGTTCGCCTTCTTGAGCGCGGCGATCAGCCTGCTGTAGGTCGTGCCGTTCGTGCGGGCGGCCGCGTTGATGCGGGCGATCCACAGGCGCCGGTAGTAGCGGCGGTTCTCACGCCGGTGCCGGTAGGCGTCCTCCCAGGCGTTGTGGACCTGCTCGATGGCGGTCCGGAAGAGGCGCGAACGGGCGCCGTAGTTGCCCCGGGCCTCCTTCAGAATCTTCTTGCGACGACGGCGGGCCTTGAAACCCCTCTTTGCGCGCGGCATCGGTGAGCTCCTTTCAGAGGTAGGGCAGGAGAAGCTTGATGCGCTTCTCGTCCGCGGGGTGGACCATGTCGTTCTTACGCAGGCGGCGGCGCCGACCCGGCCCCTTGTCCCCACGCATCATGCGGTGCTGCTTCCCCGCCTTCGACCGGCGGATTCGACCGGAGCCGGTGGTCTTGAACCGCTTGGCGGCCGCTTTCTTCGTCTTCATCTTGGGCATTTGGACTTCCTCGGTGAGCTCCCGGGGCCAGCGCGGACGCGGCTGGGAGCGGAAGGGCTCGCTGGTATGGGCGACCCACGGGCCGGTGTCAAGGCCGCGGGCGCCCCCCTTCCGCGCGCTACTCGGCCTCTCGCTGCCCCGAGGTCCCGCTCTGCGGCCGCTTGCGGGTGACCTTTGGTCCGCCGCTCGAGCCCCCGCGTTCGGGCTTCTTTCGAGGCGCCAGGATGGTGGTCATCGTGCGCCCCTCCATCCGAGGATGCGTCTCGATGAGCGCGATGTCGTCGACCGCCTCGGTGATGATGTCGATCTGGCGACGAGCGGTCTCCGGGTGGGTGATCTCGCGGCCGCGGAAGCGCACCGTGAGCTTCACCTTGTTCCCCTCTTCGAGGAAGCGGCGAACGTGTTTGACCTTGAACCCGATGTCGTG
>Ga0256832_1003752_pt1 | contig 10311 bp, 9 predicted proteins | sample 134614metaG_FD_190534 | JGI IMG/M metagenome (GOLD analysis project Ga0256832, IMG submission 190534) | Hydrothermal vent microbial communities from Lau Basin, Pacific Ocean - 134-614 | ecosystem: Environmental > Aquatic > Marine > Hydrothermal vents | place: Pacific Ocean: Lau Basin | collected...
CGTATTTTCCCGGCGCGCGCGGGCGATCACCTCTTTGAGGCTCTCGGGCGGAGGCGGGGGATGGCGCTCGCCGGTATGGCCCGAGGCGATTTCCGCCACCGTGAACACGCCAGAGGTAACGAAGCCGGCGGCATGGGTCTGCATCCACTGATCGAAATAGGGGCGGGTGAGGTAATCCACCGGATCGATACGCTCGCGGATGTGGCGCCACCAGTCGATCGTCCAGTCATCGGCGCGGGCGTTGCGGGCGATGGCCCACATGCGCGCTTCCCACGCGTGGTGGAAGGGCTCCTCGGGTTCGTCCACCGCCACCGGGCCGAAGCCCTGCATGCCGCCGAGATCGTGGATCGTGTCCATCAGCGGGCCTCCCCTTTCACGTAGGGCGAGAGATCCCGCTCGGTGCCGATCATCGAATTGCGGGTGACGAGGGCGGTGAGCGCCTCGAGGCTCCAGCCCTCGGTGCCGGGCGGGCGCTCGGGCACCACCAGATAGCGCAGCTCGGCGGTGCTGTCCCACACCCGCACGGCCACGTTTTCGGGCAGCTCCACCCCGAATTCGGCCAGCACGGCGCGGGGCACACGCACCACCCGAGCGCGGTATTCGGCGCTTTTATACCAACCGGGCGACATGCCCAGGATCGAGAACGGATAGCAGGAGCACAGCGTGCAGACGACGACGTTATGCACCTCGGGGCTGTTTTCGACGGCCTTCAGATGCGCCGAGGCATGGCCCTGAAAGCCGAGTTCCTCGGCCGCTTTCGCGGCATCCGCCAGAAGGCGGGCGCGAAAATCGGGATCGAGCCAGGAGCGCGCCACCATCTCGGCGCCGCGTCTGGGGCCGATATGCTCGCTGTAGGCCTCGATCCAGGCATCGAGCGTTTCGGGTGCCACCATGCCACGCTCCACCACGAGGCTTTCCAGCGCCTTGACCCTGAGCGCCGGATCGGAGGGCAGCGCATGGTGCAGGTGGCGGTGCACCTCGGCGGCTTCTTCGGAATCATATTCTGTCATCTCGTTCTCCCGGCCGAACTCTTGCGCCTTCTTGCCCACATGGCAAGGGCAGGGATTGACTTGGCCGCCGCGCATCCTTTCAAAGGGGCATGATTGCGAGGAGAAGCGCGTGCAGAACAACGGCTTGCCGCCAGCACCTCCGGGGCGGAAGGTGGGGCTTCTGGGGGGATCATTCGATCCGCCCCATGAGGGCCATGTGCATATCACGCTTGAGGCGCTGAAGCGCTTCGGGCTTGACGAGGTCTGGTGGCTGGTGAGCCCGCACAACCCGCTGAAGGCACACGGGCCGGCGCCGCTCGTGAAGCGTATGGAGGCAGCACGGGAGATCATGCGGCATCCCCGTGTGCGGGTTCTGGATTTCGAGGCCCGAGCGGGAAGCCGATACACGGCCCAGACACTGAAGCTCCTGATGGAGATCCGCCCCGGGCTGCGTTTCGTCTGGCTCATGGGGGCTGACAATCTCGCCGGGTTCCACCGCTGGGAAAACTGGCGCTGGATCATGGAGAACGTGCCCATCGGCGTGATCGCCCGCCCCGGGCAGCGGCTGGCGGCGCTGTTTTCTCCCGCCGCGCGGGCCTATGCCCGCTACCGCCTGCCAGCCCGCCTTTCAAGGGCGCTGCCCTTGTGCACGCCGCCGGCATGGTGCTTCGTGAACGTGGCGATGTCGGATCTTTCCTCGAGCAGGATCAGGCATTCGGGAGGCTGGCGCCCCTGATTCCCTTGCGCACTGCCCGCGCATCGCAGCCATCGGCTGAAACACGCTGTAATCCCGGGGTATAAAGCCCGGCGTCTATATCCTCCGATCTATTCCGCCGGATCCCGTTTTCTTCAAAGGGTGGGTCCGTGGCGCGATTGGTTACCGGCTCGCCGATAAGCCGTTCCCGCGCCGCAGAAACGGAAAGACGCAGTTCACGGAATACCTATCCAAGGAGAAAAAAGATGAAATCCATCAAGCTGTTCGCCGCAAGTGCCGCCTTCGCCTTCGCCGGAGCCACGATGCCCGCCTTCGCCGATGCCACGCTGCACGTATTCCTGTGGGACAACGGCCCTGACATGGAAATGTCGGAAAACCACAAGATCGGCGATGGCGCGGACCGCCTGACCGACAGCATGGGCATCACGACAAACGCGACGGTTGTTCCGGCGGGAAACATCACCTTCGATGTCCTGAACGCCTCACAGGATCAGGAACATGAAATGGTGATCTCGCCGCTCGCCGGCCCGGATGCGCCGCTCCCCTATGATGCCGACGCCATGGAGGTTGACGAGGAAGCCGCCGGCAGCAAGGGGGAAGTGGAAGGGCTCGCTCCGGGCGAAAGGGGCAAGCTCACGGTCGCCCTCGAGCCCGGGACCTACGCCCTTTACTGCAATATCACCGGCCATTATGCGGCCGGCATGTGGCAGATCATCACCGTGAAGTAATGGCGAAGGGCGGCCGGGAAGCCGCTGCGCTGGCACCATCGCGGCCCGTTCCTGCAGGGCAGGACGGGCCGTCCGGCAGAGGCGGCATCGGCATTGTGGTTCGGGCTGCGGTCTGATTTACTCGAAGCGTCATGAGGAATGAAATCACCCGGCGTTTCCTGCTGGCAGGGCTGGCCTCGGTTTCGGCCCTGCCGGCTCTCGCCCGCGCGCCCGATCGTTCGATCCGCCCGGTGCTGCGCGGTGATGCCGATCCCCTCCTGCGGCTGAAGAATGCCGCGCGGTCGGTGGAGGACCTGATCCGCGAGGCCGCGCTCGGGGGGAGACTCAGCTATACCGTTGCCGATGCGCGCACAGGGCTCGTGCTCGAGGCGCGCGGCCCCGGCACGCTGCACCCGCCGGCCAGTGTGACGAAGATCGTCACCGCGCTTTACGGGCTTGATACACTGGGTGCCGATTATCGCTTCGAAACCCGTCTGATTGCCACGGGGCCGATCGAGAATGGCGTTCTGAGGGGGGATCTCGTGCTGGCAGGCGGGGGCGATCCCGGGCTTGATACGGACAGGCTCGCCACCATGGCCGGCGCATTGCGGCAGGCCGGTGTGCGGAAGGTGGAGGGGCGTTTCTTCGTCCATGCGGATGCCTTGCCCCGCATCCCTGCGATAGACGCCGGCCAGCCCGATCATCTGGGCTACAATCCCGCGATTTCCGGGCTCAATCTCAACTTCAACCGGGTCCATTTCGAATGGCGGCGCGGGGGGAAGGGCTATCAGATCGCGATGGACGCGAGAGCCCGCAGATACCGCCCTGCTGTCACCATTGCCAGCATGAAGGTCGTTGATCGCAACCTGCCGATCTATACCTATTCCAAAGGCCCGCGCGGAGATCGCTGGACCGTTGCGCGCAGCGCGCTGGGCAAGGCCGGCAGCCGCTGGCTGCCGGTGCGTGAGCCGGCCCTCTATGCCGGGGAGGTATTTCAGATCCTGGCGCGCGGAGAAGGGATCGCGCTTCCCGCGGCGAAGCTTCTGGATGGCGTTCCACAGGGCAAGGATCTGGTGGTGCACAAGAGCCCGCCGCTGCGCGAGATCCTTCGGGATCTGCTGAAATACTCGACCAATCTCACAGCCGAGGTGATCGGCCTCACGGCAACCCGGGCGCGGGGCGTGGAAGCACGCGATCTCGCCCGATCAGCCGAAGAGATGAACAACTGGCTCGCCGGGTGGCTCGGCACGATCAGCTCGCGCTTCGTCGATCATTCGGGCCTCGAACCGGAGAACCGTGCCAGCCCCTCGGATATCCTGCGGGCCCTTGTCCGGGCGGAATCGGATGGGATGCTCCCCTCGCTCCTCAAGGATATCCCGCTGCGCGATTCCAGGGGCCGCGTGCTCAAGGCGCACCCCCTCAAGGTGCGGGCCAAGACCGGCACATTGAATTTCGTCAGCAATCTGGCCGGTTATATCCAGCTGCCGGACGGAAACTCCCTTGCCTTTGCGATCTTCATTTCCGATGACGCCAGACGCGCCAGGATTCCCCGTGCCGATCGCGAAAATCCGCCCGGCGCCGGCGCCTGGAACAAGCGTGCAAAGCGCCTTCAGCAGGGGCTGATAGAGCGCTGGGCCGGGCTCTACGGGATCTGAAGTGTGCCGGTTTCCCCTTCATCTTGGGAAAAATACTCAAATCCGAGGGCGTACAGCCAACGCGGCGTGGGGCAATATGCCCGCAAGGCCCCGCACTCCTTCTTGTAGCTGGCCGGGTAGTCAGACGGTCATGTGGCGCGCCCTTGCGCCACGCTCGATCGCGGCGGCATGCAGGCGGTCGATGGCGAGTTCGTGGCGAATCTCTTCGAGCATCCTGAGCTCGGGGGCGTCGATGGTGCCATCCGCCGCCGCCACATCGCAGGCAAGGGCATAGGCGGTTTCGAAGAGTTTCTCCGGCAGGTCGTCACGGATCAGGCCGAAGAGCGCATCAAGGCCGTCTTCCTCTTCCAGGAGATCGAACACCGTGCGGCTGATCAGGGTGATGCGGTCATTGTCGAACCCTGCGAAAACCGGCAGATGGTTGACGATGCGCTGGATGGTGACAAGCTCGGAGGTGCGCACCACCTCGTCGGAGGCCGATACGGCGATCATCAGCGCCACCAGGCAATCCTGCGGCGTAAGGGGGTGGGGGGTGTCCTGCATGGGGCTTCTCCGGCTTGTTATGCAGGTGCAGAATATTGACGCGGGCAGGGCAGGGCAATAGGAGAAGCGGAGCGCCGGGATGTCTCCGGCATCAGGGAAAGAATGCGGACAATGTCGGAACTTCGGGAAATCGCGATGCAATCAAGGGCCTGGCCGTTCGAAGAGGCGCGCCGGGTGCTCAAACGCGTGGAACAGAATCCGCCCGAGAAAGGCCATGTGCTGTTTCAGACGGGCTATGGCCCGAGCGGCCTGCCCCATATCGGCACCTTCGGCGAGGTGGCCCGCACCACCATGGTGCGCCATGCCTTCGAGCAGCTCAGCGATATACCCACCCGGCTGATCGCCTTTTCCGACGACATGGACGGCCTGCGCAAGGTGCCCGGCAATCTGCCCAACCGCGAGATGCTGGAAGAGGATCTCCACCTGCCGCTCAGCCGCGTGCGCGATCCCTTCGGCACGCATGAGAGCTTCGCCGCTCACAACAACGCACGCCTCTGCGCCTTTCTCGATCAGTTCGGCTTCGATTACGAATTCGCCTCGGCCACGGAATATTACACCTCCGGCCGGTTCGACGAGATGCTTCTGACCGCGCTCGAGAAGTTTGACCGGATCATGGAGATCATGCTGCCCACGCTCGGCCCCGAGCGGCGCAAGACCTACAGCCCCTTCCTGCCGATCAGCCCGAAAACCGGGCATGTGTTGCAGGTGCCGACGCTGGAGCGCAACGTGGAAAAGGGCACGATCGTCTATCAGGAACCCGACGGCGAGAAGGTGGAGATCCCCGTTACCGGCGGCCATGTGAAGATGCAGTGGAAGCCCGACTGGGCCCTGCGCTGGGCGGCTCTGGGCGTGGATTACGAGATGTCGGGCAAGGATCTGATCGACAGCGTGACCGTTTCGAGCAAGATCTGCCGGGTGCTCGGCAAGGCGCCGCCGGTCAGCCTTTCCTATGAGCTGTTCAATGACGAGCACGGCCAGAAGATCTCGAAATCCAAGGGCAACGGCCTCACCATGGAGGAATGGCTTCGCTATGCGCCGCCCGAGAGCCTTTCCTATTTCATGTATCAGAAGCCGAAAACGGCCAAGCGGCTCTATTTCGACGTGATCCCCAAGGCGATGGACGAATACCACCAGCAGCTGCGCGCCTACCCGGATCAGGATCTGAAGGCACGGCTGAGCAACCCCGTGTGGCACATCCACAATGGCAACCCGCCCGAGAGCCGGATGGTTGTGCCCTTCGCGATGCTCCTCAATCTCGCGAGCGTATCGGGCGCGCATGACAAGGAAACCCTCTGGGGCTTCCTGCGCCGCTATGCGCCCGAGGCAAGCCCAGAAACACATCCCGACCTCGACAAGGCCACGGAATATGCGGTGCGTTACTATGAGGATTTCGTCAAGCCGCGGAAAACCTACCGCCTGCCGGACGAGAAGGAGCGCGCGGCGATGGAGGATCTTCTCGCCCGCCTCAGGGCGTGGGAGGGCGAGGCGGAGCCGGAGGCGCTGCAGAGCATGGTGTTTGCGGTGGGCAAGGCGCACGGTTTCGAGCCTTTGCGCGAATGGTTCAGGGCGCTTTACGAGGTGCTCCTGGGCGCCAGCCAGGGCCCCCGTTTCGGCGGGTTCATCGCGCTTTACGGGGTGGAGGAAACCATCCGCCTGATCGAGCGTGCGCTCAAGGGCGAACTGGCCGGCGCGCAGGGCTGATCGCACCATGGCCGAGGCGGATCGCAGCAAATGGGATGCCCGCTACGCCTCGGGCGATTTCATGATCGAAAAGGGCCTGCCAAGCCCCATTCTCGAGCGCCACATCAGGGCGGTGAAGCCGGGGCGGGCGCTGGACGTGGCCGCCGGCATGGGGCGCAACAGCCTCTATCTGGCCCGCCAAGGCTTCGAGGTTGATGCGCTCGACATTTCCCCGGTAGGGCTCGCGCATCTTGAAGCCGCGGCCCGTGCCGAGGGGCTGGGCGGGTGCATCCATGCCCGTGCGGTGGATCTGGAAGGATATGAGCCGGGCACGGATGAATATGATCTCATCCTCATGGCCAATTATCTCGACCGCCTCCTGATTGCGAAGCTCGGGCGCGCGCTGAAGCCGGACGGCATCCTGCTGATCGATACCTTCCTCGATGATCCCGAAAGCAAGGCACGCGCCATGAATCCGGCGCATCTTCTGCGAAGGGGCGAACTGGCGGAGATTTTCGCCGAGGAGTTCGAGATCCTCGAAGATCGCGAATACCCGAAGATCTGCATGGATGGCACGGCGCGGGCAAAACAGGCCTTTGCCGTGCGCCGCTGGGGCTGATAGCGCCTGTCAGGCAAAATGTGCAACACCCACCGTCACGCAGGCATAAAGGCGGGTTAACCCTTCATTGATATTCCTTTTCGCCATCCGGGGGCACCTGCTCTCCGGGTTCCCCGCGAGCAACATTCGAGCAAACCGAGGCGCGCTTTGGCGTGGCTGGCGTGGAATTCCGGGTGCGTCCCCAAGATGGGAAAAGGGATTTCGAAATGAACAAGGCAATCACCGACGGGCTTCAACTCATGCCGCCCGCTTTCGCGAACGGGCTTGACGTGTGGTCGAGCCAGGATGGCACGCCGGGCTCCGATACCTACCAGAACGCCACCAATGCCGCCTTCATCCCCGCGGATCAGGATTTCGGCGGTTGTCTGGAACTGGTGAAAAACCAGAGCGTGCAGAAGCTGCGCTACATGGGCGAAACCCCAATCCTGCCGGGCTGTTATCTCGAGATCCGCGCCCGCGTGAAGGCGGTGAGCGGCAACCTGCCCGCTGTGCGCATCGCCGCCTGGGCCGGGGGCGCGGGGGGCGCGCATGTGGCGGGGGTGCCTGAAACGGGCCCATCGGTGCAACTCACCTCTTATGGAGAGATCGTGGAGGTGCGCGCGATCGTCGGCACCGGCACCCGCACGGGTGTTGACATGCCCTGGGGCACGGCGCCTCTCTATGGCCATTTCGGCCTTGATCTCACCGGCCCGAATGGCGGTGTCGTGCGCATTGATGACATCGTGATCGAGGACGTGACCCATTATTTCCACCGCAAGATGATGGACTGGGTGGATGTGGTGGATTACGGCGCCATCGGCGATGGCGTGACCGACAACACCGCCGCCTTCGAGGCGGCCGACGCCGCCGCCGCGGGGCGCGATGTGCTCGTGCCGGCGGGCAGCTTCTATCTTGGCGATCACGTCACCTTCGAAAACCGCGTGCGCTTCGAGGGCAATGTGATCATGCCCGATGCCAGGCGCCTCGTACTCACCCGCGATTTCTGCCTCGATCAATATATCGACGCCTTCGGTGACGAGAAGCTTGCCCTGAAGAAGGCCCTGCAGGCGCTCTTCAACTACACCGACCACGACGCGCTTGATCTGAGCGGCCGCAGGATCGAGCTTGACGGCCCGATCGACGTGCAGGCCGCCGTGGACAACAAGACCACCTTCGAAGTGCGCCGCACCATACGGAACGGCCAGATCAACGCGGTAGCCGGTCCGGGCTGGGATGTGAGCCCCGTCACCTCGCAGGCCACCTATTCCACCTCGGCGCCAAAGACGCTTTCCAATGTGGTGAACGTTGCCAATATCGAGGTCGGCTCGCTGGTGAGCGGCAATGGCGTGGGGCGCGAGGTCTATGTGACGGCGCGCAATGTGGGCGCGCAGACGCTGACCCTCAGCCGCGAACTGCATGATGCGGTGGGCACCCAGACCTTCACCTTCACCCGCTTCCGCTACGCGCTCGATTTCAGCGGTTTCGTGAAGCTCTCGAAGCTCACGCTCGACAATGTGGAATTTCTCCTCAACGGCATCGGCAGCGGCGTGTTGCTGCCCCCGGACGGCCAGCTGATGCACATCCGCGACTGCTTCTTCACCAAGCCCAGGGATCGCGCCATCACCTCGCACGGGATCGGCTGCCAGGGGATGCTGGTGGATCGTTGCAGATTCCTTTCGAACGAGCAGGCGAGCCGTGCCCAGGATCGCAGTTCGGTTGCGCTCAACGCCAACAAGAACGATGTGAAGCTGCGCGACAACATGGCCTCCCGCTTTGCCCATTTCGCCATCCTCGCCGGCACCGGCAACGTGATCAGCGGCAATCACTTCTTCCAGGGCGACAACGAAGCCAGCGGCCTGCGCACCGCCGGGCTGATCCTGACCGCGAAGAACATGCGCACCACGATCTCCGGCAATTACGTGGACAACTGCTTCATCGAGATCAACAACGAGCATGACAGCGATCCCGATTTCGCCTCCGAGCTTTCCTTCGGCGGCCTCACGATCGACGGCAATGTGTTCGTGGCCAGCAACACGGCAAGCTGGTTCACCTGGATCGTGGTGAAGCCCTATGGCACGGGCCATTTCCTGCACGGGCTCAACATCACAGGCAACACCTTCCGCGCGATCAACGGGAGCATCTCAAGGGCCGAAAGCGTGGATACCACCTACGCGGGGCTCGATTTCGGGCGGATGCGCAACGTGATCGTGGAGGCAAACAGCTTCAATGCGGTCACCGATGCCTTCCAGAGCCCGGTTTCGATCGAACATGTGGAAAATTCCGATGCCCAGGTCTGGACGCTGGATTTCGCGCCTTACATGCCTTTCGGCGGGCGTGCGCGCAAGGTTACCGCGATCGTGCCGGTGGGCCAGATCACGGCCGGGGCCTCGGCGCGGGTCAGCACCATGCCCTTTGCGACCCCGGCCACGGGAGCAGGGCAGAACCAGGTGCAGCTTACATGGGACCAGCCCTGCCGCGGCAAGGTGATGGTGACGGCGCGGGTGGACAATCCGACCTGATCGGAGCCGCCCGAACGTGGAGCAGCAGGGAGCGGGGTGCCGGTTGGCGCCCCGTTTTCTTGCGGCTGGAATAATCCCGCGTCTGTGGTTACTACTTGGAAAAGGGAAACCCATCGCCAGCCCTTGCAACAGCCCGGAGGACCACCCAGCCATGCGCCTGCCCTATATCCTCTCAGCCATTACCGCCGCGCTTCTTGTGTTTTCGCCGGTACATGCCGAAAACAGGCCGGTGAACATCCGCCCCGATCTCCCTTCCGTCACGATCCAGACGGAAAGCGGCCCCATCGAGATCCGGCGCATTCAGGACAACGAGAACAGGCTCACGGGCGAATGGGCAAAAACATCCCGGCCCTGCCCGAATTTCTGCATTCAGCCGATGAGCCCGGCGCCGGGCGTGACAACCATCGGAGAGCTGGAGCTGATCGACATGCTGAAGGATCCCGAGGCGGTCGTCATCGATAGCCGGGTTTACAAATGGTACAAGAACGGCACCATCCCGGGCTCCATCCACATCCCCTATACCGAGATCACCGACCGTCTGGACGAACTGGGCTGCGAGCCTGATTTCGACGGGTGGGTTTGCGAAGAGCCAAAACCTGTGGCGCTGTTCTGCAATGGTCCGTGGTGCGGCCAATCGCCCACCGCGATCCGGGCGATGATCAAGGCTGGCTACCCGGCCGAGAAGATATACTATTATCGCGGCGGGATGAACGTGTGGCGCCTTCTGGGGCTGACCGTGATCATACCGAAAGACTAGAAGGCAGGAGGCCCTGAACCATGAAAATAAGCAATGAAACGGATCGGCAGACCGTGATCACCACTTTCGAGGTAACGCCGGGCACATGCCAGGATCTCCTTGAGCTTCTGCAATCGGCCTATGACGAGGTGATCCGCCACCAGCACGG
>Ga0256832_1003753_pt1 | contig 10308 bp, 10 predicted proteins | sample 134614metaG_FD_190534 | JGI IMG/M metagenome (GOLD analysis project Ga0256832, IMG submission 190534) | Hydrothermal vent microbial communities from Lau Basin, Pacific Ocean - 134-614 | ecosystem: Environmental > Aquatic > Marine > Hydrothermal vents | place: Pacific Ocean: Lau Basin | collected...
TCTTCTACCTGCAGCCGAAAAACGTGAAGGATACCGCCTTCCTGACCTGGGATTATGCCGATCCAGACAGGGATGATGATCAATGGCTCTATCTGCCAGCCATGCGCAAGGTGCGGCGTATTTCCGCATCTGACCGAGGGGACTATTTTCTGGGGACCGACCTGACCTACGAGGACATCAAGCTCGAGACCCGTGTCAGTATGGCCGACTACACCCGCGTGACCACTGGCGAGGATGTGGTAGACGGGCATCACTGCTATCTCGTTGAAGCCACACCGGTAGACCAGGCAACAGCCAAAGAGCTTGGTTACGGCAAGGTGGAGCAGTGCGTGGACGACAAGATCTGGATGGTCCGACGTGCCCGGTTCTGGGACACCAGGGGCAAACTATTGAAGACGGTCTATTTCCGCGATATACGCCAGGTACAGGGTATCTGGACCCAACATCGGATCGAAGTCGAGAACCACAAGACCGGACACAAGACCCTGTTCCTGTTCAGTGACGTGGATTATCGGCATGGGGTGAGCGACGAACTGTTTACCCGGGAGGCTCTGAGACGGGGTTTGTGATGAAGAAGCTGGTCCACCTTTCCCTTGTAATTGTCTTTTGCTTCTCTATGGGTTCAGTGTTCGGAGTAGAACCGGAGGTCAGCCACTTTATTACAGGGCGCTGGGGTGCAGGCATTGTTAGGGGTGGGACACAACTGCTCGATTTTTCCTGGCAACCGGAAGCCCGCTGGCGCTTTGATGACGGCGGACGTCTGACAGGAAGAATGCGTTTGCGCGCACAAACTGAACCCGGCACAAGACCCGGGGATATCGAAAAGGCCAGCTTTGCGCCGGCCACCCGGCCGCAGAATATAGGAGACAGCGCCGAGCTGGATCTCCGTGAGTTGTATTATGAACGGTCGCTGGATGACTGGTACCTGACCGCGGGCAAGCAACAGGTTGTATGGGGAAAGGCGGATGGACTGAAGGTGCTCGATGTGGTTAACCCCCAGTCCTTTCGTGAGTTCATTCTGGAAGATTTTGAGCAATCACGCATACCGCTCTGGACGTTCAATATCGAGCGATCCATCGATAACTGGTTGGGGGGTGACTGGACCTTGCAGTTACTATGGGTGCCCGATCAGACCTATCATGCACTGCCAACACAAAATGCCACCTATGGCTTCTCTTCGCCGCGTCTGGTGCCGCAGGCCCCGCCGGGTGTCAGTGCTCGCATAAGATCACCGCAAAAACCGGATCGCTTGATAAAAGACTCCGATGCCGGTATTCGTTTGAGCGGTTTTGTCTCTGGCTGGGATATCTCCATCAACTATCTCTACCAGTACGATAATCTGCCTGCACTGCATCAGCGTTTTATATCAGGTGCGATACCCGTGGTAGAGATCACGCCGCGCTATCACCGCACCCATGTTCTTGGTGGAACATTCAGTCGCGCCATTGGCGACTGGGTTGTGAGGGGAGAGCTGGGGTATTTCACCAATCGCTATTTCCTGAGCAAAGATCCACAGGCGCAAGACGGTGTTGCAGCCAGCCCGGAGTTGAGCACCGTGTTCGGGCTGGACTGGTCCGGGTTTGAAAACACGTTCATCAGTGGGCAATTGTTTCAAAGCCGGTTGTTAGACCACCATCAGGGATTTACACGTCCCCGGCTGGATACCAGTTTCTCGTTTTTGCTGAGGCGAAAACTCTGGAATGACACATTACAGACCGAGCTGTTATGGATCGTCAATGCCAATGATAGTGATGGATTGTTACGCCCCAAACTGATTTACGAATTAGAGGACAACCTGGAAGTATGGACAGGACTGGATATTTTTTACGGCGACCGTTCTGGACTGTTTGGACAATTTGATGACAATGACCGGTTGTATGTCGGTGTCAAGTATGGCCTGTAGGTCAGTTGCATACAATCCACAGGAGAAATGTATGAATTTTTCAATGATCCCTTTTCTGATTTTCATCATATTTGGTTTTTTGCTTTTTTTAATAGAGCGGCTCCATCGTGCAGGCCGGTTGAACAAGTCGCAACGTGCCTGGCTGCTCGTACTCGTCGTTGTGCTGTTTACATGGTGCGCAGCCAGCGGCTATTGGTCGATCCGTGGTATTTATGTGTCCCCGGAATTTCTGGCTTTGGCGCCTGGTTACTGGTTACCCTTTGTGCCTGTCGTTATCACGGTAACCCTTGTCATGCTAGTGCCGACCTTGCGTCAAGGGCTGATAATCCTTGTGGATAATACGCCCGTTCGCTGGTTAACCGGCATACATCAGTTACGCATATTGGCGCTGGGTTCAATCATCAAGGCATCCAGTGGATTGTTTCCGGCAAAGTTCGCATGGTACGTAGGGATTCCGGATCTATTGTTTGGACTCTCCGCAATATGGTTAACGGTTTTTGTACTTCGCCGGCATCAGATATCAGACAGGAGTTTATTGCTGTGGAACCTTGCCGGTGCAATGGCTATTCTGGCTCCGGCGTTCGGATTCATGCATATCTATATGCAAGAAGCTTTGTTTACGGAGTTGTTTGTTTTTCCCATGGCGTTGGCGCCGACATTCATTGTGCCCGTATTTGTAATGCTCAATCTGCTTGTGGTCTGGCGATTGTCGGAGAAAATGTTTCGTCAATCAAATGTAAAGTCGGGTACTTTAAAATCCGATCCAAGAAGTTATTGATATGATTACACTCTACACGGATGCAACACCTAACGGCAGGCGTGTAAGTATTATGCTTGAGGAAGTTGGCCTGCCATATCAGGTGCAGAAAATTGCTCTTGGTAAGGGCGAGCACCGTCAATCCGACTATCTGAAAATCAATCCTGCTGGCCAGATACCGACTATCATAGATGACAATGCAATGGATGGTGAGGCATTGATCCTCGGTCAGACCGGCGCCATCTTGATCTATTTGGCGGAAAAGAGCGGTAAGTTGCTCAGTAAACAGCCATTGGATCGGGCGCGTATGTGGGAATGGCTGGCATTGGATATAACCGACATATCATCCACACGTTTCAACGCGTTTTTGTTGACTTTGAGAGGGGGGGATTCAATGAAAGAAGGCGTGGAAATCTTGCGTGAGCGAGCTATGATGTTCTACCGCTTGATGGATGCCCGCCTGACCGAGACTCAATACCTGGCGGGTGATGAAATCAGTATTGCCGATATATCGGCCTATCCGTGGGCAGTGACAATGCAGCACCCCCAGATGAGAAGCCTTGAGAATCTCCACCTGTGGATGGACAGGGTAGGGAAGAGACCCGCCGTGCAATGTGGCATGGTAATTCCAGAGTGAGCGTAACATAGCGATGATGTAAGGTGGCAGGTATGATCTTCTACGTCATTTATCATTGAGAAACCCTTGTCGTGCCAGTACAGGCTTGACCTTGGGGAAGTAGATGCGTTGGTAAAAACCGGCAACCGTGTCGCTCCAGGGTTCACCGTTGTTGCGACCGACTTCTTTCCAGTGCGCCATCAGGGTTTGATCGTATTCTTCGATAGTTTTTTGCAGGCCATTGGTTTTGTACACTTCGTCGTGACGAAAGCTGGACACTGGCAGTCGTGGTTTGACATAACTTTCACCACGTTCGTAGCCAAGACACAGGCCAGCCACCGGAAAGGTTAGTGGCGGCAGTTGCAATAACTCGATCATTTCAGCGGGATCGTTGCGGATACCGCCAATCGGAACAATGCCCAGTCCCAGGGACTCGGCGGCGGTGATCAGATTACCCAGAATGATACCGGCATCGACGGAGCCAACCACCGTGGATTCAAGACTTTCATGAATTTTCTGCTGCAGGCCCTTTTTTTGTCCTGCCAGACTGGTTTTGTAGAAATCCATGATCACCGTGATAAATACCGGTGCTTCGGCTATCCAGGGTTGACCACCGGCGATCTCACTTATCCGCTTGCGTGTGTTTGTGTTGCGCACCACCACCAGCGAGGTTTGCTGTGCATTGATGGACGACGGCGATTGCTGTACCGCCGAGATCAGGTCATCGAGAAGCTCATCACTGACGGTTTTGTCACTGTAGGCGCGCACGCTGCGATGTCGACGAAGTAAATCCGTAATGGTGTTCATTTTGTGTCTCATTTTGTGACTCTTTGTTGTTGGTGTTGATCGGGAGGTGTTATTTGTCCTGCTCGTCCGGTTCCGTATGCACCAGTACGTTGCTGAGGCCTGAAATCAGTTTTGCGGCCAAACCAACGAATACTACCCGCTACTACCCGCGCCTGACGCGGTGTATGGCCTGCCACAATTTGCGGCAGGGACATCACAGGTGCGTTTTCTTTCGTCAGATAATCAACCATAGTTATTCTCCAGAGGCAGGTGGGGGGAAAATTTTGGCGATGGCGTTGATATTCTCCGCGCCATAACCGTGCTCTATGGCCCGGGCAAACAATGCCTGGGTATTGGCAGTTAACGGCAAGGACGAATCGGCTTCGACGGCAGCGATGGCATACCCGAGATCCTTGTGCACCAGTTCAATCGGGAATAGGGGCGCGAAACTGCCTGAGGCGATGCCCACTGCCGCCGCCTTGGCGGCGGGACTGGTGACCGGCAGTTTGCCGAACAATGTGGCGACGGTTGCGGTGTCAATGCCCTGACCGGCCAGCAAAGCCAGCAGCTCACCCAGTGCCGCGACCTGAATACTGAACAGGGCATTCACCGCCAGCTTCGTTGCCATGCCGGCGCCCGGTTTTCCGATGTGATGAATGGTCCCCGCGCTGGCCTCAAGCACGCTTGTAACCTGTTGGACACTGTGCGAGCCGCCACCGACCAGATGAATCAGCTGATGGGCTTCGGCTTGTGGACGAGAGCCCACCACTGGGGCATCCAGGAAGCGTACCCGATGGGATGCCATGTGACGGCTTAGTTGCAAGCACCAGTTCAGACTCAGGGTGCTGCACTCGATTGCAATAGTGTCTTCCGCCATGCCAGCAAGGGCGCCTGTATCCTCATCCAGCCAGACGGTGCGTGAAGCCGCGTCATCGCGCACCATGCTAAACACGATGTCAGCCTCCTGCACCGCCTCTCGTGGAGAAGCATGGGCATTTGCTCCCAATTCGACCAGAGGATTGCAGCGCGCCCGGGTCCGGTTCCAGACATGCAGTGTATGTCCAGCCTGGACAAGGTTAATGGCCATGCGTGAACCCATCGCACCCAGGCCAAGAAAAGCAATTTTATTGGGCATGTATCATCTCCTGAAGAAAAAACTGTGACGGCTACTTGTCCTGGTTGTGTGGGCTGACCGATGCGATGATGGCTCGGGCATGGGCTTCGGCCTCAGCCTCCTTGCCAACAGTTGTGCCTTCGATCGGCACGATCGTGATATCCGTAATGCCAATAAAATTCAGGACAAAGCTGAGATAGGGTTCAATGAAATCAGCCATCTTGAAGTCGCCCTGGGTATAGCCGTCGGCGCCATAGGCAATCACCAGGAAGGCCCGTTTGTTCTGCAGCAGGCCTGAGAAGTTCTGTCCATCAAAATCGAAGGTCTTGCCGATTCGTACAATCTGGTCAATCCAGGCCTTGAGGGCTGAGGGAATACCGAAGTTGTACATGGGCACGGTGATCATGATGTCGTCGGCGGCCATGATTTCCTCCAGAAGCTCGTCTGATAATGCCGTCGCCATCCGCTCTGTCACACCATGCCCGGACAGATCAGAAAAGAATGCGGCAATGGCCCCGACATCAATATGTGGCACGGGGTTTTTTACAAGATCACGAATAATGGTGTGTTCGGTATTCAGGTGAGTGGCCAACTCATCACCAAAGCGGCGCGAAAAAGAACCCTCCAGACGGCTGGAGGAATCGATGCGAAGTAGTGTTGCCATGCTGTGGTCTCCATTGGGTGGTTGAAGAGATGGTCAATAGTAGTTATTGCTGTGATGGCAATAAATGCCTATTAATGAATTACTATTGTGCGTAAAATGCATGAATGGATGTTTCAACACTCAAACTGTTTCTCGAGGTGATACGCAGGCGGAGTTTTACCGAGGTGGCCCAAACCGCCAGGATGGCACCCTCGTCGGTATCACGTGCCATCTCCTCGCTGGAAACCGAATTAGGTACGCGCCTGTTTCAACGCAGTACGCGCAAACTGGAACCCACCGAAGCGGGGTTGCGGTATTTCGAACGCATCGCGCCATTACTGGAAGAATTGACGGAAGCAGGGATGATGGTGGCCGACAGTGTTGGGCAGCCCAGGGGAACCCTCAGGGTGAGTGCACCAACTGTGTTCGGTCAGATGTTCCTGGTGCCCGTGGTTGCAGAACTACACCAAAAATACCCTGATTTGAGGGTCGAGCTGTTGCTCAACGATGCCTACGTCGATCTGGTCGGCGAACGCATCGATGTGGCGATCCGCCTGGGGACCTTGAGCGATTCAAACTATATCGCCCGGCGTGTTCGCGCAATCCGCTATTACATTTGCGCCAGCCCGGAGTACCTGAGAAGGCAGGGCACACCAGCGGCACCACAGGAACTTTCCCGGCATGAGTGCCTGCTGTTTCCCAGGGGGGAATACAGTTTGAACTGGTTGTTCCGGGGCGCTGCCGGCGATGTCGAGGAGGTACATATTGATGGCCGCTGCCTGATCACCAATTCCGAATCTATCCGTCAATGTGCTTTGTCCGGCATGGGATTGGCATTATTGCCAGACTGGCTGGTTGAACCCGACATTGAGTCAGGAAAATTGCAGACCTTGTTTGATGATTACGAGGTGACTGCAACGGATTACAACAGCGCGATATGGATACTCCAGCCCTCCCGTGCCTATGTGCCACTGAAAGCCAAGGTATTTGTTGAACACTTGCTTGGTCGCTGTTCGATGGTTTCTTAAGGAATCTCCGATCAATTCATGGAAACGTATCTTGCGCATGAAATGCCCGGCTTCTGCATCGCCTAAAAGCGCACTTATGTTGGTGCAGATTTTCGCCATAGCGGGCTATTACGTTCGATTCGTGCCTTGAATCTGAACATTTCTGGCTGCAAGCTACTTCATCCAGAATTATTAAGGGTCTTAAAATTGGTTTAACAGACGTCGGTGAGCATTAGTCACCTTGGGAAGGCCTGAAACAGCAGTGAGCGAAGGCAGGTTATCTCTTAGTGCACTTAGTTTAGTGCACTTAGTTCTACAGTGCCAATACGGTGGGGGTGCCTTTCCATGCGAGATTCGCGCCTGGAAAGACGGCCCCACATGTGGAAATAATCCTGTTGCAATGATGTTGAGACGATTAATATATATTGGCATTGCTGTCCTACTAACTCACCGTATATTTTGACGAATCTGAAGTTAATGGAACAGAGCAGTGATCTTGGACAAAAGCCGTGCTGTGGCTGAGCTTGTGAGAAATGCGAGGTAAATGTCTGGGGCGTGGGCAACGGACAGAATGACTCAAACGTCGGGTTCTAACACGACTCTCCATTTATCTGTGGATGCTGATCGACCTGAAGGCGGTTCTCCAGTGTCTGTAGCGCTTCCAGCACCCGCAGAGACTTCTCGCTCAGTTTGCGAACCAAGTCGGTCAGTTCGTCTCTGCTGCAGCCACTGCGCGCGGTGGCGAGTAGTCGGCGTCCAATTTCGTGCAGTTCGGCGTGAGGTTGTTCCAGATCGCGGTAGCAGTCGATGCATTCAAACATGCGGCCAGCGTTATAGTACCACAGGCCGAGCTTGCAGGCGGTGTGGTCCATTTCCGGCACGCCGCGCAGGTTCTCGGGTGCACGATTGGTACGGGTGGTGTGCAGGAACAGGGCCGTATCGATGACGGTCTTGCGCCATTGCATGTGATCGAGTTGCGCCATATACAGCAGGCCGACGGGCATGGCGGGCAGGGGCTTGAAGTCCTTGATATAGACGATGAAGTCCTGCAGGGCCAGCGGCCTGCTGATCCAGTAGCCCTGGCCGGTTCTGCAGCCGTATTCCTGCAGCACCCGGTAGGTGTCTTCGTCTTCGATGCCTTCGGCCACCACGTTCATGTTCAGCTGGTGGGCCATGCGGATGCTGGCCTGGAGGATTTCGCGGTCCTTGGTTGACTTGTTCAGGTCGCGGACAAACTTTTGGTCGATCTTGAGTATGGTGAAGGGCCACTTGCTGAGCTCGACCAGGCCGGAATGGCCGGTGCCGAAGTCGTCCATGGCGATCGGGATGCCCAGGGCGGACAGGTGGGCGAGTTGCGCCTTGGCGCAGTCGGCGTCCATGAGGACGGTCTCGGTGACTTCGATCTCCAACTGGTCGGGGCGGATCTTGTGGCTTTCGATGGCGCTGCTGATGATCTGGGTCAGTTCGTCGTCGTGGAAGTCCTTGCCCGAGGTGTTGAACGATACCGATAGATCCGGCTTCACGGCGCTGATGACCGCCACATCGACCAGCAGACGGCCGAATACGAAGCGGGTGATCCGGCGGATAAAGTCACTTTCCTCGGCCAGCGGAATGAATGCCGCCGGTGGCACCATGCCGGCGCCCGGCCGGTGCCAGCGCAGCAGGGCTTCCGCGCCGCTCAGTTCACCGGTAATCATCGAGACCTTGGGTTGGTAATGCAGCTCGAACTCGCCGCGCGCCAGAGCCTGATCCAGGTCTTGCAGGCTGATGTCATGTGCCATTGGTCGTGTTCGGCCTCTTTCCTTGCGATTCGTTGGACAGCTTTTCTTTATGCCCTCCAGCATCATCGTCCTCTACCATTGCAACTTTAACCGTAATACGAAGCCACAGGCTTGAGATACAGGACGTGCTATGACTGCGAAGGCCATGGTTGGCCGGGAGTAGTGCAGCCGGTGGAGTTTTCATGTCCTCCTGCGCCCCTGATCCGGACTCATTCGCGATAAAGCCCCAGCCCTTCCAGTGTTTGTCTGGCGGCCGCCCAGAGATCGCTCTCCGAGCGCACGACTTTTGCCATGACGTTCAATCCAATGAGCAGGTTCTGCAGGGCCAGCGCTTTCTCCCTGAGATCGCCTTTGTCTTTTATTTCTCCGTTAGCGGCTGCCTGGCCAAGCAGGCGTTCCAGCCTGTCCAGACTGCTCAGGATAGCCTTTTCAAGCACCGGCCCCAAGGTGTCGTCAACGCCGACCAGTTCCGCAACACAGTTGACCGCCATGCAGCCGCGTGCTTCGGGGTCGGCGGCACGACTCCGGCATACCTCTCTGAAGACGTTTGTGAGTACCTTCAGGACACTCGCCTTGCTATCCATTTCTGCCAGTGCCTTGTCGGGGCTTTGGGTGAAATAAAGCGTCAGTGCTTCGAGGAAAAGCGCCTCGCGGCTGCCGAAGGCGTTGTAAAAACTAGAGCGGGTAATGCCCAATTTTTCTGAAATGGCCTTGACGGAGCAGGCCTCGAAACCATGGCGCCAGATCTCATTCATGACCCGCTCGACGGCGGCCTGACGATCGAATTTTGCGGGTCTACCCATGGTTACTCCAAATTATTTTGTACATATATGGACAATATGTAAAACCTAAGTTATATTCACACCTGTACAAAATAACATGCCACCCATAATGGCGCAATTCCGAGGGGAGAAAAGATGTTAAATCAGAAGATTAGAGAAACCATTCAAAACTTCCGCGAAGCCTTGCCGACGGAGCTTTCCGCACTCATCGAGCAGGGGGCGGGTGAAATCAGCGCACTGGACATCATTGAACGAGCCAGGAAGACCGGCGATCGGGCCCCTGATTTCACCTTGAACAATCAGGCCGGGGAGAGCAGACGTCTCAGTGACTATCTGGCAACCGGGCCGCTGGTGGTGACCTTTTACCGTGGCGCCTGGTGCCCCTACTGCAATCTCCAGCTCAAGGAATATGACGATCATCTGGCGGAAATCACTGCTACCGGCGCAACACTGGTTGCCATCACACCGGAAAAACCTGGGGCACTGGATATTCTGGCCAGTACCGGAGCGCCAGAGGACGTAGTCAACATGGCGGTCAAGCAAGTGGACTTCGATGTGCTGCATGATCCCGGCAATGCTGTTGCAGAGTCCTGGGGTGTGGTCTTCGAGCTGCCGGAGAGTCACCGACAGTTACTGAGCTCGCTGGGCGTCGATATCGAGGCGCTCAATGGTGACGAATCATGGACCTTTCCCGATCCCGCCACCTATGTGATCACACCTACGGGTGAAATTGCCTGGGCGTTCGTGCCGAACAACTACAGAAAGCGTGCCGAGGTCGAGCAAATATTGACGGCTCTGCAAGGCATCACTTCCTGATTATTGCAACTTACACAAGGAGAAAATCATGACTGCATTTTTTGTTGCCACCGCAACGGTAAGAGATCCACAGAAATTTCAGGAATACGCGCAAAAAGCCGGA